>Ga0081455_10000507_pt1 | contig 50462 bp, 49 predicted proteins | sample TabmetS3T2R1_FD_70207 | JGI IMG/M metagenome (GOLD analysis project Ga0081455, IMG submission 70207) | Tabebuia heterophylla rhizosphere microbial communities from the University of Puerto Rico - S3T2R1 | ecosystem: Host-associated > Plants > Roots > Rhizosphere ...
TTGGCGGTTCGGCCGTGACCGGCTCGTGGGTGTGGCAGCCGGTCGCCGAGCGCGATGTTGACCCGCCGCAGCAACTCGGCCTGGACCATGCCGAGCGACTCGTTGCGGCGGGCCACGTCGCGAGCGAGGACCGCTGGACTCGTCTCGACGACGCGGCAGAACCGCTCCAACAGCAGCCCCTGGTCCGCACCGGCCAGAGGCACCGTCACGATGTGTACGCGCTCCGGCGGCAGGTCGCCGCGCCAGCGCTCGGCGATCGCGGGAGCGTCCTGGCGATCCCAGAAGTACGCCGTCTCGGCATCGTCGGCCACGACGGCATCAAGAAACGTCTCGTACGACACGAGGCCGCGCTGCTGGACCTGCTGCTGCCATGCGGCGGGGATCTGGCGCAGCAGGTCGCGCACGGTGAGCACGACATGGAGCTCGTAGCCACTCAGCAACGACCGGAACCGGTCGGCCTGCACCGCCGTTGCCGGAGCGAACAGTTCGTGCGAGATCAGGACTCGCGGTGTCTCGGCCTGCGCCAGGTCCACGGTGAGCCGGTCCAGCGCGTGGTGGGAGTCGGGCGGGTCGAGCTCCGGGTCGACCGCCTCGCGGACGGCCAGGCTGACGTAGAAGTGGTCCTTCACGGACCGCAGCGGGAGATGGAGTCCAGCCGTCGCCAAGGCCTTGCGGGACTCCCAGAAGGTGTCCTGGAGGTACGTCGTCCCCGTCTTCGGGCAGCCGACGTGGAGATAGAGACGGCGCGAGTGAGTCGCGGCGGCCACCATCACTCCTGGTTGCCGAGGGCGTTGGCAGCTGGTCGCTCCCGCGCCCCGATCTCTCGAGTACGTCGCCGGATCTCGGCCAGCAGCTCGGCGATCACCGGAGTCACGAGGTCGAGGAGCTCGCCGTCGGTCACACTCGCGACATCGCGCGCACCCTCCGGCACGTCATCGGCCAGCAGGTCGTCGAGCGAGCCGACGACGTCGAAGCCCTGCTCGGCCAGGACCGCTACCGACTGTGCCGCCCGGGCGCGCAGCCGATCGGCCACGCCCTCGCTCACCGCGATCGGATGGCCGCCGCGCGGTACGAGCAGATCGTGCGCCAAGTACGACTGGATCCACCGGTACTGGTCGTCCCAGGTCGAGTCGTCGGTCACGATCGCCTCTCGGAGGTCCGGGCCGAGCCGCTGGAGCAACGCCGCCGACTCGACGTCGACCGACGCGTTGGTCTCCGCGGTCGATGTGTCGTAGCCGTCTGGGTCGATGCCAAGCACGCGACAGATCCGCTGCCACAGCACGGTCCGGTCCGCGCTATGCGGCGCGAGTGTCACCAGGTGCACCCGTGCGCGTTCGGTGTACTGAGCCCAGCGCACCAGCGACTCCGCCGGATCGAGCGTCGACCAGCTCCATCGCTCGCCGGCGTCGTCGAGATGGTCGACGAACTCCTCCATGGACTGGGCCAGGCCGACCTTGAGGGTCTCCTGCCAGGCGGCCGGGATCTGCTGCGCGATCGCCCGGGCCGTGAACACCAGATGGACCTCGGCCGGCGCGAACGCCTCGACCGCTATCCGGGCCCGATCCGCATCGGCCCAGCAGTACCACTCGTTGCTCAGCACCACGTCGCCGTCGGCGTCTCGAGCCCGCTTGACCGAGCGCTCCCAGGCGTTGGCCGCCCGCTTGCGGAGCTGCGCATCGTCGTGATCCCCGCGTACCGCGATCGACGCCAACGTGTGGTCGAAGAGCTCGCGGCCGGGCACGAGCAGCCCGGCATCGGACAGCGCCACGCGGTTGGCCCACAGCAGGGACTGGACGTAGGTACTCCCCGCTTTGGGTGCGCCGATGTGCAAGAACACACGCTGGGCCACGTCGATTACCTCTCGGTGCGAAGTGGCGTCGATTATTCCGCGCCGACGCCGACTCGGTCCCGCCGCACCGCATCCGGACGGCCTTGGACCGATCTTGAGGGATTTGGGTAGCTATGGCTACCGCGATCCCTCAAGATCGGTCAGCGGCTGTCCCGCTCGCGCGGGTGAGGACGTAAATCAGTGCGAACGCCGTCAGCTGGGCGAGAAGGAAGCCGATCACGACCCGGTCCACCGCAGCCGTGTCGGACAACAGGAGCCAGCCGCTCGCGACCACCAGCGCAATGACCCATCCGGCGGCGGCTGCCCGCGATCGGCCGAGAGCCAGCGACATGAGGAGGAGCACCAGATTGCCGAGCGCGACCGCGGTCCCGACGCCGAGGAGCGCCAGCTGACCACCGGACAGCTCCACATCCGAGCCGAAAACGGTGTGCAGAACCGGCGTCAGCAGGGTCCCACCGATCAACGCGGCCAGCCCGGCTCCGGCGACGACCGCCGCCACCACCACGGTGCGCAGCCGGGCCAGCTGGCGTAGCCGGCGGTCGACGACCAGGCGGGTGAACGCCAGGGTGAGCTGCGGAGTGACGCCGATCGCGACCAGGTACGGAGCCCGCCAGACCGCCAACGCCACGAACAGCGACGTCACCTCGGCCGGCGCGCCACCGACGACGGCAAGCACGATGGGCGCGCCGGTCAACGCGACCTGCGCCAGCAGAGCCCCGCCGGCGACGCCGGACAGCAAGGCCAGCGGGTTCTGGACCGCGGCCGCCCGCTCCGGGGAGTCGAATCGCAGGCTCGACAGCCAGACCAGCCCGATCAGTGAACCCACCACCATCGCCACGCCGAAGGCCTCCGCTCCACCTCCGGCGACGGCGACCAGGATCGCGGCGATGACCCGGATCAGGTTCTCGCCGGCCAGACTGGCCGCGGTGGCGCGATATCGCTGCCGCCCCGCGAGCGCACCCCTCACCAGGCCGACGAACAGCGACCCGGCGGTGACTCCCGCGACCATCGCCGGGAACGCGATGCCGTCGAGGTCGAACAGCGTCTCGCGGAAGACATACGCGACCAGCCCAGCCAGAAGCGAGAGCACCGCGCCACCGGCGACGATTCTCGGCAGCGAAGCAGCGACCGTCCCGCCATGGCCGTCGTGCGCGAGGGTGCGGATCACCCAATGCTGCACGGCGAAGGTCAGCACGGCTGCCGACAGCGCCCAGTACGACCAGAGCACGGCGACCGGAGCAGCCTGATCGGCCCCGAGCGAGCGGGTGGTCAGGGCGAAGAAGACGTAGGCGAGCAGACCGTTCGCGACGCTGCCGCCGGCCAGGATCAGCGAGTCGTGCGCGACGCGTCGGACGCGGCCTCCCGAGCCGCGTGCCCGCTCCTCAGCTGCTGACATCCACTCGATCTCCGCCTGGTCCGGTCGGATGGACGCTAACAGTCCGGCGCGGTGCTAGCCGGCAGGCGGACCCGGCCGCAGTTGGTTACGCAGCTTCGAGATGGTCTGAGGATCCACCGACCGGTTGACGTAACAGGTCCATCCGTTCGCCGCGCCGGCGTACACGTACTCCTGCTGGATGATCTCGCGCAGCCATCGAGGAACGCCGTGCCGGCCGATCGCGATGATGGTGGCCTCCTGGTGCCCGATCCAGTCGGCGAAGCCGTGTAGGCCGCCGGGCCAGTGGTGTTTGACGTAGCGATCCAGGCCGTCCTGGAACATCTGATACCGGGTCGGATTCGTCATACCGGAAACCACGAGCGGCTGGGGCGCCTCGATCGACAAGAAGGTGGCACCGGGGATCTCCGAGCGGATCATAGCCACCTCGTCGCGCTGCTGATCGAGCCCGTCCGAGCGTTGCGCGATCGCGTAGGTCAACGCCATCGCCACCGCCACGACCACCCAGGCGCTCGTGGCCAGCACCGCCGAGCGCGGTCGCACGTAGTCGGCGACGGCGCGGGCGGCCCCGCCGATGCCGATCGCGGCGAACGGCAGCAGCAGGAAGGCGTCGGGCCAGCCGTTGAAGTTGCGGGCCGTCCACATAATGCTCACCAGGCCAGCGACGCCGACGGCGACCACCGTGACGGACGCCGGCTCCCGCCGGCGTCCTCCGACCATGGTCAGGATGGCAACGGCGGCCAGGGCGACCAGACCCGCGACCAGCACCAAGGTGGACACGCCGAAGCCGTCGGTCAGGCGCGTCCACTTCGACCCCGGCCTGGACCAGAACGGGGATGCCTCGGTGTATTTCAGATTCACCCGCACGAAGCCGTCGATGAAGGCCCGCAGGGCGCCGACGATCGCGAAGTAGACGAGACAGAGGACGCCAGGCACCGCCAGGCCGGCCGCGAGGCGACCGAGTGCTCGGATCGGCCGCTCGGGGCGCTCGGCGGTCAGCGTCACCGCGAGCGCCGCCAGCCCCACGAACAGGACCGGCTGCCAGGTCAGCGTGCCGAGGCAGAGCGCGACCCCGGCGGTGAACCATCGCCGATGCGCCATCGCGAGCAGCGTGCACAGCAGGAACAGCACCATCAGCGTCTTCTCGCGCGGACCGTTGGACGCGTACTCGATGAATCCGGCGAAGGACAGCAACGCGGCGCTGGCGGCGATCCCCGCGAGACGCGACGCGAACAGCGTTCGAGCCAGCACGTACATCAGACACATGCAGGCGACCGAGATGGCCAGGAACAGCAGCCGCATGCCGAGGACGTCGTCGAACCCGCCGAGGCGGGCGAAGCCAGCCCCCAGTCCCGGTACGAGATGCGCCAGTGGTCCGGCGCGGTTCATGATGCCCTCGTACGGAGGCACGCCATCGGCCACCTGCTGCCCCGCGTACGCATACACGGCGAGGTCACGCGAGAGGCGACCGTCGAATCCGTGCAGGACGTACACGACGAGGGCCGCGGCGCCGACGACATACGTCACCGGGTCGCCACGGACCCACGACCGCCAGCCGGCCGCGCGCCGGATGAGTCCAGCGCGGGCCGGTGGCCTATCCTCGGGTGCTGACATCCCCATTGCCCACCTGATCCCCAATGGATATGGACGCTAGCACTCCTGCCCGTTCGAATCGGCCGGACCGAGCGCCCGCGAGCCGTCTTGATCGACGGTCGTTCACCTACTCCATCGTGGTCCCGGTTTTCAACAGCGTCGCCATCGTCGGCAAGACCGTCGATCAGATCGTCGAGGTCTTCCAGGCGGCCGGCCTGTCCTACGAGCTGATCCTGGTCAACGACGGCAGTCGCGACGGCAGCTGGGACGTGATCGCCGACAAGGCGCGATCGCACCCGCACGTGATCGCGCTGGACCTGCTGCGCAACTACGGCCAGCACAACGCCAACCTGGCCGGGCTCCGCGAGGCCACCGGCGACTATGTCATCACGATGGACGACGATCTCCAGAACCCGCCCGACCAGGCGCTGCTGCTGATCGACGAGGCGATGTGCGGTCGAGACGTCGTGTTCGGCAAGTTCACCCGCAAGCAGTCGACGGCGTATCGACGGCTGGGGAGCAAGGCGATCGGCCTGGTCAACCGGCGGATCTTCGGGCAGCCACCCGACCTGACCGTCTCGAACTTCCGAATCCTCCGACGTGACGTCGTCGACCGGATCTGCGCCTCCCGTACGGCCTATCCCTATATCACCGGCCAGGCGTTGATGTACTCCGGCAACCGCTCCGACGTGTCGGTTCGACACGACCCACGCACCGTCGGCGACAGCAGCTATAGCACGGTACGCATAATCCGGCTGGTGCTCACCATCTTGTTCAGCTACTCCTCGTATCCGCTGCGGCTGGCGGCGGCGGTCGGGTTCGCGATCTCGGCGATCAGCTTCGTGATCGGCGCGGTCTACCTGGTCCGCGGGATCATCGGGGCCTCGAACGTGCAGGGCTGGACGACGCTCGCGGTCCTGCTCGCCGTGCTCAACGGGTTCATCATCGCCATCTTGTCGATGGTCGGCGAGTACGTCGTGCGCACGCTCAACGCGGTGAGTGCCGATCGGACGTACCACGTCGTCGACCGAGTCTCGCAGTGACGACGGAGCCTCGGCACCTGCTCGTCATCGGCGCCCAGCGGTGCGGCACCACCTACCTGAGCTCGCTGCTGGAGGCGCACCCAGACGTCGCGATGGCCCGGCCGGCGCGACCGGAGCCCAAGGTCTTCCTGTCGCCTGAGCAGTCCGCCCGAGGCCTGGCCTGGTATCGAGACACCTACTTCGCGCATGCATCTACCGAGGTGCTGCTGGGCGAGAAGAGCACGAGCTATCTCGAGTACCCGGAGGCGGCGACCCGCGCGGCCGCGATGCTGGGGCCGGCTCAGATCGTCGCGCTGCTGCGTGACCCGGTGGACCGGGCGGTGTCCAACTGGCGCTTCAGCCAGGCGCACGGACTCGAGGAGCGGCCGCTCGAGCAGGCGCTTCGCGAAAACCTCGAGGGCCCGCGGAGCTGGGATCCCGAGCGGACCTCGGTCTCGCCGTACGCCTATCTCGAGCGCGGTCGCTATGCGAACGATCTCCAACCCTGGCGAGCGGCGTTCCCGGACAGCACTCATGTCCTGTTCCTCGCCGAGTTGGCCGGGTCGCCCTCGGCGGTTGCCGACGTCTATGCCTCGCTGGGGCTCGATCCCGATATCCGGCCGCAAGGGATCGAACATCGGATCAACGCCAGCGACGGCGCGCCGCCGGACCTCGATCCGGCACTGGTCGGACAGCTGCGGGAGTACTTCCGCGCCAGTGACGCCCGGCTGCGCGAGCTTGTCGGCCGTGAACTCCCCTGGCCGTCCGGCTGAGTCGCCTCACCACTCCGGACAGCTGCCGGTCACGGTCGGCAGGCTGGCTTGCAGGTCGGAGATGACGGCCGTGCCGACCGACTGGTGGACGTACCAGATCCAGCAGGTCGCGCCGCCGACCTCGCGGTAGCGGGAGCCGAGGAGCCCGCTCAACCAGTCCGGCGGCTCTGGCCGGCCCACCGCGATGACGGTCGGATGCTCGCGTCCGATCCACGCGGCGAAGCCCTCGAGCCCGCCGGACCAGGTGTCGTCGATGTAGCGGTCCAGGCCGTTGCCGAACATCTGGTAGCGGGTGGGATTGGTCGAGCCGCTGAGGACGAGTGGCTCCGGGGCCTCGATCGAGAGGATCGACGCATCCGGGGGAAGCGCCCCGACCACCGTGTCCACCGATTCGCGCTGCGCTTCGAGTTCGTCGCTCCGCGCCGTCAACGCATACCCGCCGGCGACCGCGACCGCGACGACCACCCAGGCCAGCGTGGCTGCCAATGCAGTCCGGGCGGGCAGCCGCGCAGCGACCTCACTGGCAAGGCCACCGACGCCGAGCGCGGCCAGCGGGAGCAGCACGAACGCGTCCGGCCACCCGTCGAAGTCCTTCAGGGTCCAGACCACACCGATCAGCACGGCAACCCCGCAGGCGGCGACCGACACCTGCGCCGGATCCTGGCGATTCGGCCGGCGAAGCGCGGGAACGCTCAGCGCCACCAGCGCGGCCAGGCCCACCAGCAGCACCACGATCGACACGCCATAGCCGTCCCACAGCTCCGACCAGTTGCCCCCAAGGTCGCCCGTGAACGGACCGGACGAGTCGTACTCGGCATTGATCAGCACATACCCGTCGAGCAGTTCCCGGACCGCACCGACCGCGGCGAAGTACGCCAGACAGATCGCTGCCGGGATCAGGCCACCGACGACGAACCGGACCAGGCCGCGTAGTCGCAGATCACGCTCCTCGGCGAGGAGTGCCACGACGATCGCGGCCAGCCCCACGAAGAACACCGGCTGCCAGGTGAGCGTGGCGAGGCTGAGGCTGACTCCGGCGGCCACCCAGCGCCGCCCGGTCATGGCCAGCAGGGTGCACAGCAGGAACAGCACCATCACGGTCTTCTCACGCGGTCCGTTCGAGGCATACTCGATGAACCCGTGGAAGCTAAGGAACGCCGCTGCGGCAGCTAGCCCGGCCAGTGGTGACGCGAACAGCTTGCGGGCCAGCCGGAAGACCAGGCACACGCAGGCGACGGAGACGGCCAGGAAGACCAGGCGCAGGCCGAGCAGCTCGTCGAACCCCGCCGCCCGAGCCAGTCCAACGCCGATCGCGGGGACGGCGTGCGCTAGCGGACCCGCGCGATTGAGGATGCCGACGTACGGCGGCTCGCCGTCGGCCACCTGCTGACCGGCATAGGCATACACCGCGAGATCCCGGGACAGGAGGCCGTCGAACCCATGCAGCACGTAGACGAGACCCGAGACGACGCCGACGATGGCCGTCAGCGGGTCGAAGCGCGCGAACAGGGGTCGACGACCGGTGGGTGTCGCCGTCGTCGTCTCGCCGAGCTCCGGCTCGCGCAGTGTCGCCACGTCACACGGATCCGAGCCGGGCACGCAGCGGCTCCCACCACGCGCGGTTCGCCCGGTACCACGCGACGGTGTCCGCGAGGCCGCGGTCGAACGGCGTGGCGGGCTGGTAGCCCAGCTCGGTGCGGATCTTGGAACTGTCGACGGAGTAGCGGCGATCGTGACCCTTGCGGTCGGTCACCATCTCCACGCGGTCCCAGTCGGCGTCGCAGGCGTCGAGCAGGCGCTTGGTGAGCTCTCGGTTGGTGAGCTCGATGCCACCGCCGATGTTGTAGACCTCGCCTGGGCGGCCGATGCTCCGCACCAGCTCTATCCCGAGGCAGTGGTCGTCGACATGCAGCCATTCACGCACATTGCCGCCGTCGCCGTACAACGGGACCGATCGATCGTCGAGCAGGTTGGTGACGAACAGCGGGATGACCTTCTCGGGCATCTGGTACGGCCCGTAGTTGTTGGAGCACCGGGTGACACTCACCGGCAGGCCGTGGGTGCGGTGATAGGCCCGAGCGATCAGGTCACTGCCGGCCTTGCTCGCGGAGTACGGCGAGTTCGGCTCGAGCGGATGGGTCTCGGGCCACGAGCCGGAGTCGATTGAGCCGTAGACCTCGTCGGTCGAGACGTGGACGAACTTCCGGACCTCATGGCGCAGCGCCGCGTCGAGCAGGGTCTGGGTGCCGACGACATTGGCGAGGACGAACTCGGCGGCCCCGGCGATCGACCGGTCGACATGGCTCTCGGCCGCGAAGTGCACCACCTCGTCCGACTCGCCGATCAGGCGGTCCACGAGGTCGGCGTCCAGGATGTCGCCCTCCACGAAGCGCAGCCGCCTCGAGTCGGCGATCGGGGCGAGGTTGGCCGCGTTGCCGGCGTAGGTCAGCTTGTCGAGGACCACGATCTCGGCGTCGTCGAGCCGCGGATAGCGGCCGGACAGCGCGCAGCGTACGTAATGGGAGCCGATGAAACCCGCTCCCCCGGTGACCAGAAGCCGCACGATTTAAACCCCTTTGTACGCCTCCAACTGAGGCCCGAATCGGGGCTAGTGTAGGGCCCGTGGTGGGCATCATTCTGGCTGGTGGGGTCGGTTCGCGGCTGAATCCGATCACGCAGGGGACGAGCAAGCAGCTGGTACCGATCTATGACAAGCCGATGGTCTACTACCCGCTGTCGGTCCTCATCCTGGCCGGAATCCGCGACGTGCTGGTAATCACGACACCGACCGATTTGGCCGCGTACCAGCGGCTGCTCGGAGACGGCAGCCAGTACGGCATCTCGATCAACTACGCCACGCAGCCGCAGCCGGAGGGACTGGCGCAGGCATTCCTCATCGGTGCCGACTTCATCGGCTCGGACCGGGTGGCGCTGGTCCTCGGCGACAACCTGCTCTACGGACCGGGACTCGGCTTCCGGCTGCGGGCGTTCAACGACGTCGACGGCGGCGTGATCTTCGCCTATCGAGTCTCGGATCCGACCGCGTACGGCGTCGTCGAGTTCGATGCCGCCGGACGGGCCATCTCGCTGGAGGAGAAGCCGGACCGGCCGCGGAGCAGCTATGCGGTCCCGGGACTCTACTTCTACGACAACGACGTGGTCGCCATTGCGCGCGACCTGCGGCCGTCGCCCCGGGGCGAGCTCGAGATCACCGACGTGAACCGGCGCTATCTCGAGCAGGGCCGGCTGCATGTCGAGAAGCTGCCTCGAGGCACCGCCTGGCTCGACACCGGCACCCCGGACAGCCTGATGGCGGCCAGCGAGTTCGTCCGAGCGGTCGAGCAACGGCAGGGACTCAAGATCGCCTGCCCGGAGGAGGTGGCCTGGCGATCCGGTCTGCTGACCGACAACGAACTCGCCGTTCGGGCCAAGGCGCTGGACAGCTCCAGCTACGGCGCGTACCTGTGGGGTCTGCTCGAAGAGGCCGGAACGGGGACCGGTTTCCCGTGAGCGACACCGACCAGCCGATGATCCCGTTCAACCGGCCGGCCGTGGAGGGCGCCGAGTTGGAGTACGTCACCGAGTCCATCCGCGGCGGCCACACCTCGGCCTCGGGGCCGTTCGCCGAGCGGGCCGGAGCGGTGCTGGCCGAGGAAACCGGCGCCGCCGAGGTGCTGCTCACCACCTCGTGCACGGCCGCGCTCGAAATGTCGGCCCTCCTGCTCGACCTCAAGCCCACCGACACGGTCATCGTGCCGTCCTACAGCTTCACCACGACCGGGCTCGCCTTCGCCCGTTCGGGGGCGCGCCTGCTGTTCTGCGACATCGAGCCACGTACGCTCGGCGCCGACCCAGCGCATGTGGCCGACCTGCTCGACGACACGGTGCGCGCGGTCGTCGTGGTGCACTACGCCGGCGTGGCCTGTGACATGGCCGGTCTCCGGGAGGCGTTGGCCGACCGGCCCGACGTCGCGGCGATCGAGGACAACGCGCACGGTCTGTTCGGCCGCTGGCGCGGACGACCGCTGGGCAGCCTCGGCCGGTTCGCCACCCAGAGCTTCCACGACACCAAGAACATCGTCGCGGGCGAAGGCGGCGCCCTGCTGGTCAACGATCCGAACGACGTCGACCGCGCCCGGGTCCTGTATGACAAGGGCACCAACCGCCGGGCGTTCTTCCTCGGGCAGGTCGACAAGTACTCCTGGATCGACACCGGCTCGTCGTTCGGGCTGGCCGATCCGCTCGCGGCCTACCTCTACGGACAACTCGAGCAGCGCGACGTCATCCAGGCCAAGCGGCGGTCGGTCTACGAACGCTACGAGCGGGCACTCGCGCCGTACGCGGACGAGTACGGCTTCCAGCTGCCGGTGATCCCCGACGACTGCGAGTCGGCGTACCACATGTTCTACCTGCTGCTGGCCGACCGACCGACTCGCGACCGGGTGCTGGCCGGGATGCGGTCGCAGGGCGTCCAGCCGACCTTCCACTACGTTCCGCTGCACAGCTCCGAGGGCGGCCGGCGATTCGCCGCGCGGCCGACCGAATGCCCGATCACCGAGGACGTCAGCGGACGATTGATCCGGCTGCCCTTCTTCAACAACCTGTCCGAGGCCGAGAGTGAGCGCGTCGTCGAGGCTTTCCTCTCGGCGATCAGCAAGGCCGCGGGCCGCGTCCGATGACCTCGACCTCTCGCCCCGGGTCAGCGTCTCTGGAGCAGCCCGACTACTGGTGGTATCGGGCTCGTTCGAGCCTGCTGGATACGGTTTTCGGCGACTTCCTGGGCCATCCGACGCGGGTGCTCGACGTCGGCAGCGCGGACGCGCCCAGTGTCGGCTGGATGGACCGAGCACAGTCGCGGATCACCCTGGATGTCGACCCTCGTGGCCTGGTGGCCGGTCGAGCGGTCTGCGGAAGTGCGCTGGCGCTGCCCTTCGCCGACGAGTCATTCGAGGTCGTCGGAGCATTCGATGTCGTCGAACACTGCGAACCCGAGGCGGTCGCGATGGCCGAGCTGGCCCGGGTCCTCGCGCCAGGCGGCCGCCTGCTGTTGTCGGTCCCGGCGTACCAATGGGCATGGTCGGACCACGATGTGCAGGCCGGTCACCATCGCCGCTACACCCGACGCCGATTGGTGGCTGCCATCGAGCAGGCCGGTCTTTCGGTGCATCGCGCGACGTACGCGTTCAGCGCGGTCTTCCCGTTCTTCGTCACGGAGCGAGCCGTGCGACGGGTTCGGAACGGAAGGAGCGGGAGTGCCGCGCCCAGGCTCACACCGGTCTCGCCGGCGATGGATCGCATGCTGATGGGCCTGTGCGGGCTCGACCGGCGCCTGCTGCGTCGCGTCGATGCCCCGTTCGGCTCGTCGGTCCTGGCTGTAGCGGTCAAGCCGGAGCGCTGAGGGACCGCCCTAGTCCGCCGGCGGTGTCCAGCGGTCGGTCCGGGCCATCCCGGCAGCGCGACCCTTGGCGGCAACGACGAGAGCCATCTTGCGGGACGCCTCGTCGATCATCTCGTCGCCCAGCATCGCCGACCCCTTGGCGCCGCCCTGCTCCGAGGTGAACCACTCGTACGCGTCGAGGATGTTCTCCGCGTGGTCGTAGTCCTCCTGCCGGGGGCTGAACACCTCGTTGGCGGCGTCGACCTGCCCCGGGTGCAGCACCCACTTGCCGTCGAAGCCGAGCGCGGCGGCCCGGCCTGCGACGCGCTTGTAGCCGTCGATGTCACGGATCTGGAGGTACGGCCCGTCGATGGCCTGCTTGTCGTAGGCCCGGGCCGCCATCAGGATCCGCATCAGGATGTAGTGGTAGGCGTCGCCGACGTCGTAGCCCGGCGGCTGCTCTCCCACGACCAGCGACTTCATGTTGATGCTCGCCATGAAGTCGGCCGGGCCGAAGATGATCGTCTCGACCCGCGGGCTCGCCGCTGCGATCGCGTCGACGTTGATCAGCCCCATCGCGTTCTCGATCTGGGCCTCGATGCCGAGCCGGCCCACCTCGTACCCCATGGTCTTTTCGATCTGGGTCAGCAGCGTGTCGAGTGCGACGATCTGCTCGGCATTCTGGACCTTGGGCAGCATCACGCAGTCCAGGTTGGCGCCCGCGCCCTCGACGACCTCGATCACGTCGCGGTAGGTCCACTCCGTCGTCCAGTCGTTGACCCGTACCACCCGGATCCGGTCGCCCCAGCCACCCTCGTTGAGCGCGGCGACGATGTTCTTGCGCGCGTCCGGCTTGGCGAGCGGCGCGACCGCGTCCTCCAGGTCCAGGAACACCTGGTCGGCCGGCAACTCCCTCGCCTTCTCAAGGAAGCGCGGGTTCGAGCCCGGGACGGCCAGGCAGGAGCGTCGCGAGCGAAGCGCTTGCGTCATGGTCACCTCACGAGCGTACGGATTGTCTCGTGAGACTAGCGGCGCCGGCCCGTACCCGGCATGGCCCACGTCACGGGGCCGCTGGCTCCGATGGATCTTGAGGGATTCGGGTAGCGATAGCTACCGCGATCCCTCAAGATCGGTCTGCCGGGCCAGGAACCGTGACCGTCTGAGTCTGGTCGGGCAGGACGGTCGGGTCGATCTGATTGCCGTCGGTGTCGAAGGCCCGCCATTCCACGGTCAGCTCAGTGCCCGGCTTGTAGTCCGCGACCTTGAACCAGGCGGCCCAGAAGACGTACCCGCCGTGCGGTTCCGCGGTCCGCCACGGTTCCGGGCCGCCCGGCGTTCCTACCCGGACCTCGACGCGATCCACCGTGTTGGCGACGCGGTAGACCCCGACGAGCTTCCAGTACCCGGGCAGATCGCGATAGACAGCGTCGGCGATGTCCGGCCCCCACGGGCTGTCCACCCCTTGGACCGGGTGCGCCGCTGTCGGTGCCGGAAACTCAAAGTCCCCGGCGAGCTCGCCAGTCTCGAAGTATGTGGTCTGAGTGTCGTTCGTGATCGCGACGACAGCCGAGACCGGCTGATCCGGACCGGCAATGCGCCTCGCGTAGGGAATCAGGTCGTTCTCGTCTATCTCCGGACCGACCGCTTCCTGAACCTCAGCCGCGGTCAGCTGTCCGAGATCGAGCGGTACAGCCTGCTCGGTCGGCTCAACGGCTGGCGGCGGGCCGCCGGGGTGCTTGCTGTCGCGATCGGACAGTGCAACCGCTCCGATCGCGATCAGCGCCGCCGCCGCTCCGACCGCGAGCGGCGCTATCCATCGGATTCGACTTCGTGATGACATATCGGGCTCCTCCCCAGTCAGCACCGACCGCAAGATCTGGTCGCGAATGGGGGGTGGGAGCCTGCGCTCCGGTGGCAGACGGTCGGTGTCGGTCATGACTCGATCCCCTCCTCCGCGACATCGACCCTGAGCAGTGCGGTCAGCCGCTGCCTCCCCCGAGACAGCCGCGACTTGACCGTGCCTTCAGCCACGCCGAGAACGCTCGCCGCCTCGGCGACTGAGAGTTCGGCCCATACAACGAGCTCGATGACGTCCTGCTGCGATCGCGGCAGGCGTCGCATCGCCTGGCGCACCTCGCTCATCTGCCGCTCATCGTCGAGACGCTCGGCGACCTGCGGCGCGTGATCGTCGGCGTCGGGACTCGGCCGAAGCCGACGCAACAACGCCGCCCGGCGACGCTGGGAGCGCCGTAAGTTGGCGCACTCGTGGCTCGCCATGGTCAAGAGCAGCGGACGAGCCGTGGGCAACCGCAGTGGCGTCAGCTTGCCCTGCCGGGCCCGGCGCCACAGCGTGGTGAACGTCGCCTGTACGGCGTCCTCGGCCATCGACCACGACGCCATGCGCCGGAACGCGAAGTTGTAGACCGCGTCGACATGACGCTGGTAGATCGCCGTCAGGCCCGATTCCTCGCCGGCGCACAACCGGCGCCAGACGTCAGCATCGGGGCCAGACACGACGACCCCCTCGAGTTGCCGTCCCCGGATGGGGTGCTCAGGGCTCACACTCTGCTCGGGTCCGGAAGGGCTGTCGAGGTTCCGCCGCCGACGGATCTTGAGGGATATGGGTAGTTATCGCTACCGGGATCCCTCAAGATCCGTCTCCGTCAACCTCGGAGCGCTAGTCGATGCGGAGCCGGTGGACGCCACCCTGAACGGTGCCGGCGAACAGCCACTGGCCGTCCGGACTCGCCGCCAGCGACTGGACTGCAAGGTTCTCCAGGCCGCCCGACACGTTGACCCAGGTCTGACCGCCGTCGGTGCTTCGCAGCACGCCGCGGCCGCCCTTCACCAGGCCGTTCGCCGTGTATGACGACGTCGCCGCGTACCAGGTGCCGGGACTGGACGGGATCGCGACCACGTCGGTCACCCGCATCGACAACCCGCCCGAGTCGGCCACCTGGAAGGTCTCACCGCCGGCCGAGCTGTACCGGATCCGGTCGCCGCCCGCGACGATCCGCTGCCCGTCGATCGCCACGGCGGTCACCGGCCCCGGCGCCACCTTGGTCACCGTCGCACCGAAGTCGTCGGAGCAATACAGCCCGGACGCGCTGCCGAGCCAGAGCCGATCAGGGTCGGCCGGATCCATCGCGACCGTCGTGAAGACCTGGTCGTGGAACATCTTCTTCCAGGTCTGCCCGCCGTTACGGGTCGCGAAGAGCCCGACGCCGTCCAGGTTGCCGAACGGCACGACCACCCGCTGCGGGTCGGCGGGCGAGATGCCGATGCCGAAGGCCACCTGCCGGTCCCGGCCGCGCATCTGCCAGGTCGCGCCGCCGTCCACACTGCGATAGACCCAGAAGCTGCCGGTCGCGTCCTGGCGGGTCTTCCAGAGCACGCCCGGCTCGCTCGGCGACGGCTCTACGTGGTTGACCGTCGTGCCGGTGTAGCCCTCGAAGCCGGACAGTCCCCACTCGGCGATCGCCGGCGTCACCTTGTTGGCGGTCGGGAGCGACGTGCGATAGACGTCCGAATCGGTGCCGGCGAGGAGTACGGGCGAGCCGTCGGGCCGCTGACTGACGGCGACGTCGTACGCGGTCACGCCCTGGACGCCGAGTCGAGTCGGGTTGGAACCGTCCGCGCCGGTCCGCATCAGCCCGCCGCCCTCGGAACCGAACAGCAGGGAGTCGCCGGCCCACGGCGTGAAGTCCACCTCCACAGGGCCACGCAGCGGTCGCGGCACGGTCGCCCACGTGACGCCGTGGTCCCGGCTCACGAAGTTGTTCGCCTGGTAGGTGCCCACCACGACCGTCCCGCCCTTCATCATGATCGACCACGGGCCGAACGACGGGAACTGGTGGATGACCTCCCAGGTCTCACCGCCATCGCGACTGCCGACGAGTCGGTTGTCGAAGTCGAGCACCGCCACCAGGTCGTCGTCGGCGACCATACCGCGGAACGTCGGGTCGGCCGACTCGTAGACCTGCTGGCTGCCGTCGGGGACGCCGTCCAGGACGCCGCTGACCGACCAGACGCCGCTGAAGCTCGACAGGTAGAGGTTGCCGTCACCGATGCCGGCGTCGAGCAGGTCGTCCCCCGACATCGGAGAGGCGAACGAGGACCAGGTACGGCCGCCGTCGCGGCTCAACACGATGGCATCGGACGTGACGGCTGCGAGCACCTTGGTCGCCGCGTCACTGACGAACGCGTACACGTGGGTGTTCGGGAAGTCCGCCGTACTCCAGGTGTGACCCCCGTCGGTGGTCAGGAGCATCCTGCCCTCGTATGTCGGGTCGACCAGCGCCCTGAATGGGCCCACCTCACCGGTGATCGCGTACCACATCCGGTCGGGGTTCTTGGCGTCCACGATGGCCGTGCCGTCGCCGGCCGCGACCGGCAGGCCACCCAGCTGCCGCCAGGTCTTCGCGCCGTCGTTGGTGACCCACGGGCCGGCCTTGGTGTACTGCGAGACGATCGCGGTGTCGGGATCGGCCGCTGTCGTGCTGATGTCGCCGGCCTCGCCGTTGGGACCGACCGGCTGCCAGCGGTCGCCGCCCGGCCGGCTGTCGCGGGTCAGCATCTCGAGGGCACCGGCGCCGACCAGGCGCACTTCGCCCGCGGTCCAGGCCGCGACGTCGAGCCGATACGCGCCGGGCGCGTTGCCGGTCACGCGCGCCCGGTACCAGGTGTCGTGGTCGAGCGCCATCGGCACCGTCGCCGGCTTACCGCCCGGTGGTCGTACGGTCAGCGTCGGCGGCTCGGCCAACGGCGCCGGGCTGTAGACGAAGACCTCGCTGGTGCCGGCCGCAGGATCGGGCGAGGCCTGCACGATCATCGGTCGCACCGTGAGCAGATACGGGACCCGGACGTCCGGCGCGTCCGCGACGGTGGCCTGGATCCAGCCGGCGATCTCGGTGTTTGTGCTGGGCGTGTCGGCGGAGACCCGGACCGTCACCTGAACCGACCCACCGGCCGGAATCGTGGCCGTGCTCGGTGACACGGTCGTCGTTCCCGGACTGTCCGGTGCCTGTTGTGCGGTCAGATCCACGCTGACATCGGCGTCGGAGTGATTGACCAGCCGGACCGAGCCGTTGGCGTCCACGGTGTCGCGGGACATGTCGGCCAGTCCCATCGAGATCGAGGTCGGCTGCGACGTGACGGTCACGTCAGCGGCAGCTGCGACATCCAGCCGCCCGGCGCCCTGGACTTTCGGGCCGAGGTCGTCCAGCGCCTTCGCCGAGCCGACCAGTGCACCGGCGGTATCGGCCACGGTGTCGTCCGGTCGCAACTGCTGGAGCAGCGCGGCCGCTCCAGCAACGTGGGGCGCCGCCATGCTCGTACCCGAGAGCCGGAACTCGCCAGCAGCCCATTGGTCCGTCGGCCAGGTCGAGCGGATCTCGACTCCCGGGGCGACCAGGTCCGGCTCCAGGGTGAACCGCGATGTCGGCCCTTGCGAGCTGAAGGCCGCGACCCGGTCGGTGATGTCCTCGCCCGTGATGCCGATCTCGACCGGCCCGTCGGCCATGAACCTCTGGAGCTCCTGCCACTGCAGCGCGTCGATGCCGAGGACCACGATCTGGTCCATGCGGAAGCTGTCGCCGGACGCCGCCGTCTTGAGCGGGACGTCGGCCAGCGGGTCCGGCTCGGCGTCGGTGTCCGCGGCGGTACCCGGGTCAGTGAACAACGGACCGCCGGACGAGCGGATGTAGCCGATCAGGGCGATCGCTCCACGCTGTTCGGCCTGACGGGCCTGGTCGAGGTAGAACGAGCTGGTCTGCTCGATCGACCTCGGAATCGTCGACTGGATCGCGACCACCTTGCCGGTGATGTCGCCGACCCGTACATAGTCGGCCGGAGTGCCACGACCGACATCGACGAGCTCGCCCGAGATCGGCTGCTCCGGCGGGTTGGCGGAGTACACCGCGCGGTACGACTGCAGGAGCTGATGCTGCGGCGTTTCGATGTACGCCTTCGGCACCCGGACGCCACTGACCGAGGCGCCGACGCTGATCACGCCGTCCGCGGCCGCCGGCGTACCGACCGTGCCCGCCGCCGGACCCGAGTTGCCGGCCGCCGCGACCACGACGACGCCCTCCTGGGTCGCCGCGGTCGCGGCCAGCCCGATCGGCTCCCGGCCGTCCCCAGGTCCGCCGAGACTCATGTTGATGACGTCGGCACGATGGGGGTTGTCGGGCGCGACCGCGGCCTCGAGGCCCGCGATGATGTCGGACTCGAGGCCGCCACCGTCGTCGCCGAGCACCTTGTACGCGGTAAGAGTCGCCTCGGGAGCGACGCCGGTCACCGAGCCGTTGCCCGCGACGATGCCGGCGACATGGGTGCCGTGGCCGTTGTCGTCCATCGGATCGGGGTCGTCGTTGGCGAAGTCGTAGCCGTCGACGACCTTGTGCTCCCGGCCGAATCCCCCGCCCAATGAGTCGAGGTTGTAGTCGATCCCGGTGTCGAGGACGGCCACGGTGACGCCCTCGCCGCGGACCTGCCGACCCTGTCCGTCGGTCCGCTGCCACACCTTCGGCGCGCCGATGAGCGGCACGCTGGTGTCGGTGCTCGCACGCATCGGCTGGTCCGGAAAGACCGCGCGGACACCATCGAGCCGACGCAGGTCGTCGACTCCGCCGGCCGGGACACTCACCGCCAAGCCGGCGATCAGGTCGGTGTACGCATGCAGCTGCCGCACCTCGACCCCGGCCGTATGCGCCGCGGCAAGCACGTCGCGCTGCTCCTGTCGTACGTCGATCCGTGCCGTATCGAGCGAACGCATCGCCGTCGGGCTGGTGGCGTTCAGCGGCTGGCCGGCGCGGCCGGTCTCTCGGAGCGCGGCGGGCTCGTCGAGCTGGACGATGACCCGTTCGCGCGGGCCACTCGATGGCGCGCCTGGGCCCGATCCACTGGCGGCCGGCGCGGCCGGGGTCAGTCCGGCCAGGCCCCCGATCGTGAGGACGGCGGCGAGGGCCGCGGGAAGCGGGCGCAGCGGGTAGCGCATGGGACGACTCCAGATTCACCGGCGGGTACGGCTGGATTTATCTATCCATCTGATGCCGACGCCCACAACATCTGCGTGTGGCCGATTGTGGACGTTGGCACCGGTGTGCCACCGTGACGGATGCCCGCATCCGAGCCGATCGTGAATAAATCGACTATTCCGGACGAGGCCGCGTCGCTGTCGCCGTCCACCCTGGCTGCCCTCGGCCTGTCGGCATTCGACGAGACCGTCTACCGCGCTCTGCTCTGCCATGCCGACGTCAGCCCGGCCGAGCTCGCAGCTGAGATCGAGGCCAGTCCGACTCGGGTCGACCGATCCCTCGACCGGCTTCGCGACCTCGGCCTGGTCAGCCGCCTGTCGGGCCGCCGACGCCGCTACACGGCAGCGGATCCCGAGGCCGCGATCGAGGCGCTGATCCGCAATCGCACGGCCGACCTCGAGCGAGTCCGATCGGTGACGATGGAGTTGGCGGCCGCGTTCCACGCGGCCCAGCGAGCCGGTGGCAGGGGCGACGTCGTGGAGTTGGTCCACGGCGCCGAGGAGCTCGGCCGGTGGTTCGTACGTCTGCAGCAGCAGGTACGCGAAGAGATGCTGGTCCTGGACCGGCCGCCGTACGCCCTCGCTGCCAGCAACCCGGTCGAGCCGGTCAGTCTGGCCCAGGGCGTGCGCTGGCGGGCGGTCTACGCGCCCGAGGCGTTGGAGATTCCCGGGGCGCTCGAGGAGATCACCGAGCTGGCGCGGCGCGGCGAACGCGGCCGGGTGCTGCCGGGCCTCCCGCTCAAGCTCGCGATCGCCGACGCCAAGGTCGCGCTGCTGCCGCTGAGCCTCGACCTCGAGGCCACACAGGTGGCGTTGATCCACGAGTCGACGCTGCTCGACGGGCTGGTGGAGCTCTTCCAGACGTACTGGGAGCTGGCCGTGCCGATCGGAGCGGACACCGTCGGCAGGAGCAGCGTCGACGAGGACACCCGGCAGCTGCTGACCCTGCTCGCCAGCGGACTCAAGGACGACGCCATCGCTCGCCAGCTGGGCCTGTCGACCCGGACCATGCGGCGCCGGATCCGCACCCTGCTCGACCACCTCTCGGCCGCGAACCGCTTCCAGGCGGGCGTCCAAGCCGCCCGTCGCGGCTGGCTCTGACCGCGCATCATCGACGGATCTTGAGGGATTCGGGTAGCCATAGCTACCGCGATCCCTCAAGATCCGTCTGCCGGCAGCGCGCTAGTCGACCGGTGCTTCGGCGTGTTGGCTGGGCTGGCGGAGTACGACGATCACCAGGCCGGCCAGGACGAGCACCAACCCGGCGTACACCCCGATCGGCGGCGCCTGTCCCAGGAACACCGACGCGAGCAGGGCAGCTCCCGGCACCTCGAGCAGCAACACGAGCGACACCACCGTCGGGCTCAGGACCGCGAGCAGATGGTTGAAGATCGAGTGCCCGAGCAGCTGCGACGACACGGTCACCGCGACCAGCCCGAGCCAGGTCACCGACTCGTAGCCGGCGAGCGACTGCCCGCCGATCAGGCACACGACCAGCATCACGATCGCGCAGGTGCAGTAGCAGAGCGTGGTGTACGCCGTGGTCGACAGCGACTGCCGCATGGTGCCGCCCGTCACGACGTACGCGGCGGCGAACACGCCACCCGCCACGGCCAGCAGGTCGCCCGCCAGGGCCCGGGTCGACAAGGTGAGGTCGACGCCGGACACGACGAGTACGCCGCTCGACGACACGAGCAGGCCGACGAGCACCGCCTTGGGCACCGGGTGCCCTCGCAACCGGTCGATGAGTACGACGAACGCGACCTGCAGCGCCTGCAATGCGGTTGCCGACGCCACCGACGTGAGCTTGAGCGACGACACCCAGGTCGCGAAGTGGCCGGCCAGCATCAGTCCGGCGAACACGGTCCCGACGAGTGCCCGGCGATCGATCGCCCGCAGCTCTGCCCGCCGAGTGGTCAGCGCGGGCGGCAGCATCACGGCGGTGCCCAGGGCGTTGCGCCAGAACGCGATCGCCAGCGCCGGCGCGGCGATCCACGCCATCAACGGCCCCGACGCTGACACCCCGATCACGCCGACGACGCTGAGGAGCAGGTTCACCGGACACAGTGTTCAGGACGCCGCCTGACCAGATGTGCCAGGCTGAGTTTCGTGGACGACGTCGAGGCGGCCCTGATCGCCGAGCTCGCCAAGAAGTCGTGGCTGTGCTGGATCACCTACGGCGATCCGTCACGGGCTCATCCGGTCTGGCATGCCTGGGTCGACGACGCGATCTGTGTCGTCGCGGGCGGCGACGAGCAGCCGCTGCCGGACATCGAGCAGCAGAGCGAGGTGCTGGTCACCCTGCGCACCAAGGCCACCCGGGAGCGGCTGGTGACGCTGCTGGCCCGGGTCGAGCGGGTCGGTACGGACGATCCGCAGTGGGACGCGATCACCGCGGCGCTCGTGACCGGGCGGCTCAACCTCGTCGATCCGCCGAACGCGCCGGACCGTTGGGCGCGGGACAGCGCGGTGGTACGGCTCGTGCCGGTCGACGTGGTGGAGGGGCCGGGCCGACAGCCGGACGACCGGGCAGCGGCTGAACCGATCGACTCGCCGGCGACGACCGTGGGACGGCCGCCGCCGGTGCTGCACCGACGGCAGCGGCGACGCCGGCGCTTGTCCTGACTGCGCCGCGCCACCAGTGACGGATCGCCGCGCCACCAGTGACGGATCGCCTCGCCACCAGTGACGGATCGCGGCGCCACGAGTGACGGATGATCGTCAGGGGGTGGGCGGGGTGAGGTGGCCCGAGGCGACCGGGACGACGCCGCCGCCGACTCTCACCTGAAAGGCCTTGCCGGCCCGCGCTTCGACCCAGCCGTGCAGTACCGAGCGGCGTCCGGACTCGAGCCCCTGCCGGATGCGATAGCGCGTCTTGCCCTCGGCCGCGGCCATCCGGTCGGCCAGCAGCACCAGGCCGAGTCCGGCCGCGGCCGAGCCGGTGCCCGGGTCCTCGGTGATGCCGGCCTCGGGACAGAACACTCGGGCGTAGACCTCGACACCGTCGTCGAACGCCTCCGCCGTGTAGACGCAGACGCCCCCGAGCGGGTCGCTCCGCTCGCCTTGCGGAGCCACCCACGACGGACCGAGCGGAGAGGCGCCGCGTACGCAGTCGGGCGTCACCGCGACGTACACGAAGGCCAGGCCGCAGCTGGCCAGCCGGGCCGGGCGGACCAGGTCGGCATCGGTCAGGCCGAGCCCGCCGAGCATCGGCCCGACCTCGACCGCGCCGGTCACCTGCCGAGGCGCCACGGTGAGCTCGGCTCCGTCGTGGCTGACGAAGACCTCGACGTCACCGGCGCCGCAGCGCTGGACGACCTCGCCCGTCGCGAGCCTCCCGCGCCGATGCAGCGCCCACGCGGTGCCCAGCGTCGGGTGGCCGGCGAACGGGACCTCGCCCTCGGGCGTGAAGATCCGGATCTGGTAGCGATCCCGGTCGATCGCCAGTGGGAAGGCCGTCTCGGCGAGCTGGCACTCGTGGGCGATGGCGCGCAGCTGGGCCGTGTTGAGTCCGTCGGCGCCGTAGACGACCGCGAGCGGATTGCCGTCGTACGCACGCTCCGCGAACACGTCGACGATGTCGAACGCCAATTCGGAACTTTCGGCCATGGTTGCGCGCACCGTACCGTTCGAGTCGATACGAGGCGGGCCGAACCCCCGGCCGACGCCATCGCCGACGCACCGACAACCTCGCGATGATCTGGCCGGACACTGTATCGCGAGTTAGCGTGGCGGCATGGCCAGTCCGTTCGCGCGTAAGGCGCCCGAGACCGATCCGGACGAATCGCGCCTGAAGGTCTCCGAGCCCAAGTCCTCGGCCGCAGGCGCGACCGCCGTCGGCGTCAGCATGAAGATGGCCGTCGACCAGATGGGCGTCGGTCGGGCCGCCCGTACGCTGCGGCGGGTCAACCAGACCGACGGCTTCGACTGCCAGGGCTGCGCCTGGCCGGATCCCGATCCGGAGCACCGCCACTCGGTCGAGTTCTGCGAGAACGGCGCCAAGGCGGTCGCCGAGGAGGCGACCCAGCGCCGCGTCGGAGCCGAGTTCTTCGCGAGCCACTCCGTCGACGAGCTGGCCGATCGCACCGACTACTGGCTCGGACAGCAGGGCCGGCTCACCCAGCCGATGGTCAAGCGGCCGGGCTCGCGGCACTACCTGCCGATCGGGTGGGACGATGCGTACGCCCTGATCGCCGAGCACCTCAACGGGCTCGACTCGCCCGACGAGGCGGTCTTCTACACCTCCGGCCGGACGTCGAACGAGGCCGCCTTCGCCTACCAGTTGTTCGTACGCGCCTTCGGCACCAACAACCTGCCGGACTGCTCGAACATGTGCCACGAGTCGAGCGGCGTGGCCCTGAACGAGACGATCGGCATCGGCAAGGGCAGCGTGAGCCTGCTCGACATCTACGACGCCGAGCTGATCGTCATCACGGGTCAGAACCCGGGCACCAACCACCCCCGGATGCTCATGGCGCTCGAGACCGCGAAGCGCCGCGGCGCCAAGATCATCGCGGTCAACCCGCTGCGCGAGGCCGGTCTGGTCAACTTCCGCAATCCGCAGAAGGTCCGCGGCTGGCTCGGCAAGGGCCAGGACCTCGCCGACCTCCACCTGCCGATCCGGGTCAACGGCGATCTCGCCCTGTGGCAGGCGATCGGCGCGCTGCTGGTCGAGTGGGACGCGCTCGACCACGAGTTCATCGAGCAGCACACGGTCGGCTTCGAGGCGTGGGCGCAGCACGTACGCGAGCTCGACTGGGATCGGGTCCTCGACGCCACCGGCCTGACCCGTGAGCAGATCGAGTCGGCCGCCGCGATGTTCCGCGACTCGTCCAAGACGATCACCTGCTGGGCGATGGGCATCACCCAGCACCGCAATGCAGTCGCCACCATCAAGGAGTTCGTCAACGTCTCGCTGGCTCAGGGCAACATCGGCAAGCCGGGCGCCGGGCTCTGTCCGGTCCGCGGCCACTCCAACGTCCAGGGCGACCGGACCATGGGCATCTGGGAGCGGCCGAAGGCGTCGTTCCTCGACGCGTTGCAGGCGGAGTTCGGCTTCGACCCGCCGCGCGAGCCCGGGTACGGCACGGTCCACGCCATCGGGGCACTGCGAGACGGCAAGGCCAAGGTGTTCTTCGCCCTCGGCGGCAACTTCGTGGCGGCGGCGCCGGACACCGACGTGACGATGGCCGCGATGCAGTCGGCCGAACTGACCGTCCAGGTCTCGACCAAGCTCAACCGGTCACACGCGGTGTGCGGCGAGACCGCCCTGATCCTGCCGACCATCGGCCGGACCGAGCGGGACGAGCAGGCCAGCGGAGTGCAGTACGTCACCGTCGAGGACTCGATGTCGGCGGTGCACGCCTCGCACGGCGGTCTCGACCCGGCGAGCGACGATCTCCGGTCGGAGGTCGCCATCGTGGCCAGCCTGGCCGAGGCCACGATCGGCGATCGGCACGGCATCGGCTGGGCCGGCATGCGCGACGACTACGGCGTCATCCGCGACCACATCTCGCGAGTCATCCCGGGCTGCGACTCGTACGAGGAGAAGGTGCGGCGACCCGGCGGCTTCGTCCTGCCCCACCCGCCACGCGACTCCCGGACGTTCCCGACGGCTCAGGCCGCCGCGGTGTTCTCGGTGAGCCCGACCGACGTGCTCGATGTCCCTGAGGGCCGGCTGCTGCTCCAGAGCCTGCGCAGTCACGACCAGTTCAATACGACGATCTACGGACTGGACGACCGCTACCGCGGCATCTCGCACGGCCGCCGGGTGGTCTTCGTCCATCCCGACGACATCGAGGCGCTCGGCCTCGCCGACGGCGACCTGGTCGACCTGGTCTCGGAGTGGCACGACGACGTGAAGCGGCGGGCCGAGGCGTTCCGGGTCGTGAGCTACGACACGCCACGCGGCTGCGCGGCTGCCTACTACCCCGAGACGAACCCGCTCGTGCCGCTCGAATCGACCGCCGTCGGCAGCCATTGCCCGACCAGCAAGTCGGTCATCGTCCGGCTCGAGCCGCACGTCACCGCGTAGCCACAGCCGAGTCGCAGTGACCGGTCCGCTCGATTAGCGCTAGACCATGTGCTCGGCGCCGCACATCATCATCCCGGGGTGGTGGATGACCACCGGTGGATAGTGATGCGCCGGCGGAGTGTCGGCCTGAGCAGCGACATCGGTGGAGAGACCCGCGGTGCACGCACCCGCGACGACGATGGCGGCGAAGAACCGCTTCACGACCCCACTTCCCTTCGAAGACCCATCGCCAGCCTGCGCCTCGCGCGACCGCTTCGTCAATGCCGACAAGTGTGATGGCGCCGAGCGGCACCCCGTAGCATCGACGACATGACCACCCTTTCCGTCGACCGGGTCCGTGACGCGCTGGCTGGTGTCAACGACCCCGAGATCAAGCGACCGATCACTGAACTCGGCATGGTCGATGACATCGCGATCCAGGGCGACCGGGTCGACGTGAAGGTGCTCCTCACGGTCGCGGCCTGCCCGATGCGCGACCGGCTCACCAAGGACGTGTCCGCCGCCGTCGCAGCACTCGAGGGCGTACGCGACGTCCAGGTCGAGCTCGGCGTGATGAGCGACGAGCAGCGCCAGGGTCTGCGCGAGCAGTTGCGCGGCGGTCAGGCCACTCGCGAGATCCCGTTCGCGCAGCCCGGCTCACTCACCAAGGTCTATGCGATCGCCTCCGGCAAGGGCGGCGTCGGCAAGTCGTCGGTCACGGTCAACCTGGCCCTGGCGATGGCCGAGACCGGCCTCAAGGTCGGTGTCGTCGACGCCGATGTCTACGGCCACTCGGTGCCCGCCATGCTCGGCGTCGGCGACCAGCGGCCCACCCAGGTCGACGACATGATCATGCCGGTGCCGGTGATGGACCTGAAGGTCATGAGCGTCGGCATGCTGAAGCCGCGCCGCGAGCAGGTCGTCGCCTGGCGCGGGCCCATGCTCGACCGGGCGCTGGTCCAGATGCTCAGCGACGTCTACTGGGGCGACCTCGACGCCCTGCTGCTGGACCTTCCGCCGGGCACCGGCGACATGGCAATCAGTCTCGGCCAGCACCTGGCCAACGCCGAGGTCATCGTCGTGACGACGCCGCAGGCTGCGGCCGCCGAGGTCGCCGAGCGCGCCGGCACGATGGCCTCGATGATGCATCAGCGGGTCGGTGGGGTCGTCGAGAACATGTCCTACCTGGCCTGCCCGCACTGCGGACCCGAGCACAAGATCGAGGTCTTCGGCTCCGGTGGCGCCGATCGGGTCGCGGCCACGCTGGAGCAGCGGTTCGGCTACGACGTACCCGTCCTCGGCCGGATCCCGCTCGACGAGCAACTCCGCGAAGGCGGCGACCTCGGGAAGCCGATCGTGACGGCCGCGCCCGACTCGCCGGCAGCGACCGAGCTGCGCCAGATGGCCGAGGCCCTGGCCGGCCGGTCACGGGGCCTCGCGGGCATGCAGCTCGGCCTGACGCCCGCCAACCAGGCCTAGGACGACGCCATGTTCGGCATGGGCTGGCCCGAGATCATCGTCATCCTGATCGTCGGGGTCATGGTGTTCGGGCCGGACAAGCTGCCCGACATGGCCCGCCAGGCCGGCAGCTTCCTACGCGGGGTGCGGCGGATGATGGACGATGCCAAGGAGGATCTGTCGCAGGAGCTCGGCGAGGACTACGACAAGTTCAAGGACCTCAACCTGCGCGATCTGAACCCGCGGGAGTTCGTCCGCAAGCAGCTCACCGAGGCCGTCGAGACCGAGCCCGACCCGGTACCGCCGGGCAAGCGACCGCTGAAGAAGGGCGAGCGGCCGCCGTTCGACCCGGACGCGACCTAGCGAGCATGGGCGTCAGCCGACCTGGCCGTCGAGCGTGATGGCGACGGTATTCGTCTCGCCGTCGCGCTTGTACTTCACCTCGATCGTCTCGCCCGGCACGTGCTTGCGGATCGACACGATCAGGTCCACGCCGCCCCCGGTGATCGGGTCGCCGTCGATGCTGAGGATCCGGTCGCCCTTCTCGATGCCGGCCTCCTCCGCGGGTGTGCCCGGTTCGACCGAGTCGATGATCGCGGCCTCGGAGTCGGTGGTGCGCACCTTGGCGCCGATGATCGGGTACTCCGCCTCGCCGTCGCGAAGCAGTTGTCGAACCGTTCGGCGTACCTGATCGATCGGGATCGCGAACCCGAGGCCGATGCTGCCGGACTCTCCCCCGACCGAGGCGCCCAGCGAGACGATCGCCGAGTTGATGCCGATCACCTGGCCGTGCAGGTTCACCAGTGGCCCGCCGGAGTTGCCGGGGTTGATCGCGGCATCGGTCTGGACCGCGCTCATGTACGACGACTCACCGGTGCCGCCGGCGGTCACCGGGCGATCGAGCGCACTGACGATCCCGCTCGTGACGGTGCTGGCCAGGCCGAGCGGCGAACCGATCGCCACGACCGGCGCCCCGACTCGAAGCGTTGCGGAGGTGCCGAGGCTGGCCGGCTTGAGGCCCTTGGGGTCGATTTCGAGGACCGCGAGGTCGTAGGACGGCGACCGACCGATGATCGTGGCATCGCGCTCGTCCTCCCGCTGGGTGACGACCGTAATATCGCCGCCGCTCTTCGCCGCGAGCGCGACAACGTGGTTGTTGGTGACGATATGTCCCTTGTGGTCTAGGACGAATCCTGACCCGGTGGCCTGCTGACTGCCGTTGGCCACTTTGATCTGCACGACGCTCGGCAGCAGTTCGTCGGCAACCGCCGCCACGCTCGTGTTGTCGGCGGGCAGTGGCGCCGGATCAGTCGGCAGTGGGTCCTCGGTGATCACCGAGCGGGCTTGGTCGTTGCCGTCGTCGGTGACGTTGTTCATCAGCCACGCGCCGCCGGCTCCGCCGAGCACGCCAACGATCAGCGCGATCGCGATCACCAGGCTCATGCCGCCGCGACGCGGGCTGCGCGGCTCCCTCGGCGGCGGCGGGCCATAGGGCGGCGGCGGGCCGAAGGGCGGTCCGCCTCGGGGCGGCGGCAGACCCGGACCTGGGTACGGCGGATAGCCGGGAGGCGGCGCTCCCGGCCCTGCCGGGTGCTGCGGACCGGGTCGTGGTGGGTAGTCCGGGTGATGCGACGGTGGCCGGCTCGCCGGCCGGGGCGGACCGGGTGCCGGCTGCCCGGGTCCTTGGCCGGGCAGCGGGCCAGGCGGCGGAGGCGCCGGAGGGAGATCAGAAGAGCCGTAGTAGGGAGGAGACCATCGTCCGGATTGTCCGGACCAACGCTCCGTCGGCTCGTCTTGACTCACCCACCAAGAGTAGGCGGTTCGACCTCAAACACCGACCGGCAGCGGATCGAACGGGCCGGCGAACCGGCGACGTCCGCCACGCGGTGCGCGATGCTCCAGCGCACGGCGCAGCATCCGGCGGCCACGGTGGATCCGGGACCGCACGGTGCCGAGCTTGACACCGAGCAGGTCAGCGATCTCTTCGTACGAAAGACCCTCGACATCGCACAGGACCACGGCGGCCCGGAACTCCTTCGGAAGCTCCTTGAGCGCGGCCTCGACATCGGCGTCGAAGGTGCCGTCGGACAGCACGTCCTCGGGCGACGGCAACTCGCCGATCAGGCGCTCCTCCGGCCGGTCGCCGAGGCCGTCGAACCGGATCCGGGTGCGCCGGCGGGCCTTGTCGAGGAAAAGGTTGGTGGTGATCCGGTGCAGCCAGCCCTCGAACGAGCCGGGCGTGTAGCGGTCCAGCGAGGCGAAGACCCGGATGAACACGTCCTGGGTGAGGTCTTCGGCGTCGTAGCGGTCGCCAGTCAGGCGGTAGGCCAGCCGGTAGACGCGAGCCGAGTGCAACCGGACGATCTCGTCCCAACTCGGACTCGTGCCCTCCTCCAGGGGGCCGACGTCCTGCGTCACTGCGTCCACAGGCTCAGTCTGGGGCGAATTGCTGAGAGAAGTCCGAGAAGCCGATGACGGCGAGCCAAGAAGCAGCGCCCTTCCGGAGAGCGGCTAATGTGTTGTTCGCCCTCGGAAGCCGACGAAGGAGGCGACCATCGCCGGGATCGCGCCCGCGAGTTGGGCCTACTCCGAAGCCTTCGTCACCGAGGATGAGCATCTGGCCGCGGCCCGGGCTCGCGCCAAGGAGGTCGGCGCGACGCCGATCGGATCCGGTGGCGGGGCGGCACTGTCGTTCCTGGCCGCCGTCTGCGGGGCGAAGGCCGTGGTCGAGGTCGGCACCGGAGCCGGTGTGTCCGGACTCTGGCTGCTTCGGGGGATGCAGAGCGACGGCGTGCTCACGTCAGTGGACACCGAGGCCGAGCACCAGCGCCTGGCGCGCGAGACCTTCACCGAGGCCGGCATCCCGTCGCGGCGCTACCGGCTGATCTCGGGGTACGCGCTGGAGGTCCTGCCACGACTGACCGACGGGCACTACGACCTGGTCTTCCTCGACGCCGACAAGCAGGAGTACGCCGAATACCTCACCGAGGCGCGCCGACTGCTTCGCGTGGGCGGCCTGGTTGCCATCGACAATGCGCTCTGGCACGACCGGGTGGCCGACCCGTCACAGCGTGATCCCGAGACCGTCGCGATCCGAGAGACCGGACGATCGATGCGTGGCGACGACGGATGGCTGCCGCTACTCCTGCCGGTCGGCGACGGCCTTCTCGTCGCGAAGAAGCTCGACCCCGAGCCCGACGCCGCCTAGGCGACTGCGCAGGCTTTGCGTGGAGGCCGTCAGACGACGGCCTTCAACGCATCTCCGAGCTCGCCCGCCTCCTCGGCGTTGAGCTCGACGACCAGCCGCCCGCCACCTTCGAGCGGGACCCGCATCACGATGCCTCGCCCCTCCTTGGTGACCTCGAGCGGACCGTCGCCCGTTCGCGGCTTCATCGCAGCCATGCGCGCACTCCTTTCCTGTGCTGCGCCACATCCACCGCTCCAAGTAGTGAGAGTCCACTGCGGTGAGTGCACTGCGGCGCCGCGTTCGCCGACCATTATCGCGCATGTCGCCTTGCGGATGTCGGCACTACCCACAGCCTCGTCGCGTAACTTCGCTTCCTCGGGCAGACTCGGACCCGTGAACGCCCGCTCTGCCCTGTTCGATCTCTACGGCGATCACCTGCGCACACGCAAGGGCGAGGCCGCGGTGTCGGCCCTCGTGCGGTTGCTGGCGCCGTTGGACATCAAGGCTCCGGCAGTGCGGACGGCAGTGTCGCGGATGGTCCGGCAGGGCTGGCTCGAGCCGACACCCACTGACGCGGGTCCCGGCTACACCATGACGCCGCTGGCCTGGCGACGACTCGACCAGGCCGCCACCCGGATCTATCGCACCCGGGCGGGCGACTGGGACCGCCACTGGCACGTCCTCGTGCTCGAACAGATCAGCAACCGCAGCGCTCGGGAGCGAGTACGGTCCGCGCTGACCTTCCTCGGGTACGCCCCGATCGCCGACAACACCTGGATCGCGGCGTACGACTCCGACGAGGTCGGCACCGTCCTCGCGACGGATCGCGCCGAGGCCCGGGCGTTCACCGCCGAGTACGACGGCGACCCGGCCGCGATGGCCCGCGAGCTGTGGGACCTCGAAGGCCTGGCCGAGGCGTACGCGGACTGGCTCGACGACGCCAGGGACCTGGCGGCCGAGGCGCCGGACCCCCTCGGCACCCGGCTTGACGACGACGAGCTCGCCTTCGCGGTGCGGAGCCGGCTGATCCACGAATGGCGCAAGTTCCTGTTCACCGATCCCGGCCTGCCGGCGGAGCTGCTCCCAGCCGGCTGGCCAGGCGCGGCGGCCGCCGAGTTCTTCGACGCCGAGGCTGCCAGACTCCTGCCGGGCGCCAGCCGCTTCGTGGATCGCTGCCTCGCGAACGGGAGAACCTCATGACCGACGCCAATGTCAGCTACGACGTGGCCGACAACGTCGCGACGATTCGACTCGCTCGTCCGGACGCCATGAACAGCCTGACCCTGGCCACCAAGGAGGAGCTGAAGCGCGCCGTACTCGCGGCAGCCGACGACGAGAGCGTCCGCTGCGTCGTCGTTACCGGCTCCGGCCGGGCCTTCTGCGTCGGCCAGGACCTCCGCGAGCACGTCGAGGCGTTGCAGACCCAGCCGCTCGAGGAGATCTGGGCCACCGTGCCGGACCACTTCGCCCCGATCGCACTCGGACTCGCGACCATGCCGAAGCCGGTGATCGCGGCGGTCAACGGTGTCGCCGCGGGCGCTGGCGCGTCGATCGCGTTCGCCTGTGATTTCCGGATCGCGGCCGAGGGCGCCGGGTTCAACACCGCGTTCGCCGGAATCGGCCTGTCGTGCGACACCGGCATCTCGTGGACGCTCCCCCGGCTGATCGGGCGCGCGGTCGCCATCGACCTGCTGATGCGCCCCCGGACGGTCCGGGCCGAGGAGGCCGCCGAGCTCGGCCTGCTGGTCCGGGTCGTCGACGCCGAGGAGCTGGAGTCCGCGACGGCGGAGTTCGCCCGGCAGCTGGCCGCCGGTCCGACCCAGGCGTACGCGGCGATCAAGCGGTCGGTCAACTATGCGGCGACCCACGACCTGGCCGCCGCGCTCGACTTCGAAGGCGAGCAGATGGCGGTCACCGGCGCCACCCAGGACCACCGCGACGCGGTCGCCGCCTTCGTCGCCAAGGAGCAGCCGACCTTCCACGGCCGCTGACCAACCGTCCCCAACGCGCAATAGGGCCGAAAGGCTCTGGAATGCCGCGCCGGAAGCTGATCGAATCGTCCTGATTCGCACACGCAACCTGGGGCAACCTGTGGGGGGTTGGGTATGGCGGTTTCGAGGCGTCTCTACTTCTTGATGTTCACAGCCGACGGCGCGGACGGGCTCTGCCGATCGGTGATCACCCTCGCGAACGGCCTGGCCGATCGCTACGAGATCGAGCTGATCAGCCTCTATCGGCGACGCAAGAGCCTCGCGTACGACTTGGACCCGCGGGTCACGGTGACCAACCTCCACGACGCCCGGCCGGTCGGGCCGAAGGGCCATCGGCGCGGCGGCCGGGTCCGGATCAAGGACCATCCGGATCGGGATCCCCAGGCGGCGGCGCTGGACAGCCAGCCGTCGAGCCTCGTGGGTCGAGCCGCCGACCCCACCATGTCTCGGCTCACCGACACCCTGCTCAAGACGAAGCTGGAGGGCCTCCCGCCCGGCGTACTCGTGTCGACCCGGCCCGCGCTGCACGCCGCCGCGGCGGAGTACGCCCCGCCGGAAATGATCACGATCGCCCAGGATCACCAGAACTTCGTCACCCGGATGCCGGCGCTCCGCGAGCTGATCCAGACCAGCAGCCGGCGACTGGACTGTCTGGTCACGCTGTCGAACGCCGACCGATGCGCCTATGCCGAGACGCTGGCCGGCTCCGGCACCATCGTCGAGGCGATCCCGAACGCGGTCCCATGGCGGATCGGCCCGACCGCAGCACTCGACAACAAGATCGTCGTGACCGGCGGCCGCCTCGTCCCCAGCAAGGGATTCGACCGGCTCGTGGCGGCGTTCGAGCCGATCACCCGGACCCGCCCGGACTGGGAGCTGCACATCTATGGCAAGGGCGACCTGGAGCCGAAGCTCCGCAAGCAGATCGGCGATCTTCGGATCACCCAGCAGGTACGGCTCCTGGGTCAGTCCGACTACTTCCGGGAGGCCCTGAGCAAGGCATCGGTGTTCGCCTCCGGCTCGCACACGGAGGGCTTCCCGATGGTGCTGCTGGAGGCGATGAGCGTCGGTCTGCCACCGGTCGCGTTCGACGTGCCGAGCGGACCGGCCGACCTGATCGATGACGGCGCCAACGGCCATCTTGTCGTCGACGGCGATCTGGCCGGGTTCACCAAGGCCCTCCGCCGATTGATCGACAGCCAGGAGCTGCGCCGTCGGCTCGGCTCGGCGGCCCAGCAGGTCGCCCGCAGCTATGAGATCGAGTCGGTCACGGCGCGATGGGAGGACCTGTTCGAACGGCTGGAGCGCGGCTCCGTCAGGTCGATCGAGAGCGCCGGACGTGGCAGTCAGCCAGGTGGTCGTCGACCATCCCGGTGGCTTGCATCAACGCGTACGCGGTCGTCGGACCGACGAACCGAAACCCGCGGCGCTTGAGCTCGCGCGCCATCGCCACCGACTCGGGAGTACGGGACGGGATATCAGCCAGCGCCTTCGGAGCCGGTTGATCGTCGTCCGGCGCGAAGGACCAGAGCAGCTCGGACAGCGGATCGTCGAGCTCGAGAATGGCGCGGGCGTTGGCGATGGTCGCCTCGATCTTGGCCCGGTTGCGCACGATGGCGGTGTCGCCGAGCAGGCGCTCGACGTCGCCCGCGCCGAAGCCCGCCACCGCGGCTGCGTCGAAGTCGGCGAAGGCGTGGCGGAATCCGTCGCGTTTGCGCAGGATCGTCAGCCACGACAGCCCGGACTGGAACGCCTCGAGCGACATCCGCTCGTAGAGTCCCTGCTGATCGCGGACCGGCCGACCCCACTCGCCGTCGTGGTAGACGCGGTAGTCCTCGGGACGGTCACCCCACGGGCATCGGGCCAGCCCGTCGTCGCCGACGACGACGTCCGACGCAAGTTCACTCATCGGCGTCGTCGCGCCGGTGCTGGGCCGAGTCGGAGCGCGGCCGGAGCGGTGCGGTGATGTCGGAGGAGTCGGGTGGCGGGGCCGCGTGGCCGCCCTCGCGCTCGGCCAGCTCAGCCTGCAGCCGGGACAGCACCGCGTCGACCTCCGACATTCGGTAGCCGCGGAACGCGGTCGTGAATCGAACCCGCCCCAGATCGTCGGACCGCAGCGGCCGGTCGGCCGGCAGCCGCACCTCGGGTCGGTCGTCATAGGTCGGTTGCACCTGCGCACCCCGCGCGACCGCGAACACCACCAGGCCACCGATGACGAGGATCGCGAGAATCGCGAACAGCCAGATCACTCGTCGATCGTGTCACGGCCGCCCGACAGTCGCGTAGGTCGGTCCGGGTGATGCGCCGTAGGATGCCGAGCGATGGCGGGTACGAATCGACCGGGAGCGGATCCGGGCGCGGACGGGGACCCTGACTACCGCTTCACGCTGGCGAACGAGCGGACGTACCTCGCCTGGATGCGGACCGCGATCGGACTGCTGGTGGCCGGCGTCGGCGTGGCCTATCTGAGCGGGTTCGACGCGCCCGGCCGGACCTTCCTAGCGGCCGTGCTGGTCGTGCTCGCCATGTCGACTGCCGGTCTCGCCTATCGGCAATGGCGCAACAACGACCGCGCGATTCGCGCCGGAGATCCGCTGCCGCGGCCACCGATGATCGCCGTACTCAGCGTCGCGTTGACGATCGTGGCCATCTGGGCGCTGGTCGGCCTGTTCCGGTCCTGACGCTGTTTCGGTCCTGTCGCCGGCCGCGATCAGGTGATCTCGTTCGCCACCACCGAGGCGGTCGAGACGACCCGGCCGTCCTCGCGGGTGAGGTAGCGGATCGGCATCCCGGGCACGTCGTTGGCGAACCAGAAGATGTTGTCGGTCGTGCCGTCGCGCACCGTGTAGCGCAGGCAGCCCAGCTCGCCGATCGCCGTCTCGATCCGGTCCGGCTCGATCGTGGTGATCGCGGCTGGGAACGACGCGTGGGCCTGCAGGTCGAGCCAGGTCACCCGGTTCGCCTCGGTCTCTCCGAGCGGAGCGCCGTCGAGCGACAGCCCGAACCGCTCCAGCGTGGCACCGGTCTCGTCGCACTCGGCGAACCTGCTGACCCGTTGGAACGAGGTCTCACCCTCGACGTCGACCCGGAGCCGGATGGTCCGGCCGGTCGGGCAGCCGATCCGGATCTCGTCGGCCGTGAACGGCGTCGGCGCGTGGCCGGGCTCGAGCACGTGCGGGTCCCGGATGTCGTCTGTCATCGGCTCTCCTTCACCGGTGCGGTACGCCGGGCGGTCGCACGACTCAGGTCAGCCAGCGTCGCAGGGTTTCCTCGCAGTGTCGCAGGTGCGCCAGGGGGACATGCTCGCCCTGCGAATGGGCCAGCGACGGGTCCCCCGGGCCGAAGTTGACCGCGGGGACGTCGAGCTCGCTGAACAGTGCAACGTCGGTCCAGCCGAACTTCGGACGCACCTCGCCGCCGACCGCGGCCACGAAGGCAGCCGCCGCGGGCCGGGTCAGTCCCGGCAGTGCACCCGGGGCGGTGTCCGTGACCTTCAGCTCGAATCCGTCGAACACGTCGCGCAGGTGGGTCAGCGCCTCGTCCGGCGTCCGCGACGGCGCGAACCGATAGTTGACGCCCACGCGGCACTCGTCGGGCAGCACGTTGCCGGCGACGCCGCCCTCGATGCTGACCGCGTTCAGCCCCTCGCGATAGGTCAGGCCGTCGACCAGCGGGGTCCGGGGCTCGTAGGCGTCGAGCCGATCGAGCACCGGCTTCGCAGCGTGGATCGCGTTGACGCCCATCCACCAGCGGGCGCTATGGGCGCGCTCTCCCGGCACGATGACCTCGACCCGGATCGATCCCTGGCAGCCGGCCTCGACGACGGCGTTGCTCGGCTCCATCAGGATCGCGAAGTCGCCCACGAGCAGATCGGGCCGGGTCCGGGCCAGCCGGCCGAGTCCGTTGCGCTCGGCCTCGATCTCCTCGCAGTCGTAGAAGACGTACGTCACGTCCCGGACCGGCTCGGTCAGGCTCGCCGCCAATCGCAGGGCGACCGCGACGCCGCCCTTCATGTCGCAGGATCCGAGTCCGTGCAGGCTCTCCTCGCCGAGCCGGGACGGCAGGTTGGCGTTGACCGGGACGGTGTCGAGATGTCCCGCGATCACGACCCGCTCCGGGCGGCCGAGCCGGGTGCTTGCGACGACGACGTTGCCGTCCCGGACCACGTCGAGGCCGGGCACCGGGCGTACCGCCGCCTCGACCAGGTCCGCGATCACCGCCTCGTTGCCGCTCACCGACTCGATGTCGACGAGGGCAGCGGTGAGCGAGACGACATCGGCGGTCGGGTCGAGTGGCTCCGGCATGGCGGCCATTGTGCCCTGCCTGCGGATTTGCGCCCGTACGCACCATGGCAGGTCCCGGGCACGGGGCGTACGGGCGCAAAACCGCTGGAGTAGTCCCACAAGAGCTCTTGTACAACACTTCTTGTACGTCTAGGCTGCCGCGCATGGATCCCGTACCGCAACGCCGTGCCGATGCCTCGTTGCTCGCCGCCATCCACCATCCGCTGCGCCACCGGCTCTTCGAGCTGCTCGCCATCGACGGCCCGGCCACCGCCAGCCGGCTCGCCGACGTCACCGGTGAGCATGTCGGCAACATCAGCCATCACCTGAAGGTGCTCGCGAAGGCCGGCGTCATCGAGGAGGCGCCCGAGCTGGCGAAGGACCGGCGCGAGCGGTGGTGGCGGCACGTGCGGGTCGGCTACACCTGGTCGGTCGCAGACGCCGGCGACGATCCCGCCGACGAGCTGGTCGCGACGACCGCCGAGCAGCAGAACCTCCAGCATCACATCGACAAGGTGCGGCAGTGGTTCGAGCGCCGGTCCGAGTACAGCGAGGAGTGGGTCCGCGCCGCGTACAGCACCGACAACTGGATCAGCGTCACGCCGGCCGAGCTCGAGGAGCTCGGCGAGCGGGTCAACGCGCTGATCTGGGAGTACGTGAACGACCTGGCGCCCGAAGCTCCGTCGGAGGATCCGAACCGCGAGCGGGTCTACGTCTTCCTCCACGCCGTACCCGCCCAGCCATGAGCGTCGCCGCCGTCGTGGTCCCGCCGCTGCGACGGGACACCCGGGTGCATGCCTGGGTCGCCGCCACCGGCATCTCCCAGCTCGGCGACGTCGCGTGGTACATCGGACTGGCTTGGAGTGCCGCCCAGGTGGCCGGTCCGGCCGGCGCCGGCCTCGTCATGGGTGCGGGCGCGCTCCCACGGGCCGCGATGCTGCTGCTCGGCGGCGCGCTCGCTGACCGGCTGGACGCGCGACGGACCATGGTCCTGTCCAACCTGGCCCGGATCGTCGTCCTGCTCGTCGGACTCAGCGTGCTCGAGTCGGCCGGCCTGTCGATGTCGCTGCTGTTCACGATCGCCCTGATCTTCGGGGTCGTGGACGCGATCTACCTGCCGGCCTCGGCGACCATGCCTCGCCAGCTCGTACGCGAGGAGGACTTCACCTCGGTCGCGGCACTGTTCCAGCTGGCCAACCGGCTGGCCATCTTCGTGGGCGCTCCGGTCGGCGGACTCCTGGTGGCGCACGGCGGTCTGCGCGACGTGATCATCGTCGATGCGATCTCGTTCGGCGTCATCGCCGTCGTGCTCGCGATCCTGGTCCGGCCACGGTTTCCGCGACAGCTGTCGGAAGGCCACTCGATCTGGGCCGACCTGCGCGGCGGCTTCGGCTACCTCCGCCGCACACCACCGGTGCGTACGTTGGTGATCGCGCTGTCGGGGCTCAACCTGTTCGTCTCCCCTGTCCTCGCGGTCGGGCTCGTCCTCCGGACCCGGGACGCGGCATGGGGCGCCACCTCGCTGGGACTGTTCGAGGCGACCAGCGGAGTCGCAGCAGCCGCCGGCGCCCTGATCGCGCTTCGGTGGCGGCCCTCCGACCCGACCCGGGCCGGGCTCCTGATGCTGGTCGCGCAGGCGATGGCCTGCGTGGCGATCGGCATCGCGCCGTACCCCGGCGTCTTCGTCGCGATGACGACCATCGGGCTCACGGCCGGTCTAGCGTCGGCGTTCCTGTCGGGCGCGTTCGTCGCCGCCGTCGAGGAGAGCTACCTCGGGCGCTGCAGCAGCATCGTCGGTCTCGCCGACCAGGCGCTGATGCCAGCCGCAATGACGGGATTCGGGCTGCTGATCAGCGGCGTCGGCGTGGCCACCGCATGCGCCCTGGTGGGCATGGCATTCGCCGCCACGATGCTGTGGGCGATCGCCCGGGTGGGAGCGATCCAGCCGGTTGCTGCCGCCGTTCGGACCTGACCGGCTCAGCGGGGGCGGAACACGCAGAACTCGTTGCCCTCCGGGTCGGCGAGAATGCTCCATCCGAGGCCGTCGCTGCCGTCCCGGAGCACCGTCGCACCGGCTTCGACCAGCGGCTCCACCTCGCCGGTGACGTCCCAGTGGATCCGGTTCTTGACCGTCTTGGGCTCCGGGACCTCGACGAAGTCCATCGTCTGGATCGGCATACCCGCCACCTCGTGGACCGTGGACCAGCCCGGCTGGTGGTGGGTGATCTGGGCGTCGTAGACACCGGCCCACCACTCCGCCTGCGCAGCCGGGTCGGCACTGTCGACGACCAGGCCGTGCAGCCGCTCGGACGGCAGCTCGTCGCGAAGGAACGCGCAGAACTCGCCACCCTCGACGTCGCCCATGATCGTCCAGTGCCACCCCTCCCGCTGCGGCTCGACGATTGTCGCGCCGAGCGCCTCCAAATCGGCCAGGGATCGGGTGTAGATGTCGAGATGCACCCGGTGCTTGACCGTCTTGGGCTCGGGCACCCGGTTGACCCAGATCATGTGCTCCGCGGTCACACCCCGGATCTCGGCGTCACCGCCCGGCTGCCGACGGAACTCGCGGCCGAGCAGATCGGCCCAGAACCGGCCGAGTCGGACTGGATCGCCCGCATCGATCACGAGATCCTTGAACCCTGCCAATGCCATGAACCGGACCGTACCCGCCGGTGCCGACCGTTGGCGTCGGGTGGATACGCTCGACGACGTGACGGACTCGACCAGCGCCTGGGGCTACGGCCTCGCCACCGTGACCGCCACCGGCGTCGTACTCGACACGTGGTATCCCGAACCCGCCCTCGGCCCAGCCGCCGACGACAGTGCACCGCCGCCATCGCTGCGTGCCCTCGAAGGCGCCGACGACGTCCGGCAGGTCCAGCGCATCGTCGTACGCACAGTGGCGAAGGATCTCGCGACGCCGCCGGCCGATCCGCACGACGCGTACCTCCGACTGCATCTGCTGTCGCACCGGCTGGTCCGACCGCATGGGCTCAACCTGGACGGACTGTTCGGCACGCTCAACAACGTGGTCTGGACGTCGATCGGGCCGTGCTCCCCCGACGGTTTCGAGGCGACTCGCGGACGCGCCCGGACGGCCGGCCACCACGTGCAGGTGAGCGGACTCGACAAGTTCCCGCGGATGACCGACTACGTCGTGCCCTCGGGCGTACGGATCGGCGACGCGGATCGAGTGCGGCTCGGCGCTCATCTGGCCGACGGCACGACCGTCATGCACGAGGGATTCGTCAACTTCAACGCCGGGACGCTCGGTGCCTCGATGATCGAGGGCCGGATCTCCGCCGGAGTCGTTGTCGGCGCCGACTCCGACGTCGGCGGCGGTGCGTCGGTCATGGGCACGCTGTCCGGAGGCGGCCAGCAGACGATCTCGATCGGACGACGCTGTCTGGTCGGGGCGAACGCCGGCATCGGCATCTCGCTCGGCGACGACTGCACCGTCGAGGCCGGCTGCTACGTGACGGCGGGCACCAAGGTCACCCTGCCGGACGGCCAGATCGTCAAGGCGGCCACCCTGTCCGGCCAGGACGGCCTGCTGTTCTTGCGCAACTCGGTGACCGGCGCGATCGAGGCGCGGCCGCGTGGCGACAAGGCGACCGCGCTCAACCCCGCCTTGCACGCGAATGACTGACCGGCGGCCCTGACGATGCGTGGCGCCCGCATAGCCGCTGTCGTCGCGGGTCTCGCACTGGTGGCGACGCTTGTGGTGATCCTGACCCGGCTGGACTTCATCGACCAGGCACTCGACCCGGAGTACTGCGAGGCCGAGGTCGGTGGCGACGTCGCCCGGCTCGAGCTCGACCAGGCCGAGAACGCCTCGCTGATCGCGGCGATCGGGGTCCGTCGTGACCTCCCGGCCCGTGCCGTGTCGATCGCGCTGGCCACCGCCTTCCAGGAGTCGAAGATCCGCAACCTCGACTACGGCGACCGCGACTCGCTCGGCCTGTTCCAGCAGCGTCCCTCACAGGGCTGGGGCTCGCCGAAGGAGATCCAGGATCCGGTCTATGCGACCGAGACGTTCTTCGACGCCCTCGTCCAGGTCGACGGCTACGAGGACATGCCGATCCACGACGCGGCACAGGCCGTGCAGCGGTCCGCCGACGGCAGCGCATACGCCTTCCACGAGGCGTCGGCCCGCGTACTCGCGTCGGCACTGACCGGCTGGTCGCCGGCCGCGTTCGAGTGCGAGATCGACGATCCGGCCGACAGCGACCAGCATGCCGGCGCCGACGGGCTGACCCGCAATGCCCGGGCGGTGGTCGACGACGCCGAACATGCCTTCGGGACGCTGGGCAGTGCCGCTGGCCAGGGCGGCCGGGTCGTACGACTGACGCCGCCGATCGACGGCACCCGTCGGCACGGCTGGGCGCTGGCGCAGTATCTGGTCGGCCAGGCGGAGCGGCTCCACATCAAGGCGGTGGCGTTCGACGGGCAGGTCTGGACGGCCGCCGAGTCCGCCGACGGCTGGCAGCGCTCGGGCCGCCGACTCGACGAGGTCCGGGTCGAAGTCGCCTAGGGCTGGAACCCGGCGGGTCAGGCGCTCGCGACCAGGCGGGAGTACGCCGCCTCCACCCGCTCGTCGGTCGCCGTGATCGCGACCCGTACATGGCGCGCGCCGCGCGGACCGTACTGGTCGCCCGGCGCCACCACGATGCCGCGCTCGGCAAACCACTCGACGGCGTCCCAGCACGGCTCGTCCCGGGTCGTCCAGAGATAGAGGGCGCCCTCGGAGTGGTCGATCCGAAAGCCCGCCGCCTCGAGTGCCTCGCGCAGCCGGGCCCGTCGTCGCGCGTAGCGGCCGTGCTGCTCGACCGCATGGGCGTCGTCGCACCACGCGGCCTCAGCCGCCGCCTGCTGCGGTCCCGGCGGGATCAGCCCGAGATGTCGCCGGGCCAGTCGCAGGTCGGCGATCAGCTCAGGATCTCCGGCCACGAACCCGCTGCGATAGCCCGCCATGTTGGACCGCTTGGACAGCGAATGCACCGCGAGCACGCCCTGATGCGAGCCGTTGCAGACTGCCGGGTCGAGTACGGACGTCGCCGGCGGGCCGTCCCAGACGCATTCGAGGTAGCACTCGTCACTGACGACCAGTGCGTCCCGCTCCCGGGCCCACGCGACGACCTTGGCCAGATGCTCCGGCGGTAGCACCCGCCCGGTCGGATTCGACGGCGAGTTGAGCCAGACCATCGCCGGTCGCGCCGGCCCCAGCGACAGCAGCGAGTCGCTCGCCACCACGTCCGCGCCGACCAGCTGGGCGCCGACCGAATACGTCGGGTACGCCAACTCCGGGATCACCACAGTGTCGCCCGGACCGAGGCCGAGCAGCATCGGCAACGACGAGATGAGCTCCTTGCTCCCGATCGTCGGCAGGATCCGGTCCCGATCGATGCCGTCGACGCCCCGGCGGGCCAGCCAGCCGGCGGCCGCGTCCCGAAGGCCGGGTGTGCCGGCGACGGTGGGATAGCCGGGCCAGTCCGTCGCGTCGGCGAGTGCCTCGCGGACGACGGCTGGAGTCGGGTCGACCGGTGTCCCGATCGCGAGATCGACCGGCCCGTCCGGATGCTCGGCTGCCCGTCGCCGCGTGGGCAGCAGCTTGTCCCAGGGGAAGTCGGGCAGCCGAGCGGCGACCGTCCGGCGGCCCGAGGCAGTGGCGTCGGCCACGGGGCGCGTGATCAGTCCTGGTTCTGCGGAGGCAGCGCGGCGATGCTCGGGTGATCCTTGTCGATCACGCCCATCTTGGCGGCGCCGCCGGGCGATCCGAGGTCGTCGAAGAACTCGACGTTGGCGGCGTAGTACTCCTTCCACTCCTCCGGCGTGTCGTCCTCGTAGAAGATCGCCTCGACCGGGCACACCGGCTCGCAGGCGCCGCAGTCGACACACTCGTCGGGGTGGATGTAGAGCATCCGGCTTCCCTCGTAGATGCAGTCCACCGGACACTCGTCGACACAACCCCGGTCTTTGACGTCTACGCAAGGCTGCGCGATGACGTAGGTCACGGGATCCTCCTCTGGGGTCACGATGAATCTGATCTGCCGAACCAGCCTAGTATCACGCCACGCCGGACTCACATCGCAAGCAGGTCCAACCGACGGACATGCGGAGACATACATGCCCATCGACGACAGCCAGATCGGCCATCGTGTGGTGATTCGCTCCCTCGTCAGGGGCGAGACGGGGCCCAGCGGCGGCCCGCTGATGACCGATGTGATCGGATTCCTGCGCGAGTACGGCGACGGCGTCGCGGTCGTCGAGCGACGTGACGGAACTCTCACCACGGTCGCGATCGACGACATCGTGGCGGCCAAGCCGGTGCCGCCGGAGCGCCGCCCCCGCTCCCGATAGCGATCCCGCCCGCCCCACTGGCGGTAGCCAAATCCCGAAACACGCCCGCGTGTCTCGGGATTTGCCTACCCCCACGGGGCCGCGGCTACTCCTCGTCGCGCTCCGCCGGTGCCACGACGACCTCGAGTACGTCGTCGGTCTCGATCCCTTCGTCCTTGGCGACTTCGGCCAGCAGCCGGGTGCCCCGGTCGGCTGCGGTTCCAGGTGTGATGGCGTCGACCAGGATCGTTCCCGTGACGCCTTCGCCGTGATCGTTGTTCGCCCATCCGAGCCAGCATCGAACGCCTCGCGACCGGAGCCGATCGTCGAGACGCGCTACCCGATCCTCCGAGAACTCAGCGGCCGTCGACAGCACGGGACGGACCTCCCAGGTCATCCCGGCGACGACCTCGTGAGCCGGATTGGGCACCTCTCTGGTTGTGGCCATGCCTCCGATCATCCCGCATCGGCTCCCAGCGCCGTGGGACCCGGCGGCCCCGGCTCGCGTCGCGCTGAGGGTAGGCGATCGGTCAGCCGCCACCGCCGCCCGTACGACCGCCGCCGCCACCGCCACCGGTCTTGTCCGGCGGCGCATGGCAGATCACCGTGTCCAACGGGATGTACGTCGTGTGCATCTTCTCCTTGCGGACCAACTCGTCGGAGCCGTGCCGCCGGAAGTTGCGATAGACGTCGATGTCGAACCCCGAGTACCCGGTCTCGGCGTAGCAGTCCTTCGACGTGCTGTAGCGCGTGCTCGGCTTGGTGAAGTCGTAGCGCCCAGACTGACCCGCCGTGATGTCCCAGTACTTCGTGCTCCACATCCGCACGTGCATCTCGCCGTACGACGACGGCGTACTCGGCTCGATCCACTCCTCGATCAGCACGCCGTACGGTGTCGTGTTCTTGAACTGGAGGTCGACGGTCGGCCAGGCCACCGTCGCCTCGCGGCCGACCGGATAGCGGTCGATGTAGAAGCTGTGCGTCTTGTGCTCGACATCCTTCAGCCCGGCGAAGAAGGCCGCATTGAAGGTCGTCGTGGCCACCTGCGAGACGCCGCCGCCGAAGTCCTCGGCGTAGACGCCGTCACTGATGATGTAGCCGACCGTGAAGCCGTTCTGCTTGGTCCGCTCCCCCACCGTGTCGTTGAGTGAGAACGTGTCACCCGGCTTGAGCACGGTGCCGTTGATCAGCTCGGCCGCCCGGCCGAGGTTGACGTTGCGGTAGTTGGCATACGGGAAGTAGGTCGTGAACCGGCTGACCACGCGGTTGATGCCGAGGGCGCGGGCTTCCTTGGTGGTGAAGTCGGCCTGGCCGACCGAAGTTCCCACCTCGGCCGTGCGCTCGTCGCCGGTCTTGCCGAGCGCCGGGGTGACCGCATCGGCGACCTCCTTCGGGTCCAGCGTCATGCCGGGCTTGGCCGGGATGACGACCGGGTGCTCGTGACGCAGGACCACCGTGGCGTCCCGGGCCTCCGAGCCGATCCGGCCGGTGAGCCGCTCGATCCCGCGGCTCAGCTCGTCGACGTCGAACTTCGGGGTCAGCTCACCGTCGGCGACCTCCAGGGTCAGCGCCGGAGCGAAGTCCCGCACGGTCAGGTTCACCGTCCGGCCCGGCAGCTGCAGCCGCACCGGTCCCGACATCGCGGGATCGGCGAGCTGGTCCAGCGCCTCGGACAGCGCCGCCTCGTCGACCGCCGGCGCGACGTCGTCCACCGACAGGTCGACCGGCCCATCGGCGCTCAGATAGGCGCCGAGGACGGCCTGCGATGCCGCTTCCTGATCGACTGCGCGACCCTGCTTCGGCTTCGTGACGCTACGATCGCCGTCCACGCTGAAGCTGACCCTGGGCTCGACCGCCTTGAGATCGACCTTCTTGGCGATTCTGGCGATCTGGGCATTGAGTGCCTCTTGGTCGACGGTGATCACCGGATCCACGTCGGCGTCGCCGCCGAACACAACCCCGACGAGATGGGCGGGGTTCCAGGAACCGCCGCGGCTGGCCTTGTTGACCGTCGCCTCGACGTCGAAGCTGATCCCGGCCTGCTTCGGATCGATCGCGAACGTCTCGTTCTTCCAGGTCAGGTGGATCGGCTTGTTCGCCCGATCGGCCAGCTCGGTCTGGAGCCGCTGCTCGGCCTCGTCGCTCGACAGGCCGCCGATGTCGACGCCGGCGACCTGGGTCCCGGACGGCACCTTGCCGCCCAGGAACAGCGCCGCGACCAGATAGAGCCCGACGATCAGGACGGCGGCCCCGCCGACGGCCAGCCACACCGTACGGTGCGCGTCGAACCAGTTCGGCTCGGTCGGCGACTCCGTACCCGTCGGCCAGCCGTCACCCGGGCCGTCAGGGCCACCCGGGCCGCCGGGACCGCCGGGACCACCCGGCGGAGGAGGGCCAGTCGGCGGCTCAGCACCGTACTGGGGTGGACCGACCGGCGGCTCGCCACCGGACAGAGGCGGAAACGGCGGTGGACCTGAGGGCGGCGGACCCGAGGGCGGCGGGCTCCCGAACGGGTCCCCGCCCGGGGGTGGCGGTGCCGGCGGTGCCGACGGGCTGGGCCGCCATCTCTCCCCGGCGGACGGAGGTGGCGCGACCGGCGGTGGCTCCGCTCCCCACGGTGACCACGGCGAGTCCGGCGGCCCCCCACCTGACGCCGACCCGCCAGCCGACGGCGTGTCGTTCTGCTCAGTCATGGGCATCCGATCCCCGGGAGACGGCTTCATCTCACGGCAGCATGGCTAGCGACGACCGTAGCGTCACCTGACGGCCGGGTGGGCAAGTGTCGGATCAATGCCTCCGGCCGTGGTGGCCGTGGTGGTGGTGCCGGTGGTGCCCGCGGTGGTGGTGCCGCGGCGGACAGTGGACCGCATCGACCGGTAGGTAGCTCGCCCGTACGGTCTCCCTGTGGTCGATCTGGTGGGACCCGGGCCGCCGGAAGGTCCGGTAGACGGCGACGTCGAAGCCCGGCTGGCCCTTGACGGCATGGCACCGCCCGGTCCGGTCGATGCTCCGGTCCGGCTTGCGGAAGTTGTGGCGAGCCGAGTGCCCGGCGGTGATGTCCCAGGTCTTGGTGCTCCACATCCGCACGTGCACCTTGCCGCGGTGGTGCGGCGTGCTCCGGTCGATCCAGGACTGGATCAAGACGCCGTGCGGCGTGTCGTTCTTGAACTCCAGGTCGCCGCCCGGCCAGCTGACGATCGCCTCGCGGCCCATGGGGTAGCGACTGTTGTACGTCGTGTGCAGGTGATGCTGGACGTCTTGCAGTCCTGCGAAGAACGCCGCGTTGTAGAGCGTGGTCGACACCTGGGCGACGCCGCCGCCGAGGCTCCGGGCGATGCCACGGCGCTGGTCGTTGCCCCTGGTGAAGCCGTTGTCGCGGGACCGCGGGCCGACGGCCTGGTTGAACGAGAAGGTCTCGCCGGGCCGGAGTACGGTCCCGTTGATCAGCTTGGTCGCCCGGCGCAGGTTGACGTTGAGATAGCCGGCGCGGGGGAATCCGGTGGCGTAGCTGCTCACGATGCGTCGGACGCCGAGGTCACGCGCGTCCTGGGTGGTGAACCGGGCCGGCCAGGTGGTCGTGGCGATCTGGGCCGATCGGGCCGGTCCGGTGTGCAGGAGCACCGGCGCGATCACATCGGCGACCTGGGCCGGTACGAGCCGCCGGCCCGGCCGGGACGGCACGACCACCGGATGGTCGTGGCGCAACACGATGCGGGCGTTGCGCGGCGGGACATCGATGCGCTGGCGAAGTCCCGCGGTGGTCTGGCTGAGCCGGCCGACGTCGAACGCAGGTGCCACCGTGCCGTTGTCGCCGCGCAGGCTCAACGCCGGGGCGAACTCGGGGACCGTCAGGTCGACGGTCCGGTTCGGCATTCGGAGCCGGATCGGGCCGGAGGTCGCCGGCCCGGCCATCCGATCCACCGCGTTGGTGATCTCGTCGGTCCCGACCGTTGCCTCGACGGCCTTGATCCGCAACTGCACCGGCTGGTCGGAGCGCAGGTAGGCGGTGACGATGTCGTCCTCGACGGCCGGCCGATCCAGCTCGCGACCGGACCGGGCCTGCAGCAGCTTGCGATCGCCGTTCGCCGCGAAGACGACTCGGGGCTCGCGCGCGGCCTGGTCGACCTGCCGTGCGATGTCGTCCAGCGCGGCGTCGAAGGCCTGCTGATCCACATCGATCACGGGCCGGGCCTCGCCCGAGGTCATCAGGTTCTCGGTCATACGCAGTGGGTTCCACGACCGGCCGCCGCCGGCCGCCCGTACCGTCGCAGCGACGTCGAACCGCAGGCCGGCCGTCTCCGGATCGAGCTGGTAGCGATGCCCCTGCCATTCGAGCGGGATCGGATCGTCGACCTTGTCGGCCAGCTGCGATCGCAGCCGATCGGCCGCGGCACCGGGTGACAGTCCACCGATCTCGACGCCGGCGACGTCGGTGTCGTCCGGAACGGTGGCGCCGATGAACAGCCAGCCCGCCAGGTAGAGCCCGCCGAGCATGCCGGCCAGGCCGTAGATCGCGAGCCGGACTCCCCGACGGTCGCGCTCCTCACTCGTGGCGTAGAGGTCACTCATGCGGGCCCTAGCTCCCCTCTAGGCACCGGATTACGCCGTACCATCCTCAATGATCGACGACCGTAACGCCACCGGCGACTTCTCACTCGCCTGGGAGTGCAGCAGCGCCGCGTAATGCGAGCGGTAATAGAGCAGCGGGTCGTCAACCGCGTCGTCGACCTCGGCGGTCATCACCTCGCCGACGACGATCGTGTGGTCGCCGCCGTCGTAGGTACGCCAGGTACGGCACTCCAGCCAGGCGTTCGCGTCGCCGAGCAACCCGGCGCCGGTGTACTCGCCGCGCCGGTAGATCACCTTCTCCAGCTGCCCGTCGAGCGGACGGCCCCGCAGGGCGAACCAGGTCGCCGCGTCCTGGCCCTCCTCGTTGAGAATCGAGACGGCCCACCGCCCGGAGCTCAGGACGGCCTCGTGGAAGCGCGCGGTCTTGTCGATGCATGCCAGCACCAGTGGCGGATCCAGCGACACCGACGTGAACGCGCTGACCGTGATCGCGTGGTCCTCGCCGTCGGCGACCGTCGTCATGACCGTGACGCCGCTGCCGTAGCGGCCCAGCGCGCCCCGGAATGCGCGGCCGTCCAGCGGCTCGCTCATGACCGGGAGCTCTCATCCATCGGGACGGTCATACCTCGCACAACAGCGACCAGCATCGTGAGCATCCCGCCGAAGACGTACGCGTAGCCGAGAAAGTCGGCGGCGAACAGATAGTCACCCTCGGGCCGGGTCTGTTGCAGCACCAGCAGGGTCAGCGCCCAGCCGACCGCGACCCCGATCGCGCCGGGCGCCTGCGCGAGCCGGCCCGCAGCCACGGTGACCGCGAACATGGTGGCGAACGTCAGCATAAGACCCCACGGTACGAGGATGTCGTCGGGCCGGATCGCATGCCGGTGCACGATCGCGCCGGCCAGGCCGATGATCACGCCGACGACGCCCGCTGCCACGGCGATGGCGGCCGTCCGCACCGCCGGCGGCAGCTCTGCATCCATCGGGCAGGGGCCTAGTCCAACCCGGCGAACAGATCGCTCTCGAGACCCGTCTCGGGGTCGACCGGACCGGGTGTGCCCTTGGCGAGGCGATAGTCCTCGAATCCCCAGGACTCCGCGGCCGACCGCCTCGACACCGAGAAATAGCCGCTGTCCATGTCGATCTGGCTGGCATGCGCCCGCATCGCTGTCAGCTTCTGCGCACCGTAAGCCGACCCGTCGATGGTCGCCGACAGCAGCTTGTCCGGCGTGACGAACGGTGGCAGCGGCCCGTCCGGGTCCATGCCCTCGAACGTCTCGGTGTCGCCACTCGCGCGGACCTCCCGCAGCATCGCTCGCATCCGCGACTCGCTGAGGGCGGCCCAGTAGAGCTTCGCGATGTCCCAGGGCTCGCCGAGATCGGTCCGATACGACGGCACTGCCGCCAGGTCGGTCGCATAGGTCGCAACCCGATGGGCCTGGATGTGATCGGGGTGGCCGTAACCGCCGTACTGGTCGTAGGTGACGAGCACCTGCGGCCGGACCTCACGGATCACCTGGACCAGCAGGTCGGACGCCTCGAGCAGATCGGCCCGCCAGAACGCGTCCTCGCGAACGTCGTCGCCCGCGGTGGCGCCGCCGTCGTCGGCCCAGACCATGCCGGAGTCGCGGAAGCGCCCGGGGCCGCCGAGGAACCGATGGTCGGTCACGCCGAGCTCGGCCATCGCGGCGGCCAGCTCGCCGATCCGGTGATCGCCGAGCCCATCCTCTGCATGCGAGGCGAGGTGCGCGATCTCCGGCACCAGGATCTCGCCCTCTTCGCCCAGCGTGCAGGTGATCAACGTGACATGGGCGCCTTCGGCGACATACTTCGCCATCGTCGCGCCGTTGTTGATGGTCTCGTCGTCGGGGTGTGCGTGCACCAGCAGCAGCCGCCGGTCTGCAGGGGTTTCGGCCATGCTGGAAGCGTACGGGGGCTTTCCGACACCCTCCCGCTGAGGGTGACGCAATGACAGCTTCGGGCCGCCGCTATCCGCAGAAGTGTCACCCCCAGCGCTGGGCCAGCTTCGAATCGGGCCACCAGGGCGGCTCGACGAGGGTCCAGCGGTCCGATCGCAGGTCCCGCGTCCTGGCCCGTCGGTGACCGCGTCGAAGACGTCGATCGAGCGCGACGGCGTCGCCGAGCTCCTGAGCAGTCACGCGAAGGACCGTGAGGCTGGCGTCGGCCATGCCGTCGTCGCGGACATTGTCAGTGGCGCGCCGCTCGGACTTACGATGCGTGGCGCCATCGGACTCCACCACGAGGCCGGTCTCGGGGTCGATCGGCGATGCCGAGCAGCCGGCCACCGTCATCGAATACCGGACGGTTGACCCGCCACCACACGTCCGGCAACGCGTCCTCGGCGACGACCCGAACACGCGACTCGAATGGACTGCACGAGCGATCTGATGCTCGCTCGATAGCCATCCGGGCCCGAACGATGCCGCGTGTTTTGACGTGGCGGTCGACGAGGCGGCGTACCTCGGCGATGGTCGTACGGGCGTGCCCGGTGAGTCGGCTGACGCCCATGTCGATGACCACCACCGCCTCGCCGACGCTGGGCGCCAAGCGCATCTCGTCGTAGAGCGCACGGGCCAGTGTCGTCACGGGATCGCCGTCGAACCAGACCAGTTCGCCTGGGAGTAGGCCGGCTCGGCTCGGCAGGATGCCGTCTCGCCGGCGAATCTGATGCCCGGGCACCGTATGGAGGAGGACAGGCAACTCCCGGCCGAAGCGATCCCAGCCGTCGAGGTAGCGGACACCTTGCCGGAACGCCGAAGCCCATCCGCCGATCGCACCGCCGCTGCGGACGAGCGCGGTCGCGTCCTGCACGCGAGTGTGCGGCTGCACGGGCTCGTCGACCACCGGCCGCGCGATGCCCCAGAACGGGTGATGCCATGCCTTGCGTCTCAGTTCGTGCGCCTCGATGCCCGCGGCAAGCAGGTCGGCGACGCGAGCGGGCAGCTGGATTCCTGTCGTCTGCACGTCCCTTGCATAGGCGCGTAGGACGCGGCCTGGGCGCTATCCACAGACCCGATCCGCTGGGAGTGACACATCTGCCACGAAGGGGCCATCAGATCCGCAGAAGTGTCACGCCCAGCGGGGAGGGGGCCGTGGCAGGATCGGGCGCATGGCCACTCCTTCGTTTCTGCAGCTGTACGCCCGGACCCGGCGCTTCACGCTCGGCGTACCCCGCAACCTCCACGTGACAGCCGACGGGTCGCGGGTGCTGTTCGTCCGGACCGAGTCCGGCACGTCGGCCACCGGTGCGCTCTGGGCGTACGACATCAACGAGGACCGCGAACGCAAGATCACCGACGCGGCAGAGCTGCTGGGCTCGGCGGACGAGCAGCTGTCCCCGCAGGAGCGGGCGCGCCGCGAGCGGAGCCGGGAGACCGGCGCCGGCATCGTGGGCTTCCACACCGATCGCGCCGACACGAAGGCGACGTTCGCGCTGTCCGGACGGCTGTGGCTGGTCGACCTCGCCACCGGCGATGCGCGCGAGCTCCCCAGCACCGGCTCGGTCATCGACCCCAAGCTGGACCCGACCGGTCGGCGGGTCGCCTATGCCACGGCCGA
>Ga0081455_10000508_pt1 | contig 50455 bp, 45 predicted proteins | sample TabmetS3T2R1_FD_70207 | JGI IMG/M metagenome (GOLD analysis project Ga0081455, IMG submission 70207) | Tabebuia heterophylla rhizosphere microbial communities from the University of Puerto Rico - S3T2R1 | ecosystem: Host-associated > Plants > Roots > Rhizosphere ...
GCACCCGCGCGGCAGAGTGCGTAGGCGGCAGTAAGCCCGACAATCCCGGCGCCAATGATAGCGACGTCCGCGCGGGCAGCTCCGCTAAGAGCAGGATAAGTTGTTTGCGGTGCCGTGGCAGTCCAGCAACAGTTAGCCCTGCCAGGGAGGTCAACGATAGCTTTCATTTTTCAGAATCAAAATGAGTAAAAGATTTAAGACGACAAGCGACGCGCACGCGCCCAGAACAGGTTAGATGTAACGCTTACCGCTATGTTGGTGTCGCGGCCAGAAACCGGCAAAATCAGTCACACCCATCTTCCCTGTTGCGGCCGGTTGTCACCGGGCGCGTGCTCAATACAACGTTGAGCGACGGGTTCCGTTTCATTTCTCCGTATTCTTACCGGAACTTTGCATTCCCACAGTCTGTTTTTTCTCGATCCGATGCCCCGAACATGATCCCGAGGGATTTGATGAGCACTGTTGAAAGACTGGCGGTTGAGGTCCTCGAACTGGCAAAAAACAACGGATTAACAATCTGCACAGCGGAATCCTGCAGCGTAGGTAGACTTGCGCTCGTTCTCTCAAAAGGTGAAGGCGCTTCGCAGCATTTAATGGGCGGCGTGGTCGCCTACACGAAAGAAATGAAAATTCGCGCGCTCGGTGTGCCTCCGGAGTTCATTGAGAGGGGTACTGCAGTTTGCGCCGATGTGGCTAAAGCCATGGCCCTCGGTGCCCGCCGACTGTCGGGGGCTACATTGGCCATTTCCATCACCGGTGTTGCCGGACCCGAACCTGATGAAGATGGCAATCCAGTCGGACTGGTCTATTGCAGTGTAGCTCGCGACGATGCCTCGAAAGTCATTGAGTTGCATTTCGACGCCAAAGAGCCTGACGCGGTGATTGAGAGCGCATGTGTGGAAGCGCTTAAGCTTGTCCGCTCCTTTTGTCGTCCCTAGCCATCGCACACGCCTCCGCTTCAGGACCCACGCGTTCACGATTTCGTGATCGGGGTCCTCCGCTAGGGGGAACGGAATAGCCGTTGTGAGACAAATGTTTGTCTGAGGGGGATGGGCCAGCAATCAAGACAGACAAAGAGAGATTTGCCTATGGGACGACCTGCCGGAGCGGCTCTCGCCGCCGCATTTCTCGTGCTCGGAGCGGGCGCGGTGATCGCACAATCTGATCCGATCGCGACACGGAAGGGGTTGATGAAAGAGAACGAGGACAACGCCAAAATCGTTGTCCAAATGATGCGCGGTCAGGCCCCGTTCGACGCGGCGAAAGTCGACGCTGCTTTCGCGCAATGGGCCGAGACGGCACAGAAACTGCCGTCACTGTTTCCGGACAATTCAAAGAGCGGCCAAAAGACGCGCGCGGCGCCGAAGATCTGGATGGACAAAGCCGACTTTGATGCCAAGGCAGCGGCGCTTGGCAAGGTCGTCGCCGACAACCGCGACAAGGCCAAAGGCTCGGTCGACGGGTTGCGCGCTGCCATTCCCGTCGTCGGGAATACATGCGACGCCTGCCACAAGGATTATCGCCTGGCGCGCCAATAACGGCGAGCGCGATCATGCAAAGGTGCCGGCGTGGCAGGGTCGCGCCGGCACCTCAATTTGGATATGACTGCGGCGAGACGGCGCGGGCGATACGATGAAGAAAATTGTGATCGCATTGGTGTTGCTTGCCGCTGGCGCGCTCGCCCTGGCCGCGGGTTGGGTCTTGAGCGCGCCGGTGATGCCGCAGATCGTGCTGGCCTCGTACCGTCCGGACCTTGCCAATGGCCGGACAATGTTTCTCATCGGCGGCTGCTCGTCATGCCATGCAGTGCCGAAGCAGGACGACGCGACGCGTCTTGGCGGGGGGCTCGCATTGCCGACCGCCTTCGGCACGTTCCATGTTCCGAATATCTCATCCGACGCGAAGGACGGAATCGGCCGCTGGAGCGAGGCTGAGTTCATCGCCGCGATGCGATACGGCATCTCGCCTTCGGCTGAGCACCTCTATCCGGCGTTTCCCTACACGTCGTATCATGCGATGCGCACGGAAGACCTGCGCGATCTCTTCGCCTACCTCAAAACCTTGCCGGCGGTCTCCGGTGCGGTGCCTGATCACCAGCTGATGTTTCCGTTTAGTATTCGCCGCACCGTCGGTCTGTGGAAGCTGCTATTTCTTGACGATGCGCCCTTCAAGCCCGATCCCGCGCAATCGCCGCAATGGAACAGGGGCGCCTATCTGGTGAACGCACCCGGCCATTGCGCCGAATGCCATTCGCCGCGCAATCTTCTCGGCGCAGTGATCGCGAGCCGCCGCTTCACCGGCGGCGAGAGCCCGACCGGGCAGGGCGGCGTGCCCAATATCACCCAGGAAAAGTTGCACGAGTGGAAGGTCGACGATTACGTCGAGGTCCTCGACACCGGCATGACGCCGGATGCCGACCGCATCGGCGGTCCGATGGTCGAGGTCGTCGCCAACACGCGGCAACTCGGTGCCGCGGATCGCGAGGCCATCGCGGTCTACCTGAAGTCGCTGCGCGGGGCGAAGTAGCACCACCGCTGAGAGGGTGATTTAATACCCTCGGCCATGAGTGCACTCACAGTGACAACGATACCGGCGCAGCCGCTCGATGCGAAGCTGTTCGCCTACTACGGCGAAGTCATCTATCCGCGCACGGCCGGCTTGCAATTCGACATCAACCCCTTCGATCCGGAAACCAGCACCGAAGAGCCGAAGCTGACCTTAACCAATGGCACGCCGCGGTTGTGGATCATGCGGTTGAAGAAAAACGGGCTCGCTTTCTCCAAGCTGGCGCGACACCGGCGCGTCACCCAGTGCCTCGGCTCCTTGCAGGGCAAGGAATGGTTCATCGCCGTGGCACCGCCAAGCGACCTGGCCGATGGGGCTACGCCCGACCTCGCGAAAATGGCGGCGTTCCGAATTCCTGGCGACTGCGTCATCAAGCTTCACGTCGCCACATGGCATGCAGGCCCTCACTTCACGCACGATGAGTGCCTGTTTTTCAATCTCGAGAACCTCGACACGAACAAGCGGGACTTCGAAGATTACGAGCTGCCCAACGAATTCCGCATTTCGTCTTAGCCGGCCCCCCGGAAAAAAGCGGACATCGCTGGGATGCCCGCTTTTCATGAGACCTGTCGAATTTATTCGACGTATCACACCGATTCCAGCCAGGCGTCGACGTCTTTCCTGACTTGATCCTTCGCGATCCCGTAGCGCTCCTGGATTTTTCCCTCCAGCTGATCGCGATGACCCTCGATTTTGTCCAGGTCATCGTCGGTGAGATTGCCCCACTTTTCTTTGACCTGGCCCTTGAATTGCTTCCAGTTACCTTCCACCCGATTCCAGTCCATGACTGCTGCTCCTGTGTCTTTTGATGTGGTGAGATTTGGCTCGGCTGCAGCAACAACGGGCGGGGGCCTGCCTCGTTCCTTCGGAACAAACGGACTTTTCGACGCTTGTCCGGGGGTCATCACAAGGATCATCGGGCATGCTGAGAACTACGGCGGCGAAGAAAGATCGAAATCGAGTCGATATCTCCAGCAAGGATCTGGCGCGGCACTGGTGCAAACGTCTCAAAAAATCGAGGGCAGAGATCGAAGCCGCAATTGCCAAGGTCGGCGATAACGCCGAAACGGTCACGAAAGAGCTCGGGGGACAGGACCGGTAGCGGGCTGCCGGATTTTTGCGTCCCAGGTACGCCTCTTAGCCGGAATACGTGCGGGAACACCCTCAAAACACGCGAGTTAATGTCAAAGAGCTTCAAGGGTGAGTTGCGAATGGCCAGAACGAGCCGGCGGGCGAAATCGAAGGCTGGCGAAACCGGGTTTCGTAGACAAGCCCAAAAAACCGCACGGACGGAGAGATCGATCCAGCGCAGGATCGATCGCCTGGATGCTCGCCGGGGTAAGCCCAGGACCAAAGAAGACGCGATGCAGGCTGGCGCGCGGCGCTACCCGGAACCGAAACTACCCCCTCAGCATCTTTTCAAACCGGGGCGTGAGGCCGACCTCGAGCCGAAGCCGATGTACAAGGCGCCGTTTTATCGGGGCTCCGAGAAGCTGCGCGATATGGTTGCGCTCGTGACGGGAGGAGATTCGGGAATCGGACGCGCTGTGGCCGTGCTCTTCGCGCGCGAGGGCGCAGATGTCGCTGTCGCCTATCTGAACGAAAAGGAGGATGCCGAAGCAACAAAACGCGCGGTCGAGAAGGAGGGTCGCCGCTGCATCCTGTTGCCGGGCGATGTCGCTGACCTGGCCTACTGCCGGAGCGCCGTCAGGAAGACTTTCGCTTCGTTCGGTCGGCTCGACATTCTGGTGAACAATGCAGCATTTCAGGAGCACGCCAACAAGGTCGAAGATATTTCCGAAGAGCACTTCGATCGCACGATAAAGACCAACCTCTACGGCTACTTCAACATGGTGAAGGCAGCCGTTCCAAAAATGAAAAAAGGTGGTTCGATCGTCATGACCGGCTCGGTCACCGGGCTGCTCGGCAGCAAACACCTTCTGGACTATTCGATGACCAAGGGCGGCATCCACGCATTTGCGCGCTCGCTCGCGTCGCAACTTGTTGACCGCGGCATACGCGTCAATGTCGTGGCACCCGGGCCGGTGTGGACACCGCTCAATCCGGCGGACAAGCCAGCCAAGCTGGTCGAGACATTCGGCGGCGACACGCCGATGAAGCGGCCGGCGCAGCCGGAAGAGATAGCGCCCGCTTTTGTCTTTCTCGCTGCGCCTTGCTGCTCGAGCTACATCACCGGCGAAATCCTGCCGATCATTGGCGGCTATTCAGGCGGTTGACCAGGCGGTCGCTGCGGGCGCGGACTCAGTCGACAAAGTGAACAAACACCTCCGATGCCGGTTGGTTTGTCGAGGTGTGAAATGATGTCTGCCGCCTGGAAGATGCTGGTTGATACAACCTTTTCTTTCGTCGACGACGAAGCTTTAAGCCGCGGCGCCGCCATCGCATTCTATGCGGTTACCTCCCTCGCTCCGGTTTTGCTTATCGTGATCGCGATTGTGGGTCTGTTGTTCGGCCATGACGCTGCTCAAAATGCGATAAGCGGGCAGTTCAGCGCGCTCATGGGGCAGCAGGCCGCCGATGTCCTGCAGTCGGTGATTGCGAGCGCATCTACGACGTCTTCGGGGATTGTTGCGACTGTTATAGGGTTAGCGATGCTGGTCATCACGGCATCGGGTGTGTTCGGCGAGATGCAGACCGCGCTGAATACGATCTGGAAAACACAATCCCGTGAGACCACGCTGTCGCGTCTTATTCGCGCGCGCATCACGAGCCTTGGGCTGGTCGCAGCCTTGGGGTTTTTGCTTATGGTTTCGCTCGTCGTGAGCGCCGGCCTGACAGTTTTTGCGAACTATCTGGGCCGCTTGCCTGTAGGTGCGTTGATCCTATCCACGCTTAATTTTGCTGTTTCGTGGCTGCTTTTCGCCCTGCTGTTTGGAGCGATCTACAAGGTCCTTCCTGACCGCACACTTCAGTGGAAGGACGTGATCGTGGGGGCGCTGATGACGTCGCTGCTTTTCAACATCGGAAAAACGCTTATCGGCTGGTACATCGGAAGCAGCGCTGTCGCTTCGAGCTATGGCGCAGCCGGCGGCCTCATCGTGCTGTTGTTGTGGGTTTACTACTCGGCTCAGATTTTCCTGTTCGGGGCTGAATTCACGAAAATCTATGCAAACACGCACGGCAGCAAGCGCAAAAGGCCGGTCGCGGATTGAGGAGGCCCGCAAGCTATCTCGTGAAGCCCTCTTGCGCGTGAACCAGAACCCACGGCTCAGCGTTGAATCGCGCACGCGCCCGGTGGCAACCGGCCGCAACAGGGAAGACGGACGCAGCTGATTTTGCCGGTTTCTGGCTGCGACACCAACGCATTGGTATGCGTAGCGTCTAACCTGTTCTGGGCGCGTGCGCCCTTCACGCGGCGCAATGCGGTTCCTGCATGGAACCCGAACCAAGTGCCCCATGTTATTGCGGGCATGCGGGCAACGCTCTTCCACAATCCTTCTGCTGGCGGTAAGGCCGCCAAGGACGAAGTTCTGGCGGCGATGAAGCTTGCCGATTTCGATGTCCACTACGTGTCGGTCAAGGACGACAACCTGAAAGACGCGTTCAAAAGAAAAGCGGATTTAATTGTCGTCGCCGGCGGCGACGGCACAATCGCCGAAGTTCTTACTAGGTTACCCGACCGCTCCATGCCGATCGCTTTGCTGCCTCTTGGCACAGCCAATAATATCGCGCGTTCACTAGGCATCGCTGGGACGCCACAGGAGCTGGTCGAAACCTGGAAGATCGAGCGCACCCATCCGCTTGATGTCGGCATGGTGAAAGCCTCGTGGGGCACGTCCAATTTTCTGGAAGGATTTGGTGTTGGATTGTTTGCCGAATTCCTCAAGGAGGCCAACAAAAGCGATAAAGCCAAAGGCGCGGATAATCTGCGCAAGGGTCGTTCTTTGCTTGAGAAAAGACTCAAAGTGGCAAAGCCGATCGACCTTTCGATCAAGATTGATGGGAAGTCGTTCAATGGCGAGTTCCTCGGAGTCGAGGTCATGAACGTGCCGTTCACCGGGCCGGGATTGCCGCTGGCCAAGAAAGCCGATGTCGCGGACGGGTTGCTCGACATCATCTGCTTCGATCTCGAACGGCGGCGCGAGTTGGAAGAGTGGCTCGATGCGCCCCATGAGGACACGGCGCCAGTCACCGCACGGCAAGGGAAAATTGTCGAGCTGGTTTGGGATGACACCGCCAATCGCATTGACGACGAGGCACACGGTAACCGCGACCGGAAGCAGGTCGCGGAACTCGCCTGCGACAAGGGCCAATTGAAGGTCCTTATCCCGGTGAAGCATCCGTCGCAAAAAGCTGTCGCAAAATGACCGAAGTCAGCAAAACCGAAACTCAGGAACTCGAAGACATTGAACGGACGGCGGTCGAGCTTGCCACCCTTGCAGGCGCTGAAATCCAGGCGGCGCTCGGGAGCATCATGGCGGTCAAGTACAAAGGGGAATCGCCGGACAAGACGTTGTGGCGCGATCCCGTCTCGGAGGTCGACCAGCGCGTCGAAGCGTTGATCCGCGCAAGGGTCGCTGAACGATTCCCCGAGCATGACGTGATCGGGGAGGAAATGGTGGAGCGAGTGAGCCGCCCACACGACTGTGTATGGACCGTCGATCCGATCGACGGCACCACCAACTTCGTCAATGGATTCCCGATGTTTGCCGCTTCGATCGGAGTGTTGCAGCGCGGGCGGCCGGTGGTCGGTGCCGTGTGGTGCTCGACCGGCCACACGCTGCGGCCCGGCGTTTATCATGCATGCGCGGGTGGCAAGTTTCGGTTTGAAAACAGCGACGTGACGCCAAAACTGAACCCGGCTGTACGGCGGCGTCTTGCCGGAGTCCCGACAACTGCGACCACTCGCGATAAGAACTGGGAAACGCGCAAGACGGGGTCCGCTGCGATCGAATGTGTGTTCGTCGCGGCCGGCATGCTGCGTGTTGCCCGCTTCGAGAGTCCGAACATCTGGGATGTCGCCGGCGGCATCGCTTTGGTGGAGGCAGCAGGCGGCGCCGTGCGCCAGTGGCGTGGCGGAAAATGGGAATCAATGTCCCGGTTTGCGCCGGAGCTGCCGTCCATTGGCGGCAAGGCGGATCTTCGTTACTGGCGGCATCCCATCGTCGTCGGTGCGCCGGAAGCCGTCGACTATATGTGCGCTGACTAAGCGAACGCGGCCGCCGAAATGCAACGGATGCCGAGCGATTCGAATTGCTTTCGCGTCGCTGCCGCCGAGCCTTCGACATCGATGCTCCGGCAGGCGTCCTCAAACACAACGACCTCGAAGCCTTCGCGGCGCGCATCTTCGGCCGAATAACGGACGCAGAAGTCAAAGGCGAGGCCGGCCAGACACACTCGCGTAATACCGCGCTCGCGCAGGTAGCTGGCGAGCCCTGTCCTGGTCCTGCGATCGTTTTCATAAAAGGCCGAGTAGGAGTCGATGTGGCGGTGGTAGCCCTTGCGCAGGACCAGTTCGGCATGGGCGATGTTCAGGCCGGCGTGAAAATCAGCACCTGAGGTTCCTTGCACGCAGTGGTCCGGCCAGAGAATCTGCCGGCCGTAGGCGACGTCGATCGTCTCGAAGGGTTGCTTGCCGGCATGCGACGATGCAAATGAATGATGCCCGCGCGGATGCCAGTCCTGCGTAAGCACGACGTGCGGGAATTTGGCTGCCAGGGAATTTATCACAGGCACAACTTCATGGCCGTTCGGCACGGCGAGGCCGCCGCCGGGACAGAAGTCGTTCTGCATGTCGACAACGAGAAGCGCATCGCTCTCGCCGACAGTCAGTTTTTCTTTCAGGCGGAGACCCTTTCGTTTTCCGCCAAAATCGGCGGCGAGTTTGACCATGGGATCCGCAACGTCAACGGGATCGGTGTTATCCGGTTCAACTTCGTGCAGCGGTTGTTTTCAAGCCCCGAAAATGGGGACGACTTGTTGATTTTTCCAGCCATCGTGGGGACTCCCCGCGCGGCGGCCGTTATGTATGGACGACCTGGTGGGCCGCTCGATGCATCCATTCAAGGCCATCGGCCTGAAACTGATTTCCGCTCTGCTGTTTGCCTTCATGTCGGCCCTGGTGCGTCAGCTCGGCGACGTCGCGCCGGTCGGGCAAATGGTGTTTTTCCGCAGCGCCTTTGCCATCCTGCCGGTCGTCATTGTCTATGCCATCCGCGGCGAGCTCGCGACCGCGGTGCGCACAAGCCGGCCGCTCGGCCAGCTCGGCCGTGGCCTGCTCAGCGTCGGCGGCATGTTCAGCAACTTCTCCGCGCTCACACGGCTTCCGCTGGCGGATGCGACCGCGATCTCGTTCGCATCGCCGCTCATCACCGTGGCGCTTGCCGCCATCATCCTGAAGGAACGCGTGCGCATCTACCGCTGGTCAGCAGTGCTGGTCGGCTTCGTTGGCGTCATCGTGATGCTGATCCCGCACCTCGACATCGGCCGCTACGCGGCGATTGGCGGCTCGGTCGCTGTGGCGGGTTCGATATTCGCCATCATCTCGGCCTTCTGCAACGCGGGAACGGTCATACAGACCCGGCGGCTGACGCAGAGCGAAACGACGTCATCGATCGTTTTCTATTTCTCGCTCATCTGCGCGATTGCGGGTGCGCTGACCTTGCCGTTCGCCTGGCATTCGCCGACGATGCGCGAGCTTGTGGCGTTGATCGCGCTCGGCGTCCTCGGCGGCTTTGCGCACATATTACTCACGGAAAGCTATCGCTATGCCGCAGCGTCTGTGGTCGCGCCGTTCGACTATACGTCGATGCTCTGGGCGCTGCTGCTCGGCTATTGGCTGTTCGGCGAACTGCCTGACACGCTTGTCTATTTCGGCGCCAGCATCGTCGCTGGTGCCGGGCTGTTCGTGATCTGGCGTGAACGTCAATTGGGCCTGCAGCGTGCCCGCGCGGCCGAGGGCCCGCCGCAGGCGGGGTGAAAAATCAGATGGCAAGCGCGCGCTTCAACGCTCCTTCGTCCATGCCGGCTTTGTCGCACGCATAGACGATCGAGCCGCGCTCCATGACCGCGAAGTGGTCCCCCAGCTCCCGCGCAAAATCGAGATATTGCTCGACCAGCACGATGGCCATTTCGCCAAGCCCCCGCAGATAAGTTATGGCGCGGCCGATATCCTTGATGATTGAAGGCTGGATGCCTTCCGTCGGTTCGTCAAGCAAAAGAAGCTTTGGGCGCATCACCAGCGCGCGGCCGATCGCGAGCTGCTGCTGCTGGCCGCCGGACAGGTCGCCGCCGCGGCGCCGGAGCATGCTGTTGAGAACGGGAAAAAGCGAAAACACGTCATCGGGCACGTCGCGCTCGCTGCGAGGAAGCGGCGCAAAGCCGGTTTCGAGGTTTTCCGCGACGGTCAGCAGCGGGAAAATTTCACGACCCTGCGGGACGAGGGCAACGCCGCGGCGCGCGCGTTCGACCGTCGACAACCTCGTGATGTCGGCGCCGCCGAGTGCGATCGTGCCCTTGCTCACGGGGTGCTGCCCCATGATCGCGCGCAACAGGCTCGTTTTGCCGACACCGTTGCGTCCCAGCACGCAGGTCACCTTGCCCGGTTCGGCCTTGAGCGAAATTCCGCGCAGGGCCTGGGCGGCGCCGTAGTGCAGATCGATGTTGCTGACGTCCAGCATGGCTAGCGCCCCAGATAGACTTCGACGACCCGATCGTCGGCCGAAACCTGGTCGATCGAGCCTTCAGCGAGAACCGAGCCTTCGTGCAGGCAGGTGACCTTGACGCCGAGCTCGCGCACGAATGCCATGTCGTGCTCGACCACGATGACGGTCTTGTCGCGGTTAATTTCCTTCAAAAGCTCGGCGGTCTGCATGGTTTCGGCGTCGGTCATGCCGGCGACCGGCTCGTCGACGAGGAGCAGCTTGGGCTCCTGCGCGAGCAGCATGCCGATCTCGAGCCACTGCTTCTGGCCATGCGACAGGCTGCCGGCGACGCGCGAGCGGGCGTTCCCGAGCCGGATAATGTCGAGGATCTGATTGATGCGGTCCTGCTGCGCGGTTGAGTTCTCCCAGAACAGGGCCGCACGCACGCTGCGTTCATTTTTGAGGGCCAGCAGCAGATTGTCCTCGACGGTGTGCATGTCGAAAACGGTCGGCTTCTGAAACTTGCGGCCGATGCCGAGCTCGGCAATCTGGGTTTCGTCGAGTTTGGACAGATCGTAGGAGCCCTGTTCGAAAAAGACCTCGCCATTGTCGGGGCGCGTCTTGCCCGTGATGACGTCCATCATCGTGGTTTTCCCGGCACCGTTCGGGCCGATGATGGCGCGCATCTCGCCGGGCTCGATGACGAACGACAGCTCGTTCAGCGCCTTGAAGCCGTCGAAGGACACGCTGATGCCGTCGAGGTAAAGCATCGCGGAGGTCGTTTTCAGCGCCATGGCATCTTACTCCGCCGCATGCGGCGCCTCGGCCGCGATTGGCATCGTCTGTTTTTCGGCGCGGCGGGCGCGCCACCATTCATAGGTGCCGATGATCCCGCGCGGCAGCAGCAACGTGACCGCGATGAACAGGCCGCCGAGCACGAACAGCCAGTAAGGCGCGAGCCAGCCGGTGGTAAAGAAAGTCTTGGCGTAGTTCACGACGAAGGCGCCGAGCACGGCGCCGGTAAGCGTGCCGCGGCCGCCGACCGCAACCCAGATGACCGCCTCGATCGAATTGCCGGGTGCGAACTCACTCGGATTGATGATGCCGACCTGCGGGACGTAGAGCGCGCCGGCGACGCCCGCCATGCAGGCCGACAGCGTGAATACGAACAGCTTGTAGGCTTCGACGCGGTAGCCGAGAAAGCGCGTGCGCGCCTCAGCGTCGCGGATCGCGACCAGTACCTTGCCGAGCTTCGACGTCACTACGGCGCGGCAGATGAGGAAGCAGATCGCGAGCGCAAGGCACGACACGGCCAGCAGGGCGTTGCGCGTCGTTTCGGCCTGCACGTTGAAGCCGAGGATGTCCTTGAAGTCGGTGAGGCCGTTATTGCCGCCGAAACCGAAATTGTTGCGGAAAAAGCCGAGCATCAGCGCAAAGGTCATCGCCTGCGTGATGATGGAAAGGTAGACGCCGGTGACACGGCTTCTGAAGGCAAACCAGCCGAACACGAACGCCAACAGGCCTGGCGCAAGGACAATCATCATCGCTGCGTAGGCGAAGTGGTTGAAGCCGTACCAGTAGACCGGCAGCTCAGGCCAGTTCAGGAACACCATGAAATCTGGGAGAATTGGATTGGCATAGACACCGCGGGTGCCGATCTGCCGCATCAGGTACATGCCCATGGCGTATCCGCCAAGTGCGAAGAACGCGCCGTGCCCGAGGGACAATATGCCGGCGTAGCCCCAGATCAGGTCGATCGAGAGCGCCAGCATCGCGTAGCAAATGTACTTGCCGAACAACGCCACGAGATAAGTCGACACATGCAGACCGGAGCTTGCGGGCACCAGCAAATTGAGGGTGGGGATCACCACGGCAAAGGCGGCGAGCAAGATCAGGAAGACAGCCGAGGACCGGTCGAGCAGGCGGGTGAGCGGAAAGGCGCCCATCTAGGCCTCCACGGCCCGGCCTTTGAGTGCGAACATGCCGCGCGGCCGCTTCTGGATGAACAGGATGATGAGCACCAGGATGGCGATCTTGCCGAGGACCGCGCCGGCATAGGGCTCGAGGAATTTGTTGGCGATGCCGAGCGTGAAGGCGCCGACCAGCGTGCCCCACAAATTGCCGACCCCGCCGAACACCACGACCATGAATGAGTCGATGATGTAGCCTTGTCCGAGGTTAGGCGAGACGTTGTCGATCTGCGACAGCGCGACACCTGCGATGCCAGCGATGCCGGACCCCAGGCCGAAGGTGAGAGCGTCGATGCGCGCGGTGCGGATCCCCATCGCGGCCGCCATGGCGCGGTTTTGCGTCACGGCGCGCATTTCGAGGCCGAGCCGCGTCAGACGCAGCATGGCGAGAAGCGCAACGAAAACCGCCAGCGCGAAGCAGATGATCCAGAGCCGGTTGTAGGTGATGGTGATGCCGCCAAGCTCGAAGGCGCCGCTCATCCACGAGGGATTGCCGACCTCCTTGTTGGTCGGTCCGAAAGCCGTACGCACGGCCTGCTGCAGGATCAGCGACAGGCCCCAGGTGGCAAGCAAGGTCTCGAGCGGCCGGCCGTAAAGGAAGCGGATGATGCCGCGCTCGATTGCGACGCCGACCGCGCCCGCAACGGCAAAGGCGAGCGGAACCGCGATGATGAGCGAATAGTCGAACAGCGCGGGATTGTAGGCTCGGATACATTCCTGCACGACGAACGTCGTGTAGGCGCCGAGCATCACCATTTCGCCGTGCGCCATGTTGATGACGCCCATGACGCCGAAGGTGATGGCAAGACCGATCGCCGCGAGCAGCAGCACCGAGCCGAGGGACAGCCCGTACCAGGCGTTCTGCAGCGCGCTCCAGAATGCAAGATTGCCCTGAATTTTCGAACTCGCTGATGCCGCGGCCTGGCGCACGGCGGGCGGAAGGTCGGCCGGCAGCCCGTCGACGAGCGCGAGCGCGTCCTGGTCGCCGCGGTCGCGGATGACGGCAATGGCGGCAATCTTGTCTTCGGGGCTTATCCCTGCAGAGGTGAGAAGGATCGCCGCGCGTGCCTCGGTCAGCGCCTTTCTCACGCGCGTGTCCGTCTCCTTCTCGAGGGCCTTGTCGATATTGGGCAATGCACCGGCGTCGCGCGACTTGAACACGGCCTGGGCGGCGTCGAAACGACGGCCGGGCTCGTTGGCCATCAGCGTGAGCGAACCGAGCGCGGCGTCGAGCATTCCACGCACGCGATTGTTGAGCCGAACGTTAGCGGTGTCAGCCGGAGGCGCCGCGACGGGCTCGCCGGTCGCTGCATCCGTCAGTTTGTCGGATTTGTCCTTGATGAAGACGCGCTTTGTCTCGGCCGAATAAAGCAGCCGCTGATCCTTGAGCGCTTCAAGCACCGGTCCGGTGCGCGGATCGCCGCTCGTCGTCAGCGCATTGATGGCGTTGGCGGTATCGCCGAAGGAATTGGTCGTCAGGCCCGCGAGCGCATCTTCATACGGGCCGGCATTGGCGAAAGCCCCGAAGAGCAGAACGCCTACGGCGAATACGAGCGCCAGCGCGCGATCGCGATAACTATGCATTTGCATTTCATCCGGCTTGAAATGCGGGGCGGAGGCGGCGATCGGTCGCCGCCCCCGCTAGCGTCAGCTCAGGAGCCTTGGCCACCGCACTTTTTGGTGACCGTGTTGTAGTTGCCGCACTTCAAAGTGACCCAATCCGCCTCGAGATCCTTCGAGCCGGGCAGGAAGTCGGACCACGCATCGCCGGGCACGAGACCTTTGGTCTGCCAGACCACGTCGAACTGACCGTCGCCGCGGACTTCGCCGATAAAGACCGGCTTGGTGATGTGGTGGTTCGCGAGCATCTTCGAGGTGCCGCCTGTCAGGTTTTCAGCTTCGGTGCCGGGCAGGGCGTCGATCACCTTGTCAGGATCGGTGGATTTGACCTTCTCGACGGCCTTTACCCACATCTGGAAGCCGATAACGTGCGCTTCCATCGGGTCGTTGGTGACGCGCTTCGGGTTTTTCGTGAACGCCTGCCACTTCTTGATGAACTCGGAATTGCCAGCGTCCTTGATCGACTGGAAGTAATTCCACGCCGCGAGGTGGCCGAGCAGCGGCTTGGTGTCGAGACCGGCGAGCTCTTCTTCGCCGACCGAGAATGCCACCACCGGAATGTCGGTTGCCTTCACACCCTGGTTGCCGAGCTCCTTGTAGAACGGCACGTTGGCGTCACCGTTGATGGTCGAGACCACGGCGGTCTTCTTGCCGGCCGAGCCGAACTTCTTGACATCGGCGACGATGGTCTGCCAGTCGGCGTGCCCGAATGGCGTGTAGTTGATCATGATGTCTTCATCCTTGACGCCTTTCGCCTTCAGATAGGCCTCGAGGATCTTGTTGGTGGTGCGCGGATAGACATAGTCGGTGCCCGCGAGCACCCAGCGCTTCACCGACCCGCCGTCGGCGCTCATCAGATAGTCGACGGCCGGGATCGCCTGCTGGTTCGGCGCGGCGCCGGTATAGAAGACGTTACGCTCCGACTCTTCGCCCTCATATTGCACGGGATAGAAGAGTATCGAGTTGAGCTCCTTGAACACCGGCAGCACGGATTTGCGCGAAACCGAGGTCCAGCAGCCGAACACGACCGCGACCTTGTCCTTCGAAATCAGCTCACGCGCCTTTTCGGCGAACAGCGGCCAGTTGGACGCAGGGTCGACGACCACCGCCTCCAGCTTCTTGCCGAGAACGCCGCCTTTCTTGTTCTGCTCGTCGATCAAAAACAGCATCGTGTCCTTCAGCGTGGTCTCGCTGATCGCCATCGTCCCCGACAGCGAATGAAGAATGCCGATCTTGATCGTGTCCTGGGCCATCGCCGAGGACGTGGCCGTGATTCCAAATGCGATGCCCGCGGCTGCCGACAGCCAGCTGCGTGCCTGCGACCCCCTCGCGGCCGCGCAATTCATTTTCAGCATTGTCTCTCTCCTGTTTGACGCACGCGCAATCGGGCCCGGTCCCGGCGCCGCAAGCATGCATTCGCAAGGCGCGTGCCAAACGGCTCATCCAACGGATTTGATTGGGTAATTTGGCCTGCGCGCCAATTTGCTACGCAGCCTGCCCATCGCGTGAGCGGCGGACGCGCTATTATTTAGGCAGATTGCCTCTTCGGAGGCAGGCCGCGCGCGAGGCCTTTTTGCGCGCATGTTTGCTGCGTACCATGTCCGGCAGGGGCGTAAGGGAATGAAGCGGCGCAAGACCGGTCGCAAGACGGCCAACGCACGCACTGCGCGAAAAGCCACGCAACGTCAGACCGTTGCCAAGGAGTCAACGACTGCGCAGCTCGTCCGCGAGCGCGACGACGCGCTGCATCAGCAGGCTGCGACCGCCGAAATTCTCAAGCTGATCAGAAGTTCGCCGGCCGACACGCAGCCCGTGTTCGACGCAATCGTGCAGAGTGGGCTCAAGCTCTTTCCCGGCGCCGCCATGTTCATTGCGCTCCCCGACGGAGACAAGTTGCGCGCTGCCGCACTTGCAGCGACGGATCCTGATCGCGCAAAGGTATGGTGGACCCGGTGGCCTATTCCGCTCACGCGCGGATACATGCACAGCGCCGCGTTTCTCGATCGAAAAATTGTTGACATTCCGGACGCCCGGGAACCGCCACCCGAGCTTGCGGCTGGAGCGAAAAACTTTCTGCCCACCGGCTATCGGGCACTGACAATCGTGCCGCTGATGCGTGGCCGTACCGCTATAGGTACGATCAGCGTCGTTCGATTGGCGCCCGGCAAGCTCTCCAAAAGGCAGGTTGCGGCGCTGAGGACCTACGCCGACCAGGCCGTCATCGCCATCGAGAACACGCGGCTACTCAATGATCTGCGGCAGCGCACGGATGATCTTTCCGAATCGCTCGAGCAGCAGACGGCGACTTCCGAGATCTTAAAGGTCATCTCAAGCACGCCCGGCAAACTTGAGCCGGTGTTCCAGACCATTCTGGAAAACGCTACGCGGATCTGCGAGGCGCAGTTCGGCACCATATACCGGTCCGAGGGCGATGCGGTCCGGTGCGTGGGGATGCACAACGCGCCGAAAGCATTCGCCGAAGAGCGGCGCCGCAATCCGGTGATCCGGCCTGATCCAGCGACGGTGTTCGGTCACGCGCTTGCGACGAAGCGGCCGGCTCAGATCGCAGACATCCGGGAGGAGATTCGACCCTCCTACGTGCTATCGGGCTATACCGGCGGCACACTCGCCAAACTCGCCGGCGCTCGCACGGTTGTCGCCGTCCCGATGCTGAAGGACGACAAACTCGTCGGGGGCATCCTCATCTATCGCCAGGAAGTCCGCGCCTTTACCGACAAGCAGATCGAGCTGGTCAAGAACTTCGCCTCCCAGGCCGTCATCGCCATCGAGAACGCGCGGCTGCTCAACGAGCTGCGTCAGCGCACCGACGATCTTTCCGAATCATTGGAGCAGCAGACCGCGACGTCCGAAGTGCTGCAGGTCATCTCCAGCTCGCCGGGTCAGCTCGAGCCGGTCTTCAATGCAATGCTGGAAAATGCCGTACAAATTTGCGCGGCGAAGTTTGGCAGCTTGATTTTGTTGGAGGGGGGTTCGTATCGGCGGGCAGCCCTCTATAACGCCCCGAAAGCGTTCGCCGAACAACAAGCAAAAAACCCGGTTCTTCCATTGTCCGCGTCGCCGGTCCTTACGCGCGTGGCCAAGACCAAAAAGGTTATCCAGATCGCTGACATGCTCGCGGAGCATCCGGAAGAGGCAATAGCCAAGTTCGGAAGAGCGAGGACCGTGCTGTGTGTTCCCATGCTGCGGGATGATCGGGTGGTCGGTGTCTTCTCGATCTATCGCCACGAGTTCCGCTCGTTCACTGAAAAGCAGACCGAGCTGGTTCAGAACTTTGCCGCTCAAGCAGTGATCGCCATCGAGAACACGCGATTGCTCAACGACCTGCGACAGCGCACCGATGATCTTTCCGAGTCCCTGGAGCAGCAGACCGCGACGTCGGCGGTCTTGAAGGTGATTTCAAGCACGCCCGGACAACTGGAGCCGGTATTTGAGGCCATGCTGGAAAACGCTGTGCGTATCTGCGAAGCCAAATTCGGCGCAATGTATAATTACGAGAACAATGCCTGGCGCGTCGTCGCGATGCACGGCGCGGCACCGGCGTCGTTCGTCGAAGCGCGGCGGCGTCATCCCGTGGTCCCCGTCATTCCCGGGACTGCCTTGGGGCGTGTCGCCGAAACCAATCGGGCGGTCCAAATAGCTGACGTGCAGGCGGAGCCGGCCTATCGCGGCAGCCAGGCGCACATAGCCGGTGTCGAAATGGGAGGCCTGCGGACCGTGCTTTCCGTTCCAATGCTGAAGGAGGGTATGCTGATTGGCACGTTCAACCTGTTTCGTTTGGAGGTCCGCCCCTTCACCGACAAGCAGATTGAACTGGTCAAGAATTTCGCCGCGCAGGCCGTCATCGCCATCGAGAATGCGCGGCTGCTCAACGAGCTGCGCCAGCGCACCGACGATCTTACCGAGTCGCTCGAATATCAGACGGCGACCGGCGACATTCTGCGCGTCATCTCGAGCTCTCCAACCGACGTGCGGCCCGTGTTTGACGCGATCGCTGAAAGCGCCGTGAAGCTATGCGATGGGCAATTTTCCTTCGTGGTGCGTTTTGACGGCGAGTTCATGCATTATGGCGCCTGCCACGGCTTGAGCGAAAAAGGACTCGAGGCATTTAAACGGGCAACTGGCAGGCGGGTTGACCAGGAGACTGCCGCCGGTCGTGCGATATTGACCGGAGCCATCGTGCAGATTCCGGACGTACAGCAAGACCCCAACTATCACACCGGCGCCGTTGTCGCTCAGGCCGTGGCTTATCGGTCCATCATGGGTGTTCCGTTGTTGCATGAGGGCCAAACAATCGGAGCCATCGCGGTTGCGCGAGCGCCCGCGGGCTTGTTCTCCGAGCGGCAGGTCGCGTTATTGAAGACCTTTGCTAACCAGGCGGTGATTGCGATCGAGAACGTGCGTCTGTTCGATGAAGTTCAGAAGCGCACCGATGATCTTTCTGAATCACTGGAGCAGCAGACGGCGACGTCGGAGGTCCTGAAGGTTATCTCCAGTTCGACGGGTGATCTGGAGCCGGTATTCGACGCGATGCTGATAAATGCAATGCAGGTTTGCGAAGCCAGATTTGGCTTCCTGCATCAGCATGACAGCGATGACTGGAAGGTCGTGGCATTCCAATGCGACGTGCCGGCCTATGCTGAAATTGTTCAAAAGGCGCGGTTCGGACCGCAGTCCATAATAGGACGCATTGCCAGCACGAAACAGGTTGTCCAGGTCGTGGATATCGCCGCGACGAAACGCTATGCCGAGCGCGATCCTCTGGCGGTCGCTGCCGTCGAAATCGGCCACGTGCGTACCATCCTCGGCGTGCCGGTGATCAAGGAAAATGAAGTCAAGGGCGCCATCATTCTCTACCGCCAGGAGGTGCGGCCCTTCACCGACAAGCAGATCGATCTGGTCAAGAATTTCGCCGCCCAGGCCGTCATCGCCATCGAAAACGCGCGGCTGCTCAACGAACTGCGCCAGCGCACCGGTGATCTCTCTGAGTCGCTTGAGCAACAGACGGCGACGTCGGAAATTCTCGAGGTCATCAGTAACTCGCCGACCGACACGCAACCAGCCTTCGACGCCATCGTGCGCAGTGGACTGAAACTGTTTCCGGACGCGGTCGTGACCATTTCGCTTCCCGACCGTGATCTGATCAAGCTCGGCGCTATTGGCGGGGCGGACGAGGCCGGTGTCGAAGCCCTGCGGGGGCGTTTTCCGATGCCGCTGTCGCACGAGTTCATCACGGGCACAGCCATCCTTGACCGGTGCGAAATTGATCTTGCTGACGCGCACAAGCCGCCGAAGGTATTGAAGCTAGGCGCGCAAAATCTGCTGGCCGGCGGCTACCGCGCCATGACGGTAATGCCGATGGTGCGCGGCGAAGAGACGATTGGCACGCTGAACGTCGTACGGCGCAACCCGGGGTCCCTCTCTGACAAGCAACGAGAACTGTTACGCACCTTCGCCAACCAGGCCGTCATCGCCATCGAGAATACGCGGCTGTTCAACGAACTACGCCAGCGCACCGATGACCTGAGCGAATCTCTGGAGCAGCAGACGGCGACGTCGGAGGTTCTGAAGGTCGTTTCAAGTTCGCCCGGCGAGCTTGAGCCGGTCTTCAATGCGATGCTTGAAAACGCCGTGCGACTTTGCGGGGCAAAGCTTGGAACATTGTTCCTGGCCGAAGGAGACGACAATTACAGAAACGCCGCCCTTTACGGAGCTCCACCCGCATTTGTGGAGTCGCGACGGAAAAATCCAATCATCAAAGCAACGCCGGGCACGGGACTGGGTCGCGTCGCCCTGACCAAGGAGCCCGTGCAAATCCCTGATATCCGGAACGAGCCGGCATACACGCGCGATCCATCGCGGTCGGCGATCCTTGAGCTCGCAGGGGCCCGGACGATGCTTAATGTGCCTATGCTCAAGGACAATGAGCTTGTGGGCCAGATCGGCATTTACCGCCAGGAAGTTCGCCCATTCACCGACAAGCAGATCGAGCTGGTCAAGAACTTCGCCGCACAGGCCGTCATCGCCATCGAGAATACCCGGCTGCTCAACGAGCTGCGCGAATCGCTGGAGCAGCAGACTGCGACCTCCGAGGTGCTCAAGGTCATTTCAAGTTCGCCCGGCGATCTTGAACCTGTTTTCCAGGCCATGCTGGAGAATGCCGTGCGCATTTGCGATGCCAGTTTTGGCATGTTGTTTCGCAACGACGGCGGGCTCATGAAGGCGGAGGCAATGTTCGGCGTGCCGCCGCAATTTGCCGAGTTCTGGCGTCGCGGGCCGCAACGGCCGGGACCGCGCAGCGCGTTTGCTCGGACCATCGAGAAGAGACAGATTGTCCATATCGCCGACGTCAAAACCGAACCGGCTTACGTCGAGGGTGAGCCTGTCTTTGTGGCCGCCGTCAATCTCGGAGGTTTCCGGACCCTGCTGAATGTGCCGATGCTCAAGGAGAACGAGGTCATCGGCGTAATTGCAATCTATCGCCAGGAAGTGCGGCCTTTCAGCGACAAGGAAGTTGAACTTCTGTCGAACTTCGCCGCCCAAGCCGTCATCGCCATCGAGAATACGCGGCTACTGAGTGAGCTGCGTGAATCGCTGCAGCAACAGACGGCGACTGCCGACGTGCTCAAGGTCATCAGCCGGTCGACTTTCGATCTGCAACCGGTTCTCGACACGCTGACCGAATCGGCGGCTAAGCTCTGCGACGCCGAGATAGCGGCGATCATTCGCGAGAAAGGCGACGCCTACTTCTGGGCGACCAGTTATGGCCTGGCGCCGGGCAGCGCCGAAGCATTGACGGCGACGAGTGTCGCCATGAAACCGGGACGCGCGACTGTCGTCGGCCGTGTCCTGCAGGAAGGCAAAACCGTCCATCTTCCGGATGTCCTCACGGATCCGGAATATCAGGCTCTCGATATTCAACAGGTTGTAGGATTCCGCGCGATACTCGGTGTTCCGCTGATGCGGGCAGGCGCGCCGATCGGCATCATCCTGCTGATGCGCCGGGTGCCGAAACCGTTCACCGACAAACAGATCGAGCTGGCCGAGACCTTCGCCGACCAGGCGGTCATCGCAATCGAGAACGTCCGCCTGTTCGACGAAGTACAGACCCGCACACGCGACCTGGCGGAGTCTCTTCAGCAACAAACCGCCACCGCGGACGTCCTCAAGACGATAAGCCGATCGGCATTCGATTTGCCGACGGTGCTCGACGCCTTGATCGAAACGGCCGCTCGCATGAGTGATGCCGACCAAGGTGCCATCACGCGGGAGATCGAGGGCGCATTCTTCCGGGCCGCGACTTATGGCCATTCTGCCGAGTTTTCTGACTACATTCGTAACACGGCGGTGAAAATGGACCGCGGCTCGATCGCGGGCCGCGCGCTGGTGGAGGCCCGCATCGTTCAAATTTCCGACATCAAGGCCGATCCGGACTACACGTTTACGCCGGCACTGGATGCGGGTGACTTTCGCACCGCCCTCGGCGTACCGATGCTGCGGGAGGGCGTGCCGATCGGCGCCCTCTCGCTAACACGCAAGGACGTGCGGCCTTTTACCGACAAACAGGTCGAGCTGGTCACAACCTTCGCCGACCAAGCGGCAATCGCAATCGCGAACGTGCACCTGTTCGACCAAGTGCAAGGGCGCACGCGCGAGTTGGCCGCCTCACTCGAGGAGCTACGCAACACGCAAGATCGCCTGGTGCAGACGCAAAAGCTCGCCTCGCTCGGTCAGCTCACCGCCGGCATCGCGCACGAGATCAAGAACCCGCTAAACTTCGTCAACAATTTCTCGGCCGTGTCCGGCGAGTTGATCGACGATTTGCAGGATGCCATGAAAGGCCTTCAGCTCGACGACAAAATGCGGGTCGAGATCGACGACCTGACGACGACGTTGCGCGGCAATCTCGAGAAGGTCGTACAGCACGGCAAGCGCGCCGATTCGATCGTCAAGAACATGCTGCTGCACTCGCGCGAAGGCTCCGGTGAGCATCGACTCGTCGATATCAATGCCCTTGTCGAGGAGAGCCTCAATCTTGCCTATCACGGGGCGCGGGCCGAGAAGCAGGGTTTCAATGTCACTCTCGAACGGTCATTCGATGCGGGCGCAGGCGAGGCCGATCTGTTTCCGCAGGAGATCACGCGCGTGCTGCTCAACCTGATCTCGAACGGCTTTTATGCGACAACGAAACGAAATGCTGAAGCGCGCGGCAATGGCTACGAGCCGACACTCATGGCTGCGACAAAGGATCTGGGCGACCGCGTCGAGATCCGCATCCGCGACAACGGCACCGGCATGTCGCCCGATGTGAAGGAGAAAATATTCAATCCGTTTTTCACCACCAAGCCTGCCGGTGAAGGGACGGGGCTCGGGCTTTCGCTCAGCCACGACATCGTCGTGAAGCAGCACGGCGGATCGATCGAGGTCGACACCAGGCCCGGAGAGTTCACTGAATTCCGTGTCGTTCTTCCACGCAGCGGGGCTGCGCTCGCAAAAACGGAATGATGCGGGGAAATAACCGCAAACACGGTTAACGGACTAACCGGTAAACGTTGATTTCAACCGGAAACAGAACGCCCGCACATGGAAGCGCAGGAAAAACGCAAGTTGTGTGACTTCCGTCACATGCAAAGAGAGGATCTAATCCTAGCTTGTGCATCAGCTCCACGGGGGAGCCCCAAACAAGGATTTACGCCATGACCAAGATTGAGCTCGAACAGATCGAGATCCTGAACTTCGACATTTCCGACGAGGCACTTGAGTCCGCGGGCGATAACGCCGTCGCGGCCAATTATACGCTCGGTGCCTGCACCGGTCTGTCCGTCTGCCCGGGCTGATCCACGGTCTCTCGCCGATCACGCTGCGAGGATCGCAGTGACTGTTTCGAATTGTGTACCCGCGCCATGACCGGCGCGGGTACAAACTGAATAAAGAAAAAATCTTAGTGCCGCGGTCCGCCCAAAATCGCCCGCATATGATGAAGCCTCTGCAGGCGCCGGCTCAGCGAGTCTTTTCTGGGCCGTAATTCAGGACGGGGGACGCGCGCAGGCGGTCGCCCATCGGCTTCCACCGCTACATTCGCCAGCCAAAAATGCCGCCAGGTAATGGCATCGTCTGGTTGACGGATGTCAGTCGCACCAATTTCCTTCTTGGCCATGGCACGCCTCCGGTCGCTAAACCAATCTTTGCCCGGCGAATAAGTTCCCCAGCCAACTAGTGCGCTGATCCGCCGCCGCTTTTGCCTGCGCCCACCATCTAGGCCGCCTGTAAAATGGCGTGATAGGCTTTCGCAATCGGTATCAGGTGAGGGGACACCCATGTCGAAGTTGAACCGCCGCGGATTACTGCTCGGTGCCACCGGTGCCGTCGCTGCCGGCCTCGCTGGCCCGAGGTCATTGTGGGCGCAAGGCTCGGACTGGCCGAACAGGCCCATACGTTTCATCGTCCCGCTGGCCCCGGGCGGTGCAATCGATTTCATCGCGCGCGCACTCGGCGAGCGCATGTCGCTGACGATCGGGCAGCAGGTGGTGGTGGAGAACCGCACCGGCGCCGGCGGGACCATCGGCATGGACGCTGCCATGAAGAGCCCGCCCGACGGCTACACGGTTCTTATCACCAACGACAACGCGGCAAGCGCGCCGCATATCATGAAACTGAGCCACGACTACACGAAGGAACTGATCCCGGTCTGCTATCTCGGGCGGCATGGCCAGATTCTCGCCGCGCACAGTTCAATCGGCGTGAGTACGCTCAAGGAGCTGGTCGAATACGCGAAAGCAAATCCGGGCGTCGGCATTGCGACCTCTGGCGTTGGCTCAAATCAGCACGTGCTGTGTGAATGGCTCAAGAAAGAGACGGGCGTTAAGTTCGATCACGTGCCCTATCGCGGGGCAGGCCAGGCGATCAATGATTTCATCGCTGCCCACGTCAAGGTCGCACTCCTCGGCCCGACATCCATGATGCAACATGCCCAGGCGGGTACGATCAAGATGCTCGCATCCTCGGCGGCGAAGAGAAGCCGTTTGCTGCCGGACGTGCCGACCATCGATGAATCGGGCTACAAGGGCGTCGTGCTCGAAGCGTGGTATGGCGCCTTCGTTCCGGCCGGCACGCCTGCACCGATCGTCGCGCGCCTGAACGAGGAGATGAACAAGGCGCTGAAGGATCCGAAATTGACGGGCACGTTTGACAAAGGCGCAATCGAGCCGGTGGGAGGTTCGAGCGAGGACCTTGGCAAGGTGGCGAAAGCCGACTCCGAGAAATATGCGCGGCTGGTGAAAGAGATCAATCTGGTCACGAACTGATTGATCGATCCGGCTGAATCTCGTCCGGCGACGTGCCTAGTGAGTTTCGCGCTCCACCCAGCGTTGTTTGAGCTTGCGCCAGAACGCGCCGACGATGTTCGAATAGTCGTCGGTCCAGACGCGCTGGTCGGGATCGGGCGCGGTCAATGTCCAGCGCTCTGATGTCGCGATTGCCCCGACGTCATCCGGCCGTTCCGCAGCCACGGCGACATAGGATGGGGAAATAAGTTCGAGGATGTTCGTCCCGAACTTGGGATCGTTCCAGAGCCAGGTTTTCATTCCGTTGGCGGCCGCAATGCCGGTTACGACGCTCTCCAGCTCGAGATGACGGTTTGAGATATGCATGACGACGACGCCATGCGGCGCAAGCCGCGATTTATAAAGCGCCATTGCCTCCCGCGTCGCGAGATGAACCGGGATCGCGTCTGAAGAATACGCGTCGACGACGACTACGTCGTAAAAGCCGGCAGGTTCGGCGGCCATCGTGAGTCGCGCATCGCCCAGCACGATCGGCAGGTTGGGCGCGCACCTGCTCAGGAAGGTGAAATATTTCGGATTGCGCGCGATGTCGATCACGGTCGGATCGATTTCAAAGAAGCGCCAGGTGTCGTTTGGCATGATGCGGCAGGCGAGGGCGCCGGCTCCAAGCCCGATGGCGGCGACGCGCAATGGCCCGGCCTTGCGGGCCCGCACCGCTTCGATCGCTTTAGTGATCGGTGCACCATCGTGATAGTAGGTGAGCGGTATTGGCCGCCCGGGCACCGGCTTTCCGTCAATAAGCTGCTCGGCCCCGTGGATGGTCGAGCCGTGCCGCAGGATGCGGAAACGCTTGTCGTAATCGAAAATGTCGTTGACTCCGAAAAAACTCCGGACCGACGTCTTTCCGGTATGTTGTGTGTGCGTGACGATCAGCGCCAGCACGACGATCGCCGCCGACTTGCGGGCATCACGCATCAGCATCGACAGCATGACGAGGCCGAGCACCGCCATGTCGAGCTGAAGCACCGTCGCTCCGGCGCCGTCGACCGGCCAAAAGGCGAATACGACAAAAGCGCCGCCGCCCGCCGTTACAAGCCAGAACCAGATCTCATTCCGCTGCAGCGGCGTCCAGGGGCGGCAAAATACCGCCAGCGCAATGAGAATTGGATATTCCGCGATCCACGAGAACATGTACGGGGCGAGCAGGCCCGCGAAGAGACCGCCAAGCATCCCCCCGAACGAGAGCGAGACGTAAAACGACGACAGATAGGCGGGCGCGGGACGCGTCCGCGCGAGTTCGCCGTGGCAACCCAGCGCGATGATAAAGAATGCAAGAAGGTGTCCGATCAGGCTCGGCACCATCGGCACGCGATTGCCGAGATAGAGCAATACGACAATCCCGGCCACCGCGAACGGCTGCAAACGAAGAACGAAGTCATGCGACAGCGCCGGCTTGCGCTGGAAGACCAGGACCCAGGTGAGAAGATAAAGCGAGAGCGGCATCACCCACAGAAGCGGCGCCGACGTCAGCTCGGTTGAAATGTGCGCGGTCACGGCCACAAGCAGGCCTGACGGCACCGTTGAGAGGAAAACCCAGCGGCCGAGCAGCAGCAACGCCGGCTTTGCTCCGGCCGGACGAACCTCAACGCCGGGCGCGGCGTTCGCGCCCGATCGGAGCATGACCGCCCCGCAAACCCCGATCAGTGCGACCAGCAGCGCAAAGCCGCCGCTCCACATCCAACCCTGCGTGTGCAGCGTAAAAGCCGGCTCGAGCAGCAGAGGATAGGAAAGAAGCGCAAGAAAGCTGCCGATATTGGATGCGGCATAAAGAAAATAGGGATCGTGCGCTTCGCGGTGGCCCGTGCGCACGAACCACGTTTGCAAAAGGGGGTTGTTCGCGGCGAGCGCAAAAAACGGCAGCCCGATCGAAACGGTGAACAGCCCGAGCAGCCAAAATGCCGTCCCGGATGCGGGAGGCGCGCCCCAGTCGGCGATCGACAGCGGCAGCATGAAGAGCGCGCCGGTCAGCAGCGCAAGATGCGTGGCGACAGCCAGACGGCGATTTTGCATTCCCGCGAGGAAATGCGCGTAGGCATAGCCGGCGAGCAGCATCGACTGGAAAAACACCATCGCGACCGACCAGACCGATGGCGAGCCGCCAAGCTGCGGCAGGACCATGCGGCTGAACATCGGCTGCACGCCGAACAACAGCAGCGCACTCAGGAATACCGCTGCGGTAAAAAGTCCCAGGATCAGCCTTTCGCTGCGCGCGACCGGGATCGACTCCGACGATGAGCGGGCCATGGCTGGATCTGCCGTGCGGGCTTGGGACGTTTCAACAAAAGGCCGCGCACCATAAGACGGCCCCTATAAGCAACGCGTGAAGCAGGATGGTTAGCCATTTGTTGCGGTTGCGGGGGGGTAGCCGGGCGGTTCCGCCGCAAGCAGCGGCGGTATGTCCCTAATTTCACCGGATTCGGACGGTCGATTGGTTGGCCAAGGGGACCGCAATTTTGTTACCGTGCGGGCCAGGGACGATTCAGGACAGGGGGACTCGCTTGCTGCCGCCACGCCGGACTCCTGCTGCGACGGCTCCATTGCTGATCGCAACTGCGCTTTTCGCTTTCTCAGTCACATTTGCCCAGGCGCAAGGCCGATCGGGCGCCTGCGAGGAGTCGAACCTCGCGGTGCTGGCCTCGCCGGTCGCGCCGTGGAAGGGCTCACCCTTGCGTGTCGTCTTCACGTCGGAGAAGCCGCTCAACGGCGAACTGTCTCTGGTTGCGCCCGATGGAAGCGTTGCCGCCAAATCGGGCAAGCGGTTCGGCGGTCCGCCGTACTTCTGGTTCGCCGAGGTCAACGCACCCGCCGCCGGAAAATGGCGGGCGAACCTCGCTTCGTCAGATTGCGGCAATGTCACTCGCGAAATCTCCGTACGCGCCGATCAGCCGCCGCGCCCGCAAGCCGCCGCAGGATATGCCTGGCCGCTGCGCAATGCGTGGGACCGCGGCATGGAGAACTTGTTCTCCGCCTGGGTCGAGAAGCTCTTCGACGCGCCGCTCGACGCCGCACCGTCGTGGACGGCGTTGCATGAGGTGCTGCGCGACAAGTCGCGCAACGTCCTGTTCAACCACCTCGGCCTCGGCGAAGACGAGATGAAGATCGTGCTTCGGCCGGATTGCGCCGACCTTCCGTATTTCCTGCGCTCCTATTTCGCGTTCAAGATGGGTCTGCCTTTCGGCTTTTCAAAGTGCTCGCGCGGCGGCGGCGGCAATCCGCCGGCGTGCTTCAGCTGGGCGAGCATCCAGAATGCGGAAGCCGGTAAGGGCGGAAACATTGCCGCATCGTTCGGCAACTACATGCGCGTGGTCGCCGATGGTGTGCATTCGGGCACGGGGCGCACGCGCGCGAGCGACGACAACACCGACTACTATCCCGTGTCGCTGACACAGGACACGCTGCGTCCGGGCACCATCTACGCCGACCCGTACGGACACATTTTGATGCTGGTCAAGCGCGTGCCGCAGACCAGCGATGGCGCAGGCGTCTTCCTCGCGGTCGACGGGCAGCCCGACGGCACCGTCGCGCGCAAGCGCTTCTGGCGCGGCAACTTCCTGTATGCGCAGGATCCCGCGCTCGGCAGCCCCGGCTTCAAGCGTTTCCGTCCGGTCATGCTCGACAGAAACCATTCGCTGCGGCGTCTGACCAATGCCGAGATCGCGAAGAACCCGGAATACGCCGACTTCTCGCTCGACCCCTCGCATCTCAAGGTCGAGGACTTCTACGACCGCATGGACGACGTGATGTCGCCGGCGCCGCTGGACCCGCAGCGCGCGATGATGGAAGCAATCACCTCGCTCGAAGAGCAGGTGAAGACGCGTGTGACGTCGGTCGAGAATGGCCGCAAGTATCAGAACAGCGGCAAGGGCGAAGCGTCGATGCCGGACGGGCCGGCGATCTTCGAGACAACCGGCGCCTGGGAGGATTTTGCAACGCCATCGCGCGACTTGAGGCTGTTGATCGCCATGGATGTGGTGCGCCACTTCCCGGATCGCGTCGCGCGGCGGCCCGACCGTTATGCGATGCCAATTGGGAAGAGTCCGGCAGCCGTGAAGGCTGAGCTCGAGCGTGTCCTTGCCTCCGAGCTTGCGTCGCGCAAATTTTCGTATCCGCGGACCGACGGCTCGCAATGGACGCTGGCGCTCAAGGACGTGATGGACCGCGCGACCGCGCTCGAAATGGCCTACAACGTCAATGATTGCGTCGAGCTTCGTTGGGGCGCGCCGGAGGGCAGCCAGGAAGCGGCGACCTGCAAGCGGCACGCGCCTTCGGCGCAGCGCGCGAAGATGTCCCAATATCGCGCCTGGTTTCACGAGCGCCGCCGCCCGCCGCGCGCGTAGGAATCCAACGGCCGGCTGACTTAACGAGCCCAGTTTGAGCCGCTAGGATGCCTCGCTGGCCTGGGGGGGCGATGAGGCGACGTGAGTTCATCACACTTGTTGGCGGAGCGATGGGATGGCCGTTTGCCGCGTTCGCGCAGCAGCCGGCAATGCCGGTCGTCGGTTATCTCGGGTTTACTTCGGCCCAAGCCGATGCGTACTTGCTGGCTCCGTTCCGCAAAGCCTTGAGCGAGGCCGGGTTCGACGAAGGCCGCAATGTCACGATCGAGTCCCGGTTTGCGGAGCGCGACGTCCGTCGATTGCCGGCACTTGCGACCGAACTCGTTCAGCGGAAGGTTGCAGTCATCTTCACTGGCACAACGGTGTCTGCGCTCGCCGCGAAAGCGGCGACCTCGACTATTCCCGTCATATTCGCGATCGGTGCAGATCCCGTGAAGTCGGGCCTCGTGGCCAGCCTGAACCGTCCAGGCGGCAATCTTACCGGTATAAGCTTTTTCACCAATCAAATGGAGGCCAAAAGGCTCGCTCTGCTGCATGAGATCGTACCCAAAGCTGATCGGGTCGGTGTGCTGCTCAATCCCAACAACCCGTTTTTCGCCAACCAGTCGAACGATGTGGAAGAGGCGTCACGTGCGCTTGGTGTCAAAGTCCATATCGAGCGCGCCAGCAACGAGCAGGAGATTGCCAAAGCCTTTCAGGAATTCACACAACAGAAGGTCGGGGCGCTGCTGATCGGTGCCGATCCGTATTTCAATAGCCGGCGTACTTTGGTCATCAGGCCGGCGGCAGAACTCCGGGTCCCTGCTATCTATGAATGGCGCGAGTTCGCGGAAGCTGGTGGGCTGATGAGCTACGGCACCAGCCTGACGGACGCCTATCGCCAGGCCGGCGACTTCGTTGCACGCGTCCTGAAAGGCTCAAGCCCCACAGACTTGCCTGTGGTGCAAGCCAGCAAGTTTGAATTCGTAATCAATCTGAAAACCGCAAAGGCGCTCGATCTTCGACTCGCGCCGGCAGTATTTGCGCGCGCTGACGAGGTCATTGAGTAAGAGGCGACGATGAGGCGGCGCGAATTCATCAGGTGTCTGTGCGCGACGGCTGTCGCATGGCCGCTCGCTGCGCATGCGCAGCAGGAAGATCGCCAGCGCCGCATCGGCGTTCTCATCGGGCTTGGAGAAAGCGATCCCGAGGGACGAAAATGGGCCGACGCTCTGGTGAAATCATTGCAAGAGCTTGGATGGAAGGACGGTGAAAACATCCGGATCGATATGCGGTGGGGTACCGACGCGGGCCGCATGGAAACGGCGGCAAAAGAACTGGTGAAATCAAATCCCGACTTGATGATGATTTCCACCACGCCGGCCGTTGCCGCGGTTCTTGCTACGAAAACGCGTGTCCCGGTTGTGTTCAGTGCTGTTTCAGATCCGATCGGTCCCGGGTTTGTCGCCAACCTCGCCCGGCCGGGTGGAAACGTCACCGGATTCATGAATGTCGATGGGTCGATCGGTGGCAAGTGGGTCGAATCGCTTAAAGAGGTCGCGCCGCACCTTTCGCATGCCGGCGTTCTCTACAGCTCCGCCACGGCCAAGTCGCAGCTGGCCTATTATCAAGGCTCTATCGAAACAGCCGGAAAATCAAATGGTGTCACGACACAGTTGGCGCCATGGGACGACACGAAGAGTCTGGAACAAGCCATTACTGCTTTCAGACAAAGGCCTGACACCGGCTTGATTGTCGTGCCGACAACTCACACAACAACTGAGCGCGAACTGATCATCTCGCTTGCCAACCGGTTTCGCCTGCCTGCCGTGTATCCATACCCTTTCTGGGTTCGCATCGGAGGGTTGATTTCTTACGGTGTTGATCTGACTGATCTGCATCGTCGCGCGGCCGGTTATGTTGACCGTATCTTGAAAGGTGCCAAGCCGGGCGATCTTCCGGTACAGCTCCCGACCAAATTCGAGATGGCAGTCAATCTGAAGACCGCAGCTGCAATCGGTCTGACTGTGCCGCCGAGGCTCGTCAGCCGCGCTGACGAAGTGATCGAATAAGCCCGCATTGTCGAATTTTCGCGACCTGAAGCGGATTTTATGACCGGCTTAACGAGCCTTCTTTGAACCGGTAGGATGCGTCCGCTGGCCTCGGGGGGCAGCGATGAGGCGACGCGAGTTCATCAAGTGTCTGGGCGCGACAGCGGCCGCATGGCCGCTCCCTGCGCATGCGCAATCGGCCGAACGCGTTCGTCTGATTGGCATTCTCAGCATCCTCGGACCGGACGATCCGGAAGGGAAAGCGCGGCGCACGGTTTTCGAGCAAGCTCTTCAGCAATTAGGGTGGACGGTTGGCCGAGACCTGAAAATTGAAAGCCGCGAAGTCGGCCGCGATCTTGAACAGATGCGCCGCTATTCGGCAGAGCTGGTCGCACTCGCGCCGGACGTAATCTTTTGCATTGGCAGCGTGTCACTTGGCCCGCTGCAACAGGCCACGCGCACGATTCCGATCGTGTTCATGAATGTCCCTGATCCGGTCGGTGCCGGTTTCGTGCAAAGCATGGCGCACCCGGGTGGCAATACAACCGGCTTCTCGAACTTCGAGTACAGCATGAGCGGGAAATGGGCTGAGCTGCTCAAGCAGATCGCGCCCACCACTACACGTGCCTTGGTGCTGCGCGAGACATCCTCTGCGGCGGGTATCGGACAATTCGCGGCTGTCCGCGCGGTAGCGCAAAGCCTTGGCATCGAGCTCACAGCGTCGAACGTGCGCGATGCCGAAGAAATAGAGCGAAACGTCACGGCGTTTGCACGTTCCGGCAATGGTGCGCTGATCGTAACAACAGGCGGTACAGCGTCTCATCGCAAGCTCATCATCGGTCTTGCCGCTCGCTCCAAGCTTCCCGCGATCTACCCGTATCGCTATTACGCCATCGACGGCGGGCTCGTTAGCTACGGTCCTAATACGACCGACCCGGTCAGACGATCCGCCGGATACGTCGATCGTATCCTGAAAGGCGAAAAACCGGCCGACCTGCCGGTGCAGGCCCCGGCCAAGTATGAACTCGTTATCAATCTCAAGACCGCAAAGACGCTTGGCATGTCCATTCCGCAGTCGCTGCTCGCCACCGCCGACGAGGTTATCGAATGAGGCGGCGCGATTTCTTGACGCTGGTTGCCGGCGTGGGTGCCGCGTGGCCGCTCGCTGCGCGCGCGCAGCAGTCGTCGATGCCGATTGTAGGTTTCCTCAACGCTGCCTCGCCTGACGGCTATGCACGATTTGTCAGCGAATTCCGGCGCGGCCTGACCTCGATGGGTTTTGTCGAGGGCCAGAATGTCGTGGTCGAATACCGCTGGGCGGATGGCCATTACGACCGGTTGCCCGATTTGGCCGCAGACCTCATCCGCCGCCAAGTCGTGGTCATCGCGGCGACCAGTACCCCGGCGGCACTCGCGGCAAAAAAAGCGACGACCGCGATTCCCATCGTCTTCACCACCGGCGGCGACCCGGTGGAACTAGGTCTTGTCAGCAATATCGCGCGGCCCGGCGGCAACGTGACCGGCGCAACGCAGATTACGATGGAGGTCGGTCAGAAACGATTGGAGCTTTTGCACCAACTCGTGCCCAAGGCGACGGCACTTGCGATAGCCGTCAACCCCAACAACCCCGCTGTTGCCGCGGTGCAAGTTCGGGACGCACAAGATGCGTCGCGTGCCCTCGGCCTCAAGCTCGAGGTCGTGCAGGCCCGTAACGAGCAAGAATTTGACAGGGCCCTTGCCGATCTCTCGCAACGGGCAGGCGGGCTTGTGATCGCCGGCGGTGATTCCTTTTTTCTAAGCGAGAGCGCGAAGCTTGCCGAAATCGCCCTCCGCCACAAAATCCCGGCAATTTTCCACGGCCGCGAATTTGCGGCCGCCGGTGGCCTCGTGAGCTACGGTGCCAGTGTCGCGGCATCGTATCTGCTCGTTGGCGTCTATACAGGCCGGATTCTACGTGGTGAAAAACCGGGCGACCTGCCGGTGCAGCGGTCGTCCAAGCTTGAAATCTTCATCAACATGAAGACTGCCAAGACCCTTGGCGTCACGATCCCGCAGGGCCTTGTGATCACCGCCGACGAGGTGTTCGAATAAAGCCGCGGCCTTTGGGCACACGCCCACATCAGCCTTGTTGTGGCTCTTTCAGAGCGTCGGCGTGAATTGCTAGTCTTAAGCAAAACACAGATCGCACGACGAGGTGTTCGAACAAAAGTAGGGCCATATAAGGGAGGCCGACGATGACCAAGCTCACGCGAATTCTTCCACTGCTGTACGTCGCTGCTGCAAGCGCGATTCCGGCGCAGGCACAAGAGCTCAAGATCGGATTCCTGGCGCCGCGCACGGGCATCATTACTCAGCTCGGCACCGACATGGTCAACGGCTTCCAGATGTATCTGGACGAGCACAACGGCATGCTTGGCGGCGCCAAGGTGACCTTCATCATCGAGGACGACAAGGGCACCGTCGACGGCGACGTGTCCATGGCCAAGAAGCTTATTCTGCAGGACAAAGTGGACATGCTCGTCGGCGCGGTGCTCGGCTCAGCGTCCTATGCACTGGCGCCGATTTCGAACGAGGGAAAGACGCTCTTCATCGGTACCATCACCACCGGGGACGACCTTGCCCAGCGTCAATCCGACAAATTTCCTTACACCGTATTCTCCACGTGGGTCTCGTCGCAGCCGACCCATGCGCTCGGGCAATGGGCTTGCGAGCAAGGCTATAAGCGCGTTTCCGCGGTCGGCACCGATTACGCCTTCGGGTACGAGCAGGTTGGCGGATTCCAGAAGGCCTTCGAGGATTGCGGCGGCAAGGTCGTGCAGAAAATGTGGGTGCCTTTCGGCGCCAAGGACTTCGGGCCTTACATTCCGGGCATTAAATCCGACGTCGACGCGATCTTCGCGTTGATGGTCGGACCGATGGCCCTGCAATTCCCCAAACAGCTGCGCGCGTCCGGCAACAAGACGATCATTCTCGGCGGCAGCACCAATTATGACGAGTTCGCCCTGCCATTCATGAGCGACGAGGTCATCGCCGACGTTTCGGCGCACGTCTACAGCGCTGCACTCCAGACGCCGGCGAACGAGGCCTTCGTCAAGAAATACCGCGCCAAATACGGCAAGGTTCCGTCGTATTATTCGGAAGCCAATTACGCCACCGCCATGTGGATCGACCAGACGTTGGCCAAGTTCAACGGCAAGTACCCTGGCCCGTCGGAATTCATCAAGGCGATGGCTACCATCAAGCTCGACCCGCCGCGCGGCCCCGTGCAGCTCGACCTCGCCACCAAGAGCCCGATCCAGAACATCTACATCAAGAAGGTCGAGAAGAAGAAGATGTTCGGCTACGACAAGGACGAGCTCTGGAACACGGTGGTCAAGACTTACAACGACGTCAGCACATATTGGAACTACGACCCGGCGAAGTTCAGAGCGCAGCCGGCCTACAGCCGTGATTTCCCGCCCTGCAAATTCTGCGAATAGTTAAACTATTGGGTGACCGCGGTCCTGGTATAAGACGGACTATGAGCACGACACTGGCCGCGAGACTTGCCCAGGTTCCTGTTGTCGACGTGCGGAACGGTGGTCCTCTTCGTCACGCCGCCGAAAGCCGCGTGCGTGCGCGGGCGCTGCGCGACGATTGCATTCGCTGGTTACCGAGCGTCGCGGCCGGGCTGCTGCCGGCAATCGACATTGTGACTAGACGGTGGCTCCTGCAATCGCGCTCATCGTATACGGACGAGGTCAAGGCCATAGCAGCCGAACTCAACGTTTCAGGCGTCTGGTTTCTGAACGGCTGCTACCAGTGGGGTTGTACCGCGCTCTCCCGTGAACAGGACGGGGCTTCCTGGCTCGCCCGAACGCTTGATTGGCCTTTTCCAGGCCTCGGCCGTCATGTGGAGATAACGCGGATGCAAGGTCCCGCGGGCGAATTCTACAACGTGACATGGCCCGGCTATGTGGGCGTGTTGACAGCGTCAGCGCCCGGACGGTTTGCCGCCTGCATCAACCAGGCGCCAATGTGGCGGCGGACTTCGCTTCCCTGGCTCCGACCCTATGACCTCGCTTTGAACGCGGGGCGTACATGGCGCATCGATCACATTCCGCCCGATCATCTGCTGCGCGACGTGTTCGAGACATGCACGACTTTCGCAGAGGCGAAGCATCGGCTGGAGACGACGCCGATTGCGCGTCCTGCCATCTACACATTGGCCGGCTGTCATCCCGATGAGCGATGCGTAATCGAGCGAACGCAAGACAGCTTTGCCAGCCGGACGCATGATACTTGCGCTGCAAACGACTGGTTACGCACCCAGGCGCGCTGGGAACCACGAGTGGCTGCTGAGGCTTTTTTCACGCGCACAGGTGAAGAAGCAGCCGAGAACAGCCGCATGCGACGTGACCAGCTTGCGGAATGGTCCGGAATCTTCGGGACGGAATTTGATTGGGTAACGGCGCCTGTGCTCAATTCGCAGACCCGCGTCGCCGTTGAAATGTGTCCGGCAAGCGGGGTGCTTCGGGTCATGGGCTTGGAGCAACCGGAAGTCTTGCAGCCGCCGGAGCCAGTGACGTTCAACGAGATGCCGGCACAGGCGCTTCAATAATCGGAATAGCCGTTATTTCTTGGCAGCGGGGTCGGCTTTCGGTTTCAGCTGGGCCAGTTCACTGTCGAGCTTTGCGACGGTGGATTTCAGTGCGGCAATTTCCGCCCGGCTGGCCGCGAGGTCGCGGGTGAGGGCGCTGATCCTTTCCCTCGTGTCGCGCTCAATCTTTGTCAGCGCTTGTTGGAGAAACTCGACATTGGCCTGCAGGCACCCGGTGCGGCGTTCCATCTGCGCCTCCGCCGTGCACTTTTCGAGGCCGCGAATGTCCTGAGCTGCGGCAGACGAAAGAAGTGCGCCGGTGATCAGTGCAACCGCGACGCAAAGGCGCGAGCTGAGCTTTCTTCGGACTGTCATGCAATTCTTCTCTTGCGTTCAGGCCTGAAACGCCTTGAAGGTAATGATCGTGTGCGTGTCCTTGATGCCGGAGATGCACTGCACCTTCTCATTGACGAAATGGCCGATGTCGGTGCCGGAATCGACATAGAACTTCACCAGCAGGTCATAGTCGCCGGCGGTCGAGTAGATCTCGGAAGCGATCTCCGCTTCGGCGAGCGCATTGGCCACCTGATAGGATTTGCCGAGTTCACATTTGATCTGCACGAAGAAGGGGGTCATTGCGCGCCTCCGGAAACCTATTTCTAGCACGGTCTTACAGCCGGTTCATTCCAGCGCATAGCCGTCCGAAGGACGGCGTGCTTCCGCACGCCTATGCGGGAATCCAGGGCAACAAGTACGGGCTTGCGATGACCGCCCTAGACCCCCGTTTTCGCGGGGGTGAGCGGAGAAAACTGTGCAGATGTCTCGCACGCGCATGCTGGAATGCAGGCTTGCCTTGGGCAGGTGTGCGGACTACCTATTAAGGAGCAATCTCGTGGGGTGTCCGGCTTTTGCCGGGCTGAGAGGCGTCAGGCCAACCCAACGAACCTGATCCGGGTCATGCCGGCGGAGGGACCAGAGATGCATCACCCTCAAGCAGCATCGCGCAACGGACTTTTGCGCAAAGATTTGGCGCAGGCCGCGTCCGATATTCTCGCGCGGCTGCGGGCGCGCGCTCCCCGGGTCCACTGCATCACCAACGCGGTCGCGCAGAACTTTACCGCCAACGTGCTGCTCGCGGCTGGCTGTGTTCCTTCGATGACGCTGTCGCCGGAGGAAATCGGCGCATTTGTCGCCGGCGCACAGGGGCTTCTTGTCAATCTTGGGACTTTTGATGCAGAGCGGCGCGAGGCGACAAAAGTTGCTGTGGAGACGGCCTCGCAGCGGAACCTGCCATGGGTGCTCGACCCGGTGTTTGTCGATCGCGCCGCGCCGCGCGCAACCTTTGCGCGCGATCTGATTGGAAGGCGCCCGACGGTGATCCGACTCAATCACGCGGAGTTTGCCGCGCTTGCAGGCTGCGCGCCGTCGCGCGACCAGGCGATGGCCTACGCGCGGGCCAACGGCGTTGTGATTGCGCTCTCGGGCGAAACTGATCTCGTCGCTGACGGCGATCGTGTCGCTGCGATTGCGAATGGGCACCCGCTGATGGCCAAGGTCACCGCGATGGGGTGCGCCGGCTCGGCCGTTCTCACGGCGTGCCTTGCGATCGAGCCGGACGCATTTCGTGCGGCTGCCGCGGCATTGGCCATCATGGGAGTTGCAGGTGAGCTTGCGGGCGAGCAATCCGCCGGGCCGGGTAGCTTCGCGGTCGCGATCATCGACACACTTCACAATCTCGACGGGCCGGCGGTCATCGCCCGCGCAAGGGTGGAGTGATGGCGGTCGATCTCAGGCTCTATGCGCTCGTCGACCCCGCGGTTGCCGGAGGCCGGTCACTGGTCGATCTCGCGCGCCGTCTCTCGACGAGCGCGACGTTGGTGCAGCTGCGCGATAAGCACGGCTCGACGCGGGCGATGATCGGGGAGGCGCGCGACCTGCGCGCGGTGCTGGAGCCGAAGGGCATTCCGCTGCTGGTCAATGATCGCGTCGATGTTGCGCTCGCCGCCGAGGCCGACGGCGTGCATATCGGCCAGGACGACATGGCGGTGCCGGATGCTCGGCTTCTGCTTGGTCGTAGCGCGATCATCGGCTTGAGCGTCAAGACGGTTGAGCAGGCGAAAGCCGCGCCGCTCGAACTGCTCGACTATGTCGCCATCGGCGGCGTTTACGGCACTACCTCAAAGGAAAATACGAAAGCACCGATCGGCACGGACGGACTTCGGACCATTGTCGATGCGGTGCGGATGCGCAAGGCGAATTTCCCGATCTGCGCTATTGCCGGGATCAACGCGACGAATGCCGCTGACGTAATTGCGGCGGGCGCCGACGGAGTTGCTGTCATTTCGACCTTGTCGCTTGCACCCGACCCCGCAAAAGCCGCGCAGGATCTGCGTGCGGTGGTCGATGGCGCGCTGGCGCGGCGAGGGCGGTCATGACCGCGATCGCCGTCACCATCGCAGGCTCGGATTCGGGCGGCGGCGCAGGCATCCAGGCCGATCTGAAGACCTTCGGTGCACTGGGAGTCTATGGGGGATCGGTGATCGTGGCATTGACCGCGCAGAACACGAAAGGCGTGACGGGTATCAACGACGTGCCGGCCGACTTCATCAGGGCGCAGATGGATGCGGTCTTCTCCGACCTTGCGGTCGATGCCGTGAAGATCGGCATGCTGTCGCGGGCGGCAAGTATCGAGACGGTGGCAAAAGGCCTGGCCGACCACCGCGCCAAGAATATCGTGCTTGACCCGGTGATGGTTGCGACCTCGGGCGATCGGTTGCTGGCCGCGGACGCGGTCGATGCCTTGCGCAAAGTGCTCATTCCGCGCGCCCTTGTGATTACGCCCAATCTGCCGGAGGCCGCCGCTCTCGTCGGGGCGTCACCGGCGCGCAATGAGAAGGAAATGGAAATCCAGGCGCGCGAGCTGCTGGCGCTCGGGGCCCGCAACGTTCTCATCAAAGGCGGCCACGGCTCGAGCGACGACAGTGTCGATCTCTTGATCGGGCAGGGTGACGTGATCCGCCTTGCTGCCAAGCGCATCGCGACAAAAAATCTGCACGGCACCGGCTGCACGCTGTCGTCGGCGATCGCGGCCGGGTTGGCCAAGGGGCTCGACCTGAAGGAAGCGAGCCGCCATGCCAAAGTTTACGTCACCGGGGCGATCGCCGCCGCCGGTACGCTCAAGATTGGTCACGGCCACGGGCCGCTGCACCATTTCTATCAGTCAGGGAGAGACGCATGACCACCCGACGCAATTTCACCATCGGCGCCGGCCTCGCTGCCGGCATACTTGCCGCACCTGCGGTCGCACGCGCGCAGATACAGAAATGGCGGATGGTCACGTCGTGGCCGAAACGGCTGCCGGGACCGGGCATGTCGGCCGAACGCATCGCTGAGCGCATCCGCGCACTGTCGGGCGGAAGGCTCGACATCACTGTCCACGCCGCCGGTGAAATCGTTCCGGCGTTCGAGGTGCTCGGTGCGGTCGGGAATGACGTGGCGGACATGGGCCACACCGCGTCGTTTTACTGGCAAGGCAAGATGCCGGCCGCGGCCTTCTTCACCACGGTTCCGTTCGGCCTGACGCCGAACGAGCACGTCGCCTGGGTCGATGCCGGCGGCGGGCAGGCGCTGTGGGACGAGCTCTATGCGCCGTTCGGCGTGAAGCCTTTCATGGGCGGCAATACCGGCGTCTGCATGGGCGGCTGGTTCCGGCGCGAAATCAAAAGTCTTGCCGACCTGCGCGGCCTGAAACTGCGGACGCTCGGCCTTGGCGGGGAGGTCTACCGCCGGCTCGGCGTGACCCCGCAGACGACGCCGCCTGCGGAAATCCTGGTGAGCCTGCAGTCGGGCGTGATCGACGGCGCCGAATTCGTCGGTCCCGGCACTGACATCGCCCTCGGCCTCTATCGCGTCGCGTCCTCATATTATTACCCCGGCTTCAACAAGCCGAACGGGACCGGCGAATGCATTGTGTCGCTGAAATCCTGGAACGCGCTTCCCGACGACCTCAAGGCCATCGTTGCGCATGCCTGTGCGACCGAGGCCAACTACGCGCTCGCCGAAATGGAGCGGCTCAACGCGCAGGCGCTCGCCGCGCTGGTGAACGAGCACAAGGTGAAGCTCGCGGCGTTCCCCGAGGATCTCATTGGGGCCGCACGCAAGCAGGCCGACGACGTGCTTGGCGAACTCGCTGGCAAGAGTGCCATCACCGGCAAGGTGCACGCGTCTTACGCGGCGTTCCGCGAGCGGACGGCGCCGTGGTCACGCGTGTCGATTGAATCCGTATTGCGCGCACGGGGGGCGTGAGGCTTTTATAGTCTGGCGTTTTGAGTCCGTAGCCGGAGCCCGTTTGTATGGATGCCAAGCTGGAAGAGCTGTCCTTCACGTATTTTCCCGAGAACTACCGCTGGTCGCACGGCCTGCTGATCGGTCTCAACATGGCGCCGTGGGGCGGTGCCGAGATCGGCGAGGTCAATCGCGTCGGGCTACGCCTGAGGAACCGCACCGGCGATGACGACGCGTGGTTCCGGGAATGGGCGCGCGAGGCGCGCAAGGTGGAAGACGCCGGCCGGCAACGCATCGCCGAAGGCCACACCACGAGCGGCGCACAATACCTCCATCGTGCCAGCGCCTATTATCACGTCGGCGAGCGCTTCCTGCAGCCGAAGAACAAGGAAGGCCTCGATGCCTATATGCGCGGCGTTGTTTGCTTCCGCGACGCGGCGAAATACATCAAGCGGCCGCGCATGGAGCATGTCGAAATTCCCTACGACGGCACCAGCCTGCCGGCCGTCTACGTCTATGCGGAACCGGCGAAAGCATTAGGCAAGGTGCCGGCGGTGGTGTTCTTCGACGGGCTCGATGTCACCAAGGAGATTCAATACTTCAAAGGCGTTGCCGATCTGGTCGCGCGCGGCATTGCCTGCCTCATCGTTGACGGGCCTGGGAACGGCGAAAGCATCCGTTTCCGCAATCTCTACCTGCGACCCGATACCGAGCACTATGCGACGCCGGTTTTTGACTACCTGGCGGCGCGGGCGGAGGTCGATGCCAGGCGCATCGGCGTGATGGCGATCAGCCTTGGCGGCTACTACGCGCCGCGTGCGGCGGCGTTCGAGAAGCGCTACGCGTGCTGCCTCGCCTGGGGCGCGCAATGGGACTACCAGAAGATCTGGCGCGATCGCTTCGAGCGCCTGGCGCGCGCCGACACGCCCTCGCTCTCGGTCGCGCACCAGCACATCGCCTGGGTGCTCAACGTGAAGACGCAGGATGAAGTGCTCAAGCACCTCGAGCCGTTCAAGCTCGACGGCGTCGTGCAGAAAATCGGCTGCCCGTTCCTGATGCTGCACGGCGACGGCGACGAGCAGATTCCGCTGAGCGAAGCGCAGAAATGCTTCGACGCCGTCGGCTCGAAGCAAAAGACAATGAAGGTCTTCACCCGCGAGGAAGGCGGCTACCACCACTGCCAGATCGACAACCAGAGCATCTGCTCGGCCTATATGTGGGACTGGCTCGAGCAGGTGCTGCAGCCGGGACGATGATGATCGATGGCCATGCCCGCTTCGCCTCCGCGAGCGGACATCTGCAGTGCGACAAGGGATGTCTGCTTTGGGCCAGAAGCGGACATTCAACATGCTTCGCGAATGGATATACTTTGCGGATCTGGACCATTGCTTTAGCCCGAGGGCGGCATGGACGATCCACTCAAGAAGGCCAAGGAAAAGGCTGCCGCGACTTATGATGCCGCGGCTGACCATTTCGACGATGAGCCACTCAGTTTTTGGGATCGCGTCGGCAGGCGCACCGTAGCCAATCTAAAACTGTACGCTGGCGCAAAAGTCCTCGACGTTGGCTGTGGGACTGGAGCTTCGGCGTTGCCCGCCGCGCAAGCTGTCGGGAAGAACGGATCTGTAGTGGGTGTTGATTTGGCCTCGCGCTTGCTTGATCGAGCGCGTGCGAAGGCGCTCGCAGCGGGCCTCGACAATGTCGAGTTTCGACTGGCAGACATGACCGCCCTTAATTATCCGGACGAAAGTTTTGATGCGGTTGTTAGCGTTTTCTCGATTTTTTTTGTTCCGGACATGGAGGGCCTGGTTCGCGAGCTGTGGCGCATGGTGCGACCCGGTGGAAAGCTGGCCGTGACCACGTGGGGTCCCCGATTTTGTGAACCAGCTTACTCGCGTTGGTTCATCGCATTGGGCAATGAACGTCCAGATCTCGTGAACGCATTCAACCCGTGGGATCGAATTACCGATGTCGTGTCGGTGCGGAAATTGCTCGAGGATGGGGGCGTTAAAGATGCTGAGGTCGTTCCAGAAGACGCTGTCCAGGCGCTCCGTTCGGCTGATGACTGGTGGACCATCGCACTTGGTACTGGACTGCGTTGGACAATCGAGCAAATGGGTCCGGAAGCGGCAGCGCGAGTAAAAGCCGACAATGTCGGTTGGCTGCAAGACAACAGAATTGATCGCGTCGAAACGAACGCAATTTACGCCGTTGGGACGAAACGGTCCTGAGGCCAATGTCTGCTTTACCGCCAACAGCGGACATGTGCAGCGCAAAAGCGGATGTCTGCTAAGGGCCAAAAGCGGACATTCGACGGCAGCCGCCTCTGTGCAGCGAGCGCACCCATTCGATCAAAACCTAGACTCGATATTGGATCATTCAGTCGATGAAGGAATGTTATTTCGTTGCCACGAGTGGAAGGTCGTGGCGCTCTTGTCGTATTCCACCAGACAACGATAGCTGTCGGCCATTGTGTGCCAAAGTTCTTTGAGTTCTGGCGTACGAGCACGCGACGCCTTGCTCAGACAGTTCTCCAAGCCTTGCTGATAACGCGAGCCATTGCGCTCCATGGCGGTGCTCCCTGTTTTGCAGGCGGGAGCGCAATTGGTCTCTCAGCCACCGACGCCTGTGGGCAGAGCCTCGGCCGGTGATCGTTGGTAACAGTCCAAATCCACCAAAGGTTCCGCCTGACTGCCGAAGGCGACCGCAAAAGCGGCCATGAACGCGGATGCGCCGTCCATTAACTAAGCGAACTCTAATTCTTGCCTCCCCAAAACTTAACAACATCCGTTCCGTAATGGTCGACGAAATCGCGCAACACCAGCCGAATTTTTGTGACCGAAAAGCCTGAGACCCACAAGGTAGGATTTTCAACTATCCTTTTCTGCCAAATCGTAAAAGCTTCGTCGAAACTAGCCTGGCTTTCTAGACGAGATAAATCGAAAATAAGCACCACTTTGTCAGGCACGCCGCGAGCATTTGAGGGTGACCACCCGATCAAGAATGGCCCTATCCCTTCGAGACTAGCTCCCTGATGACGCGATGCGTCTTGGATTGCCAAAATCCCGCCAACGAGATCGTAATGGTCCACTGCAAAATCGCAGTCATCCTTCAATGCCTCGCTTGCGTCTGGTTCGTCGAGGGGCCAGATCGTGAGCATTTGATTGCTGGGTGGGATAGAGCTAGGCAACGTCTTCTGTGGCGGCAGACTCGCGCGATAGGCAATACACGTCCTGAGCAGTCGTTCACGATTTGCCGGCGTCGGTTTGGAACGAAGGGCCACGACGCCATATGCACCAATTGAGGCTGGTGGTATGTCGGCGGCGCGCAAATATACTCGTGCCGGTACGAGGCGAGGTACCGCCACACCGGTCGGTGCCGGCGGAACAGCAGTCGGTACTGATTTCGGCGCCGGTACACCAGTCGATGCCGGTGGAACAACAATCGGTGCCGAATTCGGTGCTGGTGGAACGTTAGTCGGTGCCGGTGGAACGGCAGCCGGTCCCGGAAGAGTTCGTCGCACATACGGCGCGCGCCCAGTCGGCGCCGGAGTAACAGTGGACGGCCGCGGAGCTACAGTCGTTGGCGATTTCGGCGCTATCTTTTTCCGCTGCGCTAAACACCTCTCTTTGCGAGCCTCGCAAACCCGGTCAACGCCACGCTTAATGCACTCGCCGCGAGCATAGACAAGACATTTACTGCAATCACCGCCGCAAACTTGTGCCTCCGCCCTGTTTACGCAAGCAATCCCTATTAATAGAACTGCGACCGCGAACATAACCCGCATAGAACTGCTCCCAAGTCATTTAACGGCGCTATGTATTGATGTTTTCTATTTCGTCGCTGGTACTTTCAGGGTTTTGTCATTCGCTGGGATAAGAAGTGCACCGGCATTCGCAAACGCAATAGCAAGTAAGAGCAGGAGGCTTATTCCCCCTGAAGTAAGTGGCTGTATCCAGGCCGATACCAAGAGGCCAACTACCAAACCAATTGCGGTTGAGATCAAATGTTTTTTCAACGTGCGCCACACACGCCTCCGACCGTCGTCACCGGATGCTTCGCGCCGGTCGGAGACCAACAACCCGTCGCCGAGTACCTCGCCCATTCTTGCGATGAGTGCTTCAGCGTCTTTTCCAAAATGCGCGTGGCGCATCTCAACGGCCTGTCGGCGGACGAGCGGCTTGAGGGAATCCGGAAGCTCGCTCGCCTTCGGCATGCGAGCCCCGTCCACCAATACCGGAACGACTGATATGTTGCGGGCGAGCGCAACCCCAATTTCGATCACAACGAAGTCTTCAGGATTGTCGAGCCGTCGTTGTCCGTTCTCATCCTTCGCAGTCAGCCAGTTTGGACCGATGACGGTCAGCATGGCATCGCATGCAGCTACCTGGCCATTGAGGTAGTCCGCAAAGTCCCTGCCGACCGGGATGTTGTCGACATCCATAAAGAGATTGTCGCGGCCGAATGTTTGCGCGAGCCGGTCATGCAGCCGACCGGCCATGCCGATGGAGTCATCTCGGCGGTAATTGATGAAAACCTTAACCGCCATAGCCGGTGGTCCAGGAACACACAAATCTTACCGCAGGACCAATCAAAGCACTATGAGCCAGTTCACGCAGCCTAATTGAGGTCAGTCGGCGTTCGAGAGCCTAATGAAGCCTCTTAGCGAGTTGGCGGTGGCGGAGTAACGGAAGAACCCTCGAGCTTCTCTTCGGAAAGGATGAACGGAACCAAGTTGGAGCGACGGCGGAGTCAACGTGGACTGGGAGTTTGGAAGTGGCAGTCGATGTCCGCTTTGGGTCAAAAGCCGACGTGTGCGTTGCAAAACTCATGTACGCTTTGCACCGAATGGCGACCAGAAGAGCGGACCTCCGCAAAAGGTCATGTCCGCTTCGCCCCCGAAGCGGACATGTGCGGCGCAACTGGCGATGTCCGGCTAAGGACCACAAGCGGACAACAAACCAACACGGAGGGGTCGCAAGTTTATTTTGTGACTGCCTTTTCGTATGGATAAACGACCTCGCCACTCTTGTATTTTGGCGGATAAACGATCACCTCGGTGGCCAAGTCACGAAAGTCATCGACGGTTTTTCCCTTGATATTCTGAAACTGCGCTGCCAGCGTGCGCTCTTGGGCCCACTCGCCCTGGGCTCCGAACTTCACATCGCCCACCACGGTTTTGAACGTGGTCTCGCGGATGTAATCTGCGAGGACATCGTCATTCAGACTTTTAGTGGTGGCGATGGCGTCACCAAGGATCTGCACATAGGCATAGGCCCACACCGGCATATAGAAACCAAGCGGATCGGTACCGGCAGCCTGAGCACGCGTCTGATACTTCTTGAGCAATTCAAATGCGCCCGGAAAGTCCATCGACTTGACCGGCAGCCAGGTTTCGAAGTTGACAATGCCATTGAGCAACGGGCCAAGTTGAGTCTTGAATACCGTCGCCTGCAAGCCAACCATGGCCCCGCCCCACATCTTTGGCTTGAAACCGACTTCGCTCATCGCCTTGACCCAGCCGACGGTATCGAGCGGATACGAGCAGACCACAAGCAAGTCGGGCTTGAGCGCCTGGATCGCCCGGACGATTGGCGTAAAATCCGTGGTGGCAGGAGGATAGGCTTTTTCGTAGATGACCTTGAAACCTGATGCTTGGGCGTTTTCATGGGCACCCTCGCAGGCGTTGCGGCCGAATTCGGCGTCCGCCATGGCGATTGCAATCGTCTGCGGCTTCGGCGTCTGCACCTCGGCTACTTTGAAGAATCCGCGGGTAAATGCCGGCTTCGGCGTGGGACCATTCGGAATCATCGAGAAATACTTTGAATAGTTGAACGTCTCATTCACGCCCGTGCCGAACAGGCTCATGAAGAGCTTCTTTCGTTGGATTGCGACCGGCATGGCGGCCGCAATTTGGGTCGAAGCATAACCACTGACAATTAAATCGACTTTGTCCACGTCAAGCAGCTTGGCGTAGATGCCCGGCACCTGCGACGGATTGCTTTGATCATCGTAGTAGACAAGCTTGACGGGCCGGCCGAGCAACCCACCCTTGGCATTGATGTCGTCCTCCCAGATTTGCATTGCCACCAGCGACATCTTGCCGTTGGCCGCGAGCGGACCGCTCAGAGCCATACCGAAACCGATTTTGATCGGTTGAGCGGTTTGAGCTTGGGCTGGGACGGCAGTGAGTATCGACGTAGCGGCGATAGCCGACAGCGCCAGGCGATTTAACCTAAGTAGCTGTGATGCAATGGACATTTTTACCCCCGGCGGTTGCCAGAGCGACAGCCAAGGCAAATGGCTGCTGCTGCGGTGGCAAGCCTAACGGGGATCGAGGTGTGCCTCTTTGCGACATATCAAATTCCGCTCAAATGGAGTCCCGATGCCCGCTTTGGGTCAGAAGCGGACATTCGGTCTGTTTTGACCTATCGCACTGATCGCAAAGCAAAAGTGTTTTACAAGCAAACTCCGTATCGATCCGTATTCTCCCGTATCTTTCTGCGCGCTTGTAAAACACTAGGTCCGCTTTCGCGGTCGCTATTGGGGGTAAAGCGGACATGGCTTTTTGCAGCATATGTTTGCTTTTGACCCAAAGCGGACGTTGGAGCTCTGCCAAACCCTCTTTCAGCGTATTTCTAATTGCTGGTACTATGTGCTGCTCTTGCACCTGAGGGAGAGAAATGAGGCGGCGCAAGCTCATCGCGCTTATCGGCGGTGCGATAGTCGGCTGGCCCGGATGCTTGCGTAATTTCGGCGCAGTTTGATCTCCAGGAGATTGCCATGGCAGAGTACAAAAACCCCTATGAAAACCTGAGCGCATTAATGACGCAGAGTTTTGAGCAAACTCACAAGGCAATGGAAAGGTATTTTGATTTGTTCAAAATAAATATGACAGCTTCGCCTTTGTTTACATCATCTGACCTGGCCAAAAAGATGCGAAGTTATGGCGAGCAAAATATTGCGGCCGCCACCGAGTTCGCAAAGAAGCTAACCCAAGTTAAGGATTTTCAAGATTTCTGGCGTATCCAGACCGAGTACATGCAAGCGCAACTGAAAGCCTTTGGTGAGCAGACAAAGGACCTTAGTGAGACGGTCACCAAAAGTGCGACCGGGGCGCTGAAAGATCCTCCTTCTTGAGTTGTTTTCAAGCCGAATTGCCGATTAGCTCTTGTCTTCTCTTGAGATTGCCGAGCGCGAATAGTCGCCTCAGCCTCATTACCGGCCGACGAAGACCACGCTACTTATAATTACGAAAGGTTCGACGAATTGGTTGCTTTTCTCGCGCAATAAAAACGCACGATGCGCTCGGCGGTTGGACGACGGAGCGCGATAAATTCGGCTTTTGTCTGAAGTAAATCGTCGCGAATAACCTCGGCATCAGACAAGCGCGATCGATAAATCGCCTCGACTGTTGCCAAGCGGAAGCCAATCGCTTTTAGAATTACGGCCACCGGGCTCGACCAGGTGCCAATAAATAGCCTTTGAATTTCGTTTGCTGGAAGGCCCGAAAGACGGGAAATCGAAACAATGATTTCCTCAAGCTTTTTTGCTTTTGCAAATTCATACACAACAGCCTCGGAAAGTGGTTTTGAACTAACAACGAGCTCGGCCGTCCTGTAATCCTTGTCGCTTCCCGTTGCTGGTGCACTACCGGGCAAAATTTCTTTGATTAGTTCGCTGAGTTCCGGGATATCCGATGTCAGCCTTTGTCGAACGACTTCAGATGCCTTTGATATGAGTTCGCGAAGGTGATGCTCGGGAATATCGATCCTTCTAGCAACACGTTCTGAAAGCCAATCATCCTCGGTGCTTTTTTTGACGAGTATCCCAAAGCCCAGATCGGAAATTGCCGCGCCGGGATTACTGGCAACCGTACGCAGAACTTTAATGTCGCCTCTTGTTACCAATTGATTGGTGATTGTTTCGCTAAGCTTGGTGCGAGTGGCAATAGCAAGGAGATGCTCCTGTCCCTTAATTGTAATGCAATAGCTAAGAACATCATCACCCAGCACGTTGGATTGAGCGAGAACTGGTTCTGCGACTTCGATGGCGTCGTCAAGGGCGAGTGTACGAATCGTGTTGATGGGTGCGCCTTCAACCGGCGCTAGTCGTTCGGCAAGTTCCGCGCGAGCGCTGACTTCGACAGCAGCAATGAGTACCTGCAAAATGCCATCGTGCAGCTCGAGCTGGTCAGCTGTATAATGCCCTGTATGTACGAGGAAGAGGTCAGTTACACGCCGCAACATTGTTCCAACTTCGGCTGACCGAGTTGCAACTGCGTTTTCGACGTCGGAAATGAGGTTCTGCGTTAGCACAGCTGTACTCAGATTTATGACACGTGAAGCTGACCAGATTGACCGTATAAATAAAATGTAAATTCTACCGTAACGCGAAAGACTAATTTGCCATTAAAACTTGCTGAACTCGTTGAGTCGCTGCGCAAACCTTGGAGGTTTCGATGCGAGAATGGCTCCTCGTGTTGCTTCCAGTGCTGCTCGTTTTGTACTTTGTGATCTTTCAAGATCAATTTAGCGCGGTCATGGACGGATTAGGCGGGATTATCTTTAAAAGGTGAGACAAGGCGCGACGAATCTGTCCGCGGTTCAATGCACGCCTGTTACTTTTTGGGTAAGAGAAGCATCGCAATTTGCTGGCGCGAATGTCCGCTATTGGCCCAAAGCAGACATTCTGCCTCTCCGACAAAACGGACCCGTTCATCGGGAACATTTCAGCGTGAGCCCATAAGTGGTAGGCTGACAGTCCTCACGATAACGGAGGTCGCGACTATGATTTCGGAAATCGTGTTGTTTCGCTTGCCGGACGGAATGAGCCGCGCTGATGCTATGACCAAATACCGCGCTCGCGTGCCAATGTGGCAGGCTAACCCGGACCTTATCCATAAAGCCTTTTTGTTCGATGAAACGTCACGCCGCGGCGGTGGCGTTTATCTCTGGAAGAACATCGAGGCTGCGAAGAAAGCGCATGGTCCGGCCTTTGAAGAGGCAATTCAGTCGATCTTCGGCTCTAAGCCTGAATTCCAGTATTTCGAAGCGCCCATCGTGATCGACAATGCCGCTAAAGAGGTGGTCGATAACGCCGCATAGAAGTCGCGATGTCGACGAGCACGCGCGGACATAGTCCTTCACGCAAGCACGTCGGACATGTCGCTTCTAGCCCTTAGCAGACATCGCCTAGTGCAGCGCACATGTCCGCTTACGGGGGCTAAGCCGATATTCAATTCGCCGGCGCACAAATGTCACGCTCCGGCTGCCCTAAACTTTGATCGTGTTGTGTCCCTGCGAATCTACGACCGTAACCACTACGACCGGATAATCCTTCTTAATCGCCGCGCCAGCAGTTTTCGCTGCTTCTTCACTGTCGAATGAACGCTTGAATTGCCCGTCCACTTTTAAAAGAAAACGCTGTTCGACTGGCCGGGTCTGACCTTTTGGCGGGGCTAAATCATCCTGATCGGACGACGGGCGATCCGACCTTTTCAGTGTTGGTCGTGTAAGCATGGAAGTTGGCCGTGCCGGGGAATCAATGCTGGGAACGTTTGAAAGATCGTTTGGTTCACGGGCCATTGCAAGCACTACACACTGCTGTGATTAACGTTTCAATTGGAATTGTGTAGGCAGCCAAGAACGCATTGGCATCGATGAACCAAAGCTGCCGGGCAGTGAAGGCTAATGCGCCAGACTAACCCCGGCGGACCGAAATGTCGGCCGGGGTGCTTGATGTCCGCTTTTGGCCCAAAGCGGACATCAGCTATTGCACCCCACATGTCCGGTTTTGGGGGTAAAGCGGACATGACCGTTTGCAATGCACATAGCGGATATTCATGCACGAGTGTGCCAGCGCTCCGTTTTGGGCGAAGGATTGGCACCTAGGCTATAATTCGGCGCCTGGTAATGGAGATTCGCTATGGAGAAGCTGGCGGCTTTGCCCATCGACTGGGCGAACGTGAGCTGGGACTACGTCATTGCGCTGGTGATTCTCGTTTTTGTCTGCAGCTTTCTTGGGACGGCCCTTTCCCTAAAACGCACGTTCCTCGGATGCGTTTTGACGACACTGTTCTTCGGGGTCGCTTTTATGTTTTGGACCTACTACCCGCATAACTTGCCCCTGCCGACGCCAGCTAAGCCAGACACAGCGGCATTGAATGGGATCGCGCAGAAACCATTGCCGTCGGGAAACCTACGTGACCCAACATACCGGTGACGACACTATCTTAATGTCTCCTCATGTGGTCGCTATTGGGAGTAAAGCGGACATGCCTTTTTGCACCGCATATGTCTGCTTCTGACCCAAAGCGGACATGGGCGGGGTCTTTCCCATCGTAGGTTTGAGACGCTACGATGCTCTGTCGTGAGCCTCGGGGGCAACGATGAGGCGGCGCGAATTCATTGCAATGGTTGGGGGCGCGGCGTCGTGGCCGATTGCGCTGCGTGGGCAACCATCGAAGTCGCCGACTATCGGCTTCCTTGGCACTAACGCCACCAACTGGGCCCCTTGGACTGCGGCCTTCGTAGCGCGCATGCGAGAGCAGGGTTGGATCGACGGCAGCACTGTCGCAATCGAATATCGATGGTCGGAAGGACGGGCCGAGCGCGTCGTCGAGGCGGCATCCGAATTTGTTCAACGAAAAGTCGACCTCATCGTCTCGTATGGGACGGCGGTTCCTCTGTTGATGCAGGCGACCTCAACAATTCCCATTGTGTTTGCAGTTGCGATTGACCCTGTGGGGGCCGGCCTAGTGGCGAGCTTGGCACGACCGGGCGGCAACGTGACCGGTCTCTCTCTTCAGCAAACCGATGTGGCCGGAAAGCGTCTCGACATCTTGCGAGAAGTAGTGCCCGATCTCCGCCATTTGGTGATCATGGCTAATGTGGCCAACCCGCAAGCCGCGCTGGAGATGGGTGAGATTCAAGCCGCAGCCAGGAGATTAGGTGTTGAAATTACGCCCCTGGCTGTACGACGGGCGGAGGATATCGCGGCCGGCTTTGCCGCACTCAAGGCGAAGACGGGCGCACTATACGTTGTTCAAGACGTACTTGTTGTCGCCAACCGCACACAAATAATAACCCTTGCGCTTAGCAAAG
>Ga0081455_10000509_pt1 | contig 50414 bp, 55 predicted proteins | sample TabmetS3T2R1_FD_70207 | JGI IMG/M metagenome (GOLD analysis project Ga0081455, IMG submission 70207) | Tabebuia heterophylla rhizosphere microbial communities from the University of Puerto Rico - S3T2R1 | ecosystem: Host-associated > Plants > Roots > Rhizosphere ...
ATCCGGCTTCCGCTGGTTGAGTTCATGACCGGCATCTACGCAGCAGTCGCCTGTCAAGCGGCGTTGCGCGTGCAGCGACGTGGCGACGGCGGCCAGTTCATCGACATGGCGCTTTATGACTGTGCGTTTTCCTCCATGGCAACCTTCCTTCCGAAGGTGCTCGCCGGGGCTGACGGGAACGTCGGCCGTGTCGGCAATCGTCATGTCTTGGCGGCGCCATGGAACATCTATCGCGCGAGGGATGGCTGGGTATTAGTTTGTGCAGCCAGCGATGACCAGTGGCATCGCATCACGGAGGTGATGGGCCGGTCCGAGCTTGCGCGCGAGGCGCGCTTTCTTCGCGTGGCCGACCGCCTGCAAAGGGTCGATGAAATCGACGCAATCATTCAGGGCTGGATTGGTCCAAACTCGATCGCACGTTGTCTCGATACGCTGGCCGCAGCTGGCATTCCTTCGGGACCTGTGACCGCAGTCGATTCTTATCCGCGCGAGGCTAATCTCGATCACCGGGGCATGATCCGTGTGCTGCGTGATCCCGTCTCGGGCCGCAACGCGTTTGTGCCCGGTTCTCCACTGCGAATGAGCGCAACGCCCGGCATCTCGCCTTCGAAAATTTCCAGGCCGGATGCCGATCGGAGTGAGGTGACAGCCCTGGCGTCGGGGGAGCGCGCTGCAAAGCCAAGCCGCAGCAGTGGACCAACACCCGCATTGCCGCTCGCCGGCGTCCGCGTGATTGAGATCGGCCACTACACGACCGCGCCCCTGAGTGCACGGCATCTCGCTAATCTCGGCGCCGACGTCATCAAGGTCGAGCCTCCGACGGGGGAGCCGATGCGCAACTGGTCGCCGGCCAAGAAGGGCATCGGCTATTTCTTTGCCTTCAACAACTCCGACAAGCGCAGCCTCGCCCTCGATCTCGAGACTGAGGATGATATTGCCATTCTGCGGGATCTCATCACGAGTTCCGACGTGCTGATAGAGAACCTGAAGCCGGGCGCATTGGCCAAGCGCGGCTTTTCGGGAGAGGAGTTGCTGCGTCTCAATCCTCGCCTCGTTTATTGCGCTGTCTCGGGCTTCGGCGCTGACAGCATCTACCCGGGGCGCGCAGCATTCGACAGCGTCGTCCAGGCCATGTCCGGCATCATGGACTTGACACGGGCCGGAGAAGTACCAGTCAAAACAGGCATCTCGTGCGCGGACATCATCGGTGCCGAGATGGCAGTCGTCGCCGTGCTGGGAGCGCTCGAGGCCCGAGATCGCTTCGCCATCGGTCAAGCGATCGACCTTTCGATGCAGGATTGCGCGGCGTGGGTGACCATGCCGCTGTGGGGCATGGCACGATCTCTGCCCCAACCGACCGTGGTCGCAGCGAGTGATGGCTTCGTCGTTATTGACCCACTGGCTTCTGAAGTCATTCTCGAAATGCCGGCCGATGCGGCAACCGATCCGCACATGACGCGTACAGAATTGGCCGCCGCGTTGATGGCGCTGGGCCAACGCGCAACACCGGTCTTTTCGGTGCGTGAAATGCTGGAGGCCGACCAGACCCGGGCGCGCCGCCTCGTCCTCGCCGGGCAAGATGCCAATGGCGAGAGCTGGCCACTGCTGGCCAGTCCGCTCGGATTGAGGGGTACCCCGCCACGCGTGTGCCGCCCGACCCCGCCCCTCAACAGTGATTCAGCCGACATCCATGCAGAATTGAGCAAGTTTCAGCGCAAGACCGGCTCGTGAATCATCCCACGGACATCGACCCCACAGCAAGGACGTGCGAACTAAACATTTCGGCCCCATGCTCCGAAATCACAGTGAGCCAATGGTGCGAATCCTCAGGCTCACGTTTGCCCAGACCGGGATGTGGCGTAATCTTTTTTTCCTCGACTGCGTCGCAACATGGCACCCGAAGGGCGCTGGGCGGCGGGGAAGCCGGGCCGGCTCGCCGCGGCCTCGGCCCACCTTTTTATTGGGGACACAGAATGGGCTGCCGCGCCGCGCGTAGATCGGCTGCGGATTGAATGGCGTACGCCGCTAACGCCCAGTACCCCCATCGTGACCTCGGCTTAGCCACGCTTAGTTCAACTACCCGGCCGTGCGAACCGGTTCCCACCGCAGGTGAGCCAATTGCATAATCTCGATATCATTTCGTTACGGGCAAACGGTTGAGCCCACTTCCCTCCGAGGTCGGTTTACCGTAGTCAGCCGCCGTCGTTTTGGAACACTTCAGCAAAGAAATTTTGCATCGCCGTCCACGACCGGCGGTCTGATCTCTCATTGTAACGAGCGCTCGGTAAGATAGACCCGTCTGCGGCCGGATTGGTGAAGCCGTGGAGTGTGTTGCCGTAGCTGATCACCTGCCAGTCGCGTACGCTGGCCGCGCGCATCTCCGCTGCGAACGCGAGGACCTGGTCGGGCGGGGTCAATGGATCGTCGGCGCCGGTGCATATGAGCACATTGGCTTTGACCTTCCCGGCTTCTGCAGGTGCTTTGGTTGTGAGCACGCCATGAAAGCTGACGACAGCCTTGAGATCTAAATCGCGTGCCAGCTCAAACACAACCGAGCCGCCGAAGCAGAAACCGATGGCGCCGAGCCGCTGGACATCGACTTGCGGCAACGATGCGAGTGTCGCGAGGGCCGCCCGTCCACGCGCACGCAGACTTGCAGGTTCATCGCGAAGCTCTGCGATTAGTGCGCGTGCTTCTTTGAGATCGCTGGCCTGCCGGCGATCACCGAACATGTCGGCTGCCATAGCTACGTAACCGAGCTCCGCGAGCATGCGCGCTCGCTCCATGGCGTGCTCGTTGAGCCCCAATCCCTCGTGAACAACGAGCACTCCTGGCCGGCTGCCTCCTGCCGTCTCGTTGTAGGCCAGAAATCCCCGCAGGCGCACCGCCTTGTCACGGTAGTTGATGTCCTCAGTTCGCATCAGAGCCGCCCTCCCTGTGAAAGCGAAATAGCATAGGGCGAGCCGAGCACCGCGATGCCATCTGGTCGTTTGGCAGCATCCGCGTCTGCCTCGGCCACCAGCTCGTTCGGATCGAAGGTAGATGCGCCCTCGAAGCTCTCTTTAAGCGCTCGCATCGAGCTACCGGTTCCAATCGACACTATCCGCTAGCGGCGGCGGCCAGGGCTTAGGGCGATCGAAAAAACTACCTATCATGCCTGGCCATCACGCCTGGCGCACGCTCCTCTTCGTGGGCGCACGCCGCAGGAGAGTTTCTGTCGCCACACCAACGCCTGGCCAGCAGCTTCTCACATCAGTTTTCGGCGCCCTACCGCCAGAAGCCGCTCACGACAGGGTTAGGTATTCCTGACCTACATTCGGCGCCGTGACGGTTTGGTCATCGTGTTATCGCTACCGGCGCAAGCTCGCTTTGAAGAACGCAACCACAGCGTGGTTGAATTCGCGATGGAAGGCCGCACGGTCAAATCCCGCCGGATCGCGGCAGCCCTCTGGTGCGACGTTGGCTAATGCGGGCGTGCATGGCGCCAAGAACACGAAATGGCTGGCGTTCGGCACAACGTGATATTCGGGTTTTGTCGCCAGTGCGTCGTACACATTCTGCGCATGACGCGGATGCGGCAGGATTTCATCTACTTCTCCCCGCCAGAGCTGGATCGGCGCCTTAATGTTGGCAAGTCCTTCCGGCGTGAACAAGACGCCGAGGGGTGCCGCGATCACGGCGGCACCGATACGAGGGTCATGAACGAAGCCGGCGGGCGGGGGCGACAGCCGTACTCCAGTTTCGCGCGCAGTGCGGCAACCAGGATCGCTTGGGTTCGTTGCGCAAGAGGAACCTCCGAGCGATAGATCCGGTACGCCACCGATCGCCACCAGTGCCGTAAGGCCGCCGGCCGAAAAGCCGAAGATGCCAATGCGCATCGGATCAAGTCGATCGTGGTGGGGCCACGAGACGAGCATGTAGTCAATCAGGGCCTTGATGTGACGCGGGCGGTTTGCGTAGCCCGCGCTTACGAAGAGGGACGCGCTCTGGTCTCGATAGTTATCGCCCGTATGGGTGACTGCTGCCACCACCAACCCGGCTTCGGCGAGCGCCAGCGCGGTGTCGTAGTGTTGTTCGAACGATCCGCGAGTTCCGTGCGATATGACCACCAAGGCGAGGCCTCTCCCCGCAACCTCGCCGCCCGCTGCTACGGTCTGGGTGTAAAGCGCTAGCCGCTGTGAGGTGGCTGGCGCGACGCTTGGGTACCAGATCCCGACCTCAAGCGGTGGCCCAATAGGGTCTGGCACCTTGACCTGGGCGAACCCAGCGGCGAGGGCTGGTGTGGCCAGCAACAGCAATCCGAGGGCCGTGACTACTGCGTTCATTGGGTCTGTCCCACGCATGGGTTGTACCATGGCATGGCATTCTACGCCCCAGCCGGTCGCGCCAAACCAGCACGGCTGTGGCCGCTATTGGGTTCCGGAGCGCCAACGCCTCTGCTTTTCGCGGTTGCCACAGTTCTTCATGCTGCACCACTGCCTGCGATGGCCCTTGCTGGTATCGACGAAGTAGACCCCGCAGTCTGACGCTCCACATTTCCGAATTCTCTTGCGGTCGACCTCCACGAGAAGTTGCTCGATCGAAAGCGCACAGGCGTGGAGGGGAATCTCGGGCGCAATGGGCTGAGACCACCCGTGCCTGGCCAGCCGCGACGGGGCAGCCAAGACCAGGACGCGCGCCGAATGTGCCGCCTGAATGGCGCGCCCGATCGCGTCCAGATCGGTTTGCGGCAGCGGCCTGCTCGTGTGCGCTGCCGTCAACACGCTGTGGAGATGCTCGCGCAGCTGGCGGGCCTGGCCTGCCACCCGAGCACACGAGCGGTCCGAAATCTTCCGCAAGCTCCGGGCGAGGGATGGATCAATCAGCTTTGCCAGCTCAGCAAACCTGACGAGATCGACGTAGGTGGCCAAGTTCTCTATGGGCGAGGGAAAGGGTCTTGCTTTCGAGCGGCTTGGTTGGACAGGCCTGGCGGGGCTCGTTCTAGGCGGCGCACCTACGGTCGTTCTGACCAATTACGGACTCCTGTTTGCTCCTGCGGCACATGCGGGCGCATTGTTCCCGGGGGTGATGCCGTTGATGGTCGCGATTCTTGCGGCGGTCATCCTGAAGGAGCCCTTTACCCGGCAGAGAAAAGTTGGCTTCGCGCTCATTGGCACCGGTGTCGTCGGCATCGTTTGGGGGGCAGGGGGCAGCCTCGGAACCGCGCAGAACGTCGGCCACCTGCTGTTTCTCGGCTCTGCGTTCGCATGGGCTTGCTACACGGTTGCGATGCGGCGGGCACGGCTCGACGGGCTTCACGCCGCTGCAATTTCTGCGGTTGGTTCGCTGCTCCTCTACTTGCCTGCCTATGCCTTGCTGGCCAGAGCCAGCATCTTGGACGCGTCGCCGAGCGCAATAGGCCTTCAGGCGCTCGTTCAAGGACTCCTGACCGCCGTTATTTCGTATGTGCTCTACGGGAGGGCCGTCAGCATCCTGGGTGCGTCGAGTGGCGCCGCGTTCGCCGCCTCATGTCCAGCGCTGACCGCCCTGATGGCGATATCCATCCTCGGGGATTGGCCCTCCACGCTCGACTGGATAGCCATCGTTGTGATCTCGGTCGGTGTCTATGTCGTCACCAGTGGGCCCCGGCCAGCAGGGCGAGCGTCAGGTCGCTGATGCGCTGACACCGTGAACGATGCGGCAGGGACCAGGAGCGTAGGGGAACCAAATTGCGCCGCGGCACGATAGACGATGCTTCACAATGTGGAGTCATCTGCTTCAAGTGATTCAAGGGCCTTCCAGGCCGACACGGTTTTGAACCGGACTTTTCCTCGTTTGAGTTTGCTTCCGGCCTATCTGCCATGTGCTTCGTGCATCCCGGGTTTATGGTGTGGTTGCCGCGTGGGATGAGATTATCACCGGCAGCAATTTCCTGGCCGAGCGCGCAGATATGTGGAATTGGCCCTGTCTTTGATGCCACGGCACAGAATTCGGGCGTGGGCCGCCCCCTCATACAACACGTGCTCGACCGAGTTGCGCTCCATGGTGCACCGATGCGGCTTGCGCAGCACGGCCGAACCAATCGGCATCGAGCTCAAGCTGCCCGAGCTCGGAAGGCGCTCGAACCCGGAATGGTTGGCGACACCATTCGGAACGATGGGCGCGGCTGCCCCCCGCAACCACGCCCGGGCGCGGTCACCCCTGCGGGGCAGGATGCATCGTCACGGTCATGACGGTCGTCTTTTCACCACCCTGCGTTTTGACGACCGAGGTCCTATCCATCCGCCGCACCACACCATCTGCAAGGCCAACCTTGTAGGTAGCTTTGTCGAGGTGTTCGATCTTCACCTGCGCCATGGCGTCTAGAAATTTCTGCGAGTCTTGCCCGTCCGGCACAAGGCGCTTGACGAATTCCAACGTTGCCGAATTGAGATCCTCAGGCAGGATCGCCAATCGCCATTCAATCGTGGCCAGCCCTTTGGCCTTATCGACGGATGCAATCTTGAATGATCCCTTGGCGCGCATTTTGGCACCGATTAACGGATTGACGACTTCGTCATCGTAGCTCCGCTCATCGCCGATGTGCATGTTCCTCAGTCCTTGAACCATGCTGTAACGGGCGTAGTGGTCGAGAAACAGCGCGACGCCGCTTTCAGGCGTGGCGGCGTCATATTGGGAACGCAAGCCGTCGATGAATTGCTTCAACTGCGGCACGGAGGCAAATTCCGGTTTGCTCTCGGCCACTAAGTCTATGGCCTTTACTGCCAACGCCTTCCACTTTGCGACATCGGGAATGCGTACCGGTGCGCCAGCTTCGTCGGTCTCGAAGGCGAACGACTGACCTTTCGTCGATTCGATGAGCGGCGCCAAAAGCTGGGTCAACGGGGTATTGCCTTCAACACCTCCGTCACGCAGGGTATAATTAATGCGGTAGCCGTTCTCCAGTTTTTGTACGATCCGGTATTCGCCTCGCTCGCGCGCGACGATCGACTCGGCAATCCGACCGCCTTTTGTCGTCGTGTCACGCATTTCGATTGTACCAACCCATCGGCTGTTGAGGACGGGCTGATACGGCAGATCGACAACGCCCTCGGCTTGTGCCTTGCCCAGGGATGCCGTCGTTATGGAGCTGCTCGCTGGCCTTCGCACCTTGGCGCGTGCCGTGCTCACCCTAACAGGCTGTTTGACCGCGGTTGTGCCTGTTGCATCGGCGGTGGTTTCATTGCCGGTACCGGCGCACGCGGCAAGCAGGCCCGAAATGAGAGCGACGGCAACCATGCCGATGCGTAGCCTTCCTAACCCCTGCCGGTCGACACCGAGCAGCGCGCGGGCGCGCATGCTGGGCGGTAGAATGTGAGCCTGCATTCTCATCCGATGAGCCCTCTACCGTGGAACGTTGGAACACGCCCGCGCCGTCTGTTCCAGCCAAGTCTCACTCTCTCCTCGAGCGGTTCCAGGGCTGCGTTCTGCCCAACCTGCGGTCGGAGATGTTGCGCACGCGAATCGGAATCCGCACCGGCAACGTAGCTCCGAGCTCGCAACGGCTGTGAGGCCCAAGGGGCAATGTGCCCAGTATTCTCGGGTCCACATGGTTCAGGCCCCTGCAAGCAGGAACAAGAAGCCCATTCAGCCCATTAGGGAGCGATCTTCCTTTTTATAATGCGAGCATTCGTGTTGTGTGCAGACCACACGTGGCTTGCAAAACTATGCTTGTCTGAACAACGCCGAGGAGGCCGCCGGCAAACCGACGCGCCGGTCGTCTCGCTAGCGCCCTATGTTGGTGAGAACGACAAGCTGCGCGCAGATGTTACCTCCGGCTGCCGCAGCACGAGGTGTCCCCCGGCTTCGGCGCTTCGGCTGCACCTCCCATAGCCGACCCGGTTGACGCACCTCAAACTCGATCGCTTAGGGCTTTAGGCGGAATTGGCCCAGCGGGGTAGAACGCCGGCCCGCCAGCCGACCGTAGTAGCTGGCAGCCCAGCCAGGGCTCTGAGACCCAAAGTTCTCTCCCCCTGTTTCCCGTCGCAATGGTGGTCTCGCGAACGCAACAGGTTCATGCTTGATTTGAAGGAGACGTGACTATTGGCCAAGCAGCCTGTCGATCACGCGCGCAATCACGTCGCTCGGTCTAAGTGCTTCCACGGTTGCGGCGCGCATGGACGAGGGGACGCTTGTGGCCCAGCGTCCCCCGCACCGCCGGCACTGCCAGTTCAGCCGGCTTCGTGACGGCGGCCCCACGTGGTAACGGCCGGAGGGTGTGTGTCCTCAGGCGCCGCCTCTCCCGAACGGAAGGCGCCCACAACCCAAACCTAGCGGTTGCAAGGACGCTGATCATCAGACCAATGGGCAAAGAGTTGTGAAACGCGCCTGGATCAGCTGGCGCAAACGACGTCAGCTCAGATGCGGCGCCTACGCCAGGGAAGACCGGCAAACCAAGTCGGCGGCCATTGGGGCTGAGCTACAATCCGCGGCTTGGGCCACGATCAAAATGTGCCAGAAGCAGCATCTCCTCCGATCTGTCAGAATACATCCACGGAGGGAAAAGCCGGTTCGCCCAAGATGCAGTCCCGCAGATAGACGGCTAGCCCGACATCTCCGGTCCACAAGGAGTAGCGACCGCGCTCGTGCTGTGCGCGCGTTTGGCGGCATTGCGTCACGGCCGTCATCGCAAAGGCCCGAGCACGCTCTAGCCACTGGATGTCACCCGTACGCCGATGGAGCTTTAGGAAAGCATAGCCGTTGCCGCCGGTGCCATGGCACAAGTTCGAACCCTTGGCGAGCGGCCCAGCCTTCCAGGTCAGTTCTCCGCCGGCGAGCAGCAGTTCTTCGAGCTCGGGCGTGCTGAAGGGCGCATCGGCGAACGTCGTCACCATGCCGGGCGCACCATGGCAGTGCTGGTAAAGATGCGGAGGCTCCGTCAATCCGGCGATTGGCGGCCATTGGGTACCGAGCTCGGACCTGATCGCATTGGCGGCAAGGGTGCGCGGGACGGCATTGGCCACGCGCGCACGCTGACCTTCGTCGAGCCACGCCCAGCCGCGGAGCAGCGGGACCATGTTGCCGGCGAAGCCATGCACCGGTCCGAGGAAGCGTTCGCGTGATCCATAGAGATCCTGCGTCCACAAAGGACCAAGATCGCTGTCCTCGAGTTCTCCCAGAAGCCGCGCGGCCTGCGTTTCGAAAAGTGTCCGCCAACGTCCCTCACCCGTCATTGCATCCATGAAAATGCACGCCAGCATGGACCCGGGCAGGCCCCACATAAGCTCGCGGACCGGCAGCTCGTTGTTGTCGCTCGCGCGTGCGTGAATCGTGTCGGCCGTCACAACATCGGGTCGGATCCGCATGGCGACAAGAAGGCTTGGCATATCGCCGAAATGAAGCGAGCCGTGAAGACCGTAGGCGCCAAGTGTTGCTCGCTGTTTGCGCGCGGCCTCTACCAATCCGTCCAGATGGCTGGCGAAGTCCCATTGATGCCGCGTCGCCCCTGTCCGAGCGAGATGATCCAGCGCCCAGATCACCCCGGCTGCGCCCAGGTAGAGACTGGAATCGCCATCCTCCGCACCCTCGTCCTGCGGATGCGCAGGCCAAAAGTAAGTGGAATTACACCGCCCTCTTGCGTCCTCGACGATTTCGTCGATGGCAATTTGCACCTCGCTCAGGTCCCACTCCGAAGAAGAGATTGGAACATGCCGAGCAACATCGATGAGGTCTACTGCAGGCATAGGGCGCGCAACCCGTGCTTTGACTTCGAACAATTGTTGGCTGAACAAAGTGGCATGGCCGCGACACGGCGAAGCGCGCGCCGTTGGCTTGGGACTGGCGATGTCCGTTTGGTCCGTTGCGACCTGAGCAGCCCTCGTGAGTAACCATGCCGCGACAGGTATAATCGGTTACCAGACTGATTCTGCATGGGTCGGGCGATCGGAGGCGCATGCTATCAGGTCTCCGAACGAGGGAGACCACCATGAGCGAAACCAGCTCCGCTGTCTGTGTCGGCAGCCGCCTGGAACAAAGGCAAGACACCCCGAAGCCGCCATGATGACCCAGTCATTGTCTGGGCATCTGGAGAAGCGCACGCGTGACCTGGCAATGTTCAATCCCGCGATTGACAGTAAATTGCGTGGCCGCGATCTCGTCGCGCGCCCACGATGTATCAACGGCCGAACTTAAAATCGTAGGTCGGGGGCGAGCAAGGTTGAGGGAGAAATGCCTCGCGTCCAGCTACCCTAGGCGCCGACGCTCACCTCCGCCGCTTGTAGTCTAGCGCCATCCGCTGCAGTGCGGCTCGCTTCAGTACCTCGATGTCCCGGCTGTCCTCGTTCGCAATTGACAGGAGGGCGTTTGCCAACCGAAGGCGTGCTTTCTCCACGTCTATCGGATCGTCACCGAAGTTGCTGGAGATTTCGGCCCAGGCAGCATCGAAGGCCGCCCCAATCGCGTTCAACGCCTCAGGCCCAAAGGAAGCTCCGTCGATCAGTTGCCGGGCCTTGGCTGCAGCGGCGTGACCTGAACTTGTCATGTAGCTCCCCACTTCGAGCTGTCGCGCGCACCCGCCAGGCGGGCGGCAGTTAACCAGCCAGCTTTGCGATCGTGGCGTGGTGCACGGCCAACGACCGAGCAATAGAGCGGAAGCTCTCGCCGGCATCGAGCCGCTTGAGGGCTTCGGTGCGCTGATGGGCGGTGAGCTTTGGCTTGCGCCCGAACCGCACGCCCTTGGCCTTGGCGGCCTTGCGGCCGTCGTTGGCGCGCTTGACGATCCTGCTGCGTTCGTCCTCGGCCATGGCGGATAGGAAAGGGATAAAGCCGCGGCCAACCGGCGTGGTGAGATCGAGATGGGGCTTATCCAGCACCTTGATCAAGGCCCCGCGGGCGTTAATGCGTTCGATCAGGTGAATGCCATCGAACATCGAGCGTGTAACCCGATCCCATTCGGCGACGACGAGGCAATCGCCTTTGCCGAGTTGGTCGATGGCTTTCTCGAGCTCGGGCCGGTCCTTGACGCTCTTGCCCGAGGTCTTCTCGCGGAAGATGACGTCGACGCGTTCGGCACGAAGCGCACCGAGTTGCCGGTCGAGGTTCTGGTGCCTCGAGCTGACCCGGCAGTAGCCAATTTTCTGCATTAATTTCTATCCTGTTTCTGACCACAGACCATGCCTGATTTGGGTACTTTCTGCAATGGCGATTCACTTAGGATATTCTCACCAGCGTAGCGAGCGGCGAGGATCCGCAGAGCGTTCGCGCCATGATGTGATGAAGTACAGCCGCCGCAGCGCCGGCGCTATCGGTGCAGATTGAAGCTGGCAGTTGCCATCCGATGGAATCGGTCATTCCCCAATGGCCGACCATGGTGCGGGCCCGACATTCGTCTCATCTTCCGCCAGCACGGCTGCTTGTCTCCGTTTCACGCTATTCGTCGCTCAAGACGCACCTCGGCGCAGAAATAACACAAACGAGCGACTAACCGGAGCCCTCGTGCCGAGGCCTGTTCGCTTGCCAAGCGGTCCTCACTGAGGGATTAGGCTGTGCAGCAGCACCTTGACACGCAGAGCCGCCGTCTCACTTGGCGCAGGCTCGGTCACCGTGGTCCGATCCCAACGACCTCCTCCAGGGACGTAAGACCTTCCATACACCGCCAGCCGGACCTGATGACTGGCGCCACAACGTCGACGGGTCCTTCGCGCCTCTTGCGCACTCGATCAAGTGCAATAAGTTGCCCGACTCTGGCTTATTCGATCTCGTCGTCAGCCACAGGTATCGGAAGCACGAGTTACCGCGTGCCCTACGAAGGGTCGGGCCTGTACGCATTTCGCAACGTCGTCAGTGGGACCTCTAGCACCCTGGAGAAATCATCATCGACCACGATGGCACCATCGTTTGGAGGAACACCATTTCCCGGTTCGTTGGCCTCGATTTCCAGCGCGCGCCGGGTGGCTTCGTTGGTGGCCTCCTCGGTACTGATGAGTTCGACACCTTCGTGGTCGAGGATGGTCGCTCGGCCACGACGGATGTGAAAGAAGAAGCGAGGCATCGGAACACCAGTCCCCTGAGAGCGACGCTGGTAGGAAACGTCGCTCTCGCCTTAGTCCTCACGAAAAGGAAAAGCGGGGGTAATCGTGGGGACGCAGATGTGGTGGCGCTGGAACCACCACGGCCATTCTACTCCGCTGCAAAGAGATCACCGATTGCAGACTTGGTGCGCAAGCGTACGCCCCAAGAGAACCACGCATGCTTGGTTAAGGGCCCAGGCTTTGGCAGCGGCAGTGAGATTGGACCTGGGTGAGTTCGCCAAGTCTTGGTAGCGCCAAACCAGCCGCGTGAAGTTACCAGAAATCAGTGAGGGTGTAACGCAAGCCGCCTCACGGCTTCTTGGCCGGAGAAAAAGGGCTTAGTTCGTGGCAGGTCGGGGTCGTCTCGATGCCTGCCGCTTGAGCTCGCAGTAGGTCGGCGTGTTCTCGCGATACTGAACCGCCATTTGGTTTAGCGCATCCTTCTTCAGGATTTCCACGTCTCGGCTATCTTCATCGGCAATCGAGAGTAGCGCAGTGGCGAGCCTGTACCGCGCAATGTCGATCTGCGCGGGATTAGTTCCGAAATGTGCGGCGATCGCCAACCAGGCGGAGTCGAAGGCTTGGGTGATCGCTTTCAGAGCATCCGGTCCGAACGATGCGCTATCGATGAGCTGACGAGCGCGCATGACCGACCCCAATCTGCCAGCCCCGCGTCACGGATGCCTACGGGCACCCGCCACCCAAATATTTTAGTCCCTGCAGCACGCGTTGCCTACGATGTTCTGTGCGCGCTTTCGCACCAAATCGCATGTGTTGGACGTGATGGCCTACAAGGCTTAGGGGCGCTCTACGCCGCGTCGTCTGGTGTTGGGTAAATCTCAATCTGCCCTGCGGCTCCGGCAACCGGCGTTCCGTCATACAAATGCACCACCCGGAAGCGGACGCGCGCAAGATGCTGCGGGTGCACTCCTCAAGCCACCGCAATGCGCTCAAGCCGTGGCTTTGCCATGATCAGGTAGTCCGAGGTCCGCAGGGCCACTGATCTGTCAAGCCGAGCAGCGTTGAAGAACAGCTCCTGGTGCTTAGTAATCGACGGATCAGCGATCAGCGCTAATTCCGGATGGAAAGTAAACGGCAAGACTGTGCCAGCTACGCTTCCAGCGAGACGCTCGGCGACCTCCGTTGCTGCAAAACCTGCATACGTGGCGCCGGAAAACAGCGACTTGATCTTGCCCGTGTCAACGCGAGTATCGCCAGGTATGACAGCCAGGACGAACCGCGACGTCTTCTTCCCAATCTTCACGATCAACACGATACATTTCGCAGCGGCCTCGACCGGGTGCCCGCGCAACGCGCTCACTTTGTCCGTTTGCCCTTCAGGCACATGTTCGATCAGACGATAGGAAGCCTTGTTGGCATCAAGGAGCGCAATCAGTTTGTCGTAAGTCTCGTGCATGGTTGGCTCATCTCACAGCGAGCTTTGAATGGCCTTTTTGGCGGCAGAGATCGCTTTCTCGTCGCGTTTGTACATTGTCCAGCCTTTAATACGCTTGGACTTCACAAGCCCGGCACCGGCGAGGACCCGCATATGTTCGCTGAGCGTCGGGGCCGAGACTTCGAGCTTCTCGGCGATCAGAACGCCGCAGACGCCATCGTCGACGAGGTCACCATCCACCTGAGGCTGGAAGTGCGCTCGTGGGTCTTTGAGCCATTCCAGGATCTGTAGTCTCCGCTCGTTCGCCAGAGCTTTGAGGACGATTGTCACGCTCATGTCGCTTCTTGGCAAATTAGCTAATTTATGTCAACCATTCTGGCGTGGAGGCTTGCGATGAGCAACAACCAAATTACGCGCGAGCGGATCAGCGAGGTCGAGCGCGCGATTAGGCCATTCATCCGTTGGACGCCAGTGGTGCGGATCGACGCATCCGACTTCGGGCTGCCCCCGGCCAATTTAGCGCTTAAGCTGGAGCTGTTGCAGCACTCCGGCTCCTTCAAGGTGCGTGGTGGCTTCACCAATCTCTTGCGTCGCAAGGTGCCGCAGGCAGGTGTCGTCGCCGCATCTGGCGGGAATCATGGTGTGGCCGTCGCATACGCTGCTCAACGGCTAGGCATATCGGCCACGATTTTCCTGCCGAGCATTTCATCGCCGGCGAAGATCGAGCGGATACGGGGCTACGGGGCAAATCTTGTGGTGGAGGGAGAACTCTATGCCGATGCGCTGGCGGCAAGCGAGCGGCATGTCGCCAAGACCGGTGCCATGCCAGTGCACGCCTATGATCAGGTCGAGACGTTGCTCGGACAGGGAACCGTCGGGCTCGAACTCGAGGCTGACGCACCCAGCATCGACACGTTGTTGGTCTCAGTCGGAGGCGGCGGACTGATCGGCGGCATCGCGTCGTGGTACGCCGGCCGCATCAAGGTGGTTGCCGTCGAGTCCGATAGGGCGCCGACGTTGTTCTCGGCCTTGGCGGCCGGCCACCCCGTCGATGCACCGACCGGTGGCATTGCCGCCGATAGCCTGGCTCCGAAACGGGTCGGCGATCTGATGTATCCGATCGCCCGAGCACATGTGGCACCAGATGTCGTTCTTGTGACCGATGACGACATACGGTGCGCTCAGACGATGCTTTGGCAAGGACTTCGCATCGTGGCCGAGCCCGGAGGTGCGGCGGCATTCGCGGCTCTAATTTCGGGGCGTTACAAGCCCGCGCCGGGGGAGCGCATCGCCGTGCTCATCTGCGGCGGCAACACGACCGCCGTGGATTTCAAGCGATAGGTTGGAGCGCACGTCTGCTGTCGGGCTTTGGCCCAGATGGCGCGGATAGGTCTGGGGCCGCCTCGCATCCGAGTTCCGCGGACCTTCAATCGGCGTTTGCAGCTCCTTGGCTGCCAATCTGGCGCAGTTGGGGCAACTCGATGAGGCCCGCGCAGAGGCCGCCGAGGTTTTGCGGATCGATCCGAAGTACACGTTAGCCGGCACCCAAAGGCGACTGGCGTTGTTCAAGCGTCCCGAGGATGTTGAGCATTTCTTTGACGGCCTGCGCAAGGCCGGCCTGCCGGAGTGATCACTTCGCCACGCTGGCTCATCGTGCATGCCTCCGAGAGCAAGGTTGGGCGACGTCAGCTTTTTCGCAACGGCTACGCCCGGCCATGACCGCACTGGGGGCAGTCGCGCAACCCTCTTCAACGCTCCGCTCCATTTCTGCCTCGGTTTCCGATGAGCCGGCACTTACCTCGTGTGCCAACAACCGAAGTTGTCACAAGTTTTCAGGGTTCCGCCTGCCACGCCATGACCGTGCGGGACTGCCCGTCACACCGGTTGCCGCGGTCGCAGGCTTGGCAGATGTCCGACGCGAGGGTGGCGCGTGAGAACCCACGCCGCTGCAACTCCGCGTCTGACAGCCTGGACAGCTGCTGGCAGGTGGCTGCTGCGGTGTAGTAGTCGGCGGCCGTCGCGACCCAATCAGTGAACCGCGCACCAAGAGACGAGATGCTGTTGGCAAACGTTACTTCCGCGCCCGATCGTAGACTTGTCTGAGCAGGCGCGGGGTGGTCATGCCCGGTCACGGCGACAATCCTTGTTGGTGGCCATGGCGAGAGCCGGCGATGCGCGGTTCCTGCTTGGAGGCTGCAGTCAAGCCTCCCGGTTGCTCCCTGGGGCGGCCGCTCGGCCCGTGTTCGGCAGGCAACGATTTGGGCGTCTCGGTCGCCTCGCCGCGGGTCGCATACGATTCTGGCTCGAGCGAAGGGGAGAACACGAGGTAGGCGAAGCAGGCGGCGCAGATTTCGCTTGGAACGACCTGAGGCATTGAGGGCGCTTGTTGCGCGCCACACGGCATCGCCGCCGTGGCGGTCAGGAGAAGAGTGACAAGGGCTGATTGGTATTGGTTCACGGCAGGTCGCTCCTGGTCTAACGGGTCCGGCCAACCTCATAAGTCGATCAGCCGCTTGACCTCGCCACCTGACTCGGTACTCTGAAGTTGCCGAAGTCACGGCGACATATCTTACTGACGTTCATGTCTATGATTGGCGAAGCTGCGGGCTTTCCTTCAGCAGCGGAAGCAGGCGCCAATCCGAGTGCCAACGCTGTTCTTCATCGACCCTGTTCATCGTTTTTCCTCGATGACAAAGCAATTCGGCCAGGATCGATAAGTAGCGCGGAGGGGCTGGCGACGTCCTGATGGCGGGACGATGAGAGGCCGATGTTTCGACGAATGGGTGTAACCGGGGAGCCTTAGCGGATGAGTACGCTTCCGCCTAGAGTGCTCTGTTTCGATCGTTTTGCGCTCGATCTGACGCGCGGATGTCTGCGGCACGCCGACCAGGAGATCGCTCTGCCGCCAAAGGCATTCGAAGTGTTGCGCTATCTTGCCGAGAATGCAGGGCGGCTTATTCCCAAAGATGAGCTTATCAAAGCGGTGTGGTCCGACGTATTTGTGTCCGACGATTCTCTTGTGCAGTGCATCGCGCTGCTGCGCAATGAGCTCGGCGATACAGACCGCCGATTGATCAAGACTGTGCTGCGTCGAGGCTACCGCTTCGACGCTCCCGTATCGTTGGAAGCCTCCGTCGGTCAATCCGGACCGGCGGTGGGAAGCTCGGAGTGCCACGACAACGCAGATGAACCGCAGCGGCATGAACGAACGCCACAGCATGAAGCGGAGCGGCGCCAGCTAACGGTGATGTCTTGCGAGCTGCTCGACGTGCCGGCGCTCGATCTCGAGGAATTGCGCGAGGTAGTTGGTGCCTTTCAGCGCTGTGTTGCCGAGACCGCTGGCCGCTTAAATGGATTCGTCGCCAAACACATCAGCAATGCAGTACTAGTGTATTTTGGCTATCCGGCGGCGCACGAAGATGATGCCGAGCTAGCCGTTCGGGCTGGGCTGCAACTGGTTGCCGCGCTCAAGACGCTGAAGTCCGGTGCTGACGTCACATTGCGGTGTCGGGTCGGCATTGCCAGCAGCCTCGTCATCGTCGGTGATCTTGTCGGGGTGGGCGAGCGGCAGGAACGGGGGATAGTTGGTGTAGCACCCATCATGGCCACACGCTTGCAGGCATCGGCGCAACCCGACACGGTGGCGATCGACCAGACCACCAGGCGCCTAATTGGTGGCCTTTTCGATTGTTCCCCTATCGGTGCGATCCCGCTGATCGGGACCAGCCAAACGACGCAAGTATGGCAGGTACTAGGGGTGAGCGCGGTCGAAAGCCGCTTCGAAGCATTGCGCGGTGCCTCGCTAACCCCGCTCGTCGGACGGGGAGAGGAAATTGATCTGTTATTGCGGCGTTGGCAGCGCGCTAAAACCGGCCATGGGCAGGTCGTGCTGGTTTCCGGCGAGCCGGGCATCGGCAAATCGCGCCTCGCCTCCTCGCTGCAGGAGCGACTTCGTGAGCAGCCGCGCACGCAACTGCGCTATTCCTGCTCCCCACAGCATCATGATAGCGCATTATATCCGGTTATCCTTCAGCTTGAGCATGCCGCTGGATTCAAACGCGAGGATAACCTTGAGACCAGGCTCGACAAGCTCGAAAACTTGTTGGCGCAAACCGGTAAGCTCAGCGCCGAGATGACCGGCTTGCTAGCCGACCTCCTTGGACTCGCGGGTATGGGCCGTTATCCCGCCGCGCCGCCTGACCCACAACGCCGGCGTGAGTTGATTCTGGCGGGGCTGATTTGGCAGCTTGAGGCGCGCGTGCGCGCGCGACCAGTGCTAGCGATTTTTGAGGACGCACATTGGGCCGACTCGACATCCCTCGAATTGCTCGATCGTATGATCGAACGGGTCACGAGTTTGCCGGTCTTGCTGGTGATCACGTTTCGGCCGGAGTTTGCGGCTCCATGGGTGGGGCAGCCGCATGTGTCAGCGCTGTCTTTGAACCGGCTCGCACGCAGCGATATAGCAACAATGGTCAACGGCATCACCGCCGGCAAGGATCTGCCACCCAACATCGTCGACAGCATTGTCGAGCGCACAGATGGCATCCCGCTGTTTGTCGAAGAACTGACAAACAGCCTACTCGAAGGCGGATTGCTGATCGAAGAGGATGACGCCTACGTGCTCGCCGGCCCAATACCACCGCTGGCCATTCCGTCGAGCCTTCAAGCTTTGTTGTTGGCCCGGCTCGATCGGCTGCATGGAGTGAAGGAGGTGGCCCAGATGGGCGCCGCGCTTGGTCGCGAGTTTTCCTACGAATTGCTCGCTACTGTCGCCCGCTGCGGGAACGCGCAATTGCGCATGGCGCTCGCACAGCTGACGAACGCCGGCCTGCTTTTCGGTCGTGGCACGCCGCCGCGGGCCACGTATCTATTCAAGCATGCCCTGGTTCAGGACGTCGCCTACAGCACGCTGTTGCGTGACCAGCGTCAGAGGTTGCACGCAGGGATCGCAGAGGCGCTGGAAGAGCATCTGGCCACCCATTCAGATCATGCGATGTCGGCTAGAGGACATACCGCGTTGCTTGCTGATCACTGGTTCAGAGCGGGCAACGTGGAGAAGGCTTTGAGCTATGCTCTCGAGGCGGCCAGAATAGCGGCAAAAGTCTACGCTCGTCCCGAGGCGATCAGACACTATGCGCAGGCCCTCGATTTGCTCGAAAGTCTGCCTCCGACGCCCGAGCGGAACCGTGTTCAGATTGGGACAATCTTTGCGCTCGTGGACTTGCCTGGCTGGGAGCGGAATGAGGCAGGGAAGGCGAAGATATTGCGCCATGTGGATCAAGCCCTGGCGCTTGCGAACCAATCGGGTCAGTTGAGGGCGATCGCGTTCCTGGAGAGCCTCAAGGGCGTGCATTGGGAAGATGAGGCACTGCTTAGGAATGCAATCGCACATGCGGAGTCGTCAGGAGATCTGGAGGTCCGCCGTTACACCGCATTCAACCACGGAACTTATCTCGGGAAACGTGCTCGATACACCACGGCGCTGAATTGCATCGCGCGTGCGCTTGCGATCACGGACCTGCCCAAAGACCCGCTAACCTTCTGGTTGGCGATGGGCGGGCGGTGTTTCAGTGCTCGAGCCGGCAACTTCAGTGCATCGCTCGACTACGCGAGGCGGGGTCGAGCCACGGCTGACACACTCGGAGATGCGCGGATGCGCGTCTGGAGCGCGATGGAGGCCGAGCCCTACATGTACATGGGGCTCTGGGACGAGGTGATCGGCGTCGCGGAGGAATGGCTACCCCTGGCGTGGGAGATTCGCGAATGGCCCGTCGTTCTCTGGTCCTCGGCATGGCTGGCGATCGCCTACCTCAAGCTGAAACGGCCGACCCAGGCCAAACAGGTTCTCGAGCGAGCCTTCGCAGAGATGCCTGCGCGTGCTCTGGATGATCGTGAGGCCTATGCCGTGCCCTACGGGCATATTGCCGCCGCCCAGCTAAGACTCCAGATGGGTGATCTCCGCTCGGCGCTCGATGCCGCCCACCAGGCGCTCATTTCGGCGCAGGAGACCCGTGCCCCTTTGGAAGAAGGTGCGGCCCAGCGCGCGCTCGGCCAAGTGTACGAAGCTATGGGCACTCGTGGCGAGGCGGAGGCAGCGTTTCGCAGTAGCCTTGGGGTCCTCGAGCAAATCCAATGCCCTCCCGAACTGGCCCAGACGCTGCTTGCCTACGGTCGCTTTCGACAGGGCGACAAGGCACGGGATGACATGACGCTGATCAAACGCGCCCTGAAGGTCTTCGAGGAGATGGACGCGACGGGATGGATCGAGGAGGCGCGCGCCGCGCTGGATCTTGCTGAAAGCCATCGATAATAGGGGCGCTTCTGTCAGATTTAGCTCGGCCAGCACCGGAAGTTCTCATTGTCGCTGACCCAACCGGAGGGAGTAGCGGTTCACTAGCAATTGGAACAGCCACTCGCGCTCAATCTCGCCGGCGGATTGCGCTATATCGAGACGCAACGCGTCGGCATCGACCGTAAGCCGATTTCCATCATTGGTTTCTCTCAGACGCAGCGACTGAAGTTTCTGCGGATCGAGCTCCACGCGCGTCCTTTTCGGAAACATCAATTTCCATGCTTTGTGCGATGTGTAACCGAAATACATTTGCAACGGGGGAACGCCGGAGTCGTAGGTCACACCGTTCGGCATCAGGTTCAGCGATTCCGGCACGGAGGGGCGAAACGCCCGATACGCCAAATACACTGCCCAGACGCCTCCCACGGTCCAGGCGGCTAGCCAGAAGACAAGGAAGGCATAAGCCCCGCTGGGGGCGCCATCGGACGACAGGGTCCGCACCACGCTGACAAATCCAACAGTCCACCCTCCAAGCCATGCCAGAACGAACAGGCCCACAAAATAGCGGATCAAACCACCGCTTCCATGGGGAACGACGATCAAGGGATTGACGCCCTCAGTCGTCACCGAAATCCTGGAGCCTCGTGGTGGTTCAAGACTCACGTGGTCGCTCCACTCAATTGACGCCAGCAACCGTGACAGTTTAGCTCAACTTGTGGGGAGAGCTGCAACACGAGCGGCACCCAGCTACCCCCTCCACTCCCACTGGGTTCAGACGCCCGAGTGTCGGCACAGGGTCACGCTGGCAGCCGGGTCGGGAACGCGGGACTTGCCTCGAAGCATCGCCGGCTACAGAACCCGAAGACATTTACGGTCGCACGCGTTGCAGCCCTAGTCAGATCACATCCCCCCGGGAGTTCCGTCGTGTTCCGGCCCGGCTCACGCCGAAAATCCGAGAAGTGCTATCCGGTCGTAACTATCACGCCACGGTTACTTACGCGGGCCGCTCAAGTCGCGCACATCACTTTGCTATATCCCTTCAAGCCGCCGGCTGAGCTTGGTGCGGACGTGCTTGAGAGCCTTCACAATTACTTCGCGTGTTTTGTGCCTTTCAGTTATGCGCTTGCTGCGGTTCGGAGGTTCGCATCTGAGGTTCTGTATCTAGCGCCTGAGCCTGATGGGCCGTGCCGCGACCTGACGCTAGCGCTCTGCGAACGGTACCCAGAGAGGCCACCTTACGGAGGCAAGTTCGCCGATGTGATCCCTCACCTCACTGTGGCCCAAGTGCAGGACGAGTATGATCTTAATCGAATTGCCGAGGACTTCGCGGTGGCGGCAAAAGTCAGGCTACCCATAACCGCGAGTGCCGTGGACGGGGCGCTCATGGATAACAGATCGGGCGATTGGCAAATCCACGACGTGTGCGCAATCGGGAGGATGCACCGCTGACTGCGAACGGTTAGTGCACGTGTGCGTCTGTCGCCTGACCAAATTTTTCGGTGCCCAGCCGCCCAACCGCTAGAGCTCGTGACGAACCGAGGGCATCGCTTGTAGACACGTAGGGCCTACGCGAGGGAGGAAGCCTGATGGTACGGGGGACACGCATTCTCATCTTCGTTTGGCTGCTACTGCCACTAGCGCCTTTGCCGATTCTGGCGCAGGGAGGGCCAAACAAGATCTCAATTCCCCGAGAGCACCGGAGTGAGCAGGTGACCATCACTGGCGACCTTTACCTGCCGCAGGGCACGGCAAAAGTGCCGGCCATCATCGTGCATCACGGTAGCGGTGGCGTTGCCGAGCGGGAGGGCACATATGCACGCGAGATCGTAAAGCTCGGCGTCGCGGCCCTGGTGCTCGACTCCTTCAAGGGTCGCGGCGTGGTGGCCACCGTGCAGGACCAGTCGGCAGTGACCAACAATGAAATGCTGGATGACGCCTTTGCCGCGCTGGAGGCGCTGGCGAACCACCCTCGCATCGACGGCAAGCGTGTCGGCATTGTCGGCTTTTCCAAAGGCGGCACCGTTGCGCTGCTCGCTGCCCACGAGAGGCGCGCCTCTCGTGCCCTGCCGGCGGATCTGCGCTTCGCACTGCACGTCGCCTTCTATCCAAGCTGCAGCACGCAGCATTACAAACCGCAGTCGACGGGCGCGCCAATATCTCTGCTGCTCGGCGGCGCCGATACCTACGCGGGCGCTGCGCCTTGCCAGGAGTATGCAGCAGCTTTGAAGGCGGAGGGAGCGCGCGTGGAGGTAACTGTCTATCCTGGCGCACCGCACGGCTTCGACACCGGAAGTTCATACAAGATCGCCAAGGGGGAGAACTACAGCAAGTGCGTCTTCGCCGAGCAGCCGGATGGTACGTGGAAGGAGCGCATCAGCGGCGCCACGACGATGGAAGCGAACGGTCAGCGCAACGACGCAGGCTTGAAGCAGGCCCTGGCAGCCTGCCGAACGTCGGGCGTTAGCGGCGGGCCCAACGCTGCGGCCAAGACAAAGGCCATGGGTGACCTCAAGCGTTATGTGCAGCGACATCTGCTGGGGGGGAAATAACTACTCCCAGGGAAGGAATTGCGCAGCGTAAGATCCGCCCAAGGTGCCCCGATCGCTGTCGGAACGCAAATACCACCCCACGAGCCGATGCCTCCATGTCCTAGTAGGGTCGAGGACCGTCGCGCGGAACCGTCTGCAACGCGCGGAATTTGCGTCCGAAGACCCCTCGATTTCTGCCTTGGTTTCCTGATGTGCAGACTTCCCGGGGCTTCGCGCCGTTTCCTACACTCCCGGGGCGAAGAGTGCGCACCCCGTTCAAGAGCATCGCAAATAGAGGACTGAGCATTTCGTCGCCTCGAAGGCATGCTCGTCGGATACGAGGATTGGCAGAACGAGTGGTGGATCGAAGACCCTCTTGGAGCTCAGGTGCATTTGGTGCAGTGACATGCTGCTGCGCGGTCATGTCGGCTGGACTCGCCTGCCCCCGGCCTGCGCGCCCGGTCTCCCATCGAGACTTGCCTGCTGGTCGGGACCTTCGGACACGGATCTGGGGGAGTTCATGCGGGAACTGCCAGACGGCGTGCGCCGTCCTAAGGTTCTCCGTTGCCTATCAGACGGTTGCACATATCATTGACCGTCGACACGGTGGTCCTTGCAGGCGCCAGGCCACCAAATTCCCGAGCTGAACGCGACCCTAAAGGGGGCAATCGCGATTCTCGCTCAACACCGCCAATCCGATTAGGACAATTCGACATGCTCGGGAATGTGTGATTGGGGTTTCCGGCCCAAGGAAGGGAGCAACGCATGGGACGCCTCGCCACCAAGATCGCCATTGTCACGGGTGCGGCTAACGGCATCGGCCGGGCTATTGCACTGCGCTTCGCGGCCGAGGGTGCCGCAGTCGTGGTTGGCGATATCGACGGCGCCGGTCTGACACGGACGGCAGCCGCGATTTCCTCTGCCGGCGGTACGACCGCAGCGTTCACTGGCGATCTCACCGAGGAGGGAGGGGCGCAGGCGCTGATCGATACGGCCGTCGACAAGCACGGTCGCATCGACATCCTAGTCAACAACCTCGGCGGATCGCGTAACGCCAAAGTCTGGGAGATGCCAGTCGCCGACTTCGATTTCGTGCTTCGGCTAAACCTGCGCAGCACATTCTTGTGCACGCGCGCCGCTGCCACGCACATGATAAAGCGCAGGCAGGGCCGCATTATCTGTATGTCGTCTGGGGCGCGAGAGGGCACGCCGTGGACAGCTTACTATCAGGGCGGCGCCGCCTACTCGGCCGCCAAGGCCGGTGTTCACGGGTTCATTCGAGACGTGGCTCTGGAGCTCGCCGAGTACAACATCACGGTCAATGCCGTTGCCCCGGGACCGATTGACACCGAGCGCACTGGACCGAATCTGAAGCTCCTCGACGCCACCGTCGAGCGAAGCCCGAGCCGGATGACGCCGCTCGGCCGCCTCGGCACGGTGGACGAGGTGGCCGCCGCCGCGCTCTTCCTGGCCAGCGACGAGGCCTCCTACGTCTCCGGCCACACGCTGCACGTTGCCGGCGGACGCTGAGCTATCGCGTGCGCCCACGCGTCGCACGGGAGTGCAGATCGAACCGGTCAGAGGGTCGGTCGAGCACGGCAAGAAAGGTCGTCACGAGACGATGTTCAGCGCAAGCATCAAGCAGGAAATTGCCGCGATCCAGGCTGCAATAATTCGAAAGCCAATAAGTGCCCACGGCTTATTGAAGCGGTCGCGCAACCATCCAATGCCACCGCTCGCATAGAATAATGCAAGGTTTGCGCCGACATAGGAGCCGGTGATCGTGGTGATCATCGCACCCAGTGGGCCGGGGTCCGGCGTGGAGACCATTCCCAAGAAGAGTCCACCCGCACCGGCGAGCAGCCTGCCCGGAACAATAACCCAGGTAGGCGCGATTGCAGTCAACGAGGAAGCGGTAAGGGCGATCACGAGCAATGCGCGTTCGCCGAGGCTATGACCGTAACCAGCAATCCCCAGGGCCAGACCGGCGATCGCTGCGAGGGCGAAGGCGCGCCAGACGATTATGAACTTTTGCGGCCAGCCTTGTCCAAGCAGCAACCCGAGTGCCAGCAATGCGAGCAGCTGCGGTGGGGCCGAAAGAGGGTGCACCATCCCCGTATAGAAGCCTTCTAGTCCTGGGATAGGACGACCATGAGCAAAGGCGAGGTCGGGCGAACACGCGCCGGCAAGAACAAGTGCATGAAAGGCTGGACGTTTAAGCAATGCCGAAAAGGAAGGCCAGGCCTGCGAGCGCAATTGCGCCTCCTCCGGCACGGACTGCATACGTGCCTGCTGGCCAGCGAACGAGCGTCCCGAACCCAATGCCAATGAGATGAAGGAGGCCGGTCGCAATTACGAATCCGGTGGCGAAGGCGAATGGATTGGCGGCCGCGGGGATTTCCGTGCCATGCGCGTGCCCATGGAAAATGGCGAAGAGCGCAACGATGCTGCCCGCGATCCAGAGTGGCGGCTTGGCCCTAAAAGCGATGAGAAGACCTAATACAACAGCTGAGGCGGCGATACCTGCTTCAACGGCCGGAATGGGCATGTCCAGAATGCCGAGCGCCCCTCCGAGTGCCATGACAAGCGGAAAAACGACCGGCAGAAGCCATATTGCCGGCGCACCAAGGAAGGCACCCCACAGGCCAACCGCCACCATTGCCACGACGTGGTCCCAACCAAAAATGGGATGAGCAAAGCCGCTCAGAAACCCGGTACCGATGTTCTCTGTGTGCGCCAAAGCTGGTTCCGTCACCAGCAGCAACGCGACAAACAACGCTCCGCGCATGAAGGTCTGCATTGTCCTGCCGTATCTATCCCCAGCCTTTTAGGCAGATTGCCACTCGTCAGGCATGCCCGCAAGGGATCAACAGTGCCACACGGCGTTCGTCGGCTTCCGGGGTAGGGGAGACAATCGATGACGAGTTCATCGGCGTGAAGTACTGCTTTGTCAGCGGCAGGCGAAACGATCTCGGCTCCAGCGGGTGGAAGTGGATGTCCTGGACCTCGCTCGGCTCAAGGGCGTGAGCCATAGAAGTCGTCGAATTGATGGCATCATAGCGGCTCTGCACGCCGATCGTGGTCTCGGTCTTGGTACCCCCCAGGACGGTGCCGAAGGAAGTCTTGCTGGCGCTGCCGTCGACGATGAGCCGATCATCCTTCTGCCGGAACTGGTCGCCATGAGCGGTGTCGTTCCGGAAGTAGGTGAAGTTGTCGAAGGACGACACGTCGCTTTTGACCACGTGAGCGTCGATGCGGGTCGCCGCCGCGGCGGAAGAGAGAATAACGATGGGCAAAGCGGCCATCAGTTGGGTCGATATTGCCGAAACGACCGATAAGTCCGTTCTCCACGACGCGTAAGGGAATTTGGTCGGTGGACAACCAATGGCCGCTAAGTCCGCGATCATCGACGGGCGAGCTGGTCCGGATCGATCCTCGGGGGCCGCACACTTCTACCGTCTGCTGGCACAGATGCGCACGAGCCATCCCGGTGAAGCGCTGATATTCATCGCTTTCAACCTGCTGGAACAGGATGGCGACGATTTGCGCGGCTTACCCTATCCGAGCCCCAAGCGCGACTCATTGATGCGTAGCGCAAATCGCCCCAACCGAATCTTATTTCATTTGCTGCGTCGCAGTGTTGCACGCCGGCCACTAAGGGCTGCATTTACAATTTCGGGCTTCCGCGCTCACTAATCGATTGCTCTTGCGACCGAAAAACCTTCTTCGCGATGCACCATGGCACAGACGATAGCCAATTCACAGCACGTCGCTCTGGGTCTCGGGAAAGCACTGAAATCCTGTACCTTTCTACGAGTGGTGAGTCGGCATTGGACTTAGGAAACCAATGGGGATGGCAAATGGACGCCATAGGCTTACTCAAATCGTGGATCGGAGCGCTCACGGACATCGGCTTGATGTTGCTGGCGCTGGCGATCGTAGCGTCGCTGCTTGTCGGAGGCACGCTGCCCTTCTTCGGTGGCGTCGTGGGTAACATCGTGTCCGTGGTCAAGGATCTCGGCAGCAATGGCCTGGTTGGCCTGATTGCCGTCGGCCTTATCATGTGGCTGTTCTCCAAGCGCTCGCTCGCCTGAGCAAGTGCTGGCGAGGCGGGGAAACCCGCCTCGCCATCGCTCTCTATCCATGAGGGCCAAATCGCGATGATCGAGCGAATCCGAAAGATTGGCTGGCTTGCCGCCGAGGTCGGTCTACTCCTGATTGTGCTTTGCATTCTTCTTAGCATCCTGCTCGGCAAGGATGGCGGACCTATCATTGGATCTGTTGCTGAAAATGCATCCAAGTTCTTGGCTGGTCTGCCTCCTGGCGTGACCCTTGGAATCGCGCTTATTCTCCTTCTCTACTGGTTCGTAAAGTCACGCGTGGTTTAGGCGCGAAGACCAACAGTAATCGCCGAATCTGGGAAGTCAGTATTGGGTCGACGAAGCAAGGCACGCGCGCAGTCCGCGATGTTAGCCGACAGACGCGCTCAACAATGGGCCGGCACTTTTTCGACGCGATGCAATCCTTCAGCCCAGGGGATGGCATCTGTCAGCAATCATCGCCGGGTTGCCGTGCTGCCTTGCCTCAAGGCCTTATAGGCCGCGACCGACGTAGGCCAGACTGGCGCCGTGAGCGGGCGCAGCGGCGAAAACGTGCTGACCTAGCCACTTTTGGCGGAGAGGACCTCCGCGGGGAGCATCAGATGTAGTTCTGCCTACTGATGCGTTCACTGGTTTTGCCCATTCTCAATCAACGGCACCTGCCAGCCGACGCGCAATCGCCACGGTCGAGAAGCTCCCGGGCGGCTACCCCAGCTCCTGCGATTTCAAATCCCTATCTGCAGTGCCGCCGTTACCGGCCGTCCCCTGGATGGATAGCCACAATAGCCGTTCGTGCCAACGACGGCCTCGGTCTCCTGTTAGTATCGCTCTGGTGAGCGACTGAGGGTATACGTCCATGTCCCGATCGACCATGTGGTCATGCGCACGCGCTCTTATTCTTTTGTTGGGCGTGGGCGTGCTTGGTGGGAACGCCTTTGCGGCGTCTCCAAGGCTTGTCGAGTTCCAAGGAGCAGCTCAGCCGCTTGGTAGTCTTCAGGAGCGGCTTGCTCGGGAACGCGGGGAAGTTCCTAAAGACATATCGGGTGACCAGCTTCAGGCGTTTCTTGCAAAGCCGGATGGCAATGGGCCTTTTGCCGCAGTCGTCGCGCTGCATGGCTGCAACGGATTACGTGAAGCGGCGGTGCAGAGCGCAGCTGACCGCCTCGTATCCTGGGGGTATGTCGCCCTGTTGGTCGATAGTTACACAACGCGCAGCATCGATCATGCGTGCACGCCTGAGAAATACGCCGCGGAAGAGAGCAACATCCTCAAGCGCACGTTTGACGCCTACGGCGCGCTTCTTTTCCTGGCGAGCCAGCCGTTCGTTGATCCACGCCGTGTGGCGGTCGTGGGGGCCTCCCAAGGAGGTATGGTGACATTGTCGGTGGCCGAGGAGCGCACGTTCGAACTCTTCGTCAACCCGAGGAACCTAGTCTTTCGTGCGGCCGTCGCGCTCTATCCTCCGTGTTCTTTAGCCGGTGCTCGACCTAGCATCCCGATGCTCATTCTTGTTGGGGAACTCGACGACTGGACGCCAGCAAAGGATTGCGCACGGACAATTGCGCGCTGGGGAAACGCGGGACCATCGGTTCAGCTAGTCACCTACCCCGGTGCTCATCATTCTTTCGATGCACCCAGCCTCCAACCCGGTAGAATGAACTTCGGCCACTGGCACGAGTACAATGTTGAGGCGACCGAAGACGCGCACCGCAGGATTCGAGCGTTTCTCACTGATCATCTCGGCAGGTGATGACGGGGGGCAACAAGCCCTGGCGGTTCGGAAGGCACGCGGGCATTTTCTCGCAAGCTCGAACGTCTTAGCGCGTTGATTTGCTGAATGATGACGCTGGCGTGGGCTAACGACCTCCGTCATGGTTTTCATGCACATTATTGCAACGTTCTCGCCACGCGGAAACCTGTGCGGCTGACGCGAGCGTTCTGATGCTCTTTCTTGCGCCGCGCAGAGCGAAGGGTGTGTGGAGCGTTGTTCCACCCTGCTCCACACATAACGCGAAGGGTGCAGTCTCCGGTCAGCCGAGCACTTCCGTCACCCGGGTTTCCCGTGTTTGTTGAATTCCAACAATCCTCGGTCCAATCCCAGGCATTGCCATGACATTATAGAGGCCCCAAGGATTGGGCAAAAGCTATCGACCGGTAGCGTCGCCTTGCGGCGTACGCCAGGAGCGCCATCGGCATAGCGGATGCTGCCATCGTAATTGGCTTGATCAGTTGAAATGGTGGTGCCCCACCAGAACGGCGTGATCGATCCTGCTCGGGTAACGTACTCGCGCTCGGTCTCCGTCAACAGCCGGTATCTCTCGCGAGTAGACGATGCAAGCCAGGCCACGTAAGCCTTCGCGTCACTCCAATTGACGCACACAACGGGGTGACGATCATTCTGTGAGAAGCCAGGAGAACGCCAATCGCGGTCACCATTTCGGGGCACTCGGGACAATCCTTGAAGGACGCAGCTTGGCCCGGTTTCAAACAGCGTCGCTCGTGAGTGCCGACTGTGACATCGATTCCATCACAAGGCTGCGCTTTCGCAGGGTCGAGCCACAGGAATTCCAGCAAAAACGCGGTGGCCAACCACATCTTTGTCTTGAATTTCGTCATGATGTTCAACCGTGCCAGCCGAGAGTTGGCCAACCTTGTAAGTAGCCTTTCCCGAGGTCAAGCCCACCTCAAAGGACCGCCCGGCTCCTCGCTCAAGCACGGCGATGGTGATCATGCTAGGGCTGCGCCGACGAGGAGCGTGATGACTTGCGTCGTCTCACTTGCGACGGTCGCAACTTCGCGTATCCGAGCATGGTCCGTCTGAGACGTAGTATTCGCCCTAAGTTGGAAGATTCCTGCACTATGGGAAAATCTGATTGTAGGAATTCGATATCGCGCCCGCGGTCTTGCGGGTCCGGTCGCGTTGCCGGGCGCAACGGATGCTCGGCTCGCTTGTATACAATTCAGTAAGCTGCCATAGATGCTCCCGGTTTCAAGCAATAGGATCGCCAATGAGTACAGCTGGTCTTGTCCCTTCATCGAGGTTCATGGCTGGCGATGGCAATGGTTATGAGCTCCAAATGGGACGCTGGAGCCGGCAACTGGCACCGTTGTTCATCGATTTCGCCGGTATCAAAGAGGGCGGGCACGTCCTAGACGTTGGATGTGGCATCGGTAGCCTGGCGTTCGCTCTCTCGCAAAATCAGAACCTGAAAAGTATTACTGCGATCGACTTTTCGCCAATTTATATCGAGCATGCCCAGCATCTCAGCGATGATCCGCGGATTCAGTTCCAGGTGGGCGACGCGTGTGCACTACCATTCGAGGACGCCTCCTTTGATCACACCGCTTCACTTCTGGTGCTCGCCTTTATTCCTGCGGTCGATGTCGCCGTGCGCGAGATGCGACGCGTGACCCGGCCCGGCGGAATCGTCGCCGCTTCGATGTGGGATACCCGAGGCGGGCTGACCATGGGCCGGATGTTTTGGGACACCGCCGCGATGCTCGATCCAAGCGCCGTCGAGCGACGGTCGAGGTCCTACTCGCGGCCAATGACACGGCCTGGTGACCTCGCACGCGCCTGGCAGGCTGCTGGCTTCCACGATGTGGCTGACGGCATGATCACCATTCGCATGGACTTCGCCTGCTTCGAAGATTTTTGGACGCCGATGGAGGGCAAAGACGGGCCATATGCCGAGTATGTCAGCACACTCCCGATTGAAGGAAGAGGCAAACTCCGGGCTGCAGTCAGATTGGCATATATTGATGGTGAACCCGACGGTGCGCGCTCCTATGCCGCCACTGCGTGGGTCGTCAAAGGTCGAGTGCCGGGGCCTTAGTCTGGTGCACCTTCGGCCGCCGTAGGCCAAGCACCGATGGGTCCTGGTGCTTCGACTGCACCTCGAATGGTGAACTGAGTTGACTCGCAGATGAGCGTGGTCGGCTTAGTGCTAAATCCCGAGCCATGCACGCGGCCCAGCACACCACTATTCGATCGCTTCATCGGAACGGTCGAACGGGGGCAGAGGGATGACTAGAGCAAAGCCCTGGCACACCAGATTGATGGCGAACTCGAATGCGCCCTATCGACCGGCATGAGGGCTAGGCACCGGATGCAGGACAGACTTGGTGAGCATAGTCCGGTCCGTCCTGGCCGACCGCGACCCTAGCTTGTTGAGAATTGGAAGCCATCATAGAGCCATGCGAGGCATTGAAACGTATCGAGCTCGGAGCGTTCACCAGCAGCCTGCCACAAGACTTCGCGCTCAAATCCGTCGGCGTGGTAGAAGTTCCACAGATGGCGGGGTTCAAGCGTTACACGTGCGGTTCGTAGATAGCGCACCGCCGCAAACCGAGTGAAGGCTTGCTCATAGTCGCTTCCGCTCGCACAAATCAATTCAGCCAAGCACCAGCGGCTCACCCAGGTCCTCCTCAACCTGGTCGGCAATGCCATCAAGTTCACCGACACGGGTGAGGTGCGGATCAGCGCCACGACGGTAAATAGCGACTTTGCCGTGCGCGTGACCGACACGGGACCAGGCATTCCGCTCGAAGAGCAAAAGCGCATCTTCGAGCAATTTCACCAGGTCGACAGCTCCAACACCAAGGTCAACGGCGGGATCGGTCTCGACCTCGCGATCGCCAAACAGATCGTGGAGATGCATGGCGGCCGGATCTGGGTGGGGTCCACCCCGGGCAACGGTGCAACCTTCCAGATGGAGCTGCCGATCCGCGCTGACACGCCTAGGGCCCGTCCATGACCGGGAAGCGCATGCTCGTCGTCGATCAGGATGATCTGTGCGGCGTCCTCCGCGCCCTCTTGATTGGTCGGGGTGCACCGTGCTCGAAGCGCCAGACGGACAGTCCGACATCGCACGGCCAGTTAATGGATATCCAGTTGCGTGCTTGCTCGATCCGAGGCCATCCGGGCAGATCAAGGCGGATCCCGCTGCAAGGCGACGCCCATCATTGCCGTCAACTGGTTCGCAATGAAGGGCGACGAGGAGCAGCATCAAGCCCTACAGCTCGATGCAGCTGTTGCGCCTGATCAGGGGGTTGATCTCGGCGAGAAATCGTGAAGATGGTTAGTCCGGATTCTGGATGCGCTATCGAGCCTACATGTTAACAAGATGAACTTCGGGTTCGGGTCACGATCAGCCTCGAATGGGATCGGCATCGACCGCCGGCTCGTCTGCAGACCCTAAGAAAGGTGCCAGGATTGCTGCATCGCCATGTTCAGTCGGTCTAAGCCGAGGAGGGACGATCCGCAGTGCCGTGTTCAACGGGCGACACAGATGCGCCGACTCGATGCAACCTGTTCGATCACAACTCTGCGACGCGCAGCAACTGTCGCGGCCCCGCACCATGATCATCCTATGCTTGAACAAAAGGAACTCAGGGAGCAAAAGCTGATGGCAAAACACCGGATCTACACAACCAGCTTCGCAAGCGTCTATCCTCTTTATGTTGCGAAAGCAGAAAAGAAGGGACGCACAAAAGCAGAGGTCGATGAAGTTATTTCTTGGTTGACGGGCTATCGTCAGAACGGGCTAGAAACCCAACTGAAAAAACAAACTGACTTCGAAACATTCTTTGCGAAGGCCCCTAAACTCAATCCTGCGCGAGCATTGATTAGAGGCGTTGTTTGCGGTGTTCGAGTGGAGGATATCAAAGAACCAACGATGCGGGAAATTCGCTACTTAGATAAGCTCATTGATGAGCTGGCGCAGGGAAAAGCGATGGATAAGATTCTGCGAAAGAAGTGATCACAACGGTGTCGGCGTGGCATGGCTGTAGAGCCTCCGGCAGCTAATTGAATTGCGGCGTCGCCCAACGCTTCTCCCTGGTGCCGGGGAGCTGACGTTTGGAAAATTACGCAGCTCGCGCGACCAACCGGCCGTCGACGGGGCTTCGCGAGGGCGGGGCATTGGCACTGCGGTTAAGGCCCTGATAGTGGAGGCAGCAAGAGCAGGTCGAGCATTGACGCTTGGGGTGGTGAAACCAATCCAGCACTGCGGGTTTACGAGCGACTAGAATTTCGCATTACACACGAAGACGAGCGCAGGTTCTACTTGCGGTCCGCTTAATAAGAATCCACCACTTTCTACGAGCGCCAGGCCAAATTCTCGGCTGTCCTAGCTTGTCTTCGTCTGTCGGAGGGACGGTCATCTAGAGGCATGGCGGTCGCCTCGTCGGCGCGGCAGAAGTACCGCACGTACCGGACGGGATCGCTGCAGCGCCGAGCGCTTTTCCCTAGTGCCGGGAGCAGAGCAAGGTGTTAGCGGATCATCAGATGTCACGCGCTTAGGGCGCGTGTTTCGTAAGGACCGGGAGACGGTCGACCGGTGCCGCCCGCGTTGGGGCGCAATGATAAGCATCAAGACGTCTGTCAACGGCGCGCCAGGGGCAATTCCCCTGGTACAGTTGGCGCGGAAAAGCCTGCCTGTGATTTGCAGCACAGGCAGGAGTTGTCGGACGCGTTACCTCCGACTCCCAAAGTCCCACTCCAAGCGATTACGGCCAACGATGGTGTTGTCCGGATTGCTTCTGGAGTGATTGGCATGAGAGACGATCGTATCGACCCTTGATTGCCCTGTCGGTTTGGTCGGCATCACAACCTCTGGCAGTGCTCTCGATACCAAGGTCTTCTGGGAGCAGCAGGACCGTCAGAAGTTCTGATGCATTTTTGGCTGGGGCCGCGACGGCAGTCGCTCTAGTGGCGTGCTTTGGATACAGAGAGCAGCGAGCCCGCGCATGAAGGACATTGAAGAGTGGCTAGCATCACTTGAGCTCGGAGAATATGCTCGGAGCTTCGCCGAGAATGGGGTCGATCTATCCGTTATTCGCGATCTGACCGAGAATGATCTCAAAGAACTCGGTGTGCTGCTCGGGCATCGCCGTAAGATGCTGCGCGCGATCGCCGAATTGCAAGGGGCACCCGCCAGCACGGCACAAACAGCGGTCGAGGCTGCGGCCCAGGACCATGCTGAGCGACGCCACATCACGGTGATGTTTTGCGATTTGGTCGGCTCGACTGCGCTTTCCGCGCGGCTTGATCCGGAAGACATGCGCCAGGTGATGGTGCTCTATCACGGCCGCATCGCCGAGATAATCACCGGATATCAGGGGGTCGTGGCCCGGTATATGGGCGACGGTGTGCTCGCCTATTTTGGCTATCCGCAAGCGCATGAAGACGATGCCGAGCAAGCCCTGCGCGCCGCGCTCGCGCTCGTCGATGCCGTGCCTAATCTCCTGACGCGCGCGGATGTCCCATTGCAGGTCCGAGTTGGCATCGCAACCGGGGTCGTTGTGGTCGGCTATCTCATCGGCGATGGTGCCTCACAGGAGCAAGCGGTGGTCGGCGACACGCCGAACCTCGCCGCCCGCCTGCAAGCGCTAGCCGAGCCCGGTACGGTACTGGTCTCTGCGAGCACCCGCCGGCTCGCCGGCGGGCATTTCGAGTACCGCGACCTTGGGGCCGTCGAGCTCAAAGGCTGGGCGGAACCGATCGTGGTGTGGCAAGTGCTGAGAACGAGCGGCGTAGAAAGCCGCTTTGAAGCGCAGCACGACAGCAAGCTGACGCCGCTGTTCGGGCGTGACGAGGAGATCGATCTGCTGTTACGCCGTTGGCGGCTTGCCACCCAGGGCGAAGGTCGAGTTGTGGTTCTGACGGGAGACCCGGGTATCGGCAAGTCGCACGTTGCCCTCGCGCTGCAAGAGCGGCTCCAGAATGAGCCGCACACAACCGTGCGCTACTTTTGCTCAGCGCACTACGTCAACAGTGCGCTTTTCCCATTCATCGGCCAACTTGAGCGGGCCGCCCGCTTCAAGCGCGCTGACTCGCCCACAGAGAAGCTCGCCAAACTCGAAGCGCTGATCGCGCAATCGAACATTGACCGCGATCAGACCGTGGCACTTCTGGCCAACCTTCTGTCACTGCCGCCCACCGACCGATACCGCATTCCAGAGCTGAGCCCGCAGAGCCGAAAGGCGAAGACACTGGCGGCGCTTTTGACACAGCTCGAGTGCCAGGCAGCGAGGCAGCCGGTGCTGATGATCTTTGAGGATGTTCATTGGATCGATCCGACCTCGCTGGAGCTGCTCACGGTCGCCGTGGAGCGGGTGCCGCAGCTTCGGGCGCTGCTCATCATTACCGCACGGCCGCAGTTTGCACCGCCCTGGCCACCTCACGCGCATGTCTCGACCGTTCTCCTAACCCGGCTTGGCCGAGCCGGCGGAGCGGCCATAATTGACCGGATCGCCGGCGGCAAGACGCTGCCCGAGGAGGTGACGAACCAGATTCTCACGCGCACGGACGGCGTGCCCCTGTTCGTTGAGGAACTGACGAAAATGGTGCTCGAAAGCGGGGTCTTGCAGGAGCGGGAGGGCCATTACGTGCTTCAGCAGCCGTTGCCAACGCTCGCGATCCCGACCACATTGCATGACTCGCTGATAGCGCGTCTTGACCGGTTGGCGCCGATAAGGGAGGTGGCACAGATCGGCGCCGTCATCGGCCGCGCGTTCTCGTATGAACTGTTGAATGCCGTAGCCGGGTTTCCGGAAGGGCAGCTGGATGAGGCACTCGATCGACTGGTTCAATCGGGGCTGATACTCTGCCGGGGCGAAATTCCGCACGCGGTCTATAGCTTTAAGCACGTGCTGGTGCGAGACGCTGCGTATTCCTGCCTGCTCAAACCTCGGCGCGCGCAACTGCACGCCGTGATCGGGAGCACATTCGAACAACAGTTTCCAGAAATCGTGGAGGCCCAGCCTGAAACCTTGGCGCACCATCTCACGGAGGCCGGACTGACCGAAAATGCGGTGGGCTATTGGCTAAAAGCCGGCCAGAAAGCCGCGCAGCGTTTCGCCAATCTGGAAGCCATCGCGCACTTGCAGCGAGGCATCGAGACTGTGGGGCGTTTGCCTGACGGCTCAGGCAGGGATAGGTTGGAACTTGATCTCCAGTTCGCTCTGGGACCCTGCCTAATCGCCACTCAGGGTCCAGCCTCGAGCACGGCCATTGCAACCTTCGCTCGCGGGCGTGATTTGTGCGCGCGCGTCGGGGACGCGCCCGAGTACCTGCAGGTCATGTTTTGGCTGGCCACCGCAAGCGTCATCCGCGGCGAGCTACAGCAAGCCCGCGAGCTAACCACAACTTTGCTCGGACTTGCCGAAGCACGCAACGATCGGCCCATGTTGATCAACGCGATACGCGGACTGGGCATGATACGCCTGTTTATGGGAGATCCCGTTGAAGCCCGTGCACTGACTGAGCGGGCTTTTGAGGTATTTGGCGCGAGCAGCGAGGCCGAGAAACTCGCTGCTCGAGCAGCTGGCCAGGACGCCGGAGCAGCGGGGCTAGCCCTGATGTCTTGGGCACTTTGGATCCTGGGTCACATCGACATGGCGGGCGCACGAATGGTCGCCGCTCTACAACGTGCCGACGCCATCGGCCATCCCCACACACAAGCCTACGCCTCTTACTATGCGTCCATTCTTCACGCTCTACGTGGCGAGCCAGCGATAGCGCACCGTCACGCTGAGCGCTGCCTCACCTTATCGGAGGAACACGGATTCCGGCACTGGCACGGCCTATCGCGGGCCATTCGGGGCATCTGCATGACCATGCTTGACCCTTCAGTTGGTACGCTCGAGGAAGTAACAGACGCCTTGGAACGGTATCGTGGCGCAGGCTATCAGCTTGGCATCACGGCGCTCTACGTGCTGATGTGTCCAGTCCTACTGCTCCGACACGAGCTGGAGCCAGCGCTGGAGGCGATTGAACGGGGACTTTTAGCAGCCAGTCATAACGGCGAACGGATATTTGAGGCCGAACTGTATCGACTAAAGGCACGCGCGCTGCTCGTCCGCGGCCCACCGGAGGCTAGAGCCGAGGCATATGCATTGCTCGACCAAGCCCTAACGAGTGCACGAGGCCAACAGGCCCGATCGTTTGAGCTTCGAGCTGCAAGGGATCTTTCCGCTCTCTGGATTGATCAGGGCAGGCGGGACGAAGCGCTCGGTCTCCTCAAGTCGATCTATGCCGGGTTCACCGAGGGCTTCGACACTCAGGACTTAACGGAGGTCAGCGCTTTACTCGACCAATGGCACTTAGAGTGTCAACTCCCAGGCCGCTGAGCGCCGTGTCGTGAAGTCGACGCGAGCGTCGCTGCCTCGTCGGCGCGTAATCTAATACAACCATCAGGAAAGCGGTTCGCCAGCGGCAGCCTGATCGTCTTTAACAATCACGATGCTAGCATCAGAATTTCAGGTCAACTCAAACAGCATGCCTCACGTCATCACTGCTGTGCAACGTGATAAAGCCACCGCGGTCGTTTTAGGGTCACCTCGGGGCTGCCGACGTGTCGCCCCGCTTCGGCTATATCTGGAATCGCCGACCCGGTTGACGCTCAAGTGAAGGTGGTCGGCCGCGTGCCGACAGCTGAAGGGAGAGTGCTGATCAGAAACCTCATACCCGAGGGGGCCAAGGTCCACAATCCGGTCATAGCCCCATCCCGGTTCTCGTTCGTTATGCGCACGATCAGTTACTCGACCTCGCGTGTGATCGACGCATTCTTGCCTGCTCTGCCCCAAATTCCTTGGCGGCCCGCCCTGAGAAGCCTTGCTAAACAAGGCGCCGCGAAGGATGCTTACAAATACCGCTCAGCAAAGGAATGTATCATGTCCGTCGACCGGCAAGCCGCCACTGACCGCCTCATGCGCTTCCTCGCTGTCGAGGGCGTGACCGGAAAGGAGGCGGCCATAGGGCGCGAACTCACCACCGCGCTGGAAGAAAGCGGTGTGCCCGCAGACGCGATCCGCCTCGACGACGCGAACACACGCATTCCCTTGCCGACGGAAACCGGCAACCTCATTGTCGATCTGCCCGGGCGCGGCGCGATGCACAACCAGCCGCGGATTATGTTCATGACCCACATGGACACCGTCCCGCTGTGCGCCGGAGCGAAGCCAAAGCTTGTCGGCCGCAAGATTGTCAATGCAGCGAAGACTGCCCTCGGCGGCGACAACCGCGCCGGCTGCGGCGTTCTCGTCACGCTGGCGGCGGAGCTTGCGAAAAAGAAGCTTGATCATCCGCCGATCACGCTGTTGTTTTGTGTGCGGGAAGAGAGCGGGCTATGGGGTGCGCGCCACGTCAAGACCGCTGACCTCAGCTCGCCGGTCATGGCCTTCAACTACGACGGCGGCTCTGCCTCGAGCGTCACCATCGGCGCCGTCGGCGCCGATCGCTGGCAGGTCGAGATTTTTGGTCGCGCCTCGCACGCGGGCGTCGCACCAGAGCGCGGGATCAGTTCGACCATGATTCTTGCGCTTGCGCTTGCCGACGTGAAGGCGGGTGGTTGGTTCGGCAAGGTGGTCAAGGGCAAGCGGCAGGGCACGAGCAATGTCGGCCCGGTCGCCGGCCGCAACGGCGGGCCGGCCGGAGACGCCACCAATGTCGTCACCGACTATGTACACGTGCGCGGCGAAAGCCGAAGCCACGACGCGAAGTTTTTCAAGGAGATCACCAAAGCCTACAGGGTAGCGTTCGATAAGGCGGCGAAGCGCGTCAAGAACAGCGAGGGCAAGTCCGGCCGTGTCAAGTTCAAATCCGAGACCGACTATTATCCATTCCGGATGAAGGAAAGCCTGCCCGTGGTCAAACGCGCGGTTGCAGCCGTGTCCGCCATCGGCGGAACGCCGACCATCCGCGCCGCGAATGGCGGGCTCGACGCGAACTGGATGGTCCGGCACGGTGTTCCGACGGTGACCTTCGGGGCAGGGCAGAACGAGCCGCACACGATCGACGAGTGGATCAATCTAGCGGAGTACGACCGGGCATGTGCGCTGGCAGTACAGCTTGCGACAATGCGGTGAATGCATCCTCAATATTTCAAGCAAACTTTCCCCGAGCCAAACTCCGCTCTTTAGAGATCAACGGCTCTGTGTCGCGGTTGGTTGAAATGGGTCATGGGCGGGTGAGATGGATCATGGCCGGGCATTACGCCGACGCTCTCGCCACGTCTCTTGTACCCCCGCACAGCTATCGCGCTTGTTGCAGCTGCCGAAGCCTTCAGCTCTGTGCCATTTCGAGACCTGAACATTTGCAGCAAGGTCCTCAGCCACGGAACCTCGACTTACGCTCACCTGAGCAATGGCGGCGCGACTATTGTCCTAACCTGATCGCATGCGTGGGGAGGAAGTGTTGCCTGAAGGACGGAAAGACTGTTCTGCGCCGTCCCGCGCCTCAACCAGGAAAACCATCGAACTCATCATCAGCCGCCTGGCGAAGCACGTGTGCTCCAGCAGCTTGCGCGCCCCCGAGCGCCTCGACTAAACGCCATGCATTCATTGGGAGTAATGCAGCGTGTAAGGACCAAACAGGGGTCAGTCCAAGCCCCAGTCCGTACGCGAAGAACACTAAGTTGCTGCACATCGCGACCACGCGTAGCGGAATTATGTCCTTCATGCCAAAGGCTGTGAGCACTAAGGTCGAGGCCACGAAACCGATTACGTCCCAGGTAAACATGATGAGCTCCGGGCACTTAAGTTGGCCCATGCAGTGATCTGGACATACTTGCGCTCGTTCGCCTCAATTCATTTGCAACGGCCGCAGATTCACGAGTTGGCTTTGGGCGGCCCCCTCACCGCGGTAGTGAGCGACAGCAACACCGATGAGCGTGACAAGTACGATCGATGCATAGAACGCAGCCACTGCGCGCGTCCACTTCGCAACAGTGATTCGGTCTGCGGGTGACAGGACGTGATAGAAAGCCCGGCGCGTCATCGCATCCTCCATGAGGTTGTTGGGCTTCGATACCGTGCACAGTGTGCGATCTCGGCCCTGCTCGGCGTTAAGGCAGGCTAGCGCCTGCGTGTATCGTGCCGATGTTGCGCCGCCTCGATTTTGGTATCGTGTGTATCGGCCTGCCGGCTCGGTCTTCCACACCTTCATGATGCAGAATCGCAGTTCCGCAGCCCCTCGATTCCTGGCATGGTTTCAATGTGAGAGGCGCTTACCCAATCGGAGCAGTTAACGTTGCGAGCCCTCCGAGGGGTTACTTCAAGCATTCCCATCGTCTTCGCAGGCGTAGCCGAACTATAAGTGATGAGCTCGCTGACACCCTGGAAACGTCACAGGGATGACTACCTTCGACGTCCGTAGCTCCTCGATTTCCGGTCACGTTTTGCGAAGAAGGCATGCACACTATGTGCCGCAAGAACACATCACCACCAAATCCACATCCATTGGCCAGATCATGGCCGCGGCGGCATTTTCTCGAATTTCTGGATCGAGTTGAGGTTATTGACCCACCCTTGTTGCGAGCGAACGAACAGTTGCCTTCGCGGCACCAATTCATAACGTTGGCGCACTGCGCCGAGTCGGACGTTGTAAGCCTTTGGATCATCACCAACTGTAGTCGAATAGATTGCTGTGCCGCATTGCGGGCAAAATCCTTGTGGGCGGATTGCACCGCTGTCGGCGGTCTTCCGGTATTCTGCTGGTTTGCCGGACAGAAGTGTGAACGTCCCTGGCCGCGTGCTGATGACCGCTCGCAATGGAGCACCGCTCATCGTCTGACAATCGGTGCAATTGCACAGGGTTGTCGTTTCAGGATCAGCTTCGGCTTCGAACTTCACATAACCGCAGTGACAACTTCCATCAATCTTCATCGCACTCATCCTCCGCAAGTCTATGCACAAACGCTGCTGCTGATCCCAATTTGGCGATCCGGCCAACACGTTCGTCTGGAGACTAGGTCATGGCAGGGACACCGGGCAGTCGAAAGATTGCGAGAGCGGTCCGCAAAATTGCATATTGAGCCCATGACGACGTTTGCATGGGACGATCTCAAGCATTTTCTGGCGTTCGCGCGCACGGGCAGCATGCAGGCAGCCGCCAAGGCTCTCGGCGTTAATCAATCCACGGTGCAGCGTCGCATTGCAGAGCTTGAGGGGCACTTCGGTCGTCGGCTGGTTGAGCGTCATTTCGGGGGCTATCGACTGACCGAGCTCGGAGGGGAATTGCGGACCGCTGCCGAGGATGTTGAGACAGCGGTGACAGCCTTCGAACGTCACTTCGCCGCGTGTGACGAGGGCCTCACGGGCACCGTTCGCGTAACTTGCGGATCGAGCGTGGCAGCTTGCCTACGGCGGACGCCACTCATCGACGCTTTTCATGCACGTTATCCCGGTTTTCGGGTCGAACTCGTGATCAGCGACCGGACTTTTGATCTGTCCAAAGGCGAGGCCGACATCGCGCTTCGCGTCGGCGAGCCCAGGGATGAAGCTCTCGTCTGCCGCAAGATCGCAGATGTGTCCTGGTCTGTATATGCGAGCCGTGCCTATGTGGAACGGCATGGTCGGCCGGACAATCTGGAAGACTTACAGGACCATCTCATTGTCGACTGCGACGGTTCGATCGCGAACTATCCGGGCGCGTGCTGGATGCGCTCGGTAGCACCCCACGCCACGGTTGCGACACGAAGCGACCATTGGCAGGGACTAATACTCGCAGTGAAAGCAGGCGCCGGGCTTGCGGCGCTGCCGCATTTTCAGGGGGATTATGAGAGTGAGCTTGTTCGTGTCATCGACAATATCGGATTGGTATTGCCCTTCTATCTGCTCATGCACCGCGACATGCAACAGACACCCCGAGTGCGGGCCTTCGCCGGGTTCGTATCGTCCGAAATGAAGTCGTTTCGCAGGCTTTTGTCGGGCGCCGATCTCCCTGGCAGTCGAGCGAGCGATTGTGGCAAGCAGCCCGCGCCGCCTCATTCTGTTGCGATTGTGTTCAGGGTCGATACTGTCGAAAAAGGGTTCAAGGGTGGTGCAGTCTGCACTGGTGAGGAAAGGATTCCTCGATTGCTGGGCTGGGATGCAACTGCGATTCTCCAACAGTGCCAAGAGGATTGGAATCGATTTTTATCCGATCACATATCATCGGTTCTAAGATCGACTTTTTCGACAGTCTCGGTCAGTTGCAGCCGGAATCCGATGAGAAATCGAGCCCCTATTCTTGGTCGGATGGTCCGGCCGCCTTATCGGTGAGTGCTGATTGAAGCACTGACAGTCCGGTGATGTTACCGCCCGGCCGGGCGAGATTTGCTACGTGCCCCGTACCAACGGGGCAGCATGCGAAGCGAACACAATTGGGATCGCCTTCGTCTCCTGTTGGGCGGCCCCAACCTCCGTTGAAGAATTCGCGAATATACATCCACATTCATGCCAACCAATTGAGCCGCGAATTCCCGAATCTCGTCATCGGTTTTGGCCCAGCGGAATTGACATAACCGAAGCTGTTCAAGCCGGTTCGCAGCGCTTCTATGCGCGTTGCTGGCAGCGGCCGACCCGTAGCCCAAGTAACCAACGCGTGCTGCCGTAGCTTGTTGCTGAGCGTGTGCGGCGGTTGGAAAAGCGAGGATCCCGCTGATGAACCCGATGAACTCCGCCGCCTCATTGCGAACGCCTATTGCATGGTCGAGGCGCCCAGGATATCGGTCTCGCACGCAGCACGGAGGAAAATGCTGCTTCGCAACAGCTTTGCGTTACGTAGTGGTCCGGTTTTGCAGTGAGACGGCAAAGGATGGAGACGCGACGTGCAGAAGCGTTGCCAATAGGAGTCATTTCCGCAATGCAATAGCGCAGGCGAAAGCCAGCCCCCCGCCGAAGGCTAAAGTGCAAAAAGCCAGCCCCCACGATACAGAAGCGGGTGTCATGTCGAGCGCCATGCCGAACGCAATGGGCGACACGGAACCCGCCCCAACGCCCAAGATGGAGCGCAGGCCAAGTGCCCGGCCCAGTTGCGCTGCCGGTACTGCGTCAGTGATGGCGGATGAAAGTACCGATGAGTCGCCAATGATCGCGAAGCCGTAGATTCCGACCAAAGCAAGCAGTAGCGCTACATTTAGCTCATTCAGCCAGCCTACGACGAGGGAACACGCGGCACCCACCAATGCGAAACCCACCAGGACCGGCTTCGCGCCGAAGCGATCGGCTGCGTACCCAGACATGAAGGAGCCAAAGAAGCCCGAAACGTGGAGCGTGACCGCTATCCAAAGGCCAACCTCGACGCCGGTCATTCGGCCTTGTGATAGCAACGACGCGGTCAGAAACGCAGGGATCCATGCCCACGCTCCGAACAGCTCCCACGTATGTCCAATATATCCGAGTGTCAGTAGCCGGGCCTGACGCGTCCAAGGACTACCAGACGACGTCCTGCCGAGGTCAATTTGCACGACCTGATCGCGTGCATTCCAAGTGGCGGCGATGCTGAGCGCCGAGCCTACAACCGCGACGCCAGCTGTTACGGCAAAAGCCAGTCGGTAGTCTGCGGTCGCAAGCATCGCGTTCGCAAGAACTATGGACAGCACGTAGCCGGCCGACATGCCTGCGAGGACCCACCCGACGGCCGAAGCCTTGCGATTTGCGGGCGCGTTGGTGGAAACAAGCATGATGGCAGGCGTGTAGGTGGCACCCTGCGCCAGCCCCAGAAACGCCATGCATACAAGTGCACTCTCGAAGGATCGTGCGAACGTAGCAAACAAGAGAGCTGACGCAGCGCACGAAATAGCTGCCCAGGCGAACACGCTTTTTGCGCCGAACCTGTCACACAGAAAGGAGACGCCGAGTAAGGAGACGGCAAACGAAGCTGTAAATGCCCCCTGAACCAAACCGGCCCGGGTTGCTGTCATTTGCCAAGCGTCCATGAGCCAACCCAGACACGCGGGATAAGTCATGAATACCGCGGTCGTACATGCCCGAGCCAAGACAAGCAACGGCATGTTTACGGAAGACGGTGGCTCCGGCCGGAACCGTTCGAGTTCATAGGTCATGGATGCTTAGAGCCGAACAGCCCTGTCAGGATCAATTTTTAACTTCGCGGCTCTAATTCAGTACAATCCCAAATAGGTCAACTCATATGTGAAGTCGAATAGTTGGCTCTGCCGGGATACTGGCGAGTGACAACCGGCTCTGACGAGCCCACCTCGCTAATGCTCGTCATAGTCGCTTCGGGTCTTGTGTCACGAGCATCGCCGGTCACAGGCGTTGCGCAACTGTACTGGAGATAAAGGAGGGCCCTTCGGGTTCGGCGATGCGTCAGCCCCCCACGTACAAAAAGGCAGCCACCAAGATGCCCCAAAAACTGAGAACGGCGACCCAGATTCGAAACGGCCGGCGCGACCAGTTCAAAACTCCTCCCGTGCCCTTGTTCAAAGCGCCGCCTCGCGTGCGGGAGCTGCATAAGCTGGCCACAATGAGAGCAAGATACTGCGCACATGAACCGCCACTTCCACCTTTGGCTCGATAACCACGAAATCGTGAAGCTCTTCTTGATGGTGGCGCTTGTCGCCACGCCGTCGATCTTACTCTGCGTGGTGGGCCTCTTGATCGCTATGAACCTTGATGCTGATGTTTCGCATCGCAACAACGGTTGGTGGCTTTTCGGCACCGGCGTCATTTCGGCGGTGTTCTCGAGATTTCACTATCTCTACCACGGGCGAGTGCTGGTATGAGAAGGCCCCCCGCCCGCGCTGCGACGATGGCGAGGCCAGCGCTAGGCTAAGGTTGACTTTGACGCCTTGGCGCGAGACGGCAAGAAAGCAGCGCCGGAATAAGCAGTGATGGGCGTCGCAATCTCCAGAAACTGGGTCGATTGCCGATCACCCATTATGCAGTTGATCGATGGACCGGCGGAGGCGAGCACAATCCGCCGGTCGAGCGGCACTTGGCGAACCACCAGGATCACCGGTGCATCCCCCATATGATCCACCAATAGGCACCGGAAGTCATGAGCGGTGGAATTGCTGCTCCGTCCCATGTGCGGGTCGACCGCGCCGCATACATGGCGCTCGCAATCTCCGAACCGTTCCGGTAGATCGCGCCGAGTTTTCGGCGTTGTTCGGCGTCACGAACAACGATGAACGCCCAGTTCCGCGCATTGCCCGCCGATGGTGCACGTTTGTGCAGTAAAACCCACTCGGTCAGAAGGCTGGTGCAGCGCCATCGCGGCCGACGCGCCACGCACGACCCTCGAACGTGCCGTCGGGCTGCTTGACGGCTACGATAAAGACCTTGGCGCCGGGCTTGAGATCTGCCCGGTCCCCCAATTCGTAAATGACGATAGGCGCATCGGCCGGCACGAAGATTTTCTTTTCGCCGTCCTTATATTTCAGCGTCAGTGTCCGGCCGTCGGCGGTGGCACCGACCTGCTCGACATTCGCATTTGTCATCGTGCTCTGCGGTCGGAGATCCCACGGGTAGTGCCCTTCTCCGGTCCCACGCATTGCCTCGGGAAAAATGTGCACTTCGAGGGCACTCAGGCTGCCGTCGGGCTGCGGCATGGAGGTAACTCCCACGAAGGAGCCCTGCTTGATGTCAGCAAGCGACGCCTTGACGAGAGTCGCGATCGAGGGCTTGGCAGCCACCGTCAACTTTAGTTCGGTGCCGTCGCGTGCCTTGATGACATAGACGGGATCCTCGACCCGTTCAATAGTACCGCGCACGCGGATCGGCGGGGCGTCCTGGGCCCATGCCATGGGCGCCGCCACGATCGCGGCAAAACCGATCATTCCAAGCGAATGTGCTAGCAGGGTGCGAGGCATTGTTTCCTCCCTGATGGTTTCCGTTGGTTTGGGGGCGACCTCTGCGGCCCCCGTCCATTGTACCCCCGCAGAAGCTTTGAGGAAGGCCGTCACTTGCGACCCGAATCCAATGGGTAATCGAGCCCCTATTGTTCGTCTCTCGCTCCTTCAATTCCGGCCATGCTGGTGATCGCCTGCGGCGTGGCTACTTATGCGCTGCAGCAAGTCAGTGCCGATTCCTCTCCTCGATCACCCCATCGGCGCGGGCAAGCAGGGACGGAGGTACGCTCAGGGCAAGCGCGTTCGCCGTCTTCATATTGATCACCAGTTCGAACTTGGAGGGCTGCTCGATGGGCAGATCGCCCGGCTTGGCGCCATTGAGGATCTTATCAACGTAGCCCGCCGTGCGGCGATACAGGTCGGGAAGATCTGCCACATAGGTCATAAGCCCGCCAGCTTCGACGTTCTCTCGGAACGGATATGTGCCGGGGAGTCGTGATTTGAGACCGAACTCTGCTAGGGGCTTTGCATTTGCGTACCACAAGCCGTTCCTGGCGACGAAAAGAGCGTGCGGCTGGAGGCGAGTTATCGACTCGAACGCGCGGGCATAATTGGTGGCAGTGGTCTCTGCGTGGATCAGGGAGACACCCAGCGTCGCGGCAGCAGCGCGGACGCTCTCGCCTCGCGGCTCTTCCCAGTCATTCTTGTCACCAAGAAAGGCAATCCGCGACGCCGATGGAACGACCTCCTTGAGCATTTGTAGGCGCTTCGCTTCAATCTCAGGACTGACATTGACTGTGAAGCCCGTGATGTTCCCTCCGGGTCGCGCCAAGCTTGCCACCAGTCCCGCCTCGACTGGGCGTGAGCTGAGCGCCATGACGATCGGTACCCCTAGCGCCGTGCGCGCGACCCTTATTGCCATGTCATTTCCCGAAGTGACGATCACGTCCACCCCGAGACGCACTAGCTCCGCCCCGATCTCGCCAGCCCGCTCGTGCCGAAGCTCCAGAGACCGTCGCTCAAGGATCAGGTTGTAACCTTCGACGTATCCCAGGTCACGCAACGCATGAACGAAGACTCTGACGGATCGGTCAATCGGATCGGAACCGACCATTTGCGAGACGGGCGCTGTCTGCGCGATCAGACCAACCCGATGAACCTTGCTCGCCTGCTGTTGGGCGCGCAACACGAGAGGCCACGTTGCTGCCCCGCCAACAAGCCCAATGAAGTCCCGCCGCCTCACTTGCTCCCTCTCATCCAGGATACCGGTTGGATTATATCAGATCACATAGGACGTACAGCGATTGCTGCGTCGGAAAGAGGGTCAGGGACCGCACAGGCCGGCGTGTAGCGGCCTCAGGATTTCCTCGCCATCCAAAATAGCCACGATCGGCCGCACGGTGGCACCGCGCTATGAGCGAAGGCCCACCTCAGCCACCTCTCTCATACGACCTTCAACGAGCACGGCCAGCCTTTGAACTTGGAGCCTTTTGCATGTCGTCTGGCTTGCCGCTCATCGATTGGCTATTGCCCGCGACACACTTTCCGGGTAGTGCCATGCGGACCCATGCAGAAAGGTATATCTATTCGATCGCCTATGGCTTGCACAAATGACGCCCTCCGCCTCGCGGACCTCATACATCTACAGTGGTGACGAGAATGCCATGAGGCCAGCGCTCGTGCAGGGAGCTCGACCTCATTCCCCTGCTCGAACAAGGTGAAGCTCGAAATCAGAGAGCTTGAATTGTTCAAGGAGTCCGGGCTTGTGGAGCTTCAGCCACGCATTCTTCGGGCGCATCAGAAATTCTAGAAACGCGGTCTTCGCAATTCAAGATCGGCCCCCCCGAAGCCAGCGCATCCATATGGCGGGCATACTACCACTCAAGCTCATCCTTGCCGAGAAAACGGAGGATGCTTACCTCATCATTACCTCGCGTTTCAATTCCTTCAAGAGCTCCCTCGTTTTGTCGATCTCATCAGCAGCTTTCCCAACTATGACGTGAAAGCACTCATCCAACGCTTTCATGACACTGGCGTGGGAACTGGAAAATGATGCCTCAGGACCAGTGTACTTTAGCTTTCCGAATACAAGTTTGCGCGCGAGCCTTTCGTTTCCCTTGGCCTTCGCCCGTATCTTGCGAATCGCGGCCGGGAGTTCCACAAGGAGGAATTGCTTGTCTGCAAGCGCTTCTTGGCGCACGCTCTCCTCGTCGTCGCTCATACCGTTCTCCGCTATCTCAATATCACACTCCGAAACGTTAAGCGACACGCGCCGTAAGGAATACTCCTCGGCCGAGTTAGTCGATTCCGATGTGGGTCGTGTGACACGGAAGCGTCGTCTGCGTATCGGCGGCGCCCAACTGTGCGAGTGATGAAGGAGGGCCCTTCGGGGTCGGCAATCATGAGCTGATCTCAAGCCACCGCAAGCTGCTATGGCCAAATACCATGGTGGTGAGCGTTGCGGAAACGCCGGGACAAGATCCCAGCAGGCATGGTTGAGGGAGGCGAGCGCAAGCAAACCGCCGATGAAGTGTCGAAAACGGATTAGTTGCCATGGTCAGCTGGACCACCCGGAGGGATGAAACGGGAGTATGCTGAGGCGCCGCCGGCACAGAGGTCGGCATCGCCTTGGTGCAGTCGAGCCCGTGGATTAGTTTGACCGGAAGTCTTCTGAGCACCCGTATTTGTTGCACGGCTGCTCCTCGCCCCGAAGGGGTGGAGGTCAGCTGAGAGCACGTTGGGTAGATTTCCCACACGAAGGCTTCACGCTGGCGGCGCCTTAAATGGAGGTGGGCGATGAAGACATTACATCGACGGTGCGCCGGTCTTGATGTTCACAGCGACACAGTCGTCGCATGTGCGCGATTGACGGCCAGGACGAAAGCGAGCCACGAGGTGCGTCGTTTTTCAACGGCAACGCGCGATCTCTTGGAGCTGGCGGATTGGTTGGCGGCGCGAGGGATCACGCACGTGGCTATGGAGGCCACCGGCATCTACTGGAAGCCGATCTGGCACATCCTGGAGGGCAGGTTCGAGCTGGTGCTTGCGAATGCTGCGCACATTCGCAATGTTCCTGGCCGCAAGAACGACGTCAACGATGCCGTGTGGATCTCCGACCTGCTCGCACATGGCTTAATACGGGCGAGCTTCGTGCCGCCAGGCCGGATCCAGGACGTGCGCGATCTCACGCGGACGAGAACGCAGTTGGCCCGCGAGGTCGCCCAACATATTCAGCGCATTCAGAAAGCTCTGGAGAGCTCCAACATCAAGCTGACGTCTGTGATCTCGAACATCGTGGGCACCAGCGGGCGGCGCATCCTGAAAGCGATGATCGCGGGCGAGACGAACGCGACCAAGCTGGCCGAACTTGGATCGACCCGCCTGAAGTGTCCCCGAACCGAACTGGTCGCCGCTCTCGATGGCCGGGTGACAGCGCATCATCGCTTCCTGATTGCCCATCATCTTGGCCTGATCGAGGAGCTGGAGCGACACATCGCTGACTTCGATGCTCGGATCGAGGAGTTGCTTGCGCCGTTTCGCGACACGGTTGCACGATTGATCACGATCCCTGGCGTGAGCCGAGTGTCCGCCGAAGTCATTCTGGCCGAGATCGGCTCCGACATGACGCCGTTTCCGACAGCTGGGCATCTGCTGTCCTGGGCGGGGCTTGTACCCAGGCTCGACGAAAGCGCCGGCAAGCGGCGATCGACGCGCGTCCGGAAGGGGGCCCCTTGGTTGAAGCCCGTCCTGGTCCAATGTGCGTGGGGCGCAGCACGCACAAAGGGCACCTACTATCAGGCGCAGTTCTTCCGCCTCAAATCCAGACGTGGACCCAAGAAGGCTGCCATCGCAGTGGCGGCCTCACTGCTGATGGCCACCTACCACATGCTCAAGGACGGCACGTTCCACCAGGACCTCGGCGCTGACTTTCTTGTCAAACGCGACAAGGCCCGTATTGCTGCCAGACTCGCCAAGCGAATAAAGGACCTCGGCTATGATGTGAGTTTCGCCGCTGCCGACTAAGTCCGCGGTTGGCGTCCGAGTTTCTGGGTAGGTGATGTCAAAACCGGGGGTTGACCCTACCTCTGGGATTAGTTCGGGGGATGTCATGATACTGCCCGAGCGGCATCCGGCATGTAGGCGGCGCGAACCTCAACCGGGCACTCGCATGGAACGTGCGAACCTGCGCTTCGATGCTAAGGGAAAAGTCACAAGTGGTTCCCACCACGAGGGCGAAAGTACCGAAGCGGAGCGCAGGGGCGGAGCAGCCCGTCTGAGCGATGAAGGCCCTGTAATGGGGCTGGAGCGAGGGAGCTGCGTTGTTCAGCCGAGACCATCGGCCAACTGAAGCCATCTGGCAACGGGAGGAGCCCGTGGACGAGGCAAAGCCGTTCAAGATCCCGAAGAGGGAAGTGTGGGAGGCCTTCAAGAGTGTAAAGGCCAACCAGGGAGCGGCTGGAGTAGACGGGCAGTCGATTGCGGAGTTCGAGGCTGATCTAGAAAACAACCTCTATAAGCTCTGGAACCGGCTGTCGTCGGGGAGTTACTTTCCTCCGCCTGTGCGGCGGGTTGACATTCCAAAGAGGGATGGTGGTGGCGTTCGGCCGTTGGGGATTCCAACGATCGCTGACCGAGTCGCCCAGGAAGTCGCCCGACGCTACCTGGAGCCAATCCTGGAGCCGGTGTTCCATCCCGACTCCTACGGCTACAGGCCCGGCAAGTCTGCAATCGATGCGGTGCGCACAGCTCGCGAGCGCTGCTGGCGCTACGACTGGGTGCTCGATCTCGACGTGCAGGCCTACTTTGACAGCATCGATTGGGAACTGATGCTCAAGGCGCTCCGTAAACATACGGATTGTCGTTGGGTTCTGCTCTACATCGAACGGTGGTTGAAGGCGCCGGTGCAGATGGAGGACGGTAGCATCGTGCCACGCACGGCGGGGACGCCTCAGGGAGGAGTAATTAGTCCCCTGTTGGCGAATCTGTTCATGCACTACTCGTTCGATTTGTGGATGGCGCGGATGTACTCGCACATTCCGTTCGGGCGTTACGCGGACGATGCCATTTGTCACTGCAGAAGCGCCGAGGAGGCGCGGGAACTCTGGCGTGCGTTAGCGGATCGCTTTGCAGCCTGTAAGCTGGTGCTGCATCCGGAGAAGACGAAGATCGTCTACTGCAAGGATGCGAACCGGCGGGGCGACTTTCCGGTCATCGCGTTCGATTTTCTGGGCTACCAGTTTCGAGCCCGGCGGACGATGTGGAGGAAGGGGGAAAAGCGCATCTACACGCACGGTTTTCTACCCGCTGCCAGCCCGAAAGCGCTGAAGCGCATTCGCCGGACCATCCGGCGCTGGGCGCTTCATCACCGCAGCGACAAATCCTTGACCGAACTGGCTGCGATGTACAACCCGTACATCCGTGGCTGGATCAACTACTACAGCCACTTCTACAAGACGCAGTTGCGTCCAACCCTGACAAGGATCGATGCCTA
>Ga0081455_10000510_pt1 | contig 50312 bp, 51 predicted proteins | sample TabmetS3T2R1_FD_70207 | JGI IMG/M metagenome (GOLD analysis project Ga0081455, IMG submission 70207) | Tabebuia heterophylla rhizosphere microbial communities from the University of Puerto Rico - S3T2R1 | ecosystem: Host-associated > Plants > Roots > Rhizosphere ...
CGCGCCTCGCCTCTGAGATCTTTTTGAGCAGCCTGCAGATACAGTTTTTCAATGTTGCTCTAGGAGGAAACTGCACATGATTGCCAAAAACATAATGACCAGAGATATCATCACCGTGACTCCAACCATGTCACTGAAAAATTTGGCGATGACCCTGATCAAGAATCAGATCAGCGGTGCTCCGGTGTCCAGCAAAGACGGCAAGATCGTGGGTATCGTCTCCGAGGCCGATATCGTCGCCAAGAAGGGTAAAGACGTCAAGGCGATCATGAGCAAGAAGATCATCAGCGTCACCGAAGAGACCCCGGTTGAGGAGATCGCCCAGCTCATGACAACGCACAAGATCAAACGGCTCCCGGTAATGAAGGGAGATAAAGTTGTTGGCATCGTGAGCCGTGCCGATATCGTCAGCGCGATCGCATTGGGTAAACATGTCGCGCTGCACACGCCGGTTTATGACTTGTAATCTCGCGCTAATCTCGGAGCCACTCAGGCGGTTGCCATAGTTTCGAGACAAGCCCCCTTCGATTTCATCGCAGAGCCTTTGAGCCGGCGAAACTAGATTAAGCGTTCTTGTACGTAATGGCTGAAATTACCGCGCCCTGAAGATCTTGCATAACGCAAAAGCGGCCCACGTCAGGAATATCCTGCGGTCCCATGAGTATCTTTCCGCCAAGCTGCGTCGCCGTGCGCGCCGTTGCATCGACATCGTCGACGGTGACATAGCAGCCCCACTGCGGTGGCATACCTTGCTGAGGCAACGGCATGATCCCGCCGATGCCGTTACCACCAACTTTCACTACGGTATAAGTCATCCCCGGCATCGTGTTCATTTCCTCAGTCGTCCAGCCAAAGAGCTTAGTGTAGAAGTCTCTAGCCGCACTAGGATTAGAAGTCATGAGCTCGCACCAACTGAATGCGCCATGCTTTCTAAATTGTTCGTCCATAAAAGTCCCTCCGCTGCGACCATGCTATCATGAATTGCTCTCTTATAAAGTTAAGCCCATTCGCGATGGAAACTACACAAGATACTCGACCGGTAATGGGAGTTCTTGAAGGGAGCCATTCACAACCCGCAGGCTATAGGCTCTGGCGCCCGCCTTAGACGCGACAACGCGATGCACGTCCGTCTCGCGATAATGAACCCCCGTCCAATCTTCGATGGCGACTCCAGACGCGATTTCGCCGCCGGTTAAAAGCCGGTGGTACGAAGGGCGGCGATCGGCCTCGCCGTCGTAATGAGGACAGCAACTCCCCGGCAGAAAGCCGAGACAATCAAGAGAACGCAGCTCGCCGGCCCATGAATCCGTCACGCCTTGCTCGAACCAGCAAATCGCCCCAGCGCTAACCCCCGTCAACACGATTCCCGAGTCCCACGCCTGACGAAGAATCTCCGGTACTCCCCACTCCCGCCAAACGGCGAGCATGCTTTTTGTATTTCCACCGCCGACAAAGATCACGTCTTGGTTGAGGAGATAATTTCGTAAATCCGGAGTTCTTTTGAAGAACGATAGATGCGAAGGACGGCAACCGAGTCGCAAAAACGCCGTATAGAAACTGACAAGATAACTATCCGGCTCGGCGCTGGCAGTAGGCACAAACGCCACTCTCTTCTCCGCACTATTCGTCTGGTCAAGAATGTAGCGCTCCAAGCCGAGATTTTCCGGATCGCGATAAAATCCACCGCCGCCGATGGCGATGATCTGTCTCTGTCTGTCTGACATGTGTCTTCAGCCGCGGGTTAGGTGGCCAAATCAATTGCTTTGAATTTTCGTTGACAAGTCGCTTCGGCCATTACCCTTTCTCCTTGCCGCTCTTACGAAGTTCCCCTCTGGCCTGTTCTGCTATTTTTTGATAGGTGGCACGGATGCGATCGAGTTCCTCCTCTTCCAGCTCTTCCAAGTCTAAGAGCGCGTTTTGCGCGCCTTTCATCACATGAATCAATTCATCTAATTTTACCTGCATCGCTTCGGAGTCCCGGTTCTGTGTGCTCTGGATAAGAAACACCATCAAGAACGTAATAATGGTAGTGCCCGTGTTTATTATCAGTTGCCATGTATCGCTAAAGCCGAATATTGGACCTGTGATTGCCCACACGACGATGACAAGCACAGCCAGCACAAAAGTGATCGGTCTGCCGCTCCAGCGCGCGGTGAATTTGGCAAACCGCGTAAACCACGACTTGGATTTTGTCGGTCTCATGCTCCGGCTCCAGTGATTTCAAAGATCAGTGTTTTGGATCTTCACGACGTTCCAACGAATTGCGATCCCATCCAGCCAAATTCGCTGCCGCCTCATATGTCGTCTGTAAAAAGTCGAGAAGCGTCTGATCCGGCGATTCCGACTGGCGGACGGCATCGTAGGGAAGGATGAATTCGCGGAGATCCGTGGAGTAAAACGCCTCGCTCGGTTTGACTGTTGCTTTCGCGAAACCATCAGGCTCGGGATAGGCGTAGGAATAGAAAGCGGCATAGGGAATCGGGCCGCCGCCGGGCCAAAACCCGCAGCTACTGACTTCGTGCGAGTATGCCTCCCGCGCCACTCGGTCCGGTAGGTTAGGAACGCCGCCGGGATGCTCGGGAGCTCTCCGCCCGGAGAAACGGGTGACGGCCAGATCGGGGGCACCCCAGAAAAAATGTACCGGGCTGCACTTACCGATGAAACGCGCACGAAACTGTTTGAAGATTCGGTCTGCCTGGACCAAGATTCGCCAGAACCGGTTTGCGTAGTCCGGATCGTACGCCGCGTGCGATTCGTCGCGGTCGAACGGTATGGCATTGGTAATCTCGTTGGGTTTCGTGTTGATCTGCACGTTCAGCCCAAGTCTCTCCAGCTCTCCCGTCAGGCGTTTGTAAAACATCGCCACTGATTGAGGTTGAAGCGGAAATTTACTAACCCCGCCGTCGCTGGACTCGATAGTCAGCTCATGACTGATGAAGTCGAAGTCGATTTGGAAGGTTCTCGCGTCATAAGGAATAGGCGAAGTGGTAAGCCCCCTGGCTGTAACGTAAAGCGTCACGTGCCACGAGTGATTAACCCACGGACTTTGAGCCAGGCGTATCTTACCGACGATCTGGGTCCACATGTGTAACGTTGCACAAGTATCGCTCCAAGCCTCGAGGGCCAAGCTCGGCCATGCCTCAGTGCGCGATGTGGTCGATTGCGTCACAAAGTCCTCCTTCTGTTGCGGCGTTAACGTCGAAGCTGAGCAAGTAGATAGTTCACTGTGCCGCCGGGGGCAGTTATTCCGTCTTCTTACTCAAGCTAGCCGGATAGCCTAACGCCGCCAAGTCTGCCGTGATTTCATCGAGAATCGCCGGATCGTCGATGGTCGGCGGGAGCCGGTAGTCGACTCCGTCAGCAATCTTCTTGATGGTACCGCGCAAAATCTTGCCCGACCGGGTCTTAGGGAGCCGCTTAACGATCATCGCCATTTTGAAGGACGCCACCGGACCGATCCGCTCGCGTACCATCTCAACCACTTCCGTAACGATCTCGCCGTGAGGACGACGCACTCCCGCTTTGAGCACGATCAGACCCAACGGGATTTCTGCCTTGATTGGGTCGGCTATTCCCACAACCGCGCATTCGGCGACGTCGGGATGCGCTGCCAGCACCTCTTCCATCGCGCCGGTGGACAAACGATGGCCGGCGACCTTGATGATGTCGTCGGTGCGGCTCATGATCCAGAGGTAGCCATCCTCATCTTTGTAACCTGCATCCGCGGTCAAGTAGTAGCCGGAATAACGGCTCAGATACGACTTTTGAAAACCTTCGTCGTTGTTCCATAGAGTGGGAAGACAACCGGGCGGCAGCGGAAGCTTAATAACGATGTTGCCGATTTGACCTCCCGATAGCTCCTGGCCGTCATCGCTCAGCGCGCGTACGTCATATCCTGGAACGGGTTTTGTGCATGACCCGGGTTTCACCGCAAGCTTCCCCAAGCCAACGCAATTGGCGCCGATTGGCCATCCGGTTTCTGTTTGCCACCAGTGATCAATGACCGGAACACCGAGCTGCTTCTCTGCCCAGAGAAGCGTATCGGGATCGCACCGCTCACCGGCAAGAAAAAGGGTGCGGAAACAACTCAAATCATACTTGTACATGTAATCGCCGTTGGGATCCTCTCGTTTGATCGCTCGGAAGGCCGTCGGTGCCGTAAACAGGACTCTCGCACCATGCTCAGAGATCAAGCGCCAGAAAGCGCCGGGGTCGGGAGTGCCGACCGGTTTGCCCTCATAGAGAATTGTCGTGTTGCCGTTCAAGAGAGGGGCATAGACGATGTAGGAATGGCCCACTACCCAACCCACGTCAGATGCGGTCCAGAAGACCTCACCCGGCTCGACGCCGTAGATATTCTTCATGCTCCACTTGAGCGCAACCATGTGGCCGCCATTGTCGCGGACGATTCCTTTAGGAAGACCCGTGGTGCCTGAGGTGTACAAGATGTAGAGCGGATCGGTAGCAGCAACTGGAACACAATCGACCGGCTTGGCGTCCGCCATTAGTTCCGACCAGTCGAGATCGCGGCCGGCGATCATCGACGCCTTCGCCTGCGGACGCTGGAGAACAATGCACCGCAGGGGCTTCACTGATGCGAGTTCAATTCCCTTATCGACCAGAGGTTTGTAAGGGACAATCCGGTCCACTTCGATGCCACAGGAAGCCGAGATGATCAGCTTAGGTTGCGCATCATTGATGCGACTCGCCAGCTCATGAGCGGCAAAACCCCCGAAGACCACGGAGTGAATCGCTCCAATCCGCGCACAGGCCAGCATGGCAATGACGGCCTCTGGCACCATCGGCATATAGATGATGACTCGGTCGCCTTTTTGAATTCCCTGGCGTATTAACGCTCCGGCAAAACGTGCCACTTGATCCAACAACTCACGATAGCTGAAGGTTTTGACTGTCCTAGTTACCGGGCTATCGTAGATGAGAGCAGTCTGGTTTCCTCGGCCCTGTTCGACGTGCCGATCGAGGGCGTTGTAGCACGTGTTCACCGTGCCTCCGGTAAACCAGCGATAAAACGGAGGACGGGAAGCATCGAGAGCCCTGTCCCATTTTTTGTACCAATGAATCCCTTCGGCCATTTCAGCCCAGAAACTCTCCGGAGCCTTTAGCCATCGGGCATAAATTTCCTCATATGTGCCAGCGTCCATCGGAGGGTCCTCCCTTCTACCTAGGTTAATTATCCAGCTGAGACCTCGCGTCGAAATATCTCCGCGACGGTTATTCTCATTGTTCTTTACTCCGCCGTCAGGCTTAACTCAAATTGAAATGAGGAGACGCTGACTAGGATTTCCCGACGCGAGTGCTCGCTAGCAAGAGATTCCAGTGTGACATCTCCAGATTTTTTAAGTACAGTGAAGCAACCGTCGATCTTATTAGCTTTTACTCAGCAATGAGAAATTCACTAGCATGGCCGGTTTTCGCGGGATTACTTATTGCGATCACTGCCCTTTTCGCCAGAGCCGAAGACCCGCTTCCACGCCCACCTGAGAAAACGCGGGAGACGCATCTACAAAACTTGAAGCAGCTCACCTTTGGCGGGCAGAATGCCGAAGCGTACTTTTCCTTCGACGGCACAAAACTCATCTTCCAATCCACCCGGCCTCCCTTCGAGTGCGATCAAATCTTCAGCATGAATGTCGACGGAAGCGATGTAAAACTTCTAAACAGTGGCAAGGGCCGCACGACTTGCGGATTTTTCTTTCCAGATGGAAAACGATTCATCTATGCTTCCACTCATCTGGCAGGGGATGCCTGTCCACCGGCGCCAAATCGAAGCCAGGGGTACGTCTGGCCCATTTATCCTGCGTACGACATCTTCAGCGCGAACATCGACGGTTCCGAATCGATACGATTAACGAAAAGTGCCGGTTACGACGCGGAGGGAACCATCTCCGCTGACGGCAAAAGGATCGTTTTCACCTCCATGCGCTCAGGTGATCTTGACATCTACACGATGAATGCTGATGGCTCAGGTACTAAGAGGCTTACTTTCGAGAAAGGATATGACGGTGGCCCCTTTTTCTCCTGGGATGGTAAAACCATCGTTTATCGAGCCTACCACCCAAAGACCAAAGAAGAGTTAAAGGAATACGAGTCCCTGCTCAAGCAAAATCTCATCAAGCCGACGAGAGCAGAAATTTTCATGATGTCCGCTGAAGGGTCCAACAAACGGCAAGTAACCGACAACGGCGCGGCAAACTGGGCGCCATTCCTACACCCTAACAACCGGCAGATTATATTTTCATCAAATCTGCACGATCCCGAGCGGCGGAGCTTTTCCCTTTATCTTATCAATGTCGATGGAAGCGGCCTCGAGCGGATCACTCACGAGGCTCGATTCGATAGCTTCCCGATGTTCTCTCGGGACGGCAATAAGTTGGTCTTCGCGTCAACCAGGAATGCGAAAGAGCCAAGGGAGTTCAACATCTTCATAGCCGACTGGCTTCGATAAAACCGAAGCCCTCGTCTTCATCACCCCCAAACCAACAGGTGGTGACATCAGTAGCTTTTTTGAGTAGAGTGCCTCAAGGTCGGAGGTAATCCCTTTGGAAACTGCGGCGCGCGAATTTCAAATCATGGTAAAGACGGTCGGCGCGATCTGTAACCTCGACTGTCACTACTGCTACTACCTGAAGAAGGAGGAACTCTATCCCAAGGGAACCAATTTTCGTCTGAACGACGAGACATTGGAGCGTTATATTATCCAGCATATTCGGGCAACGCCGAAGGAGATCGTCAGCTTCTCCTGGCATGGGGGCGAGCCGACCCTGCTCGGCGTCGACTTTTTTCGCAAAGCCGTCGAGTTGCAAAAGAAACATCTCCCCGAGGGCAAAAAGATCATCAACGGTATTCAGACCAACGGCACCACGATCGATGAGGAGTGGTGCGAGTTTCTCGCCAAGGAGAATTTTTACATTGGCCTCAGCCTAGACGGGCCAAAGGAGCTCCACGATCACTACCGCGTCACCAAGGGGCAAAAGCCCACGCACAAGCAAGTCGTGCACGCTTTCCAGATGCTTCGCCGGGCCAAGGTGCACGTCGATCTACTCTGTGTTGTGCACGATGTTAACGTGCGCTATCCGACCCAGGTCTACCGTTATCTAAAGGATATCGGTGGACAATACCTGCAGTTCCTCCCGCTGGTCGAAATCAACGACGATGTCGCGAGATCGATAAACCCGCGCTCCGTACCCGCGGCGGCCTACGGTGAGTTTCTTTGCACTATCTTCGACGAGTGGGTGCGCAATGACATAGGAAAAGTATTCATTCAACTCTTTGACGAGTCGGTGCGCCCGTTTCTCGGGATGGAACACGCGCTTTGCATCTACCGCGAAACCTGCGGCGATGTCCCGGTCATCGAGCACAACGGGGATTTTTATTCTTGCGACCACTACGTTTTGCCAGAATACAAGATCGGCAATATCTACGAGCAGACTCTTGCAGAAATGGTCGAGGACCCGCGGCAGCGTGACTTCGGACAAAAAAAGTGGACGAGTTTGCCGCGCTACTGCCGCGAGTGTGAAGTCTTGAGCATGTGCAACGGCGGCTGTCCGAAGGATCGCGTCATCAAGACACCCGACGGTGAAGAGGGACTGAACTACCTGTGCGCGGGCCTAAAACAGTTCTTTAGGCATAGCAAACCCTATTTTGTAAAGTTCGCCGAGTTGACGGACTCAGGCGAGCCGACGGAAAAACTCATGGCGATGGTGCGCGCAGCAGACGCCAAGACGTTTGTCCGCCAAGCCGGCCGCAACGATCCCTGCCCGTGTGGGAGCGGTAAGAAATACAAGAGATGCTGCATGGGCAAGCAATCCACGCGGGATAGATAGCTGCTCCAGAGTGAGTCCTTCGACAAGCTGCTCAGCACGAACGGAAACAGGTTGAAACGATATACGAAATCCGTGCGTCCTGAGACCCAAAGCAGGATTCTTTTTTTCAGTACTAGCTAGTGCTGACTGAAAAACTTAAGAATGCTTCGACGATGCTCAGCATGAATGGATTTGAACCCATTTTGCCTGTGGCTCCCCGTTCGTCCTGAGCTGCGTCGAAGGGCGAACGGGCGATTCTCCAGTGAGAACTAGCTGCTGACTGCACAGGCCGTAGAGAGTTAACGAGGAGAGGGCTCCATGACGATCTATGACGAAATGATGGAAGGCGCCATTGACATCCACTGTCATATCGACTTCGAGTTTTCGGCAAAGGAAAGAAAACGGGAACCCGAGTTTCAATGGCTGCCGAAGGCCGAGGCTATGGGCATGCACGGCGTAGTCTTGAAATCTCACTGGTGGCCCACGGTCAACGTTGTTCCTTATATTCTGGCATCGGCGCAAACCAAGGTCGCTCTCTGGTCGAGCGTCGCTCTCAACATTACCGCCGGTGGACCCAACCCCTGTGTGATCGAAGCCTGCGCCAAGCTTGGCGGGAAGATGGTCTTTCTCCCGACTTGGAGCGCGCGCAACGACGTAGAACGCAAAGGCTTCAGCAATCGGCTCAAATCGTACTACGAAAACCACGCTCAATTGGATAACCCCAATTATTATTTTCTCGACGACAAGGGAAAGCTGATCCCGCGCGGCCGTGACATCATCGCGTGCTGCAAAGCGGAGAACTTAACCCTCGGCATGGGTCACGTTTCGTGGCAAGAATCCCTGGCTTTTATTGAAGCGGCGCGCGACATGGGCTTCAACCGGATCGTCATTAACCATGCGCACAGTCACATCATCGGCATGCCTGTGGATGCTATGAAACGCGCCGCTGATATGGGAACTTTCGTCGAAGTGTGCTGGAACGCGCTGGCCCCCGGCCGCATGGACTCCCCCGAGCTAGTCCAGCAACTACGCGCCGTTGGATTGCGGCAAGTCATTGCGAGCACCGACTACTTCCGGCCCTACAGTCCGAATCCCGCGGAACTCTTTCGCATGTTTTTAGGAATGCTGCACGAAGGCGGCTTGAGCAAGGAAGAGGTGAAACAAGTCGCCGCAACCAATCCAGCTCGGCTGATGGGCCTGGAATGACTTAAAATCTCGCTTCGCCCGCCGCTGACTCGGCTAAACCTGGATTCCGCAGTTAAACCGAATTTGCCGAGAGCGAAGCGGGATCCTGGAGCAGCGAAGGCGTCCGACTGCGAAGTTGCAAAATCATTTTACGCTCTCGCACGTCGTTGCCATGAGTTTAGCATTTCTCCAAGCACCGGTGATCAATGTCTGCTCAGAGGTAGAAACCCATCGACTTCGCTGCGGAAGGGTTGCGCCTCGCGCTTTCTATGGATCGCAACTGCGGAATCCGGGTTAAATTCTTTCTTCTTCCGGTATTGTATCGGTCACCAAATCTCGAATCAGCGGCCGTTTAGGAAGTGGTTCGACGGTGATGACTGTCGGGGTCAGCTTCGCGATGCAGGTATATTCCACCTCGCCGTTCACCAGCGCCATGCAGGTTTTGCAGGCGTTGGCGTTGATGCAACTGTAGCGGATCGCCAGCGAGCTATCGAGGTTTGCACGGACCCAGCGAAGCGCATCGAGAACCGACATCCCATCTTCATAGGGCACTTCAAAGTTTTCATAGCGGGGCGTTTCATTCGCAGTACCGCGCCGAACGCGGAGAACTGCCTTCTTAATTGGTCGCTCAGCCATGACTTTCATCGCGGCGATTCAATTGAACCGGCGCTGTCCAGCGAGACAGGATCTCGCCGTTGCGTAGTTCAATCACTTGGTTCTTGAGCAGCGACTCATTAGCATCTGGAAAGTCTTCCCGCTGATGCGCGCCGCGGCTTTCAGTGCGCGCCAGTGCCGATCTAACGAGCGTTTCTGCGGTCGCCAACATGGCGTGCAGCTCAAACCAGTCCTGCAGATCAAGGTTGTACGAAGTTTCATCCGTCAGCGAGGCGTTCGGCAGATCATCCATTTGCATCTGCTGGATCCGCGCTAGTGCAGCGGTAAGCTTTTCTCCGGTACGAAACGGCCCGGCCTTTTCCCACATGAGATTCTGTAGCTCCGCTTGAAGCGCGACCGGCGGAACACCGCCCTTCGAGCGTCTCAATGCTCTCACGCGCTCCACTGCAGCTGCAGCTAATTCGGCGTGCCAATCCAAGTGCGTGTGTTTTGCCGCTTCGGCCGCCGATGAACCGGCACGCTCACCGAAAACAAAGGCTTCCGTAATTGCATTCCCCGACAAGCGATTGGCGCCGTTGGCCCCGCCGACCGCTTCGCCGGCGGCGTAAAGCCCTTTGATACGCGTCTCCATGTTGGCATTCACTTTAACCCCACCCATATGGTAGTGGGCCATCGGTCCGACCTCCACCGGGGTTTTCGTAACATCGATACCGTTTAGGAGCAAACGATCAATCACCGGTCCGAAAGCAGCCCGTAACTGTCCCTCAGGGATGTGGCGAAAGTCGAGATAAGCACCGCCACGCGGCGATCCGCGGCCAGCCTCGACTTCTTTTAAAATCGAATAGGATGCCAAGTCCCGTGTGGCGGTGTAACGGCCGAAATCCGCACCACCGTAGCGATCGACGAATTCTTCGAACTGGCCGTTGAGTAATTTTCCACCGAGCTTGTAGCGGAAGGGATCCCACATTATCGGATCCATGCCCACCAACCGGGGCGCCAGATGGCCGATGGGAAAAAATTGGACGAATTCCATATCCACCAGCTCTGCGCCGGCCCACAACCCCAAGGCGTAGCCTTCGCCGCCCATATTTGCCGATGCGCTGTTGCGCGCGTAGAGCTTGGTCAAACCGCCCGCGGCCAGAATGACGGCCTTGGCTTGAAAGGAAATCAGCTCACCGTCGAGCAAATTGAGCCCCAGAGCTCCCAGGGCGCGGCCATCTTTAGTGACAATCTCAATTACGGTGACGTTGCTAATACGGCGAATTTCACTGATCTCACCGACCTTGCGTCGCAACGTCGCTGCAACCGCCGGACCGGTGTTGAGAAAATCGACATAGCAGCAGCGACGACGGCTGTGGCCCGGCGCGATTTCTTGTTTGATGTGGCCGTTCTCCCGAGCCCACCGCGTGCCCCACCGCTCCATTTCAAGAATACGTTTGGGGCCGTCCTTACAGAGAAGCGCGGACAGCTCTTCGTCGCAGAGCCCCCTCCCGGCTTTTATAGTGTCCGCAAAATGGATCTTCCAGTCGTCCGGCTCTTGATGGCCGATGGCTGCGGCCACTGTCATCTGCGCCATGACCGTGGCACCGCCGCGCCCGACAAGACTCTTGTCGAGAAGGATGACAGACGCGCCTTTTCGCGCCGCCGCGATGGCGGCATACATCCCAGCGCCTCCGGCGCCTACGATTAGCACGTCAGTGGTGAGGTGAGGCATCACTGCCGGGACTGGTTGGCTTAAGCGGAGCGCACTTGCGCCAGTCCTGATCCGCTCACTTCGCGAGCGGATCGGGACGAAGTTGGAAGTGCACGGCGAGCGGCTTGGAACCCTTGCCGCGCTCCATCAACCACGCGGCGCGGTCGCCGCTCGAACTCCACAGTCCGCGGCCTTTCCAGCCGGCCTTCGGATCGTCGATCCTACCGTCGAAGCCTTTGGCGTAAAAGCCCAGCGGATAGGGCACGGTCAACAGGATCATCTTGCCGTCCTTAAACGCAACCAAGCCACCATGCAGGTTGGCGGTAGACATCGGCACGTCCTCGCCGAGACCGAACGTGTTGTGCTGGTCAACCCACGAATAGTAGCTCGACTCGGCGCTGTTCTCGCCGATGCCCTTGAAGCCCGGACCGGGATATTGATGAAACGACCAACCTTCGGGGCAGTGATCGCCAGTCGCTTTCGGCCCGTTCAGCGGACCCTTACACTTGCGCCGGTCGAAACTTCCCAGGTGACCGCTGCCGAGCGATACCCATACGACACCCTGGCGGTCGATGTCAGCGCCGCGAATCCCGAAGCCCGGCTTCGGCACGTTGTAGATCTCGGCAAGCGCTGTCTCTGACGGATTGGCTCCCGGAACGAGCCGCACGATTGACCCCGGATACCGTCGCACCGAGCCCCAGATCGAGCCGTCCACCGGGCTCGGCATCACTGCGTAAAAGCCCGCGACGATCCGCTTGTCCTTGGTTGGATCCACCGGCTGGTCGGGCTCGACATACTCGTCGCGCTTGCCGTTGCCGTTAGTATCGAGGATCAGGGGAGTCCAGCCCTGCGATTTTGCCACATCGCCCGTCTCGTCGAACGTCCTGGTGTTGATCCAGCCAACCACCGGCGCGGTTGCACCGCCAGCGCTGGTCCAGAGTGTATCGTTGGCATCATAGCCGAACTGCAAATGATGCGTCTGGAAGCATGTATCGACGTACGTGTATTGCTGTGTCTTGGGATCGAGCATCGTGAGAGAGCGATTTGTCTGCTCCAACGGAAAGACCTTGGCCGAGGGATGTTCTGAGCCCTTTTTGCAAAAGGCCGGATTGTCGGCTCCACGAAACCTCGCGGCGAACCACACCCGTCCCTTTTTGTCGACCATGCCGTTATGGTTATTCGCTTTGGTATTCCAGATCTTCTCCGTGCCCCAGTAAGGCGACGGCTGCATGAGCTTGTCGCTTGCCGCGTGGCCCGGCCCGAGCGCCTCCGGCGTATTCGCATCGCGTATCGGCGCCTTTAGGTTCGTGGCCGTGTGCGTTTTCGGATTGAGCACCGGGATGAGGTCTACGCTATACTCAGTAGAGCCATAGACTGGTCCGTAGGGGTTGACTGTCGGGTAGCGCCGATCCGAGGCGATCAGATCGTGAGTGTAATGCTTGTCGTTGAGCCAATCCCAGGTGGTGACGACGATGTTGCGCTCGGCCCCTTGAGGCCGTGGCGGCTTCGCATGGGGCAACTCGCCCTTGGCGATCCGGTCCGTCCAATCCGCAAAGTAGCGGAGGGGAGCCGCACCCAGGTCTTTAACGATCGTGTTGAACATTTGTTCGCCTGATTGCCCTGATTGGATGCGTCGAATCCACGCCTCCTCGGAACTCTTGAACTCGCCCATCGGGTAGGGCACGTTTTTCGGGAATGTCCGTGTGGACAGTGCGCCCATCTGATGGCAGCCGACGCAACCGTTGTTCTTCATCGTATTGAGCCATTGGCTCTGGGTCACCTTGGCGGGAATTGTGCCTTTGCCGCCGAACTCGCTCGCATCCGGAACCTTCAGCATCGAATACCAATAGATCGCCGGATAGTATTGCGCCGCGGCAGCTTCGTTCGGCGCCACCAACGCCTTGAGGTTGAGGATTTTACCTGGAGCGGCCTTGACCTTCGGCGAATCCACCAGCCCGTAGCCCCGCACCCACACATTATAAGTTGCTTTGGGCAGATCCGGCACCACGTAGCGCCCTTGATCATCGGTCACCACCATCCGGGCGAACCGGGTGGGAAGGTCCGTGGTCTCGGCAATTACCCAGACGCCGGCTTCGGGTCCCTTGGCGCTGGTGACCACGCCGCCGATATCATCGTTGTCTATGGAAACTCCTGCACTTTGCTGGCTGCTCAGTTGGCTCGGCCATGAAGCAAGGAAAGCTGCAATGCCGACGGTCGCGACACATACGTACAACAGTCTTTTCATTTTCATGTCTCGCTCCTTTCGCCTTAGCACGTAGTCCCTTACAAACGCGCCCGGTCGCTCGGATGCTTATTACGGGCTAATCCTGTGCGGGGAGCCTACCGAAAATTGAAGTGCTGTGTCAACTTGACACTTGATGTAGCCAAACAAGTGGGATAGCAAACAGCGATCATCAATCGGTTGCGCCGCTCACCACTAATGTATTCAAAGAGGCGAGTCGCAAACATCGGTGGGATCAGGACAATCGTCCCACCAACGTTCACAAGAATCCCAACCTGATTTTTCGTCCCGGTTACTTTGCCAGTGGATTGGGACGGAGCTGGAAGTGTACGGCCAGCGGCTTTGAGCCTTGGCCATTTTCCATGAGCCACGGCGCGCGGTCGCCGCTCGAACTCCATAAGCCGCGACCTTTCCAGCCGGCTTTCGGATCATCTATGCGTCCGTCGAAGCCCTTGGCGTAAAAACCGAGCGGATAGGGCACGGTCAACAGGACCATTTTGCCGTCTTTGAACGCGACCAGGCCGTGGTGCAAGTTGGCGGTGGACATTGGCACGTCCTCGCCAAGGCCAAACGTGTTGTGCTGATCGACCCAGGAGTAGTAGCTCGACTCTGCACTGTTCTCGCCGATTCCCTTAAATCCGGGACCAGGGTATTGATAGAAGGACCAGCCTTCCGGGCAGTGATCGCCGGTTGCCTTCGGTCCATTGAGCGGCCCCTTGCATTTTCTCCGGTCGAAGCTGGCGAGGTGGCCGCTCGCAAGCGACGCCCAGACAACTCCTTGCTTGTCGATGTCGGCGCCGCGGATGCCGAAGCCCGGCAGCGGAATGTTGTAGATTTCGGCGAGCGCCGTCTCCGAAGGATTCGGGCCCGGCGCGATGCGCACGACTGCGCCGGGAAAAGTCCGTACCGAACCCCAGACCGAGCCGTCCGCAGGGCTCGGCATTACGGCGTAGAAGGGTGCCGAGATCCGTTTGTCTTTCGTGGGATCGACCGGCTGGTTGGGCTCAACGTACTCGTCGCGCTTACCGTTACCGTTGGTGTCGAGGATCATCGGCGTCCAACCTTGCGCTTTAGCCGCGTCACCCGTCGCGTCGAATATCTTCATGTCCAGCCAACCGACGACTTGACCGCCGCCGCTGGTCCACAGCACATCGTTGGCATCGAACTGCAGATGATGCGTCCCAAAGCAGGTGTCGATGAACGTGTACTGCTGCGTCTTGGGATCGAGCATCGAAAGATGTCGGTTCGAGCGCTCCACGGGAAAGGCTTTGGCCGAAGGATGGTCCGAGCCTTTCTTGCAGAAGGCTGGATTGTTCGGACCTCGGACCGCCGCGGCGAACCATACGCGTCCATTGCGGTCGAACATGCCGTTGTGGTTGTTCGCCTTGCTGGTCCAGACCTGTTCGTTGCCCCAGTACGGCGACGGCTGCATCGGTTTTTCCCCCATCGCCGCAGGGGTATCCGCGTCCCGCACAGGGGCCGGAAAGTTCTTCGTGGCGTGTGTTTTTGGATCGAGGACAGGAATGAGATCGACGCTGAGCTCAGTGGACCCATACACCGGGCCATAAGCATTCACAGTCGGAAAGCGACGATCCGAGGCGATCAGGTCGTGGAGATAATGTTTGTCGTCGAGCCAATCCCAGGTGGTGACGACGATGTTGCGCTCCACGCCTTGCGGTCGCGGTGGCTTGGCATGGGGAAGCTCTCCCTTCGCGATGCGATCTGTCCAGTCCGCAAAATAAGGGAAAGCCGCGGCGCCGAGTTCTTTGACTGCCGTCGCAAACATGGGTACGCCGCCTTGACCCGACTGAATGCGCCGAAACCACGCCTCCTCGGAATTCGAGAACTTGCCCAAGGGGAACGGCACGTCGCTCGGAAATGTGCGCATGGAGCGCTGGCCTATCGAATGGCAGTTGGCGCAGCCGTTTGACTTCATCAAGTTCAAATATTCATTCTGCGTCAGCTTCTCGGGGATTTTTCCCTTGCCGCCAAACTCGCTTTTCTCTGGAATCTTCATCATGGAATACCAATAGATTGCCGGATAGTATTGCGCCGCGGCAGCGTCGTTCGGAGCAATGACCGCTTTCAAACTGAGATTCTTACCGGGCGTGGCTTTAACTTTTGGCGAGTCGACTAGCCCATAACCACGCACCCAGATGTTGTAATTGGCCTTCGGTAAGTCCGGCAACAGGTAACGCCCCTTATCGTCGGTGACGACCATCCTGGCGAACCTGGTGGGAAGTTCAGTCGTCTCAGCAATTACCCATACGCCCGCTTCCGGCCCCTTCGCGCTGGTGACCACACCGCCGATGTCATCGCTGTCGATGCTCACTGACGTGCCTTGTTGGCTACTCAACTGGCTAGGCCACGAAGCCAAGAAAGCGCCAATAACCGTTGCCACGATACCCAAGTAAAAGAGTCTCTTGGTCTTCACGTCCTGCTCCTTTCGCTTTCACCACAGTTCATTGAAAGACGCGCTCGCCACCCTGAAACCGCCTCGATCCATAAGGGACTTTCGATGCCGAAGAGTATCGAAAAATGGCGGGTTATGTCAACGAACCCTAGCTCCGGTTAGATTTTCAGATGGCTTGACAGGCGTGAGCTTAAAGCGGTTCGCTCGCCACGCGAAATCAACATTCTTGTCCTGTGGGAGGATGATCTTAGCCTTGGCCGCTCCCCAGATAGCGTGAAAGCCGCTTCTTTAGATCAACTTCTCAACCATCGATGCCGCTACAATCGCTTTCGCTCTTGGGTCCTGCAGCGCCACTTCTTTGAGAATGGAATTTATTGAATTCAAAGAAGGCGTTAGCGTAGGTTCGAACTCTGCGGCGAACAACTCGTAGCATTTCTCTAGCGCCTGCGGCTTCTTCTCCAGCGCGGGAAGCCAGCGACCGATTTCCTTGACCGTCACCTGCGGCTCGTTCTTGAAGAAGCGGAGGCTCTCCACGTAGATAGAAGCGACTTTTTTGACCAACTCCTTGTTGGCCGCGAGAAACCGCCGGGTCGTGGCGAGCGGCACCCAATGACAATCGAGAGCGAGACTGTCCGCTATTACGCGAAAGCCTCGGTCTCCGCCAGAAATGCTTTCTCAGGCGGCAAAAGCGCGGCGTCGATCTCTCCGACTCGTAGTGCCTCGAGGCTGCGATCGTTGATGCCAAGATCCACCAGCGTCAGATCGTTCTTGTCCAGGCTCCATTTTCTCACCAGCGCCAGCATCACCATACCCGCCATGCGCCGCGGCTGATTGATCCCAACTCTTTTCCGTTTGAGATCGGCTATTCCATCAATAGTCGCATTTGCCGCCAGATAAAATGCCGGACGGTTGAGAATTCCGCCAACGATCACGAGATCGCTCCCTTCGAGTAGCGAGAAGATCAACGACGGAACATTGGGCGTGCCCACAGGAGTCACCTGCGTGACAATGTCGCTGACGACTTTTTCTTCATCTTGCTGATTCACCACTTCGACCGAAATATTTTCCTTCTCAAAAAAGCCTGCCGTTTTGCCAAGCAGCGGAAGAAAACGGCCGATGCTGGATACCCCGATGCCTATTTTTATTTCATCCATAGCCGAAAAATTTTTCGTCGCTTGTCAGTGCGTCGACTTGCTGCCAACGGTGGTGACCGTGATATGCGACATCGGCGAATCCGCTTTCGCGCCGTGCCAGTGCCGTTCGCCGGCTTTGATATGTACGACGTCGCCGACGGTTATCTCGCGCTCTTCCCTCTCCGTCGCGACCATGCCTCGGCCGGCCGTCACCACCAAGATCTGATCGCAGTCGTGGGTATGCCATCCGGTAGTGGCACCTTCGCGGAAGTTTACCACATTGCAGCGAAAATTCTCGGACTGTCCGTCGCCGATAATCGCTTGCCGCGTCCGGCTGACCGGCTCCCCAGTCCATCCGGCGATGGGCGTGGCGCTGTCCATGGGTTTCTCCGGCAAATCTTGAATTTTGAGTACGCGCATATGGCCGGGCGGCTTATCTGGTACCGATTTCGGAAACTAAATTTGGCATACTCGCTTACGGAGGCAATTTTGATGTTGGTCAGGCGCTTTCCGAATTCAACATAACATCAACGAGCTGAGGCTATGGTTTTCATCTGACGCATCCTTTCATCCGCACAAGAATTCAAAATCTCACAGGCGAATTCGGGTTTAAATCGAAAAATGCCAAGCAATTTCTCCTCGGCGATCTATTCAGCCGTGACAAAACAATAATGCTAAGGGCAGGTTTGAACTATGATTGGATCGACAGCACTGGGGTCGGTAAGCCTCACCAATGGCGGACCGCTTACGATGGTGACGTCGACCATGGGCGGGAATCTCGCTCTCACTACCGCCGCGGGGTGGACCTCACTCTGGCGGCTGGACAGAAACTAACGCTGGCAGACGATGCGAACTTAACGGCTGCCGGCGGTGTCAACCTCCTGGGTTCGGCGCAGATTGGCGGTACTCAGACGCTTAACGGCGGGACTGGCTTCTACGTTTGTGCTGGCGTCTGATACAAACCTCAATGCGCTGCCGCTGCCGTCCTCAGGAAACATCACCGCCAATTTGACCGGTACCCAGGCGAGCTTCGCGGGAGCGCCGATCCTACCGTCAGCGGTTAACCTTTCCACAACGGGGAACAACTTCGGTGGGACTGTAAGTGTTACCACGGCATCGGTTGCCATCAGCAATTCAACAGGCGACATGGTGATCAATGCGATTTCGGCCACCGGCAGTTATTGACCTTCTCGCCACGGAAGGCTCGATCTTGATGGTAATAGCGCCGCGAACAATCTGCAGTAGCGGACTCAAATCTGAGAGCATTAGGCAGCGTCATCGGTCTGAGCACGGACCCTATCGAAGTAAGTATCAATCCAGGCCTGCCTGGAGTAGCGGCTACGGGACAAATAGGCGGAGTCTCCGTGCATATCAACAGTACGGTTTCGCCGACCAACACGCTGACGTTACTCAATTCGCCGCCGGGAGAAGTCATTTTCAATTCTCATCGGCTAATCCGGCCCCTATAACTTACCGAATTTGATAGGCGTTGCCGATGAACTCAACTCGTATCGAGTTAATGAAAACGATTACTTCACAGATTTGCTACTCGATGTGCTCAGCGAGGACTTCTTCAAGGAGCAGCCATTCTATTGCAAGCTGGATGATAGCCTGACGGTAGATCCCGATTCTAACCTATGCATGGATCAAAACGGCAAGAAAGCTTTCTCTCAGATCTGACATAGTACTTCCTGGTGGGATCACAGCCTCGGCCCTTACTGTTCTTTTCTTCCGATTGCATGCCCGTTGGGAGGTGGCTATCCATTAGTTCCATTGCCCCTCTCACTTCAGCCCTCCCTGCCCGACTGCGATTCTTGAGGAGCATTCGATGCGCAGCGGTTGCCGGCTATGCCGCGCACCCATCAGGAGGGCTAGAGTCAGAGGACTCCTATCTCGGACCGGACGACGAAAAGATTCTTACGTTCTTGCCCCGTCGTGATATGTTCACCCGTCGCGGAAATTTTTGGCCCGGTAGCACCGAGAGCTATCGCACTCTCTCACTTTGTTTTGGACAGGGTCTGCTCGTTCTTCGAGGCGACGATACTCCTGGATCAGCTCAAGAATGCCCTGATTGAACCGGCTCATGAGACGTTTGAGGGCTCGAACGTTTTTCTGAGGTTGGCCAAGCGCCAGCATTTGTGATTTCAAATTCATTCAAAAAGAACGATCGTCGTCCCGAAACAGTTCACACAAGCCACATGCTAGCGGCAAGGGTGTCACTAAAATGACAGGTTGCCGACTTTCACCGCATCCGCAGGCGCAAGCTTGCTCGGGCCCGGTTGCTCCAACCTCGACTCCGTCAGAGGAGTGCTACCTGTCGTCACATTATTGATATCTGCCGAAGGCAAAGAAGCGCGGCGCGTGGACTGGAGCATCCCCTTTTTGCGCAAGCGCTCGATAAAGGTCGTACGATTTAGGTTGAGTAACTCCGCTGCCAATGTTTTGTTTCCTCGCGAACGCTCAAGGGCCTGCTGTATGAAGCCGTTCTCGATCTTCTCAAGGACGTCATCGAGGTCAACTCCCTCACTGGGTAAGGATACCTGTGCCATCGCTTGGTGTTGAGGCATCGCATTGTAGATCACGTAGTCGGGAAGATCCGTGGGCCGGACGATACCCCCCTCATTCAGCACCACGAGGCGCTCAACGAGATTCTCCACCTCTCTGACGTTTCCTGGCCAGTAATACCTCACCATTATCGCCATGGCATCGCCATCCACTTGAATGACCGTTTTCCCCCTCCTGCGCGTGTGAAGGGACAAGAAATGGTCAACAAGGAGCGGTATGTCCGAATCGCGCTCGCGCAAAGGTGGAAGTTCCAATGGAAGAACGTTTAAGCGATAAAAGAGATCCTCCCGAAATTTTTTCTCGCGCACCGCAACCCGAAGATCCTTATTGGTGGCCGCGACGACTCGAACATCGACCTGTACCGGAGTGTCGCTGCCGACGGGTTCAAACTGCCGCTCTTGAAGTACCCGCAGTAACTTCACCTGTAGTTTTGCACTCATTTCGGCGATCTCATCGAGAAAAAGCGTTCCGCCGTGGGCGAATTGGAAGCGACCCTGGCGCGCATTGATGGCGCCCGTAAAAGCGCCACGTACATGACCAAACAGTTCGCTTTCCAAAAGTTCCTCTGGGATTGCGCCACAATTGACTGGCACAAAGCATCCATTTTCCCTTGGACTCAGCTCATGGATTGCCCGGGCCGCCAACTCCTTTCCAGTGCCGCTTTCACCTGTGATCAAGACCGTGGAGTTACTATTGGCCAATCTGGCGATCATCGCGCGTACAATACGCATCCTTCCGCTATTCCCGACCAAAGGATTACTGAGCGCACTATTTATCTGGGACTCTTTGGATGGTGTGGCGACGTCGAGTTGCATCATTTCTCCTTTTTCGATCGGACGACAATTATTTGAACGGGCAGTGTCTCGAGCAAACCCGATGCCACGTCGTCTTCGATCTTCTCGATCTACTCTAAACCACGGAAAGAATGAAGAATTTTTCGAAGAGATATAATTGAGGGGAAAATGTTCTCGCTGGCGAAAAACTAACACTCCAATATCAACTGTTAGAATATTGGCGGAGAATGTACAGTGAGCTCGTCGCGTGATTGCAAAAACTCCACACTTAACTTAAACTTAACATCTCAAACGGACCGATTTTGTACAATTTAGGTGTACCCAGAGGCAACCCATCCTTCCGCGCCAATCCCCGGAATTCAAGGCCCGCGCTCTGTTAACGAAGGCTTAAGGAGGTCGTAGACATAAATTTCCCATGCTGTCCTCTTCTACGGCCATGCTTGGCGAGCACCCTTCGATCAAGAAGATTTATGAAATTATTCAACGGGTAGCAGCCGCTGAGGTAACCGTCCTCATTACAGGCGAAAGCGGCACTGGCAAGGAGCTAGTAGCGCGAGCGATTCACAACCTAAGCCTCCGGGCTGATCGCCCGTTTGTTCCAGTAAATTGCGCCGCTATTCCGGAAAACTTGCTCGAGAGCGAGCTTTTTGGCCACGCACGGGGCGCTTTTACAGGCGCGCACTCCTCCCGTGCGGGGCTCTTCCAACTCGCCAACCACGGTACGATATTGCTTGACGAGGTGGGCGAGTTGCCGCTTCCACTACAAGCGAAACTCCTGCGAGTGCTACAAGACGGAACGGTAAGACCCATCGGCACGGATCATCCCGTTGAGGTCCAGGTTCGAGTCATTGCGTCGACCAATAAAGACCTTGCCCACCAAGTCGAAAAAGGTTCCTTTCGCGAAGATCTTTTTTTTCGGCTGCAGGTTATTCCGCTTCATCTGCCACCGCTTCGGGCCCGTCGTTCCGATATTCCGCTTCTTGTGAACCACTTCCTTGATAAATCAACCCGAAAGCATGGCGTCTCAGTAAGAATCACCAGAGAAGCAATGATTTATCTTTGGGAGTACGACTGGCCCGGAAATATTCGGGAGTTGGAGAATCTCATCGAACGACTAGTGCTCTTAAGTGATAATGGCATCACCGATCTCAAGGATTTGCCACCAAATATTCGCTCCTATGTTTCAGAGAAGAAATGTCCCCATCCCACCCTGGGGAACGGACAGATCGATCTACGGGACGCGACAGAGCAACTTCAATATCGATTGATGGAAGAAGCATTGCGCCTTAGCAACGGCAATAAGAGCGCGGCTGCCAGAATGCTAGGATTAAAACGCACGACACTGGTCGCAAAACTCCGGCGAAAACCGAGAGCCAACGGCGGGCCCTTCACGCTTGCGTCAGAGCCAGAAGAGCCTTTATCCGCGTTCCTGGCCGCTACCGGCTCCGTTAAGGACAGGTAGGTCTTCGGATCGCTCAAGTAAAACAGTGAATTCGGCCGATCATATAGGGACGCGGGGATCGGAACCTACGATCCTAGTCGTCGACGACAATAAGGGAGTTTTGGAGTTCCTGCTGTTGCTACTCTCCAAACATGGACTCTCAGTGCTCGGTGCATCGAGCGGTAACCAATGCCTGGATATCGTCAAGAGCCGGGCCATTGGTCTTATCATCTTGGACGTGATGATGCCTGCGATGGACGGACTTGAGGTTTGCCAGGAGCTTAAAAAGATTGCTCCTTCGACACCAATTATTTTGCTGACAGCGAGAGATGACATGGCGACCCGGGCTGCGGCCATGGATCTCGGGGTGAGCGAATTTGTCGCCAAACCCGTCAACAACCGAGACTTGCTGGATCGGGTTCAGATGCAACTGCGAAATTTAGAATGGGACAAGAATGCGGACCAAGCATTTTGGAAAATCGAAGAATCCAGGCGTGCCGCCGCTCCCAAGAAGTCATAGGAGTGCACTCTCACCAATCTCAACTCTTCGGAGCACCTATGGTCCGCCACTTCAGGCGCAAGTCATGGAAGCTACCCAGGATTTTGCAAATACATCCGACAGATTCGTTCAGATTTGAAATTTAATCGCGGACCGCGAGTGCGCCGCCATCCACTGGCAGATCGACAGCGTATATAAAATCGGACTCATCGGATGCCAGAAAAACCACCGCCTTGGCGATGTCCATTGGGACTCCCCGTCGCCCGGCGAGGTTTCTGACCAGACGATTTTCGGGAACTGCTTCCTGGCCGACCGGCGAACCGATGCGGTTGGGAGAGATCGAGTTGACACGGATACCCTCGGATGCCAGTTGAACCGCCATAGAGCGAGTCAAATTCAAAACTCCGGCCTTGGCTGTCGTATACGCGGTTGCCTCTTTGCGACCCCAATGGCCGGAAGTGGACGCAATGTTAATGATTTTGCCTCTTTTCTTTTGATCGATCATGGCCCGGGCTGCTGATCGAGTGCAGTACCAGACGCTTCGAAGGCAAACATTCATCGTCCGATCCCACTCTTCCTCGGTAATATCAAAGATTGTCTTGTGGTCCGTCCAGGCCGCATTATTCACTAAAATATCAACGCCTCCAAACTCTTGAGTCACCCGCTGGACCATCTTTTCCACCGAATCCGCCGAAGAAACATCGCAAACAATGGCCAGTGCCTTTCCCGGCTGAGCGGCGTTGATCTCGTTTGCCACGCGGCTGCCTCTACCAGCGTCTAGATCGACCACTGCAACTTTTGCTCCTTCCTGAACAAAAAGTTTGCAAATATCCTCTCCAATATTGCGCCCTGCGCCCGTAACAATCGCCACTTGATCTTTGAGCCGCATGTCTTCCTCCATACTAGTCTTGGGGAGGGTAGAAACACCAGCCTATAAGTTCTACATGCACACCGATCACAGCTAAAGCAGCAGCATGCATCGCGTCTGCTGCAGTTCATAGCTGAAACCGGAAGCTTGAGAGGCCTGCTTACAAGCTAACCTTTTCAGTGTAGAGATCCTTAAGAAATTTGCTTCCCTTAAGCTCTTCCAAGAATCGCGGCTCAATGATATCGGTCGGCTTCAGCGATTTCGTGCGCTGATCCGCGACTGTTCCGACGTCCACCAGGGCCTGGATCGCTTCAACTGTCAGCTCCGGAAGGGGTCGCAGCTGGCCTACGAAGCTATCATACATGGTATCTACGGTTACTGATTGATTGCCAGGAAAATACTTCTTGAGGATTGTCAGACTATCGTCACGTTTAGTTACAAAATGATGGATTGCGGCTGCGTAACCCTTCATGAAGCGCCGTATAGTGTCCTCTTCTCTCCTGATGTATGAGCGGGTCGTCATGATCAGATCCGTTACGACAGGTACCGGCTTTACTTCCAATATCTTAATGCCCAGTTTTTGTGCCTCAGCAGCGACTTCGGGACTCAAAGGGGCTCCTTGAACCAGGTTTTTTGAAATCGCCAGTGCTCTGGATGGCGAAAGGCCAGCCGCAACGACTTCAACGTCTTTGGTGGGATCCAGACCCGCGCGCCGCAAAATAACGCGCGCGATCAGATCGGATCGCGTACCTAAGGCTGAAACACCAACTTTCTTGCCTTTTAGATCTTTAACGGCCGAAATGGACGAAGCCACACCCATACCATAGTGGTCGAAGCTAACATGCGAACCGATCAAGCTAATATCTGCTCCATTGGCAACGGGTTGAAGAACCGCCAGCGGATTACCAAAGCCGATAAGGAGGTCGACTCCGAGTAAAGACTGGACCCCGGCCGAGAACGTGTCTCGGATCGGGAGTTCTTCGACATCCACGTCGTGTTTTTTGAAAAGACCGGAATCCACCCCTACGTACGACACCGCGGTACCGATTTCCCAGCCCGAGTAGGCCAACCTTAACTTTTTTGATTTGTCCGCGGCCGAGGAAAGATTGGGACTCAAGATGATTCCGAGAGTAGCCAAAAAGCCAATTGTGTTCAGCAAACCCGTCGACTGTAAAATTTTCATAATTCCTTATAACCTACATTCCCCTTCACGCCAAGAGCAAGAGGAAGAATAGATTTCCCTTGCAAATGGCCTGACTCAGGGGTTGATGCAGCGCACCCTTGTGTCGAGCGAGTAACCGATTGCATCTTTTGCGTCCGTCACGTTCCAACCCAACACCGATTTGCAACCTCCAGGGATTTCATCTACGATTATTTTGTTTTTCATTCGGTTCCAATTTCACCAAGGTTTAGGAGGATTGAGTCGATGGCAACGATGATTACCAACGATTGTATCAATTGCGGCGCCTGTGAACCCGAGTGCCCCAACAATGCCATCTCGCAAGGGGAAACAATCTTTGTCATCGATCCAATGCTGTGCACGGAATGCGTCGGTTTTCATGACTACGAAGCATGCGCTGCGGTCTGTCCGGTGGATTGCTGCGTGACAGATCCGAACAATATCGAGACAGAAGAGGCGCTGATCGCGCGTGCTCGGGCGTTACATCCGGACACACGCTTCGACGACAATTTTGAGTCCCGATTCCGAAAAGGCCAAGGCCAGCCGTCGGCCGCAAGAGCAAAGGCAGATGCTCCAGCCAAAGCCGCATCGGCCGCCAACAACCCAGCGACCGAAGTTACAAGCGGCACCACCCAGCAAGCAAGCACAGGGGCTTCCTCGGCGTATGCGGAGCCTGAAGTTTATTTTGTCCCCCTTCCGGACATCGATTCATGGGACATCCCGGTTCGCTGTTTTAAGTGCAACCAGACGCATGTTGAACCCGTGCGAAACTTCATGATCGGCAATGTCATCTTCTGTCCGCACTGCAACAAGTCCATGGTGGTGCGCGACAATTTGAACTTTCATGTCCGAACCCTACTGAAAGATTCCTACGACAGATGGCAAAACGAACAAAACGAATTTCAAATGAAACGCGAACGGGAACTTGCGGAGTTTACCGAAGCCCGCGTTAAGGAAGCAGAAGCCTTCGAAGCTCATCAGCAGCGCGAACTGCAAAAGATTCGTCAGCAGCTCGACACGATAGGTGAGACTTATGATGCTCCGGGCAAACCCATCAAAAAAGGATCACGCTTCGGATGGGGTTAAGCTTTTTCTCTCATGCTCAACTCCTGGCTTCATCTCATAGCCCTTGCCGTATACATGGGAGCTGTCGTCTGTCTCTGGGCAATGTTGTTACCTGCGACCTCGAGCCTGGAGAATCATAAGGACAAGGTCTCATTTCTCGCCCGCAGTCTCAAGCTTTACAGCCCTATCCAAATCGGCGCTTTGGGTGTGCTTCTTTTCACCGGCGCTTTCCAACTGACGGACCTCAAGGCTGCATATCGTGAGTTGTTCGTGAAACAACTAGGCTATAACCTGGGGATAAAGCTATTGGTTACATTCTTCCTCGTGCTGTTTAGTGTCTACCAGTCAATGGGGATAGCGCATCGATTCGTGAAACGACATGAGACCGGAGATATGATCACTTCTCAGGAATTCGACTCGATCGTTCTGCAACTCAGGAGATCGAATGGACTCGTTCTGATTCTTGCATTGATTACATTATGGTTCGGCCTACGACTCCGCTTTTAATCTCAAGCCGCGGGTACGGGATTTTACCCAGCTCCGGTTAAGCGAACCGGATATAGCAGGAGAACTCCATGATACGCGGTGTGACTCTGACCAGAACTATGAGCTTCGTAAAAACCATGAAGCGAAGATCCGGCATTTGATTCGAGGTCTTGTGGATGCGATCCATTCTGTGTTACGCGAAAGCAAGAAATTCTGGAGATGCTCAAAGAGCATGCAAGCCCGATCCTGCATCTGCGGTCAGATGAAGAAGTAGAGGCACTTTATCAAGAATGGGCCCATTCATTGGAACCCACACCTTACCCTTCCATCGAAGCCATCGCCAACGTTTTCCGGCTTGCGGTCAGGCGCAAACCCGGAGATCGCGAGCTTTAACCCACGGCGGTATGGAATAGTTACTACGTTCGCGAACTGGACGATAGCGGCTATATCGATCAACTCCACCAACAAAAAAGGCGGGATTAAAAACCCCGCCTTTTTGGCTAAGCACCAGGACTTTTATTGGATTCTATCGTTGACTCTGACTCAGCCTTTCTCCAGTCTGCTGTGATGCACCACTCTGCTGAGACGCACCACGCGGCTCTGCTTGTGGGGACGGCACCGCAGCGGCACTCGGCGCAGAAGTAATCCCATCACGGTACACAAGGATTTCGACTCGGCGGTTCTTGGCCCGGCCTTGTCCCGTGCTGTTGTCTTGTAGAGGGGCGCTTTCACCGTACGAAACCGAAACTACCTTTAGTGGATCCATTTTCTTCTGGGTGATCAAATAACGGCTCACAGCATCGGCTCTTCTCTTGCCTAATTCATAGTTAACCTCTTCGGAACCGACATTGTCCGTGTGTCCGGCGACCAGAAAAATCGTGCCGTCCGCACCGGCCGCATCTCCTTTTAGATCGCTCAGAAACCCGTCGATTTCCTTTTGGGCTTGGGCTGGAAGAGCCGCTGAATTAAAAGCAAAGTTGGCTCCTTCTTTCATGTCGATGACAAAACGCCGCTCCAAACGCAAATTGGCCAGCGTGTTCAAAGCCTTATCGCTCTTCGCATCCACCTGACCCAAGCGGCCCTCGAATTGGCCCAACCGGCCTTCGAACTGACCCAGCTTGGTTTCGAGTCCGCTCGTGCGATTGCTCAGAGTTCCGATCTGATTTTCGAACTTTTGCTCATTTGTTGCCACTCGACTGGAGAGAGGATCCATTTGCTCCCTCACCCAGTCACGCGTCGCGATACAGCCTTGCATCACCAGCAACGACCCCAAGGCGCCTGCTGCGATAAAATACTTAGCCCCCACTTGGGAGTATATCTTCATAAACAATTCTCCTCCTTTAATGATCTTTCTTAACGTTCTCTCCATCCAAACGTGCCACCCAAATCACCACGCTAATGAAGGGAAAACCCTTCATGCTCTGCGACAATAGTGCAGCTTCTGCCGGCGCTTTGGCTTCTCACCGTTTTGCCGTTCCTTTGCCCCAGCGTTAGACTGCTTTCTTCCAAAACAAATCTCTCGTCATCAGGGGACCCTGGCCCTGCAATCGGCTGAATTAGTTTGAGTAACTCTATTTCACCAAAGGGCTTTCTGAGGACCATCGCACTAAAATTCTGAGTTTCCGATACCAATGTCCGGCGATAATGTTCGGGTGCCCCACTCATGTAAATTGCTCTTGCTCTTGGATTGATGGCTCTAATACAGCGCATCATTTCAAACCCGCCCAATTCAGGCATATCGGTGTCGGTCACAATCATCTTTGCTTGATGCTGAGGTAATTTGAATAAGCTTGCAGGCCGTCGTGAGCAGTCCAAACCTGATAGCCTTCCCCCCGCAGCCACTCACCCATCATTCTCAGCAGCAATTCATCGTCGTCCACAACCGGTATAGTCTGCGGGTTCAGCACGATGCACCACACTCGCAGCAAGCATTGTACCAAAAACAATATCAGCTATAGGCAATTGATTTATAACAAGATTATTTTCAATTTATTCTTTAACTCTTATCTCATTGTATGATTTTCCCTTCATCTCGATAGACCCCAGAGGTCTGCGAGACAACACACTTTCTATAGATGAGTTTTGGGAACGACGAAGAGCTACTAAATTGGCGAGAACGATTCTACTAGAAGGGTTTTAAATCAATTTGGCAGGCCAGTCTTCATTCGCTTGAATTCCTCGACTTTAAGGTCGTGCTTTTTCAGCAGCTCATAAAAGTCAGCGCGATATTTACCGGCAAGCTTTGCGGCTTGACTCACGTTGCCTTCAGTCATGGAAAGCACTTGAACCAAATAGTCTCTTTCAAATGCATCTCGTGCATCTTTTAGGGGTCTTAACCGGTCCTGAGATCCGTCTCGTTTCTCGAACTCTGATAACCTTGCCCCATCCAACGGAACCGTCTTGGATTGAAGCACAGACTCATCGGTGATGATATCCTTTTGCGCCATGGCCACGGCATATTCGATCGTATTTTCTAGCTCCCGTACGTTCCCCGGCCAGTCGTGCAGCATCAATTTTCTTAGAGCTTCGGGGGTCAGTCCCTTCACTTCCTTCTTCATTTGCTGGCTGCATTTCTTCAAGAAATGTTCAACCAAGGGAACAATATCCTCTTTCCTTTCTCGCAAGGCCGGAAGATAAATCGGAATAACATGGATCCTGTAAAACAGATCATCGCGAAACATTCCCTTCCTGACTTGCTCCTCCAAATCTTTGTTTGTCGCAACGATCACGCGCACATCAACTTCGATCGGTGATTCACTTCCCACGGGATAGAACTGTCGCTCCTGTAACACACGAAGAAGCTTGGACTGCGTCGAAAGCGGCATGTCTCCGATCTCATCCAAGAAGAGAGTGCCAGCGTGCGCTTGAGTAAACAGTCCCTTGGTGCTTTTGACCGCACCGGTAAACGCACCCTTCTCATGACCGAAGAGCTCGCTCTCTAGCAGGGTTTCGGGCAAGGCTGCACAGTTGAGAGGGACAAATGCATTGTCGCTCCTGGCGCTCGCAAGATGAATCGCTTTCGCAATGAGCTCCTTGCCGGTGCCGCTCTCGCCGTGGATGTAAACTGTAGAGTCGAGCTTGGCAATTCGAGTGACAACATCCAGAACAGATCGCATTCTCGAGCTGCGGGCGATAATATTTCCAAAATTATTGGTTTCTTCCAATAACCCTTTTAGCCGCTTGATTTCAGAATTGAGCCTTCTATGGTCGAGCGCTCTTTCGATCTGGAGAAGCAGATCCTGAGGCTCAAAAGGTTTGGTAAGATAGCTATAAGCCCCCTTGCGCATGGCTTCCACAGCGCTTTCAATTGTTCCGTGGGCTGTCAGAATAATGGCAGGCAAATCGGGATACACTCCATGGACCTCTTCCATGAGAGCAATACCGTCCCGATCCGACAGCATGAGGTCGAGCAGACAAAGGTCGAAGGATTGCGTTTTGATCGCGGCAATTGCATCTCCTCCCTCGATCATTGCGGTCACGTCGTAACCCGCGGACTCGAGCCTCATTTTCACCAACTCGAGCAGATTTGCATCATCATCAACTACTAGAATCTTTCCTGACGTCATTGGTTCCTCTAACGCGATCGGTCACGTTTCCGTTCTTCAATTTCAAGGTCTACTTGCTTGAGCTTTTCCACGCCGTCTAACACGCCCACCCAGATTCTTGCCTGTTCGGCCCAGGGGCTATCCGGATAACCCTTGATCACCCGGTTGAAAAAGTAGATGGCCCTTTTGTTGTCCTTTTTGGGATTTTTCGGGTGAGCATAGATGAGACCCATATTAAAGATAGCTGTATCAGCTGGGGGCTGATCGTTCAACAAACCTAACACCTTTTGACTTTCCCGCAAGGAACCCTCGTAGTCCCCTTTGGCCATAAGATTTTGCGCCAACATTAAATACTCGTTAGCTTCGCGACGCTCCAGAGCTTCTTTGGGCTCTTCAGTAACAGGAGATGGCTCCGGAATCGGGAGTGGCTCCACGACCACGTTCGGTTTCGGTAGATCTGCCTTCGGCACCTCTTTTTTCAATGAAGCGCCGCAGCCGCCGCAGAATAGAATCAGCAGGGTAATACAAATATAAACGTGCTGCCTTGCTCTGGATGATTTTCCGCCCATATCTCCCCGCCATGAGACACAATTATATGTTTGGCAATCGCCAAGCCCAGCCCGCTACCGTTAGCCGAAAACGCGTCTGCCGAATGACCCTGGTGAAATTTGTCAAATATCGTCTTTAAATTTTCCGCCGCGACTCCAGGACCTGTATCTCGAACCGAAACTTCAACTTTGCCAGTAACGGGTCTCGCCGCAACTGTGATGTGCCCAGCCTTGGGTGTAAATTTCACCGCGTTGCTGATCAGATTGCGCAACGCTTGTAGTATTCTCTCGCGATCTACCTTTACCGTTGGAAGCCCTGTGGAAACTTCGGTTTCCAACTGTATGCCTTTCGCCTCCACGAGGGGTGTTATCTCACCCACAGCCTTTTTGATCAACGGGGCCAGGCTGGCTTTTTCAAAGCTGTAATTCATCATCCCGGCCTCCATTTTCGACAGATCCAAGAGGGAATTAACCAGACCAATGAGCCGGTTGCTCTCCTCGGCGAGTATCGTCAGAAGTTTCCGCTGTTTCTCTGTTGTTACCCCTCCCACGCCTTCCAGTAAGAGCCCGGTCCCCTCTTTGATCGAGGTTAGGGGTGTGCGCAACTCATGGGACATGGAAGCAAAAAAATCGCTTTTCATCTTGTCAATCTCATTCAACTTGCGACACATGAGGTTGAAAGAAGCGGCGAGCTCACCGATCTCCGGCGGAGACGAGAGTTGCAGATCACCCTCAAATCGTCCACTGGCGATCTCCCGGGTCTTGTTTTTCAGGATAGAGATCGGCCTCGTAATACTCCGCGCAATAACCAGCGAAAGTATCAAAACGAAAAGGAGCGAGGCAATAGTAATTGCTACTGCCGCGTCCCGGGCGCGGGCTCCCGCGTCGGCCAGCTCTCTAACTTTGCCATAGGTACTTTGCTGCCTTTCCGTTTGTATTTGTTCGAGCAGAGCCAGAATTCGGTCCGTGATCTGGTTCTTTTCGCGGTTATACCAGCCCTGCGGATATTCTCGATGCGCCTTGATTTGGACAGTTTCTTTGTCAAACAATTCATGATAATGTTTGTAATCTTGCTTCACCTGGTCCAATATATCCGCTAACTTCGGATCTGCAATCTCCGAGGCCTCGTTCAGATAACGCTCAAAGTCACCCTTAAACTTAAGAAACTCTCGATACAGTGCCTGATCTTTCGCGATGACAAACTTCCGTTCGTAGCGGACTTGTGAAAGGAAGCTGTCGCCAAGTTTTTTTTCGTAATCCAGAATACGATTGTCCCGATCGAGAATCGACTGGGTGATATCGTCGAAGCGTTGTAGCTCCCGGAGAGCATAAAGACTCACCGCGATCACCAGCGCAAAAACAGCGAGATATCCAAGAATCAATCGGGAGAAAAGAGTTAACCGCATAGAGGGAAATGCTCGCAGTTTCTGATTAACTGACTATTCCACTTTGGGGTCGTAGCCACGAAATTCGACGAATTCCTGGTTCGCCCAGCAGAAAGAAGTCTCTGGCCCAACTGTTCTACACGTTTCTCGGTAGTTTGACAGTTTCTCCAGCAAGCTAAAACCATCCCGAAATTTCGCGAAGTCCCCCCGTAGCCGGCTCAGATATTGGATGATTTCTTTAGCGTGCTCCTCAACCTTTAGGCCTTTCAAGCCAAGAACGACCGCGTGTAAGGACTGATCTTCTTTCCTGTCGCGCAAAAGGGCCGCAAAACGACTGAGCAAAAACCAACCCACAACCACAAAGGCAAGAGAAAAAAGCAGAATAAGTGCGATCGGACTTAGAAATTCCACGACCTATCGGGATGGGGTTAGAGGAGTCTCAGCGCGTACTCAAGTATTTCGCTGAGCTTGCGAATTTGAGTCGCCCGAATGGATCGTTCTTCGCGAGGCGAGGAGAAATAGTCGTCGAGGCTTTTCTTCAGGTTCCACTCAAGCAACTGTACGCATTGCTCCATGCTGACCTTCTCGGAGCGGCGCCGCCGCGCCTGATGGATCGCCTCAAGTTGAATGATCTGACCCATACGATTACCGTAGGATAGGAACGAGCGCAGTGAATTGTCAAGACCTCGCAGCCGAAATACTCGGCTCTTGTTGGGTCACGCAGTGAATTGCGCCTAAACCCGCAACTAGAGCCTTGCACGGCAAGCCGACAACGCGACGTTCGGGAAGGAGTTCTTGCAGCACCCCCAGAGCCTTCCCGTCATTTGGATCATCGAATACGGGGACCAGGACCACTTCGTTGGCGATGTAAAAATTGGCATAACTCGCCGGCAAGCGTGACCCGCCATAACCAAGCGGAGCAGGGCAAGGGAGAGTCACCGCGGCAAGTAGACGTCCATCCTGGTCCCGCGCCCCTTTGAGGCGCTCGTAGTTGTTTCGGAGAGGGGCGTAGTTTTCGTCCCTAGAATTTGTTTCCAAGGCACAAACTACGGTCATCGGGTCGATGAAGCGGGCGAGATCGTCAATATGTCCGTCGGTATCGTCTCCAGCAATACCCTCCCCCAACCAAATGATGTGGCTAACCCCCAGGGCATCTTTAAGGAACTGCTCAATTTCACCGCGGCTCATGTTGGGATTGCGATTCTTGTTCAATAAGCACTGCTCCGTTGTAAGGCAGGTCCCGGCGCCGTTAACTTCGATGGATCCTCCTTCGAGCACGACCGCATGATTGAAAACCGGAATCTGCAGCAACGCCGCCATATCCTTGGCGACCCGATCGTCATCTTCGTAGGACTGATATTTTCCCCCCCAGCCGCTAAAAATCCAATCATTCAGTGCCAGCGGACTTTTACCCCTTCGGGTGAGAAACGTCGGACCGTAATCCCTCATCCAGACATCCACGGTGGGAATCTTCAGGATCGAGGTATTCTTCATTACTGCGCCAACATTCTTGAGCCGTAAGGCTACATCCCGCTCGGTCTGTTCGTCGTTAACCAATAAAACAACCTGTTCGTTTTGAGCCAGTGCCTGTATCATCTGGAGCCAAACTTCCCGCACGGTTTCTAACTGACTTGGCCAGGTTGCGCGATTGTGCGGCCAGGCCAGCCAGGTCGCTCGGTGGGGCATCCACTCCGCAGGCATCGAATAGCCGAGTGATCGCGGGGTAGCTTGGCTCGAGTTTGTCTTCGTCATAGCGCAAGAACCAGAGAGAACAAGCTGTAATCAGTGTTTGTCAGTTGATTCAATGAAGCGGGATCGCAAATATCCATAAGCATCGATGCGTCGATCACGCAGGAATGGCCAGCTCTGTCGCGTCTCTTCAATTTTGCTCAGATCGCATTTCACAATGATAGTCTCGTCCCGTTCACCGCTCGCACAGGCCAGGATTTCCCCAAAGGGACCTGCGACAAACGAATGACCCCAGAATCTGAGTTTTCCCTCCCGACCGACTCGATTAACCGCAGCCACGTATACCCCGTTGGCGACCGCATGGGAACGTTGGATGATTTCCCAAGCATTACGTTGGCGTTGGGCAACCGCACGGGGCTCCTTGGGAATCCAGCCAATGGCCGTCGGATAGAAAAGAATTTGCGCGCCGCCCAATGAAGTAAGCCGAGCCGCCTCGGGAAACCATTGGTCCCAGCAAACCAGCACACCGATCTTGGCGTATCGTGTTTGAAAACTCGGGAACCCCAGATCGCCTGGAGTAAAATAGAATTTTTCATAGTAAAGTGGATCATCCGGGATATGCATCTTGCGATATTTCCCAGCAATGGTTCCATCGCTGTCGATAATGACGGCGGTATTGTGATAGATCCCCGCCGATCTCTTTTCAAAGAGAGGCGCCACAATGACAAGCTTGTTCTCCCTGGCGAGCTTTCCCAGGGCCTCAGTGCTAGGGCCGGGAATAGTTTCAGCAAGTCCGAAGTTCCGGTGATCTTCGCTCTGGCAAAAGTATCGTGAACGGAACAATTCCTGGAGGCAGATAATCTGGGCGCCCTTCTTGGCGGCAGTACGGATCCGCGGCAGCGCCGTCGCCAAATTCGCCTCTGGATTTTCACTGGTGCTCATTTGAATGAGACCCAGAGTCACTACTTCTCGATTTTGAGTTCTAGCCACGATCGAAGCTTTCCCCACTACATTATCGAGCTACCGCGCAAAAAGAGAGGAAGGTGCATGAGAAATTAGCTATGAACCCGGCAAAACTCCAGGACTCGATCGCACACTTTCTGCGTCGTTTGTTCCGGCGGCATCACATTCCAAAACTCGTTTTTCGGCAGACACTCCCGCAGGTAATGGGCTCCGGAAGTAGCGTGGGACGGATCGTCCCCTGGGATGATTAGCGCCGGGACCTTTATCCCCATCACTTCTTCAGGCTCGGCTCCGGTGGCGGTATCCCGATCGAAGAAGCTTCGTCCGGCGGTTAATATGATTCCTAGATAGCGCTCCAGATCCTGGGCAGCGAAAAGCTCAGCAAATCGGCGATCTCGTGCAATCACCGATGCCCAGGGGCCCGACTCTGGATCAGACCAGAAGCTCTTTCCAGTCGGTGCGCGCTCGATAACCGCTTTGAGGCCGTTTGTTTTGGTGAATTCGTAGTGACGCCGAAACCGTTCCAACCCGTTTGCCTTCCAACGATATCCTCCCACGGGCCAATGGAGCAGTAGAGCGCGAACTTTTTCCGGGTAATGAACACCAAATGCCAGGGCTACAGAACACCCCATGCAGCCGCCGATGACATAGGCGGAATCGATTCGCAAATGATCCAACAGGGCCTTTGCCTGCATCGTGTAACTACCCCACCCCAAGCGCTCCACTCGTCCACCCGATCTGCCCGCTTCGCGCCGATCATAGAGAACGACCGTATGCTCTGCTGCAAGTGCATCGAGCGCGTTAATGTCTTTCCAGGCGCTGGCTGCAATCCATTTGTCAATCGTGGCATCAAAACCGCCCGGCGCAAACATCAGCAACGGCGAACCCGAACCTTTCGTTTCATAATAAACTTCAATCCCATCAAGAATTGCAGTTGCCATAGTTTCCCCTCCTTCGTTCGATTCTCAAATCCAGCTGCTTTTAAAGTAATTTACTGTCGGCAAACTGGACATCAGCGCGAGCGACACGCTAAGATCTAGCACGCCACCGATTCAGAAGAAAGCTTGAGGGAAAGACATTGCGGAGGGTGAGTTAATGCAGAATCAAATCGCTGGGAAAACATTTGCCGAGCTGTTGGATGTCATGGCCCAACTCCGCGGCAATAACGGATGTCCATGGGACAAAGAGCAGAGCCACGCATCCCTAAGAACGTTTCTTTTGGAAGAAAGCCACGAACTCCTGGACGCGCTTGATAAGGGTCAGTCTGCGCAAATTCGCGAGGAACTCGGCGATCTATTGCACCAGATCATTTTTCACTGCCAAATTGCCGCGGAAAGCGGCGCATTCACCGCGGAAGATGTGGTCCGCGATTTGAAAAACAAGATGGTCCGACGCCATCCACATGTATTTTCTGACAAGGCATTGCCGGACTCTGACGCCGTCTTAAAACAATGGGCGAAAATTAAGGCCAATGAAAAGGATAGCGAGACGCCGAACTCAGTATTGGGAAATCTTCCCAAGTCAATGCCCGCCCTTGCACGCGCTCAGACGATCACTGAACGAGCCTCTCAAGTGGGTTTCGATTGGCCGGACGCAATCCAGGTGTGGGGCAAGGTCGAGGAAGAGCTGGCGGAACTTAAAACAGCCTCTTCATCGGGCGACAAACGGCGCACTGGCGAGGAGCTCGGCGACCTGCTTTTCTCACTGGTGAATCTATCTCGCTTTCTCGGACTGCAATCGGAAGTTGTGCTGGCGCAAGCGACTGAGCGATTTATCAAACGGTTCAGCTATATTGAGACCCGATTGGACAAGGCAGGGACAAGTCCCGCAGCTTCGTCTTTAGAGGTAATGGACCGTTTGTGGGCCGAAGCCAAGGCGCTCGAGCGGAACGAAAAGGACCAGACATGAAGCGTGAGAAAATCGTATTTCTCGACGCCGCCACCTATGGTGATATTTCGCTGCAGAGTTGTATCGACCAATGGGACTGTACGATCCATCAGATAACGAGCCCAGCCGAAACCTCCCAGAGATTGATTGGGCAAACAGTCGCGGTAACCAATAAGGTCGTCATCGATCGGGCGGTCTTGAGTTCAACTGGGGCAAAAGAGCTGAAACTCGTTGCCGTCGCCGCCACTGGCACCGATATCATTGATCGCGAGGCAGCCAAGGAGTTCGGTGTTAGCGTTTGCAACGTGCCGGACTATGCAACCCAATCCGTGGCCCAATTTACTTTGGCGCTGATCCTGGAGCTGGCGACGCGCGCCGCTCGTCAGGGTACTGCCGTGCGGTCCGACGCATGGCAGAAGAGCCCTATATTCACCCTGCTTACTTTTCCGAGCATCGAACTCAAGGGGAAAAAGCTCGGCATCATCGGCTATGGCAATATTGGCCGGGCCGTGGCTGAGATGGCACGCGGACTCGGTATGGAAGTACTGATTGCGGCCCGCTCTGGTTCCAAAGAGCCAACAGCTGGTCGAGTTCCGATGACGGAACTGTTCCGGCAAGCCGACGTGATCACTTTGCATTGCCCATTAACACCGCAGACAAAAAATCTCATCAACGCGGAAACCCTGTCGCTGATGAAACCAACCGCCCTACTGGTCAATACCGCTCGGGGAACTCTGATCGACGAGACCGCATTGATTCAGGCTCTGCGTGAAAGGCGTTTAGCCGCCGCCGCACTGGATGTGATCTCACACGAGCCACCGCCGGCGGATCACCCGATCATTCAAGCAGTGAAGGAACTCGACAATCTGCTCGTAACCCCGCATACGGCCTGGAGCGCGCGCGAAGCACGTGAGCGATTGCTTAGAGAAGTCACAGACAACATTCGTGCTTTTTTTGAGGGAAAGCCGAGAAATATTGTCGTCTAGAGAATCGGGGAAACCGAGAAGCCTACCGGGTTGGATTCATTCTAAAATGGAATGTCATCGTCCGGCGGCGGCGCGCCACTTACACCTATCTCGTCGGATGCTCCGGAATCCGTTTCGGGAGCAATCCGTGTTCCGCCTCCGCCACCCAAAAATCTGACCCGTTGAGCGACGATTTCGGTCACATATCTTTTGTTACCGCTTTTATCATCGTAACTGCGGCTTCTGATACTGCCTTCGACAAAGACTTGCCTACCTTTGGCCAAGTACTGCCCGCACGTTTCACCCTGCTTTCCCCAGACAATAATGTTATGCCATTCGGTTCTCTCTTGCCGATTGCCATCCGCATCCGTCCACACTTCAGATGTCGCAATCGGAAAGCGCGCCACGGCACGTCCGGTGGAGGTAAAACGTACCTCGGGATCTTTTCCCAAATTGCCGATCAGGATTGCTTTGTTCACCGACATCAGAGTGTCCCCCGCCAAAAATCGATCGAAGGAGCAGTTACCTTATCGTTGTTATGATTTTCAGTCAATAACGAAATTGTCTGTGATTCCTCGATTCGGATTCCATAACGGAACCAGCGGTGACATTCGTTCAAGAGCTAAGAAAAGACCCCGAGAACCAAGCCGTGACCAGTTTTGTGTATCCCAATTAGTCGGGGGTCCTTTCCGGATTTGCCCGGAACTGAAACTATGAGCATTTCTCTGAGATGGCTTAGAGAGTCGCTCATAAAAGACGAGTATCCATTGCTTTTTGACGTGCCGTGCATTAAGTTTATTCAGTTATTTCAATCATTTGTTTTAATTGAAGCACTGCTCCGCACCTCCATGATTTACAGCTTCAAGCTGCTTGTGATCTCTGTGGTCACCGTACCGGCGGCTCTCTTGATAGTCCTGCTCGGACTTTTTGATCGCTACGGAAAACATGTGTACGGAATCACTCGCCTTTGGAGTTGGATGGTCCTGATGGCTGGCGGCGTGGGGTTAAAAGTTACTGGCCTGAGTCATGTCGATCCAAAACGGCAGTATATTTTCATGGTGAATCATCAGAGCCACATAGACATCCCGATTCTAATTCAGAGCCTCCCTTCCTTTCAACTGCGCTGGATAGCGAAACGAGAGTTACTTTGGGTTCCCTTCTTCGGTTGGGCGATGTGGGCTGCAAAGCATATTACTGTGGATCGCTCAGATCGAATGGATGCCTTGGGCAGCTTGAAAAAAGCGAAAGAGCGAATGAAAAGCGGCATTTCCTTAGTTATTTTTCCGGAGGGGACCCGTAGCAGCGATGGCCGTCTACTGCCATTTAAGAGGGGTGGCCTGTTGCTAGCGGTCAGGACCCAAACACCCATCGTCCCTGTGACAATCAGCGGCAGCCGGGCGATTCTACCGAAAGGTGATTGGCGCATTCGACGGGGACAAATCGAAGTGACTGTCGGAGCGCCTGTACCAGTAAAAAATTATCGCCCGGGGACGCTACGAGCGCTCTCGGCCCACGTTCAAGAGCTCATAGAAAATAATCTCCAAAGTGCATCTCAATTCAAGACGCCCAAGTCCGGAGAGGAACAATCTTCGACTGCTGTTGGGTCATCGATGGAGAAACGAACCGTTTGAGGTAAGGATGGAGCCTCTAAGAGTCATACCCTTGGGAGGATTGGGAGAGTTTGGACTCAATATGATGCTGCTTGAGTATGGAGATGCATCCATCGCCATCGACTGCGGCCTCATGTTCCCGGGCGCGGACTTGTTGGGAATTGATCTGGTTATTCCCGACGTGAGCTATTTGTTGGAGAAAAGGGATAGGCTTAAAGCCATCGTGCTGAGCCATGCTCACGAAGATCACGTTGGCGCGCTGCCTTACATTCTGAATCACCTTTCTGTACCGATTTTCGGAACTCGTCTCACCCTGGGGCTATTAAATAACAAACTGCGGGAACATGGGCTTGACAACACGACGGACATTCACGAGATCACCGCAGGGAAACCTTGGGAGATCGCACCGTTTCAAATCGAAGGAATCCGCGTAACCCACAGTTTGATGGATTGCCTGGCGTTGGCGATCGAAACGCCTGTCGGAACCGTCATCCATACGGGCGATTTCAAGATCGATAACACGCCAATGGAAGGCGAAATGTTCGATTTTCAACGCTTCGCCGCCTACGGTGAAAAAGGGATACTCCTGCTGCTTTCCGATTCTACCAATGTCGAGCGCACCGGCTACACTCCGTCCGAACGAGAAGTAGGGAGGAATCTCGAACAGATATTTCACGAGAGCCGGGGTAAAATCCTCGTCTCGACTTTTTCGTCGAGTATCCCCCGGATTCAGCAAGTAGTCGATATTTCCGAAAGCTGCGGGCGCCGGCTAGTATTGAGCGGTCGCAGCATGATTAGAAACAGCCAGGTTGCCGCAGAACTAGGCTATCTTCGGCTTCCCCGAAGTTTCATGACCGAAAATGAACCCTGGCACGAATTGCCAGCCGAAAAGTTGACCTTTCTAACAACAGGGAGTCAAGGTGAACCCTTATCCGTGCTTCATCGTGTGGCATTGGATGACCACAAATCCATCAAGGTTGATCCAGGGGATACGGTAATCCTCTCTTCAAAGTTTATTCCAGGCAACGAGAAAACGATCTCGAATCTCATCAATCATCTTTATCGCCGCGGCGCTGAAGTCCATTACGAAAAGGTATCGGAGATTCACGTGTCCGGCCACGCGAGCCAAGAGGAGCTAAAAACCATGCTCCAACTTACTCGACCACGCTACTTTGTACCTATTCACGGGGAATACCGTCATCTTGTAAAGCACCGCAAGCTAGCCCAAGATGTCGGAGTGGCGCAAGACCATTGTTTCGTTTTGGAAGACGGTGACATTTTGGAGATAACTGCCACAAGCGCAAAAAAAGTCCAGCCCATCCAAGCAGGCAGAGTTTTTGTCGATGGCAAGGGCGTGGGGGATGTTGGAGACGTCGTGATTCGGGATCGTCGTCATTTATCAGAGGACGGCATGGTGCTCGCGGTGATGGCGATTCACCAGCAATCGGGAGAGATTGTTGCCGGACCGGATCTTATTTCGCGCGGCTTTATGCGTGACGAGGAGGGAGAAGAAGTTCTCGGACAGGCCAGAAAAGTCGTGCTCGATGTGTTGTCGGGCCTGAATCGGGAGACTCGAACGGATCCCCCGGAGCTTCAAGAGGAGGTCCGCAAAGCATTGCGGCGCTATTTCCGCAAGCGACTTGAGCGGCATCCTGTCGTTTTACCTTACATCATCGAGACCTAAAGACTCTTCGATTCAATTCTAGCGGCTATGGAAAAAGGGCGACTCAATCGCGAAATTTGGGGTGTGGTGATCTGCTTGACCGCGCTTTTGATCATCATGAGTCTCCTTACTTACCGTCCTGGGGATCGCTCATTTAACACCCCCTCAGGAGCTATCGACACAAACAATTGGGGTGGGTTTGTCGGCGCTTATCTGGCGGACATTTTGCTCCAAGGACTTGGAATCGCCGCCTATCTTCTACCGATATTCCTTTGTCTCATCGCCTTTCAAATGTTCCGCGCAAACTACACGCGAATTCCCTACAGCAAGGTGATCGGCTACGCTATTCTTCTCATCAGCACAGCGATCATTCTATGCCTATTTATCGAGTCTGAGAACGCCCGAGAAGCCGGTGGAATCGTGGGCGGATTTCTAAAGGAAACCGTCCTTGTTCCTCTGTTTGGCCGGATCAGTGCTGTGTTGATCAGCCTCTTTGCACTTCTGCTTTCCCTGATGCTGCTGACGCAAAACTCGCTGCTGGACATTCTGAACAACTCAAAGAGACGACTTAGCGAGCTCAGCAAGTTTCTAGTTCCTGCGGTTATCAGCGGTTTTCAAGGCCTGAAAGAGAAGAAAGAAAAACTCAAAGGCGAGAACACCAAAAAAGAACGGCGCGACTACGTGCCGCCGGCGATTGTCTTCAAAGAAGAGCAGAAGGAAGAGCCAGCCCAAAAAGCGCAGAAGAAGGTCGCCCTACCGCCGGAGCAGTTCAAGCTGCCAGAGATCAGGGAAGGTTATAAGTTGCCTCATCCCGAGTTATTGGACCTCCCCGAAGGAGGCAATCCCAAACCAGATACCGAAACGCTTCACGCAAATTCTCTCATCCTACAAAAAAAGCTTGCCGATTTTGCCGTCGAGGGCGAAGTCGTGGCGGTGCGCCCCGGACCCGTAATCACCATGTACGAATTCAAGCCGGCACCAGGGGTCAAGGTGCGCCGGATCGTTACATTGGCGGATGACTTAGCGATGGCCTTGCGCGCCGTCAGCGTGCGCATTCTTGCGCCGATACCCGGCGAGTCCGTGGTCGGTATTGAGATTCCGAATCCGCGGCGAGAGATCGTCTTTTTGAGGGAAGTGATCGAAAGCGAAGCCTACCAACACGCGGACTCCAAATTAACACTAGCTTTGGGCAAAGACATCAGCGGTTCTTCTTTCGCGACCGATTTGGCTCGGATGCCTCACCTATTGGTCGCGGGAGCTACGGGAACCGGCAAGTCCGTGTCTATCAATGCGATGATTTTAAGCATTCTTTTCAAGTCTACGCCACAGGACGTGCAATTCATTATGGTGGACCCGAAGATGCTCGAACTCACCGTCTATGAGGACATACCGCACCTGCTAGTTCCCGTTGTTACGGACCCCAAGAAGGCGGCCGCGGCGCTTTTCTGGGCGATGGATGAAATGGATCGCCGCTATCGTCTAATGAGAGACAAGGGTGCTCGAAACATCGACAATTACAATCGGGTGTTGGAAAAAGAAACCGCTACGCGGAAAAGCGCCATCGATTCAACCGAAATCAATCCAAACGACGCGAAATCTGAGATCGGTGGCGATCTGGAAAAAGAATCACCCCTGGTGCATGAACGGCTTCCAAGGATTGTGATCATCATCGATGAGCTAGCCGATCTGATGATGTCAGTAGGGCGTGATATCGAGGAGTACATTACTCGCCTAGCGCAAAAAGCCCGCGCCGCAGGGATCCACCTGATCCTTGCGACTCAGCGTCCATCGGTGGATGTGATTACCGGGCTCATCAAGGCCAATTTTCCTGCCCGGATCTCCTTCCAGGTAACCTCCCGCGTCGATTCTCGGACCATCCTGGATTCCATCGGGGCAGAAAAATTGTTGGGAGATGGCGACTTGTTGTTCTTACCTCCGGGTACCGCACGGCTGACCCGCGTGCACGGTGCTTTTGTTTCCGATCACGAGGTGCGTAAGGTGATGAAGTTTATCAAGCAGCAAGCACGCCCCCATTATCGTCCCGAGGTCTTTGAAGCCAAAAGGGATGTTGAAGCTGCGGCAGCTGATGAAGAATACGACGAAATGTATGACCAAGCCGTTGCCATTGTAACCGAAACCCAACAGGCGTCGATCTCAATGATTCAGCGGCGATTGCGTGTAGGATACAATCGGGCGGCCCGGATGATCGAACAAATGGAACGGGAAGGCGTAGTCGGACCACCGGATGGTGCCAAACCACGGGAAGTGTATGCTAGAAAGATTGAAGCTTAAGACCGCAGCAAAGATTTTTTTGCCGCTAATACTCGCTCTTGGGATCATGACCGCGGGTGCTCAAAGCTTCGCTGCGGAGAGCCGAAGCGCCGATCAGATTGTCGACAGCCTTCAGAAGAATTACGATGCCACCGCCGACTTCATTGCGGACTTTCGCCAGGAGACCGAGGTAAAGACACTCAACCGTAAACTCAAAACCTCGGGCAAGCTATATTTCAAGCGGCCCGGAAAAATGCTTTGGCGCTACGAAGAACCGAAAGGGCAGTTCGTCTTGGCGGACGGAAAAAATCTTTACTTCTACCAGCCGGAACAAAACCAGGTCATCAAGAGTCCTCTCAAGAACGCCTTCCGTTCCGATATACCGTTGTCTTTTTTGCTCGGACTCGGCAATCTAAAAAAAGACTTTAATGCCACTCTGAAAGGGACCGAGGAGAGCCAGTATGTGCTTTTGTTGGAGCCCAAGGGAGAATTGGGCGGCTTCAGCGAGGTGCTCGTGGGGGTTGGCCGGAAAACGTCTGATATCGACTGGGTCAGCGTACGCGACGCCGCCGCCAATGTCACGACTATCCGCTTCTCCGCTATGCGCAAAGGGGTTGGAGTTGAAGAATCTCTTTTCCGTTTTCAGGTGCCCGACGGTGTTGACATCGTGGAGTTAGGTCAATGAGTCCCAGCAAACAAAAATTCTGCATCGTGAGCCTCGGCTGCGCCCGGAATTTGGTTGATTCCGAAGTCATGGCGGGTCTATTGCAACGGCACCACTACGACATGGTGGACGAACCTGACGATGCGGATGTTGTGCTGGTTAATACTTGCGGCTTCATCGAGGCCGCCAAAGCTGAGTCTATCGATACCATCATTGAGATCGCACGACTCAAAGAGGAAGGAAAGATTAACAAGCTCGTCGTCGCTGGTTGCCTCGCCCAACGATATCCGCGAGAACTCGCCAAGGAATTGCCCGAGGTGGATCTTTTCATCGGGACCGGTGAGGTTCCGAAAATCGCCGAGATTCTTAAGCGCCAAGAGGCGGATGGCAATCGTCGGCAATACGTCGGTCTTCCACACTACCTTTACGACCACACTACTCCTCGAGTTAGAACTACTCCTTCTTACACTGCCTTTCTCAAGGTCTCTGAGGGATGCGATCATCGATGTGCCTTCTGCATTATCCCGCAGCTCAGGGGGCCGCATCGCAGTCGTTCCATTGACTCGGTCGTACGCGAGACCGCTTTCCTAACCCAAGGAGGAGTCAAAGAGATCAATCTCATCGCTCAGGATTTAACCGCCTACGGAAGGGACCGGAAGGACGGTACGACGCTCTTGGGTCTACTCAGAAAGATGATTGAAGTTCCGACGGTGGTTTGGATCCGGCTGCTTTATGCATACCCAAACTTTTTGGACGAGCCGCTGCTACGGCTAATCAGTGAAAGTGATAAGATCTGCCGGTATATAGATATCCCTTTTCAGCACATTAGTCCTCGGCTTCTGCAGAGGATGAGACGAGGAAAAAGCGGCAGCGCCGTGAGAGAAACGGTCGAGAAACTCCGTGATGCTATACCAGGACTGACCCTTAGGACCTCTCTCATTGTCGGATTTCCCGGCGAAACCGACAAAGATTTTGAGAACCTTTTAGACTTTGTTGAAGAAACTCAATTCGAACGGTTAGGCGTCTTTAAGTACTCAGAGGAAGAGGGCACTGCTGCAGCCGCTATGGATGGCAAAGTCTCTGAAGACGAGAAAGAAAGGCGCTGGCAGGAAGTCATGGACCTCCAAGCGACGATCTCACAAAAAAAGAATAAGGCCTTGATTGGGACCATTGACCGCGTTATGATTGAAAACACTGATTCGGATCTCGGCAAACTTGCCGGACGAACTCAAGCCCACGCACCAGAAGTTGACGGTTTTGTTTTTATCGATGGCTCGGAGGCAAATCCGCCACCTAAGCCAGGAGACATCGTCGATATCAAGATAACGGGTGCCCTAGAATATGACCTGATGGGTGAGATACTCCATGCCTAATAAACCCGACCCCGAGAAAGAAAAGAAACAGCGAAGAGAGTTTCTGAAGCAAGCTGCGGACACTTTACAGGAAACCAAGAAGCAGCTGCTTAGAGAAATGCAAGGCCGCGTCAAGGAAGAAACTGAAGGCGTCAAAGACGAAGGCCGAGACACGTACGATTTGGCCAGTGACGAGAGGGATCGGGAAATCAACTTTATTCTCAACGACCGTGAACGGGAAAAGTTGCATGCCATCGATGAAGCGTTGCAGCGAATCAAAGACAAGACGTACGGTATCTGTGAAAGCTGCGAGGGTGAAATACAGTTAGGCCGTCTGAAAGTTCTGCCGTTCACCCGGCTCTGTGTAAAGTGCCAGGAAGAAACTGAAAAAGAGAGCAAGCGTCAAAAGACCCTTGAAGATGAGCGCGGCTATCGCAAACTAGTCATCACCGACTTCGAAGAAGACGGCTTCTAAAAACTGCTGCTACCCCCTTTTCTCTTCGGCATGACCTCTATGGACCGCAGAGATTGATTCTCTTGCATTTCTTTTGGAAATGAAATCTCAGAGCGAGCTAGGAAAAAGGGGTTGATATAAAAACAGGAGTAGATCATCGATGACCTACTCCTGCATATCGGATAGCTCTGTAAGTTGGTGGGAACTATTCACCCTTTGCAGGAGTGAACTCGATTTTGCTCAGGACGTTTTTGTCTCCCTTAACGGAATACTCAACCACCGCTGAAGATCCAAGACCGATATCTGCCATCTTAGCCGGGCTCTCTTTTAACTCTGTAACCTTGGTTTTCTGATTAAAATCCAGCGTAACGAGCTTACCGTCTTTGGTAACAACAATCATGTAATTCTTTTCAGTATCCAGTAAACCGATGTCTCCCGATACTTTTTGTGCTTTCGCCTTCTCGGATTTTTCCTTTTCCGCCTTCTCTTGAGCAAGCATAGGCGACGTCAGCGCAACTGCCAGTGACACAGCTAATCCACTCACGAACAGTGATTTAATATTCATTCTCTCATCCCTCCTGATTCATAAATCTTGAGATCTTAGACCGGGGGCGATTCAATCACTCACCCTTTGCTGCCTTGAATTCTAGGCTGGTCGCAACGGCCTTTTCCCCAGCTTGCTCATAAACCACGACCGCTGACGATCCTAATCCAATATCAGCAATCTTAGACGGGGTTGGGTCGATCTGAATTGCGGTAGCTTTTGGATCGAAGTCCAGGGTTACGAGTTTCCCTTCCTTAGTGACGAGGATCATATAGTTCTTTTCGAGATCGAGTAGGCCAACATCACCGGCGAGCTTTGTCGCCTTGGCTTTTTCCGGCGCTTTTTCGGCTGTCGCCTTTTCAGCCTTTTCAGCCGGGGGGGCTTTCTCAGTCTTGGCTACCGGCGCAGTAGGTGCAGCGGGCTTCGCTGCCATGTCATCCTGCGTGGAACAGGAAGAAAGCGCAAGTAACATATAGACAAATACCAACGCGCTTGCCGAAAACAAACTTTTCATCTTACCTCCCTAACACTGCAAAATTGTACCGAGTTTAACTTAATTATCCTGACGGCCCCTTCATCTCAATACTCTTTGAGTAGTATTTTTTCGCCAAAAACCGCCAAACGAATGGCCCTCGTCTAAGACAAGAGTCTTAGGCAATTCTTATTGCCCTAAAAAATCTGTGTTGGCAGTTTGTATCTTTTAGGGTATTTTAAGTCAGTTACGGTTTACCTAGCGAAGGAGAACAAGATGGTGCCGACCAAAGTCGTAATCGCCGACGATCACACCCTGTTTCGCGAAGGAATAAAAAGAATGTTGTCCCTTGAAAAGGATATTCTCGTCGTCGGAGAAGCCTCGAAGGGAGATGAAGTAACAAAGCTTGTAGAGCGCACCAAACCGGATGTTCTACTCCTCGATCTCAAAATGCCTAAGGGCGATATCGTTCAGACGCTCTTAGAAGTAAAGGACCTCAACCCGGCGACCAAGGTGCTCGTGCTCACTGCATTCTCCGAGGACGAAAACATCCTAAACGCAGCCAAGGGAGGAGCCCGTGGTTACGTTCTGAAGGGCATTGATTTCCCTACCTTGCTACGCGCAATCAAGACCGTTCATAACGGCGGCGTGTGGATCGACAAGGAGCTGCCCGCGGCCGATGCGTTTGAAGAGATTGCTCAAGATCAGTCTATAGATTTTGGCGACGCAAGAGAGGAGAACGAGGCGGTCAAGGTGCTAACCAGAAGAGAGTTGGAGATTTTGCGCTTGGTAGCGGAGGGGCTGACAAACGAGGAGATCGGTAAAAAAATATTCATAAGCGAAAAAACCGTAAAGACTCATCTGACAAATATTTTCGACAAGCTCAAAGTAAATAATCGATTTAAGGCGGCGCTCATGATCATGGGCCGTCCCGGCAATGCCGATTTCATGTCTTCAGCTCGAAGCACTAAGAGCCAATGAAAGTTAGTTTCGATCCCTTTTTGACTCGTGGAGTTCTACGCAACGGAGAACAATAATGACGCCGCAGGATCAATGGATTCTACAAAAGGAAAGGGTCTTGGCGTGGCTCAGGGCGGCCTTTGCCATCGTCGCCGTGGCCGTCATCGCACTCAATCCCGAAAGGGTCGCGAGATTCCCACTGTTTTCTTATGTTTCTTTGGGCACGTTCTTGATCTACAGCCTCGCGATTCTCTATGTCGCCACAAGCGGACGAGCCAACTCAAAAACATTCGGGATCGTGACCACCGGCCTGGATATGGTATGGATTTCATTGATAGTCTTTTCCACCGGCGGTGCGGCGACACCTTTCTTTGTTTACTATTTCTTCCCAATTATCACAGCCAGCTCTCGATATGGCATTAGAGGAGGACTGAGCGCTGCAGTGGTCGGCGTCGCGACCTATGGATTCATCCGGTTCCATTTTGACTGGGACGACTTGCTCGGCATCGATCGTTTCGTGGTGCGCAGCATTTATCTCGTGGTTCTGGCCTATATTTTCGGCTACCTCAGTGAATTTGAAAAAAAACAGAACCAAAAGCTATTGGCTCTCTCAAAAACGGCGGGAGCCGTGGCCGCTCTCGACGAACGGCGAAGGATCGCGCAAGAACTACACGATGGTTTGCTTCAGTCACTCGCCACTCTTATCCTTCGGCTTGAGTCCTGCCGGCGGCAGTTTGTAGAATCTCCTCCCGAACTCCACAGAGAGCTTCGATCGATTGAGGAAGACACCAGAAATGCGATGAAGACGATTCGACAGTTTCTTGCCGGCAAAGAGGTGCAATCTTTTCTTCCGGGTATGTTGCTCGAAAAATTCAAAGACGACTTGAAATTTTTGCGTGACGGGATAGGACTGCGGGTCATACTGGAAACTGAACCCGAGGTGTTCAACCCCCCTGAGATAATTGAGCAGGACCTCTACTACGTGTTGAGAGAAGGTCTCATGAATATTATTCGGCACTCGCAGGCTTCCCGGGCCGATGTCGTCTTGAGACAAACACGAACTCAGATAGAAGGCTCGTTAAGAGATGACGGAATTGGATTTGATCCGATCCAAGCAAGAAACAATCGGGGAATGGGTTTGCAGAGTATGAAGGAACGGATTCAAAGAATGGGAGGAGAACTGGAAATTCAGTCCTCCCCAGGTAAAGGAGCAAAAGTCTCTTTCGTTCTGCCGCTTGCCGCTAACAGCAAGGCAGCCTAACCGTTTATTTCGGCAAGAGATTGTACCTTTAGATAGTCAATGCCTCGCTGCCTGACAACGTATCTCTCGTTAGAGCAATTCATTCACCCTTTGCCGGCGTAAACTGAATCTTGGATAAAAAGTTTTTATCACCTTTCTGCGTGTATTCGACGGCTGCCGCAGAACCGAGACCGATATCCGACATCTTGGCGGGTTTTTCTTTCAGTTCCGTAACTTTGGTTTTTTGGGTGTAATCGATAGTCACTAGCTTGCCGTCCTTGGTTACGACGATCATGTAGTTCTTCTCGGTATCCAACAATCCGATATCCCCGGAGATCTTCTGCGCCTTGGCCTTTTCGGCTTTTTCTGCCTTTTTCTCCTCTGCTTTCTTTTCCTGTGCGACGATCGGTGACGCCATGAAAAACGCCAGCAGAACAGCCAACCCAACCGCTACTTTTGATTTCATTAATTAATCCCTCCTACAGTCATGTGATTGTATGACGTCAAATTCCAGCCTCAAATCAATCACTCACCTTTTGCTGGCCTGAATTCGATCCCCGTTGCGATGTTTTTACCGTTATCGCTCGTGTAGGTTACGGTCGCGGTGGAGCCGAGACCGACATCGGCTATCTTTGCCGGAGTGGGTTCAATCTGAGTCGCTTTTGTCTTTGGATCGAAATCGACTGTAACGAGTTTCCCGTCCTTAGTGACGATGATCATATAATTCTTTTCAACATCGATAAGCCCGACATCACCAGCAACCTTTGTAGTTTTGGCTTTCTCCGGAGCCTTCTCTGCCGGTGGGGCTTTAACCTCGGCCTTTGCCGTTGGCGCAGGCGCTGCCGGTTTCGCTTTCATGTCATCTTGTGTCGAGCATGCAAACAGGGCGAGCAGCATCAACACGAAAACAACCCCAGTTATAGAAACAAGGCCTTTCATTGTTGCCTCCTTCTCGTTAGTACCGAAGTCTTAGTAATGATAAGTCTATAGTCGTATTACTTAAGTGCCTGGTCCTTGTCAAGCGAAAAAAAACGCTGCAATTACATCTGTACTCATTCGGAATTCGTTAGCATGCTGGGGCCAGATACAGGCCTAGTCCAAACTGCTTACCAGAGAGCAAATAACTCTCTCAATACGAGCTATTGCCCCGCCTTGATCCAAACCAATTGGGTTCTTGAAATTCGTGGCATAACAAAAAGGGAGTCATTGCGACTCCCTTTTTGGTTTGCCAGTCGGGTGCACCGCACCTAGAACTGGTATCTGAAGTTAAGACTCCCGTCCGTCCAGCTTCCACCACCCCCTGGCCTGCCATGCTTATTAACCCCCAAGTTTTTCTGTACGGCAGTGGTCAGGTTCGAAGCATTGTACCACATTACACCACCACCGATGCTCATTCTCGGCGCGATGAAATACCATAGATCCCACTCTCGGACTAAATACGTGCCGCGGTGGAACTGACCAGCATTTATGGCAGGATTACACCTCGGGATATCGCAAGAGACGTCGGTGCGCTGAAAGCTAGTACCCACATAGACCGAACCTGCGGTATTCACCGAGCCGGTCAACCAGCCCTTCGGACTCCACAGAAAGAGATCATGACCGATCAGGAAATCACGCCCCCGCTTCTTACCTTGTAGCCGCACTTGCGTAGCGGCCGGCTGCGGGGGGCGAAAATTCCCATCTTCAGCTTGCGCGAAGCCGCCGACGGCACGGAGCCGATAGGGACCTACGCTCCAGGTGATTCCGGGCATAAAAAAAGTGAACAAGCCCTCGCCGATGGAATTGGCGCCGGTGTCAAAGAGCGTCTGCCGGGCCGAGTCACCGTTATCCCGGATGCGTATCCGTTGGCAACCGTTGTCAACAATGTTGTTGGGCGCCGACGCGCGCTGATCGACGTTACAGAACCACGCCCCAAACTCGAACATTAAGCCCTGAATCCACTTGTTCTTGAGCTGCGAGAACGGGAAGACGGAAATGTAGGTACCGAAGTCCTTGCGGTCGGTGTTGCTGCTCAGGTTGTCGTCACCTTCTGCGATGCTGGCCATGGCAAACTGGTAACGGCCGATCCGACCCGGGATGCCGATGCCGCTCAAAGACC
>Ga0081455_10000511_pt1 | contig 50249 bp, 41 predicted proteins | sample TabmetS3T2R1_FD_70207 | JGI IMG/M metagenome (GOLD analysis project Ga0081455, IMG submission 70207) | Tabebuia heterophylla rhizosphere microbial communities from the University of Puerto Rico - S3T2R1 | ecosystem: Host-associated > Plants > Roots > Rhizosphere ...
GAGGCCGATATCGGTGAAGCCAGCGCGGTACCGCCGGAAGCCGAACCGGCTCAACCCGTGTCCGCGCCCGCGGAAGAAGACGGGGCGTTCGCACAGCCCGACGGCTCGAACATCGAGATCGTTGCCACCGCCGAGCCGGAGCCGCCGAAGCCGGTCGAGATACGTCCTGCCGACGATATCGACGACGCGCTCGAGGAAGCACGCCACCGCCCACTCTCCGCCCATGGCCGCCCCTACAAGATTCAGGAAGTCATCAAGCGGCGCCAGATTCTGCTGGTGCAGGTCGTCAAGGAAGAGCGCGGCACCAAGGGCGCGGCGCTGACCACCTATCTCTCGCTCGCGGGCCGTTATTGCGTGCTGATGCCCAACACCGCGCGCGGCGGCGGCATTTCGCGCAAGATCACCAATCAAGTCGATCGCAAGCGCCTGAAGTCCGCGGCTCAGGAGCTCGAGGTGCCGCAAGGCATGGGGCTCATCGTGCGCACCGCCGGTGCGAACCGCACCAAGGCCGAGGTCAAGCGCGATTTCGAATATCTGCTGCGCGTTTGGGAGAACGTGCGCGATCTCACGCTCAAATCGTCGGCGCCCGCCCTCGTCTATGAGGAAGGCAGCCTGATCAAGCGGGCCATTCGCGATCTCTACAACAAGGACATCGACTCGATCCTGGTCGAAGGTGAGGAGGCCTACAAGGAAGCCAAAACCTTCATGCGGACGCTGATGCCCAGCCACGCGAAGGTGGTTCAGCCCTATCGCGAGCAGATCCCGCTGTTCCAGCGCCATCAGGTCGAGAGCCATCTCGATTCGATGTTCAGTCCGATCGTGACGCTGCGGTCGGGCGGCTACATCGTGATCAACCAGACCGAGGCTCTCGTCGCCATCGACGTGAACTCGGGCCGCGCAACGCGCGAGCGCTCGATCGAGGAGACGGCGCTGCGCACCAATCTCGAAGCGGCGGAAGAAGCAGCACGTCAGCTGCGCCTGCGCGATCTTGCCGGCCTCATCGTGATCGATTTCATCGACATGGAGGACAACCGCAACAATCGCTCCGTCGAGAAGCGCCTCAAGGACCATCTGAAAATCGACCGCGCGCGCATCCAGATCGGGCGCATCTCGGGCTTCGGCCTGCTCGAAATGTCGCGTCAGCGCATGCGCACCGGCGTGCTCGAAGGCTCGACCGTGAAATGCCCGCACTGCGAAGGCATGGGCATCGTGCGCTCGGTGGAATCCGCCGCGTTGCGTGCGCTGCGCATGCTGGAAGACGAAGGCATCAAAGGCCGCACCGCCGCGCTGACCTTGAAAGTCTCCACCAATGTGGCGCTCTACATTCTCAACCAGAAGCGGCCCGAGCTCGTCGCCATCGAGAAGCGCTACGACATCTCCTGCCTGATCGAAGGCGACGACACGCTGCCGGCGGCAGGCCTGATCGTCAATCGCACGGCGCAGCGCGACGCGCCGACGCGGCCGGAGCTCACCGCCCCGGTGCGCTACGAGGTCGAAATCGAAGAAGAGGTCGAGGAAGAGGTCGCCGACGCGGAGGAGACAACAGAGGACGACGCCGCCTCCGGCGACGCTCCGGCGGAGAACGAGCGCGTCGAGGCCCGCAACGGTGAAGACACGGGCGGACGCTCGCGTCGCCGCCGGCGGCGGCGCGGCCGTCGTGACCACGAGCCGCGCGAAGATCGCGGCCCCGCGCAACGCCCCCCAGCCCCTGAGCCTGCAACACCTGAGAACGTCGAAGCCGCGGGAGCGGAGTCTTCCGAAGAAGCTCCCAGCCACGATCGTCCGCCCTCGGACGAACAGGGCGATGGCGAGCGCCGCAGACGGCGGCGCGGACGGCGCGGCGGACGGCGCAATCGGCGCCGCGACGGCGAGACTGCACCCGACCAAGCCGCGGCCGAGGGGAGCTCTGACGTCATCGAGGATGGCGACACCCAGGAGTCCGAGGATGCACAGGACTTCGAGACGTTCGACGCGCCCGAGATCCGAGACGAGCCTTCACCTGAGCCAGTCGCGCCGTCTCCCATCGACGATGAAAGGCACGACACGGCGCCGCTTCCCGTGGCCGCCAACGGCGAGACCCATCACGAAGAAGAGCACGATGTGGCGCCGGAGATCCATGTCGAGCCGGAGCCTCTGCCCACACCCATGCCGCCGGCAGAGCCCGCAACCCCGAGCGGCCCGCCGCGCAAAGGCTGGTGGCAACGCAAATTGGGTATCTAAAGCAGCGTGGTCACCACACGCACGATGTCCTCCCCGGGCTTGACCCGGGAATCCAGGGCCACGTGCTTCAATGCCTGCGGCTCCGGATTGCCGGAACAAGTCCGGCAATGACACAGAGACTGGGCGGCACTCAGTGACGGATCAGACCGGCTGGTTTCTGAACCAGGGGATCAGCCGGCGCGCGGCGGCCTCGATGTCTGCGCGCGTGCCCGCGAATGAAAAGCGGATTGCGGAACGTCCCCCCACGGGATCGAAATCCGTGCCCGGAGTCGCGGCGACACCCGTCTCCGTCAGCATCCGGGCACAAAAGGCCTCCGCATCGTTGGTGAACCGGCGAACATCCGTATACAGATAAAAGGCGCCGGCCGGCGGGATGATGTCGGTAACGCCGGCCTCGCGGAGCGCCGCCATCAGGATGTCGCGGTTCTCGCGATAGCCCGCGACACGGGCATCGAAATCGTCGAGCGCCTCAAATGCGCCAAGCGCCGCATATTGGCTGATCGCGCTGGGCGAAATGAACAGGCTCTGCTGAAGCAGCTCGACAGGCCGCACAAGCCGCTGCGGAACGACCATCCAGCCGATCCGCCAGCCCGTCATCGCGAAATATTTCGAGAACGAGTTGACCACCACCACATCGGAGCTGAAGCGAAGCGCGGTTTCGGCGGGCGCTTCGTAGGTGATGCCGTGATAGATCTCGTCGCACACGAGCCACAGATCGAGCCGGGCCGCCGCGTCGATCAGAGCGCTGAGTTCTAGCGCGGTGAGCATTGCGCCGGTCGGGTTGGCCGGACTCTGCAGCACGAGGCCGCTGAGCGCGCGTTGTTCGGACAGCATGGCCGGGGTCGGCTGATAGCGCGTGGCCGCCTTCGACGACAGAACGACGGGAACAAGCCCCAGCACCGTTAGAATGTTTCGATAGGCGGGATAGCCGGGCTCTGCGAGCGCGACCCGCTGACCGAGATCGAAGAGCGCGGAGAACGCGAGGATGAAGGCGGCCGACGCGCCGCTTGTCACGACCACGCGCTCGACCGGAATGTCGAGGGCGTAGCGCTCGCGGTAATAGGCCGCGATGCGCGCACGAAGCGCAGGAAGTCCCAAAGGTTCGGTATAGCCGATGCGGCCTGCGGCGAGCGCCCGTTCGGCCGCGCGGCGGACCGGCGCGGCCACCGCCCCGCCCGGCTCGCCTGCCTCGAGATGAAACACATCATGGCCGGCGGCGACGCGCTCATTCGCCGTGCGGAGAATGTCCATGACCTGGAACGGCGCGACCATGCCACGCGAAGAAACCTTCATGACAACCTCTCTCTAGGACCGCACGACACTATCAGCCGATCACGATTCGGACATGTTTGACCCCTAGCGTCGCCGCGACCACGGGGAGGCAATTGACGCCCCGGCCGCCTCTACCTAGGGTGGCGGCCGATCAAGGGGGCTTGGAGACGATTATGGCCGAACGCTCTCATCTCCCGAAACGCCTTGGGTGCGCCTATCGGCGCACGGCGTGGATTCTGTTCGCCGCGGTGCTTGCCATGATGCCGCTCGCCGCGCAGGCGCAGTCGCTCGTGCGCGACGCGGAGATCGAGCATGTGCTGCGCGGCTATGGCGAGCCCCTGTGGAAGGCCGCGGGCCTGAAGCCGGGGGACATCGACCTCTATCTCGTCAACGACCCGGACATCAATGCCTTCGTCGCCGGCGGCCAGAATCTTTTCATCAACACGGGCACGATCCTTCAGCTCGACCGCCCGCGCGAGATCATCGGGATCATGGCCCACGAAACGGGCCATATTTCGGGCGGCCACCTCGCACGCTCCGCGGAAGGGGTTTCCAACGCGATGGTGCCCATGATCATCGGCACGCTGCTCGGCATCGCGGCCGCCGCGGGCGGCTCGCCGGACGCCGCCATGGGCGCCATGCTGGGCGGACAGCAGATTGCCGAGCGCAGCTATCTCGCCTTCACGCGGACGCAGGAAGCGTCGGCCGATCAGGCGGGCGTCAAATTCCTCAACGCCACGCATCAATCCGCGCGCGGCATGCTCGACGTGTTCCAGGGTTTCGCCGACGATGAAATCCTGAGCGACCGGCCGATCAATCCATTCTTGCAAAGCCATCCCCTGTCTCAAGAACGCATCGCGGCGTTGGAGCACGACGTCAATGCGAGCCCCTATGCGGACGTGCCGGAGCCGCCGGACCAGGTGAAGACTTACAATCGCATCCGCGCCAAGCTCGTGGGCTTTCTGAGCCGGCCGGACCAAGTGATGCGGAAATACCCGCTGAGCGACACGAGCATCAACGCCCGCTACGCACGCGCCATCGCCTATTATCGCATCCCCGATCTCGACAAGGCCCTACCGGAAATCGAATCGATCATCGCGGAAGAGCCGGAGAACCCATATTTCTATGAGCTCAAGGGGCAGATGCTGTTCGAGAACGGCCGCGTCAAGGAGGCCGTGCCCGCTTACGAACAGTCCGTGCGCTATGCCCCGAACGAGCCGCTGCTCAAGACGAGCCTGGGCCAGGCGCTGATCGCCACAGACGATCTCAGCCTCAACAAGCGGGCGCTCGATTCCCTTGAAGGCGCGCTGCGCACAGATCCCGAGAACCCGTTGGGCTGGCATCAGCTCGCGATCGCCTATGCGCGCGACGGAAAAATGGGCATGGCCGAGCTTGCGACCGCCGAGCGCTACTCCCGCGAAGGCGCGGGCCTTGACGCCGTCGTTCATGCGCATCATGCCTTCTGCCAGCTCCCTGCCGGCTCGCCCGCATGGCGGCGGGCTCAGGACATCATGTCCACCATGAAAGCCGGCGCACCGAGGAACAAGAAATATGCGAAATACCAAGACGACGAAGCGGGTGATGGTTGCACTCGCGAGCACGGGTCTGATCGGTCTGATCGCGGGGGCACTTGATACGGTGCCGGCCGGCGCGGCCGATACCATTTCCTCAACTGAACGCAGCAAGATCGAAAGCGTCGTTCACGACTATCTCATGCAACACCCCGAAGTCGTGCTCGACGCGTTGAAAGAGCTCGATCGGAAGGAGCAGGCAGCGGCAGCCGCACAGGCCAAGGACGTGATCCGCAAGGAGCATCAAGTGCTCACACGGGACGGTGCGGCGGGCGTGATCGGCAATCCCAACGGCGACGTCTCGGTCGTCGAGTTCTTCGATTACAATTGCGGCTATTGCCGGCTGGTCGCCGACGAGGTCAAGGCGCTCATCAAGAGCGATCCCAGGGTTCGCGTCGTGCTGCACGAATGGCCAATCCGGGGGCCGGGATCGGTGGGCGCCTCCAAGGTCTCACTTGCCGCGGCCAAGCAGAAGAACTTCGCTGCATTCCATTTCGCGCTGCTGGCGACCGACGGAACCGTGGACGAAGCCCGCGCGCTTGCCGTCGCCAAGCAGCAGGGCCTCGATATGGCCGCGCTCGCGCGCGACATGAAGGCCCAGAACACAACGGCCATTCTTTCGAAGAACGATGATCTGAGCCACCGCCTCGGATTGAGCGGCACACCGGGCTTCATTATCGGCGAGACCATGATCGGCGGCGCGACGAGCCTCGACAATCTCAAGAAATCCGTGGCCGACGCCCGCGCCGCCTGCAAGAAAGAGCCGATCTGCTAAACAACCTTTCTGCCCTCAGACCTCATGCTGAGGTGCTCTGCGAAGCAGAGCCTCGAAGGATGGGCTGCACACTCGGAGCCCGTCCGCTTCATCCTTCGAGGCCCGCCCTCTTGTCCGCATTTTTGCGGACAAGCCGCAAAAAAGGGCGGGCACCTCAGGATGAGGTCCGAGTCCTTGGCATCGTTTCCATACCTCTCAAGAAATCTCGTATTCCTCGACGAGAAAGAAGGTCGATCGCTTCAGATCGATAAAGTTGAATTCATCCTTGAACATGATGTCCATGGCCGTCTGCCCTTCCTCGGATGTCGCGGCCCCTTCGGTGAAGCTTTCAAGGGAATCGAACCACGCCTCGGCCACGCCGTCATATTCCGGCGTGCCGCCCCGCGCCGCATTGGCTGCAGTTCCGACATCGCACGTAATGGTCAGATTCTGAACGTAGCGGCGCCACGGCATGGTAGCGCGAGTCTTGCGGGCCAGGGCTGCATGATGATTGTGCCAATATTCGAAAAACTGCTCGCGGGTCATACCGTCCCGTTTGCGCAGACAAAACACCACCTTGATCATTGCGTTTCCTCTCATTTTTTTCAGACGTGACTTTGTGTCAGACGTGTTGGCCGCCGTTGATGTGGATCTCCGCGCCTGTGACGTAGCTCGAATCCTCGGTGCACAGGAAATAGATCGTGCGCGCGACTTCCTTGGGAAGACCGAGGCGACGGAGCGGGATTTCCTCGATGAGGCGCTCCGTGCCCGGCGACAAGATGGTCGTCTCGATCTCGCCGGGCGCAATCGCGTTGACGCGGATGCCGCGCGGACCGAAATCCGCGGCCATCTCGCGTGTGAGCGCGTTCAGCGCCGCCTTCGACGTTGCATAGGCCGCCCCCGCAAAGGGATGCACGCGCCCGCCCGCGATGGAAGTGATGTTGACGATCGAGCCCTTGGCGCGGCTCAGCTCGTCCATGAGGCCACGTGCCAGCGCGATGGGCGCGAAGAAATTGAGCTCGAACACCTGACGCCACAGCTCGAGATCGGTGTCGATCGCGCCGAGCCGCTGGCCACCCTCGCCCTTCGGCGAGATCGCAGCGTTGTTGACGAGCGCATGCAGGGTGCCGCCCTTGAGCCGGCTCTTCATGTCCGCGATGGCACGGCCGCGATCCTCGGGATGCGACAGGTCCACCTGCACATGGTCATCGATACCGCCCTCCCAGGGACAATTCTTGGGAAACGGATGGCGCGAGCACGTGATGACCCGCCAGCCCTCCCGGAAGAACTGATTGACGGTCGCATGACCGATGCCGCGGCTCGCGCCGGTCAGAAGAAGCGTCTTGCGCTCGGCCATAGGCCACTCCTTGTCTTGTCCTCGAGGACGGCCTCAGGCTACGCCCCCTCGAACTTTGCCGCCAGCGCTCTAAACGAAGCGCCCGGGCGGGAACACCGGCGGCCGCTCGAGGCCCACGGGATCCTCGTGAATGAGGACCTGGGCGCCCGGAAAGGCCTCGCGGACCGACGCTTCGACCTGGTCGGAAATCTCATGCGCACGGTCGAGCGCCATCTTCGGCTCGAGCTCGATGTGAAATTGAATGAACGTGTCGTAGCCGGACACGCGCGTGCGCAAGTCATGCATGTTGCGCACCTCGGGGTGGCTCATGATGATCGACCGAATGCGCTGACGCTCGCCGTCCGACAGCTCGCGGTCAAGCAGCTGGTTGATGGCCACCTGCATGATCTGAAGCGAATTGCGCCCGATCAGCACCGCCACGATAAGGCCGAACACGGCGTCGGCGCGCGGAAGATGCAGCGGGCCTGCGAGCAGAAGCGCGAGAATGACGGTCGCATTGAGCGCAAGATCACCCGTGTAGTGGAGTGCGTCCGCCGAGATGGCGACCGAGCCCGTACGCGCAACCACCATGCGTTGATAAAGCACAAGCGCAGCGGTTGCGATCATCGCGATGATCGTGACCGCGATGCCGAGCTCGCCGCCCTCCATCGGGTGCGGCGTCACGAGTCCGCGCACGGCCTGAACGACGATAAAGAGACCCGACGCGAGGATGAGCAGGGCCTGCCCGAGCCCGGCAATCGCCTCGATCTTGCCGTGACCGAAGCGATGCTCCCGATCGGCAGGCTCGCTCGCGGCACGCACGGCGAGAAGATTGAGCGTGGACGCCGCGGCATCGAGCGCAGAGTCCATGAGGGACCCCAGCATCGCCACCGATCCCGTTTTCGCCCAAGCGATTGTCTTGAGGACGACGAGGGCAATCGCGACGCTCACTGATGCCGTCGCGGCGTATTGGGCCAGACGGGTGGCGCTTGTGGGGCTCAGGGGTGGGGCTGGCGTTGCCGTCATGGAAAGAGGCGCTCCGACGTCCACGGGCTTTCATCCGCGCTCCGCGTGAAGAGCAAACGCTCATGCAGGCGGAACGGTTTGTGCTTCCAGAATTCGATTTCGCGCGGCGCGACGCGGTAGCCGCTCCAGAACGCCGGACGCGGCACATTGCCGAAGCCATGCTTCACCGCGAACCGCGCCACCTCGCGCTCGAGCTCGAAGCGGCCCGCCATCGGCCGCGACTGGCGCGAGGCCCAGGCGCCGATCTGGCTGTCCTTCGGGCGCGTCGCGAAATAGGCGTCGGCCTCATCCGGGCTCACCGGCGTCACCGGACCACGCACACGAACCTGCCGCCTGAGGCTCTTCCAGTGAAAGCACAGGGCGGCCTCGGCATGGGCGGCGAGATCCTGGCCCTTCTTGCTCTCCGTGTTCGTATAAAAGACGAAGCCGCGGGCGTCATAGGCCTTCAGCAGCACCATGCGCACGTCCGGGTGACCGGCGGTGTCGACTGTGGCGACCGCGACGGCGCTGGGGTCGTTGGGCTCGTTCTTGTCGGCAAGCCCGTACCATTCCTCGAACAGGACCAAGGGGTCGACGCCTTCGCGGATGGGGGCGCGGGGATCTTCAGGGACGTGTGCGCTCATGACACCAAGGGCGGCTCGGGGCTCATAGGACGGTTGTAGTGGAACGGGGGGCGGACGGAAAGCACCCGGATTTCCGCCGCTGCCTCGGGGCCGGAACCTTTGGTTAAGCCTTTGGTAGAGGCGGGGGTCTATCCTCCCGGCGACACTTGCGCGCCCGGTGCCGGAGACGATGAAAAACCCTTACGCCGTATTGGGTGTGGCGCCTGAGGCCACACCCGAGGAGATCAAGACGAGCTTTCGCAAGCTCGCGAAGCGCTATCATCCCGACGGCAATCCGGACGATCCGGAGGCCGCAAGCCGCTTTCAGGCCGTCCAAAGCGCCTATGCATTGCTCAAGGATCCCGACCAACGGCTCCGATTCGACAAAGGCCTGATCGACGCCGACGGCACCCCGCGCTCGCAGCCCTTTCCCATGCGACGCCGGCGCGCGGCCGCCGCGCAACCCGCAGCCCAAGCCCCTCCTCCGCAACAGCCGGCGCCGGCCGAGGAGGACAGCGAGGACGCGATCTTCTCGGAGCTGTTTGCAAGTTTGAGGCGTGCCAAACGCACGCCAGCCGAACCGGTGGCTGCCGCCCGCCCCTCCGCGGTCGCCCCGTTGGCGCTTTCCGTCAGTTTCGAAGACGCAGCCTCGGGGACGAAGGCGGAGCTCACCCTGCCGTCAGGCAAGGCGATCCGCGTCGCGGTGCCGGCCGGTGTCGAGGACGGTCAGGTGATTCGCCTCAAGGCCGGCGACGGCAAGAGCGCCACCGACATCCGCATTCGTATTTGCGTGGCGCCTCATCCTTCTTTCGCGCGCGCGGGCCTCGATGTCACCTCTGAGCTTTCGGTGTCGCTGCCCGAGGCGGTTCTCGGCGCGAAGGTCCGCGTGCCCACCTTGAGCGGCGAGGTCGTCGTACAAATTCCGCCAGGTTCCAACACCGGCACCGTTCTCAAGCTGCGCGGTCGCGGTTTGAGTCGAGAGACCGGCCCGACAGGCGATCAGCTCGTGACCCTTCGTGTCGTCCTGCCCGAAACGCCGGACGCGGAGCTTGAAAGCTTTCTGCGCGACTGGTCACGCCGCCGCGCCTATCAGGTTCGCAGCTGAACGCGCTGCCACGCTCGGCTTGGCCTGCCCGCGCGAGCAGTGTAGGATCCCGCGCAAATCGCTGAAATATCGAGGGAATCATGGCACGAGCCGGCGAGCTGATGGCGGGAAAGCGCGGCCTCATCATGGGCGTCGCGAACGACCGTTCTCTCGCCTGGGGCATCGCCCAGGCGGTCGCAAGTCATGGCGCCGAGCTTGCCTTCACCTATCAGGGCGACGCCCTGAAAAAGCGGGTGCAGCCGCTGGCCGAATCGCTCGGCACGGAGATGGTCCTGCCCTGCGACGTCACGGACGCAGGCTCGATCGACGCCCTGTTCGATACCCTGCAAAAGCGCTGGGGCGGGCTCGATTTCTTGGTCCACGCCATCGCCTTTTCCGACAAGGACCAGCTCAAGGGCCGCTATGTCGATACGACGCTGGACAACTTCCTGCTCAGCCTCAATGTCTCCTGCTACTCCTTCACGGCGATCGCCCAGCGGGCCGAGAAGCTCATGTCGGACGGCGGCAGCCTGCTGACGCTGACCTATTACGGCGCCGAGAAGGTCATGCCCCATTACAACGTCATGGGCGTGGCCAAGGCTGCCCTGGAGGCGAGCGTGCGCTACCTCGCCGAGGATCTCGGCAAAAAGAACATCCGCGTGAATGCGATCTCGGCAGGCCCGATCAAGACTTTGGCGGCGTCCGGCATCGGCGATTTCCGCTACATCCTCAAATGGAACGAGTACAACGCGCCCTTGCGCCGCAACGCCACCATCGAGGATGTCGGCAATGGCGGGCTCTACCTGCTCAGCGATCTCAGCCGCGCCGTGACCGGGGAGATCCACCACATCGATTGCGGCTACAACATCGTCGGCATGAAGGCGGAGGACGCGCCGGACATCAGCGTGAACCGCTCGGAATAATTGGCTCCTTAAGAGTTTGTGGCCCATCCTTCGAGGCTCGCTTCGCTCGCACCTCAGGATGAGGTCGAGGAAGAAACAGAACCTTAGACCTCATCCTGAGGTGCGCCGAAGGCGCCTCCAAGGATAGGCCCCCGGCACAGATCATGTCCCACAACACATTCGGCCATCTTTTTCGCGTGACGACCTGGGGCGAGTCCCACGGGCCCGCGCTTGGCTGCGTGATCGACGGCACGCCGCCCGGCATCGCGCTGACCGAAGCCGACATCCAGACCTATCTCGACAAGCGCAAGCCCGGGCAATCTCGCTTCACGAGCCAGCGTAAGGAGCCTGACCAGGTCAAGATTCTGTCCGGCGTCTTTCAGGACGAGCGCATGGCCGCGCCGCTCACGACCGGCACGCCGATCAGCCTGCTGATCGAGAACGTCGATCAGCGCTCGAAGGATTACGGCGACATCCGCGATCTCTATCGGCCGGGTCACGCCGATCTCTCCTACGACCTCAAATACGGCCTGCGCGACTATCGCGGCGGCGGACGTCAATCGGCGCGTGAGACCGCGGCACGTGTCGCGGCAGGCGCTGTCGCGCGCAAGGTGCTCGCGCATGTTCTTGGCACCGTCGTCATCCGCGGTGCGCTGGTGCAGCTCGGCCCGCACAAGATCGACCGTGGCGCGTGGGACTGGGACGAGACGCTGCGCAATCCGTTCTGGTGCCCGGATGCCAAAAGCGCGAAAGCCTGGGAGACTTATCTCGACGATGTGCGCAAGCGCGGCTCGTCCTGCGGCGCGGTGATCGAGGTGATTGCGAGCGGCGTGCCCGCAGGTCTCGGCGCGCCGCTTTACGGCAAGATCGACGCGGAGCTTGCCGCGGCGCTCATGAGCATCAACGCGGTCAAAGGTGTGGAGATCGGCGCGGGTTTTGCCGCCGCCGAGCTTTCCGGCGAAGACAACGCGGACGAGATCCGCATGGGCCCGAAAGGGCCCACCTTCCTGTCCAATCATGCGGGCGGAATCCAAGGCGGCATTTCAACCGGCCAGGACATCCTCGCGCGCTTCGTGGTGAAAGCGACGTCGTCGATTCTGACTCCGCGCAAGACGATCAACCGCAACGGCCAAAACACTGATGTCGTGACAAAGGGACGTCACGACCCCTGCGTCGGCATCCGCGCGGTACCGGTCGGCGAAGCGATGACGGCCTGCGTGCTCGCGGATCACGCGCTCCGCCAGCGCGCGCAAACGGGTGTCGCGGGACCAGTCAAGACGATCGAAGCTCCCTAACCTCTGCGAAGGGTGGTCTGGGCCCATGCTTCGAGACGCCCGCTTTTTGCGGGCTCCTCAGCATGAGGTTTGTGCTTTCTTGAACCTTCTCAGACCTCATCCTGAGGAGGCTGCGCGGTAGCCGTCTCGAAGGATGGTCCCTCGCTCTTTCCACAGAGCTTCTTGAACGCGCTGACCTTCGACAGAAACGCGGTCGTGCTCGAGACCTGCGTCAGCCCCACCTCACCCCAGAGCGCGCTCAGATCCTCTTCCAGATAGGAGAGGAAGTACGGCTCGTGGAAGCTGCGCGGAAAGGCTTCGAGCAATCCGTCGAAGTCGGGCACGTCACCGAACTGCAGCGAGTCGACAAAGATCAGCATGCCGCCCGGTTTCAGAACACGCGCCACCTCGCGCGCAACGGCGCGGCGCACGGTCGGCGGCAGCTCGTGAAAGAGATAGATGACGGTGACGACGTCCTGCGAAGCGTCGGCGAGCGGGATGGTCTCGGCATTCGCGCGGAGAAACTCCGTGTCCCGCCAAGGCGCCAGCGCCCGACGCGCCTCGTCGAGATAGGCCGGCGACAGATCGAGCGCGCTCACGCGAAGCTTCGGATAATTGTCGAGCACGAAGGTGAGAAAGCGGCCCGTGCCACAGCCGACATCGAGCAGCCGGAGCCGGCGCTGATCGCGGCCGGCGACCGCTTCGCGTAAGGGGACGAGCGCCTGACGACGCATGGCGTCCGCCGCCCCGTTGAACAGCGTCTCGACCTGAAAGTCGTAGATCTCGGCGGACTCCTGAGTGAGATAGCCGCCGCTTTGAAAGTGAAAGTTCTGCAGGAAGTAGCCGGGGTAATCGCCTTGCGAAGGTTCGAGATCGCGCACGCGCCGCTCGTCGCGCCGTGCCGCCACCGCACGGGCATCTCTGAGAAACCGCGCCGAGCCGCGCGCGAGCCGTGCGGGATTGGGCACGAGATCATGCGGCATCGCGTAGAGGCCCTCGTCGATGTTGCGCCAATCCTGCTCGAACAGCGCCTCGATCGCTCGACGCAGCTTCGGACGGTCGGGCAGCGGCTGGCGCGTGGGTGCCGCGTCGCGCACGCTGCTTTCGCGGCGGCGCGCCGCGATGTAATGCCCGAGATACCACGCGAAGCGCGCGCGCTGGCTCGCTCGATAACTCAATCGCGCAAGGGGTGAAGCGGTCATCCTTGGCTCCGGAGAAACAACGCCGCAAGCTCGACATGGGCCGACCACAGGAACTGATCAAGAGGACGGACCCAGGCGAGAGTATAGCCCCGATCGACCAACAGGCGCGCGTCGCGCGCGAAGGTGGCGGGGTTGCACGAAACCGCCACGACGCGCGGCACGCGCGCCTCGGCGAGAGCGGCGGCTTGAGCCGCGGCCCCAGCGCGCGGCGGGTCGAACATGGCGCCGTCAAAGGATTTCAGAAGCGCCGCCGGCACGGGGTTGCGCGCGAGATCGCGGCGCTCAGTCGTAAGCGGCAGACCCTTCGCGGCTTGAGCAAGCGCGGTCAACGCGTCGGTCGCTGTGTCCACCGCGTGGATCTGGGCGTACTGCGCCAGTGGAAGCGACAAGGTGCCGAGCCCGGCATAAAGATCGATCACACGGCGTGTCGATGACAGACCTTCGCGGACCCACGCCATCAGATGGTGCTCACCTTCCGTGGTCGGCTGTAGGAACGCACCCGGCGGCGGACGCACCGCCAGCCCATCAAACGAGACGACAGGTGCGCGTGCGACAAGAGCCGGTTCGCCGTCAACCGACAGCCGCGCCAGATCGACCGCCTTGGCGAGCTGCGCCAGACTTTCGCGCAAGACGAGATCCGACGCGGACGGCGCGCGCTCGAAGCGGAGGTCGAGATCCAGACCCGTCTCTGTGGCCGTGAGATGCAGCATGCCGGTGCAGGCCGAAGGCAGGAAGCGGCTGAGCGCATTCCGAACCGTCGGCAACGCCGACACGATTGCGGAACACGCCACTGGGCAAACCGCGACATCGATGAGATCGTGACTTTGCCGCTTGTGAAAACCGAGATGCGTGCCGTGCTTGGCGTGCGTAAAGCCAAGCGTCACACGACGACGTGTGCCGGGCGCCACGCTCTCCAGAGGCGCGACGACGTTGGGATCGAGACCCCGCTGCTTGAGCGCGGTGATGACAAGGCTGCGCTTCCAGTCGCGATAGCGACCCGCCTCAAGATGCTGAACGACACAGCCACCACACACACCGAAATGCGGACAGGTCGGCTGCACGCGACCCGGGCCTTCGGCACGCAGCGCGATCATACGGCCGCGCGTGCCGGCAAGTTCTGCCAACCCGCGATCGCCCGGCACCGTGAACGGGATGAACCGGTCATGCCCGTCGACACTTGCCACGCCGTCCCCTTCGTGGCCGAGCTTCTCGATCTCGACTTCGGCCTGAACGGGCGCCGGCTTAGCGGCGGCGCGCGGCGAGGAGCGCTTCTTCATTGCCGTCTCCGCCCGTGATGGGGCTTTCGATCACGCCCAGCAGATCACACCGCTCGCCGACCCAGGCCGCAACGCGTTCGATCGCGGTCTGACGCGCGGCCACGTCGCGTACGATGCCGCCTTTGCCGACATGATCGGGTCCGACCTCGAACTGCGGCTTAACGAGCGCAACGAGGGTTCCACCGGATTTCAGAAACGCGAGCGCAGGCTCGAGCACCTTTTGAAGACCGATGAAGCTGACATCGATCGTCACGACATCTACCTGAGGCACATCGTTCGCCGTCAAGACGCGGATGTCGCGGCCTTCGAGGGAGACCACACGCGGATCTCCGGCAAGCGTTCGGTGCAGTTGGCCGTGGCCGACATCGACGGCGAAAACCCGCGCGGCACCGCGCGCTAACAAAACCTCCGTGAAGCCGCCTGTCGATGCGCCGATATCCATCGCTACCGCGCCCGTCACATCGATCGCGAAATGATCAAGCGCTTGGATCAACTTGGGTGCGCCCCGCGACACCCAGGGCATCGCATCGGTCAACACGAGCGGCGCGTCATCGTTCAGCAGCGCAGAAGGTTTCTCGACGGCCACGCCTGCGCTCGTGACATGTCCCGCCGCGATCTCCACCTGCGCGCGCGCCCGGCTCGCCACCAGCCCCCGCGCGACCAGAAGCTGATCGGCGCGGACGCGGGTCACGACCTTCTGTCGACCACGAAGCGCGCCGTTTCGCGCAGCGTTTCGGCACGCGCGCCGAACATGTCGAGATGCTTCGCGGCCTGGCGTGCGAGGAGATCGGCCTGTTGTTTCGCACGGTCGACGCCGAGCAACGCGACGAAGGTTGCCTTGCCGGCGCCCGCGTCCTTGTTGACGGCCTTGCCCATCTCTTCCTCGTTGCCCGTGACGTCGAGCAAGTCATCGGCGATCTGGAACGCAAGCCCGAGGTCGCGCGCGTAGCCCATGATCGCCTGCATGGCGTCGGGGCTTGCATGGCCCATGAGCGCGCCGAGTTCGCAGGACGCCGAGATCAGCGCGCCGGTCTTCATCTGCTGCAGCCGGGTGATGATGCGCTCGTCGACGTCGGCCTGCTCGCAGGCGAGGTCGATCATCTGACCCCCCACCATGCCTTCGGCGCCGGACGCCTTGGCCAGCGCCAGCACGAGATCGGCACGCACCCGCGCATCCGGATGCGTTTCTGGGTCAGCCAGCAGCTCGAACGCGAAGGTGAGAAGCCCGTCGCCCGCGAGCACGGCGGTCGCTTCGTCATAGGCCTTGTGCACGGTCGGCCGGCCACGGCGCAGATCGTCGTCGTCCATGCAGGGCAAATCGTCATGCACCAGCGAATAGGTGTGCAGGCATTCGACGGCGACCGCCGCCCGCATGAGCCGAGGGCGCGCCACGTCGAAAATGCGACCGCATTCCACCAGCAGGAACGGACGGAGCCGCTTGCCCGGGCCCAGCGCGGCGTAGCGCATGGCGTCGGTCAGGCGCGCGTCCGGGCCGTCATTGTCCGGCAGCAGACGCTCCATCCACTGGTCGACCTCGCGCGCCGTATCGTCCAGCGCCTTGCGCACACCGCTCATGCAGCTCGTCCCTTCAATGGTTCACTCGACGTCGAACGGCTGCGTGGCGGGCGTGCCGTTGGGCCCCACCACGATTCGCTCGATCTTGGCCTGCGCCGCCTTTAGCTTCGCTTCGCAATGGGCCTTTAGCGCGGTGCCGCGCTCATAGACGGCGATGGACTCCTCGAGACCGGCCTGGCCCTTCTCGAGCGTCGCCACGATGCGCTCGAGCTCGGCCAGCGCTTCCTCGAAGCCCATCATCTCAATCGCCTTGCCCTGCACCTTACCGCCTCCCATGGATGGGCTCCGACCCCCGCCGTGATAGCCGCCTGGAGGACCGGAGACAACACCAGACAACAGCTTGACGGTGGCTTGCATCGGAAGGATACGCAGCATACCTCTTCCCTGGCACAAGAGGCGATCCATGGCGACACCCTCCCTCGATCGGTTTCTCCCCCTGCCCGGCCGCTCCGTCGTGGCGGTGAGCGGGGCCGATGCCATGAGCTTTCTCGACGGGCTCATCACGAACAGCCTGGACGGGCTTTCGCCCGACCGTGCCGTTTATGCCGGGCTCCTGACCCCCCAAGGCAAGCTCCTGTGCGACTTCATCCTCGCCCTGCGGGACGAGACCGTGCTGATCGACGTCGCGGCAAGCCAGGCGCCGGCCTTCGTTCAGCGCTTCGGCCTCTACAAGCTGCGCGCGAAAGTCGTGATCGAGTTGCGCCCCGATTGGGGTGTGGGGGTGGCCTTTGGGCCGGCAGCCGGCGAAGCCAAGCCCATCGCCACCGGAGTTGTTTTCAGTGACCCGAGGCTTACGGAGCTGGGTGTCCGGGCGATCGCGCCAATTGCCGAGCTGACCGGAACCGACTCATCGGTCGGAGACTATGAAGCTCTGCGTCTCGGACTCGGGGTCGGCGAAGGCGCTGAGATCGGGGGCGAGCGCAGTTATCCGCTGGAGGCCAATTTCGAGCCGCTTCACGGCGTCGATTTCGCCAAGGGCTGTTATGTCGGCCAGGAACTCACCGCGCGCATGAAGCATCGCGCGGGCCTGCGCAAGCGGATCGTGCCTATTCGTTTCGACGGCGACATCGCGATTGACTCGCGCGTCAGTGCCGGCACCACGGAGCTTGGACAGGTTCTCGCCGCGCGGCCGGGCGTGGGGCTTGCACTGTTGCGTCTGGACCGCTTGGCGGATGCAAGCGCGCCGCCGACAATCGACGGCAAGCCCGTTCGGATTGAATGGCCCGCCTGGCTGCCACCACTCGAAAGCAAAGCCTCATGACGCGCGAGCGCTGTCCCTGGCCGCGCGAGGATCCACTCTACGTCGCCTATCACGACGACGAATGGGGTGTGCCCGAATGGGACGATCGCGCGCTCTACGAGAAGCTCATTCTCGACGGCTTCCAGGCGGGACTGTCTTGGATCACGATTCTGCGCAAGCGCGAGGCGTTCCGCAAAGCGTTCAAAGGCTTCGAGCCGGAGACGATCGCGCGCTGGGGCGAGAAGGACGTCGTGCGGCTGCTCGGCGATCCCGGCATCATCCGGCATCGCGGCAAGATCGAAGGCACGATCGCCGGCGCGAGGGCCTATCTCGCGCTGCGCGATGAAGGCATTCCGTTCTCGAAATTCATCTGGGACACGGTCGACGGCAAGCCGCGTCACAACGTGTTCAAGAAACATGGGGACGTGCCCGCCGAAACGCCCGAGAGCCGCACGCTTGCAAAAGCGCTGAAAGCCCGCGGATTCAAGTTCTGCGGGCCGACCATTGTCTACGCCTTCATGCAGGCGGTGGGCATGGTCAACGATCATCTCGTCACCTGCTATCGTCACGACGAGATCTCGCGCCTGAAAAGAAAGACGTTACCTAAGCGTTAATCGAACGCGTCGGATGTCTTTCACATGCAAACCAACTCCTTAATCGCGGACCAACCAGCTTAGCAACGTTTCGTTGTGCCCCTTAGGAGGTCTCCCTAGGGTCCTTCCTCGGCAGTATTGGGTGGGGCTGGGGTGAGGACACTCTCTTCGTGACAGCACGTCTCCGCGCGCACGCGCGCCTCTTCGTGCGACACGGTCGTCGTGTCGCGTTCGGAGTGGTTGCGGCTCTTGCGATCGTCGGCCCGTCAGAGGCCGGCGATGGGCCGCAGTTCCGCGAAGCGCGTTCCTCCACGGTCGCCGTGCTGAACGACGCCGATGTCGAGACCTACCGCACGATCTTCACGCTGCAGGACCAGGGGCAATTCGCGGAAGCCTCCGCGCTTGCCTCGCGCCTCGGCAACGACAGTCTGATGGGCTATGTGCGCCAGCGGGAAATCCTGGCCCCAGGCGCCGAGCCCAAGGCGAGCGAGCTCGCCGCCTGGATGGCAGCCTATGCCGACCTGCCGGGCGCGGACGAAGTCTATGCGCGTGCCGCGAGCACGGGTGAGTCCATTGCCCGCCCGGAACCGCGCGCCTTCCGGTCGCGCCTTGTTCTCGGCAAACCGGAAGCCGTAAGCCGCCGTGCGCCCTCGACCGAAGCGCGCAGCGCCAACGCGCGTATCGCCGCCCTCATCAAATCGGGACAACCGGAAGAAGCGCTTGATGCTCTCAACGCGGCGCGTGCGGCGTTCGGGCCCAACGAGCGTGACGACGCCACGCTTGCCATTGCCGCGTCCTACTATGCCGAGGGCCTCGACGACGAAGCCTATGCACTCGCCAGCGAGGTCGCGGACCGCAACCGCCGCGAGGTGCCGCTCGCCGATTGGAACGCCGGTCTCGCGGCCTGGCGCATGGGCGACATCGAGCGCGCCGAACCGCATTTCGCGGCACTCGCGCGTGTCGAGACGGCAAATCCGGCGTTGCGCGCGGCGGGTGCTTTCTGGGCCGCGCGCGCCGACTTGCGCCTGCGCCATCCCGAGCGCGTCGGCCCGATGTTGGAGATCGCCGCCGAAGCGCCGCGAACATTTTACGGCGTGCTCGCGCTGCGCCAGCTTGGCCGCGAGCTGCCCTTCAAGTGGAACCTCCCCGCGCTCGACGCGAAGACCTGGGCTCTGTTCCAGCCCTATCCCGCGGTGGCGCGCGCCGTCGCCTTGATGCAGGTCGGTCGTCCTGACCTCGCGGAAACCGAGCTCCTGCGCGTGCTCGGCAAGCTTCCGCAATCGCTCGATCCGGCATTGCTCGTCGTAGCGAGCAAGCTGCAGCTGTCGGCCGTGCGCGCCAAGATCGTCGAAAGCGCTCAGTTCGAGGGTCTCGACGGCGCCCGCTATCCTGTGCCCGAGATCGTGCCCCAAGGCGGCTTCACGCTGGATCCCGCGCTGCTCTATGCCTTCATGCACAAGGAAAGCGGGTTCACAAACGGCGCGACGAGCCGGGCCGGCGCTCGCGGTCTGATGCAGATCATGCCGAACACGGCGCGTCATGTGGTCGGCGGCTCAGAAGCTCAGCTCAAGAGCAAGCTCTTCGATCCGTCCTTCAACCTTCATGTCGCCCAAGCCTACCTCAAGGAGCTGATGGGCCTCGTGGCACCCCATGGCAACCTCTACATGCTCGCGGTGGCCTATAATGGCGGTCCGGGCAACCTCACCCGCTGGCGTGCCAAGCTCGGCAGCGACGATCCGCTGCTTTTCATCGAAAGCGTGCCGTCGGCGGAGACACGCACCTACATCGAATGCGTGCTGACGAACTACTGGGCCTATCGCAGCCGGCTGGGCGAGGACCTCTCCTCGCTGGATGCCGCAGCGGCCGGGGAATGGCCGGTCTACGATACCGACGCGAAGGTCATCAAGGTCGGTCAGCGCTGAGGCACCGCTTGCCTCGGGGGAACGGTTGGGCTTTGCTCCCGTTGTCATAGCAACGGAGCGTTCCATGGCCGGCATCGATTCCTCGCGCGCCTTCAAGCCGTTGGCTATCGCAATTCTCACGGTGTCCGACACGCGGACGCGAGACAACGACACCTCAGGCGATTTGCTCGCCGAGCGCCTGCAGACGGCGGGTCACGTACTGGCGGGGCGCGCCATCGTGAAAGACGACGTGCCCGCGATCCGCGCGCAAGTGGACAGCTGGATTCTCGATCCGACCGTGGACGCAATCATTTCAACGGGCGGCACCGGCCTCACGGGCCGCGACACGACGCCGGAAGCGATCCGCCCGCTGTTCGACAAGGAGATTGAAGGATTTTCCGCCGTCTTTCATGTGCTGAGCTATCAGACGGTCGGGACCTCGACGATGGCGTCACGCGCTTGCGCCGGCGTCGCGCGCGGCACGCTCATCTTCGCCGTTCCCGGTTCAACGGGGGCCTGCAAGGATGCGTGGGACGGCATCTTTCAATATCAGCTCGACAGCCGCCACCGGCCCTGCAATCTCGTCGAGCTTCTGCCGCGTCTGGAAGAGCATCGCGGATAGCGATTGCCGCGTTCAGATCCGCGCCGTCACCCGGGTCGACACGCCCAAAGCATGGAGCATGAAGCGGGCAAGGTCGCGCCAGGCACAACTCTGTGGCCCGCCCTGGTCGGCCGGCGGCGTCTGAGCGATCGCGGCCGAACGCAAGAAGATGAGCCGGCGACGTCCGAGGCGGCGCACCATGTCGACATCGGGCAACCCGGGCGCCACGGGATAGCCACCCACGTGAGTGTAGAGCTGGCGATGAATTAGCAGACCCTGGTCGCCGTAGGGGAGTGCGAAAAGCCGGTTCCGCAGAAATACCAGCTGTTCGCGGCGACGCGCCGCCTTGCCGAAATCCTCGACCGCGTACCGGAACACCGCCGCGGACTGCATCCGTCCGCCAGGCACCTGCTCGGCGCGGGCGATGAAGGCCTCGACCTCGAGCGCCCAGCCCGGCTCGAGAAGGCAATCGGGATTGATAAACAACAGCCAATCGCCCCGCGCCCGCTCCGCGCCTGCCTTCAGGCGCCCGCCGAGATCGGCGCCGACAGCCACGAAAGAGGCGCCGGAGTCGTCGGCAATCACGCTCGTGTGGTCGTCCGAGCCGCCATCCGCGATCACGACCTCCCGCACCAGGCCCGTCACCGTTGCGGGAACAAGGCACGCCAGCGTACGCGCGAGGGTCTTCTCGTCGTTCAACGTCGGTATGATGACACTCACCATGCCGGGACTATACCGAACCTATGCTGCACTTGCACCGATCGCCATCTTTTTGTTCTTGATTTGTTCTTTTCGGTGGCGTAGATGTGATGGATGGCCAAGGCCGTCACCCTTCCTTCGACCCTGCACCCTTCGTCCGGCGGACGGGGCACCTCGAGCAATGCGACCGGCCGCTATGAATCGCTGGCGCGAGAGGCTTTCGACGACGGCTGGGAGATTGACGAGGGCCGGCCCGCGCTGAAAACCCAAGTAACGCGCGACACGACCCGCACCATCATCGCCCGCAACCAGTCGCCGGACATTTCGTTCGACCGCTCGATCAACCCGTATCGCGGATGCGAACATGGCTGCAGCTATTGCTTCGCGCGGCCGACCCACGCCTATCTCGGCCTCTCGCCGGGGCGTGATTTCGAGACCAAGCTTTTCGCGAAGCCGGACGCCGCGAAGCTTCTGGACGCCGAGCTTCGCGCGCCTTCTTACCGGCCGAAGGTGCTCGCGATGGGCACCAACACCGATCCCTATCAGCCGATTGAGCGCACCTGGAAGGTGACGCGAAGCGTGATTGAGGTGCTTCAGGCGTTCAATCACCCAGTCAGCATCGTGACCAAATCCAATCTCATCCTGCGCGACATCGATATCCTCGCGCCCATGGCGGAGCTGCGTTTGACCAAGGCATTCCTGTCGGTCACGACACTCGATCGCGCGCTGGCCCGCGCCATGGAACCGCGTGCTGCGACCCCGGCGCGCCGGCTCGACGCCGTGCGGAGCCTCGCTGCCGCCGGGGTGCCGGTTGGCGTCATGATGGGGCCGGTCATTCCGGGTCTCAACGATCACGAGTTGGAGGCCATCGCGGAGGCGGCAGCGGAAGCCGGCGCGAAAAGTTTCGGCACGGTGCTGCTGCGCCTTCCGCTCGAAATCAAGGATCTGTTTCGCGAATGGCTCGAGGCGCAGGTGCCCGATCGGGCGAAACGGGTCATCAAGCTCTTGCGCGAGATGCGCGGCGGCAAGGATTACGATGCGCGCTGGTTCGAGCGCGGCACCGGCCGCGGGCCGATGGCGGAGCTGATCGCTCAGCGCGCAGCCCTGGCGCGCAAACGTTTCGGCCTCGACGGTCCTCCGACGGTGCTCGACATACGCCGCTTCCGCGCGCCGCCCCGTCCACCCAAGCCCGGCGATCAAATGGAACTTGCTCTCTAACGCTACGGCGCGAGGCCCAAGGTGCGGCCGGGAAAACCCGCCGCGTCGAAATAGAGCGTGTCGCCGACGCGCTGAAGTCTGAGTTCGGTCGCAATCCCGTCGGCCTCCGGACCGCGAATGGTGTCGATCTGTGCCGACACGGTGGCGGGTCCGCCTTTCAGGCTTTCCGTGAGTACGCGGCCAACGAGCTTGCCCTTCGCGGGAATATCGAGCTTCAAGAGCTGCGCAATGGTCCGGCCGACATCCGCGTTGCTCGACGGCGCGTCGCTGCGATAGCCGCGCTTGAAGTCCGGACCGATGGCCGCCTGGAAATTCGCGGTTTCGGCACGGCTGAAGCTGCCATGCATACCCTGCCCCGTGCCGAGAGTCGCGTCGGCAATGGAGACGCCGCACCGCAGCGGCATGCCGCAGCCGGTGTCGAAGGAGCGGAAGTTGACCAGAATGGACGGCGCGGGAAGCTTCGCGGCCCCCTTGAGATTGATGGCGCTGAGCGGCAGCGTCCCGGGAATTTCGCCCAGCGCATCATCGACAAAGAGACCGCTCACATAATCCTGCTTCAAAAGCGCCGCAACGATCTTGCGCGCGAGTTTTTGCGCCTTGTCGCTCGGCAAATAGATGAGATCGGAGCCGCCATTGGCTGCGACGATCACGTCGGGCGCGTCCTTGTTTTTGCCGATCAAGCCACTGCCGCGCCGCGGATACTGACCCGCTTTGACGGGCGCCTTGAACGAATCCGGATCGAACAGCGGCAATCCGAGCGCGTGGGCCAGATCGATCGCGAGAAATCCAGGCGGCAATTCGTTCTTCGGCACGGGGCCTTGGCCCTGCGCGAGCTTGGTGTAGCTCTGCTTCGCGGCGTAGCTCGTTTTGCTGTCCTTGGCGATCGTTGCGAACCCATGATCGGCGGTCACGACGATGTTCGTGGAGCCGTCGAGGCCTTGCGCCTTCAGCGCGGCACGCAAGCCGGCAAGCGAGGTGTCGGCATTCTTGATGGCGGCCAGCGATGTCGGACCGTTGATGCCGGGCGTGAGCTGCCCGGGACTGTCGCTCTGACTATGCTGCGTCCCGTCCGGATCGCGCGACCAGAACACGATGAAGAACGGCTTCTTCGCCGCCTTGAAGCGCGGCAGAAGCACCTTGGCGACGACATCGACAAAATACGCCTGCTGCGCCGTGTTCGGCTTGCCGCGCGGGCTTCCCGGCGGCGTGGGCGAGAGACCCGCCGCTTTGATCGCCGTCTTCACATCCGCAGGCACCGGCCAGCCGCCATTGCCCGTGTCGTCGTCGATGACAACCGTCTGCCCGCTGCCATAGGCCGTGACGTCTTGCAGCGCGACAGGCCCGAGCTTGCCGATGGCGGCGGTCGAATACCCCGCGGCGCGTGCCGCCGCGATGAGCGACTCCTCATTCAGGAAATTACCTTCGTAGTGGTCGTTGACCTCGCGCAGCACCTCGTCGTGCTCCATGAAGGGCGTGAGCGTCGCCCCGCCGAAGGCCGACGAAAAGCCGGGGTAGATCGTGTTCGCGAATTCGCCGGTGTCGCCGAGATAGTGGCCGGTCGCCATCGCGGTGGCATTGGGCGTTGTGAAAGTCGGATACATCGCATGAGGATTGGCGAAATTGACGCCCTGATCGCGCACCACGGCGAAGGTCGGGGCGAGCGCCGGCTCAACCACCGCAGCGCGCAATCCATCGGGCACGAACAGGATGACATTGGCGACTTTGCCGCCCCCACCGGCTCCCGAGGCGCACCCGGCGATGGCGAGGAGGCAAAGGCAGAGCGGCAGGATCAGCGATCGTTTCAAGGCGATGTCCCCATCCGATTGGTGCGCGCATCCTATGACCGAAGCATGACAGTTCGTCATGCGTCCGCAGGTCGCAAAGTCGAGTAAGCTTGTCCGGTCGCCCCGCCTTAGAGCGGGTTCTTACAAGAGGTTCCCGCAGGAGGTTCCCATGACAACATTCGTCCTTATCCTCTGGATGCTCCAGGGCCCGGCTACATCTATCCACACACGCGAGCCGATCTCTCTGCAGACGCAACAATTCGCCGACAGGCGCGCCTGCGAGCGTGCGTTGGAGGCAATGATGTCGGAGAACAGGCCGGACATCAGGTATTCATTTGACGGTGTGTGCGTGGCCCAGGCGAGCCCGCCTCCCCCGTCTAAAAAGCGGACGTCGTAACGCGCTCAAGTCGTCGCGTATTCGATGCGTTCCTTCGGCAGGTGAATGCGGACCGTCGTCCCCTTCGCGAGCGCGCTCTGGATCTCGAGGGAGCCGCCATGAAGATCGACGAGCGCTTTGGCGAGGGGAAGGCCAAGACCAGTACCCTCGAACCGCCGGCTCAGCGTGCCATCGATCTGGCGAAACGGCTCCAAGGCAATCGGGATGTCCTCGGGCCTCATCCCGATGCCGGTATCCCGCACGACAAGCTCGACGCCGTCGCCCAGGATCGAGGCCGACACGCTGACGTGACCGGCGGCCGGAGTGAACTTCACGGCGTTCGACATGACGTTGAGCAGGATCTGACGTAGACGGATCTTATCGGCACGGAGGCGCGGCAGTGTTTTCGGCGCCTCGATCGTCAGGAACACGCCGGTGGCTTCCGCCATCACCGCGACGATGCGGCGGCACTCCTCAACGACGTCGGCAATCGACACGCTCTCTTCACGCAGCTCCAGCTGACCATCCTCGATCTTCGAGATATCAAGAATTTCATTGATGATGGTCAGAAGGTGACGGCCGGCGCTGTTGATGTCGCCGCCATATTCCCTGTACCGCTGATCGAGGGGCGCGACGACGCCGTCGCGGATGAGCTCGGAAAATCCGATGATCGCGTTGAGCGGCGTCCGCAGCTCATGACTGACGCGGGCGAGAAAGTCCGATTTCGCCTTGCTTGCTTCCGCAAGATGCGCCTCGATTTGCCGCCGGGCGGTGATATCGCGGATCGCATTCGACACGAGAACGCCCGCCTTGGTATTGAGATGACCGAAGCTCACTTCGATCGGAAACTCGGTGCCGTCCTTACGCACGGCATGAAGGTCGATCACGTCGCCCGTCTGCGGTACGCCGAAGTTGGTCATGAAGGAACTGAGCTGCGGCAGATAGGCATCGCGGCTACGCTCCGCCAAGAGATTCTCGACCGGGTCGCCCAAAAGCTCCGTGCGCGCATATCCGAACACCATCTCGGCCTGGGCATTCATCAACGTGATGCGGCGTTGCTCATCGACGATGATCATCGCATCGGGGGCGGACTCCAGAAGTCCGCGGAACTTGCCCTCGCTCACCTGCAGCGTTTCATACAGTTGCCGCACATCGCGGGTCGCCACTCTCATGAGCGCGATGATGACCACCACCGTGAGGCTCCCCACGGCGAAAAGCCCCGTCCGAAGAATGGCCTGGTCCGTGATCTGCGGTGGGAGGAAGAAGCTCCACGCTATAATGACAGAGGCGAGCGACGACACCGCTCCGGCGGCCGACCCGCACAGAAACGTCACGACAATGATCGCCGGGAAGAACACGACGAACGGCAGACCGGCGACCAGGGGACCCAGCAGCAACTGCAACAGGGACGCGGCGAGCACGATCAAGCCCGCGACCAAATAGGCTTTGAGTGATCGCGGCTGGAAGTACGGGCGATCGATGTGCAAGGTATTTTTCACAAAGAACTCATGTCGAGCAGCCGCAGTTACGGCATAGTCCGAGGCGAGGTTCTTTTGTCATTGCCCCCGAAGACTACGCAGGTAACTTTCGTTTCCCCCAATTAAGAACACGCAACTGGACTTCATCTCATCGAGACGGCCTCGAGCGAAGCACAAGCGGAAGGAACGGTCCACACGCAAGCCAAGCGACGCACACTGACCATCACCAAGAGCGAAGCGCGAGACTAGAAACTATGAATCAGAATAGCAACTTCAGGATAGGGATCGATCTCGGGGGAACGAAAATCGAGGCCGCCGTTCTGGACGTCCGAGGGGCCATTGTTCATCGCGAGCGCATCGGCGCCCCGCGGGGTGACTATGCGGCAACCCTTGCCGCTGTGAACGACCTCGTCACACGGGCGGAAGCAGCTTGCGGCGCGCTGTCACGCGTCGGCGTTTCGCTGCCCGGCGCCATCTCGCCGGCCACGGGTCTCGTCAAGAACGCGAATTCGACCTGGCTCAACGGCCATCCCTTCGATCGCGATCTTGCAGTCCGTTTGAGCCGCCCGGTGCGCGTTGCCAACGACGCAAACTGCTTTGCACTGTCCGAAGCCGTCGACGGCGCGGCGGCCGGCGGCGGGCTCGTGTTCGGCGTGATCGTCGGGACCGGTTGCGGCGGCGGGCTTGTCCTGGACGGAAAGGTCTGGACGGGGCCTCACGCGATCGCCGGCGAATGGGGGCACAATCCCCTGCCCTGGCCACGTGACGACGAGCGCCCCGGCCCCGCGTGCTATTGCGGCAAGCGCGGTTGCATCGAGACCTTTCTGTCGGGCCCTGGGCTTGCTTCCGATCACCTCGCAGCAACCGGCGAATCAATCGACGCATCGGCGATTGCGCGCGCCGCCGCCGCGAGCGACCCGCGTGCCGAGGCCACGCTGGCGCGTTACGCCGATCGCTTCGCGCGGGCGCTCGCGACCGTCATCAACCTTATCGATCCCACGGTCGTCGTGCTGGGCGGCGGCCTGTCGAACATCGGCACGCTACCCCTGCGCGTCAGCGCGGCGCTTCCGTCCTATGTCTTTTCTGATCGGATCGACACACCGATCCGTCCGCCTAGTCATGGCGACTCGAGCGGCGTGCGCGGCGCGGCCTGGCTGTGGCCGGTCGACGCGTCCTAAGGCTTGCTCTTGACCGCGGATGTCGTTTGCGGCGGCGCGTCGCATCCTGTGAGCGGCTCGATCTTGCTCAACGTGCCGTTGACGACGAAATCGCCGTAGTCGAATACGAGCCCGGTTGCGACGCCGTTTTCGTACATTCGGTAGGCGAACTCGTAATCGGGCGCGTTGTCGACCTTGCTCGGTGCAAAGAAGGCGAGCCTGACCGGCCAGGAGCGCCCGGCGAGAAGCCGGCTCGCATTCTTGATCGACTTGGCCTCCTTTTCCTCACCCGGCCCCTGAACCGGGCCGATGAAGGCGCCGACATCGGACAGACCGTTCTTCCGGCTTCCGTCGAAAACGGGTCGCTCGATCATGCGCTGCCCGTTACGCGCTGCATCGATGAGCGCGACCATGTGGGCGGTCGGAAAGAGCACACCGGCCGGGAGAGAGATCCGGTTACCTGCGGGCTCCGTGTAAACCGCCTCGCCCGCCACGGGGCCGGCCTTGGCGCCGCCCGGTGTCGTCGGGGAAATCTTGGCACCTGAACGGGCCTCGCCCGTCACCTTCTCGTCGACTTCGCCATTGGTCATGCTTGTGAGCGTGAAGCGAAACAGGGAGCCGTCCCTGGCTTCCCAGGAGCTCAGCCAGATGTCGCTGACGGTGGCGCCGCCCTCGTCGGTGAGAAACTCGGTATAGAGCCGCTGATTGGTAATGAAGCCGTCGCACTTGGCCTCCCATTCTACCACCAGGCGGCCTCTGGCCCCGTTGATATGGGATTTCTGGGTGGTCCGGCCGAGCTTCAGATCATAGACGGCACGATGGGACGCGAGAGGTCCGCCGTCCGCAGGCGCCTTGGGGCTCCCCAGAACCCAGGCCGCGGCAAGCACGCCAATCGCCGCCACTGCCACCAGCCAAGTTCTCGCCACTCTCGACCTCCGTTCCGGAACGCTCACAAGCCCCCCTCCCTCCGGCACAATCTGCCGGGTTGGGCTTCGCTGCAACAGGCCCAGGAGGAAAGACTTGCCGGAAATCCTCTAAGAAACCCTCGAAAATCAAATTAAAGCGGGGTGCAACCGATGGCACGGGGGTTGCGTTCCTATCCGCAGTGCGGCGAGTAACGGCCGCTTAAGGGATGGGGTCATGGCAAGCGGATCCTTAGCTCGCGACACACGCGCCCAGGGGGCAAGTGCGGAAGCGGCGTTCATTTCCGAAGCGCTGACGCGTAACGGCTTCAACCCCCGGGACGGTTGGCCCTCCCCGCAGCAGCCCCTGCCCCCTGACGCGGCAACGCTCGTCAACCTCGCGCTCGCCTATGCAGCGTCGGCGCTCGAACGGGTGGCCGAGCAGGCCGTCCGTATCCGGGAGCTCGAAAATCTTTCGATCACCGATCCTCTGACCGGCCTCATGAACCGCCGAGGCTTCGATGCGGCACTGGGGCGCTGCCTCGCCAACGCGCATCGCCACGATGAGACCGGTCTGGTCGCCTATCTCGATCTCGATGCGTTCAAGGCGATCAATGACACGCTGGGGCACGATGCGGGCGATGCCGTGCTGAAGCACGTCGCCGACGTGCTGCGCCGCGACGTGCGCGCGACCGATTATCTCGCGCGGCTTGGCGGCGACGAGTTCGCCATCCTGTTCACGCGGGCCCATGAAGCGGCCCTGCCCGCGATCGCAAAAAAGCTCAAAGCCGCGCTCGCGCGCGAGCCGATGGTCATCGGCGGCCGGACCGTTCGCATCCGCACCAGCATCGGCCTCGCGCGGTACGACCGTGACAGCACCGCGGAGACGCTGATGTCGGCGGCCGATCATGCGATGTATCGCGACAAGGCCAGGGCGCACGCCAGGGCGGCGAGCTAGCACTCTTCTAAGAGCCTGTTCGGAAAAAGCGTTTGGGGCCATGCTTCGAGACGGGCTGCAAAAGCGCAGCCCTCGCCTCAAGCAAAGACCTCATCCTGAGGAGCCCGCTATAGCGGGCGTCTCGAAGGATGGGCAATGATTTCCAAACGGGCTCTACGAAGCCTTGGCTTTTTGCGCCGGAACGCGCCGCGCGAGCGTATCACGCAGGCGCTGACAGGCGGCCTCGAGAATTGCCCCCAAGAGATCGGCGTAGCTCTGGCCGCCCATCGCCGCCATCAGATTCATCTTGCCGTCCCAGCACCAGCCCGGATTGGGGTTGACCTCGAGCAGCTTGATCTCGCCCTCGCCATTGGCGCGAAAATCGAACCGCGCGTAGTCACGGCATCTGAGCCGCTCGAAAAGACGGCTCGCATAATCGACCAGGACGCGCTGGGTCGCTTGCGGCAGCGTCGTCTCCCGGTAGGAGATGTCCGTCCAATAAGGACTGTCCGGCAGCCACTTCGATTCGTATCCCAAAATGGGAGGTAGCGAACTGTCGAGCTTCGAGTAGTCCACCTCGAGCATCGGCAAGGCGCGCAGGCCCGTCTCCGGATTGCCGATAAGGCCCACAGTGTATTCACGGCCGGTCAGGAACTCCTGGACCAGGATCGGGCGGCGGCCGACGAGCTCACGAATGCGCTCGAGCGCGGCGATCAGTTCCTTCGGCGAATGAACGACACCGTCCTTCGTGATGCCAATGCTGGAATCCCCGAAGTTCGGCTTGAGGATTGCGGGAAAGGTCGACGGCAGTGTCGCAGAAAGATCCGCCGATCCGACGAAGGTCTCTAGCGGCACCGGAATCTCGAGCGCGGTTGCAACCGACCGCACAAGCGCCTTGTCGTAGCAGGCGCCGAGGCAAAAGGGCCCGGCCCCCGTGTAGGGGATGTCCAGCATATCGAGAAGTGCCGGCACATGCATTTCCTTGAAGGCGTCATTGTTGAAGCCTTCGTCCAGCAGATTGAACACGAGGTCCGTCCGCTGAGCGTCCAGATCCCGCGACAGCGTCGCGTGATTATCGAGATATTTGAATCTATAGCCCGGAAGCTCGGCCAGCGCATCCTTGAGCTTGCTCACGGTCTCGAAGTCTTCGTCGTTGAATTGGCCGTTGCGCTTGACCGGGTCGGGCTGACGCGGATCCCCCAGCAGAACGGCGACGTTCAGGACGTCGCTTGCACGTTGCGGACGCGCCTCACGGCGCGGAGCGGTCGCGGTCAGAAAGAGCCGGCGACCCATCATGCCGAGGTCCTGGCCACGGTCGGACAAAGCCTCGATCACGTTGTGGTGAGTGACGTCCACAAAGCCCGCCCTGACGACCAGATCCTGAATTTTTTCGCGCGAATAGAGCCGCTCGGCATAGAACTGGTCGGCGATGACACCGCGCTCGTCATGGACAACGACCTCGCGCGTGATGAGGCGCGAGCCGTCGGTCGACAGGGATCGCTCCCGGCAGACGAAGTGATTTTGGTCGATCCATTCCCAGGAGCGCTTTTCGAAGTGCTCCTTGATCCAGCCGCCGTCCGTGATGTCGAGGGCGATACGGCCGCCCGACCGGAGCGCACGGCCGACGACCTGAAGAACACTGGCGTCCTCCACCTCCGTCGCGAAATAGCCGAACGAATTGCCTAAAATCGTGACGCAATCCTGGCTATTTTCCGGAACGCGAAGGCGCCGCGCGTCGCCCTCCAGAAATGTCGCCGAGACGCTCGCGTCCTGCGCACGGCGTCGCGCCAGCCGGACGAGATAACGGGAGCGGTCGATCCCCGTGACATGCTCATAGCCGCGGCGTGCCAGCTCGATCACGTGCCGGCCCTGACCGCAGCACAGATCGAGCACGTGGTCCGACATGCGGAGCTGGGTCGCCGCGATCAGCGTGTCGACCTCGCGGGTTGTGTTCTGATCGTTTTCGACCACGTCGCCGTCGGTCATGAGGTAGAGCGAATCGAACAGCTCGCGCCACCATTCCTCGGGTAGATGACTTTCGAGATCGGCGACAGGGCCAAGGCATCCGCGCACGCGTCCCGAAATCGGACGGCGCTTGGCCAGCACAGGTTTCTTTGAGCTCATGGGGATCCCGGTGGAAGGTGAGCTTGGCGGCCCCCTCGTCGCCAATCGGTCGAGTACAATGCTGCGGCAACGCGGAAGATCCGCGCGCCGATCCTGGTCCTGTGGACCTTATACCCTCTTAACGTGCCGGCCCCGTCGACGATCCGCGCACGCAATACACCATTACCCCCAAAATGCGTTTTAGGAGATCGGGGAAGAATGTCAATCGGCGTTTAGCGGCGGAGCGTCGCAGGGAAAGGCGAAGCGACCTCGAGCGCATCGGCCTCGAGCATCGTGTCGGTCAGCGCCCGCGCGAAAAGCCCCATGAGCCGGCTCTGCTCGGTCTCCCAGGCCTTCGCTTCGGACTTCCAGTAATCGGCGACATGCGCCCACACTGCTCCCGGCGCGACGCATTCCAGGAGCCCCTCGGCGAACGCGCATTGCCGCTGGACGCGCTCGCCAACGAACGCACCGAGCTCCTCGCCGACCGCGCGCACGCCGTTCCACAACGCACGCGAGCTTTCGGCCGTGACCGCGATATTGGCTTCGAGGGCCTCGCGGGATTCGGACACGAGATCCATGCCCATCAGGGCCCGTGGCGGAAACGGCATCTTCGAATTGGCATCCATGATCACGCTCCTATGCGTCGCGTCAAAGTCAGGAAGATGTCTTCGAGGTCGGTCTCAATGGTGGACAGATCCTTGATCACGAGTCCACCCTGTTGAACACGCGCCAGAACATCGGTCAGCCGGACCTGGCTCGGGCGATAGTGAAGCACAAGCTCGCCATGCGGCTTGAGCTCCGGACGAAATTCGGAGAGGCCTTCCGGCACCCCGACAAGCGGGGTCTCGGGAATAACTTGAAGCACTTTTTCGTCGAGACGAGCGAGCAGCGCCGTCGTGCTGTCATTCGCCACCAGTTGGCCCTGGTGAATAATGGCGATGCGATCACACAGCTCCTGGGCCTCTTCGAGATAGTGGGTGGTGAGCACGACCGTCGTGCCCCGGGCGTTCAGCCCGCGCACATAGGTCCAGAGCTGATGCCGCAGCTCGATGTCGACGCCCGCCGTGGGTTCGTCCAGCACAAGCACGGGCGGGGTGTGAACGAGCGCCTTGGCGACCAGCAGCCGGCGGCGCATGCCGCCCGACAACGAACGCGGATAGGCATTGGCGCGATCGGCGAGGCCGACGGCCATCAGAATCTCGGCGGTCCGCCGTTCGTATTTGGGCACACCGTAGAGGCCCGCCTGGAATTCCAGCAGCTCGGCGGGCGTGAAGAAGGGATCGAGATTGAGCTCCTGGGGCACGACTCCGATCGAGGCGCGCGCCCGGCGCGGCGCGCGATCGATGTCATGGCCCCAAATCTTCGCCTGCCCCGAGGTTTTGATGACAAGTCCCGCCAGGATGTTGATGAAAGTCGATTTGCCGGCGCCGTTGGGGCCAAGAAGCCCAAAGATCGCGCCCCGCGGGACGGCGAGATCGATGCCGGAGAGCGCCACCTTTTCCGGCTCGCCTCCGCGCGGCGGATAGACCTTGCGCAGACCCGTGACCTCGATGGCCGCGTCAGGACCCGCACCTGGGCTCTCGGGGCCTCGCACGGAGGACGCGGCGATGATGGGATCCAGTCGCGCCATGTCTCGACGATCTCCTCCCGTCCTCCCGTCGGACGGGAGGCACGCCGGGTTACACCGTCCGTTCCCAGAGGTCAAACGCCTACGGTTTCCGCATTGGCACGAGCGATTGGCATCCCGTATAAGGACTTGAGCGAGCGAGACGAGGGACACGATTCCATGACCATCGAGGCGCCCGAGACCATCATGGTCGACAACCATCGCGTGGCCTGCGACGGCGGCGGCGGCACACTGGGCCATCCCCTGGTCTATCTCGAAATGGGCGAGGAAACGGACGTTCAATGCCCCTATTGCGGCCGCCGTTTTGTTCGCGACAAAGCCCCGGGTCACGGCCACTGACAACACCGATGTCGTCCGGGCATTCATTGCCGGAACCCAGACGGCGTCGGTGAGCGTCTCTGAACCCGCTTGGTTCCGGGAACAAGTCCCGGGACAACACCGGAGTGAAGTTCTGAAATACGCCGTCATGAAGGGATCGGCATGAGCTCAGTTCCCAAGCCGTCGAGCGAACCCGTCGCCGGCAAGCCGCCGAAGCCCGGCGACCATGTCTATCTGGTCGACGGCTCCGGCTACATCTTTCGCGCCTATCACGCGCTGCCCCCGCTGACGCGCAAATCGGACGGGCTGCCGACCGGCGCCATCGCCGGCTTCTGCAACATGCTGCACAAGCTGCTCGAAGAGATGAAGGGCGGCGCGCGGCCGACTCATCTGGCCGTCGTGTTCGACAGCTCCGAGCACACGTTTCGCAACGAGCTCTATTCGAACTACAAGGCCAACCGGTCGGAGCCGCCCGAGGATCTCATTCCCCAATTTCCGCTCATCCGCACCGCGACGCGCGCCTTCAATGTTCCCTCGGTCGAGCTTGGGGGCTTCGAGGCCGACGACATCATTGCGACCTACGCGACGGAGGCCGCCAAGGCCGGCGCGCGCGTCACGATCGTGTCATCCGACAAGGACCTGATGCAGCTTGTCGGGCCCAACATCGACATGCTCGACACGATGAAGAACAAGGAGATCCGCGAAGCGGAGGTGATCGAGCGCTTCGGCGTGCCGCCCGACAAGGTGATCGACGTGCAGGCGCTTGCAGGCGACTCGATCGACAACGTTCCGGGCGTGCCGGGCATCGGCGTCAAGACCGCGGCCGAGCTCATCAACCGCTTCGGCGATCTGGACAGCTTGCTCGCACGGCTCGACGAGATCTCGCAGCCGAAACGCCGCGAAGCCTTGCGCGAGAATGCCGACAAGGCGCGGCTGTCGCGCGAGCTTGTCAAGTTGCGCTGCGACGTGCCGCTGCCGACTCCACTCGCCGACATCGCGGTCGTCGAACCGGAACCGAAAACGCTGATTGGATTCCTGCGCGCGATGGAGTTCAATTCGCTGACCAAGCGTGTCGCCGCAGAGTTCAACCTCGAAGATGTCACGCTGATCCCGGCAACGACGGAGCTCGTCACGCCGCGCGATGAGAAACCCGCTGCGGCGCCCGTCGCGACATCGGCTCCATCGAACATGCCGGGCGCCGTCGACCCCGGCCTGACGAGCCCGATCGACCGGTCGGCTTATGTCGTCGTCACGACCGAAGCCCAGCTTGCGCAACTCGTGGCCGATGCGTTCGAAGCCGGCACCATCGGCTTCGACACGGAATCGACGTCGCTCGATCCCATGCAAGCCGACCTCGTCGGCGTCTCGCTCGCGCTTGGTCCTGGGCGGGCCTATTACATTCCCGTCGGCCATCGCAACGCGCCGGGCTTCGATCTCGATCAGCGCGGCCCGATCGATCAGCTGCCGCGCGCGGTCGTCATCGCTGCGCTGAAGCCGCTGCTCGAACATCCCGGCGTGCTCAAGACCGGCCAGAACCTGAAATACGACATGCTCATGCTGATGCGTCACGGCATTCGCGTCGGACCGCTCGACGACACGATGCTGATGTCCTATGTGCTCGATGTCGGTCGCCATGGCCAGGGCCTCGACGAGCTTGCGGAGATTCATCTCAAGCACACCAATCTCACCTATGACGAGATGACCGGCACCGGCAAGGCGCGCATCTCCTTCGCCGAGGTGCCCGTCGAGCGCGCCGCGCAATATGCCGCCGAGGATGCGGACGTGGCACTTCGCCTGCACGGGCTCTTGAAGCCGCGTCTCGTCGCGGAAAGCCTGATGGCCGTGTACGAGACGCTCGAGCGCCCGCTCCTGCCCGTGTTGGTCGATATGGAATTTGCCGGTGTCAAAGTCGATCGCGCGGTGCTTGCGCGGATGTCCGGCGACTTCGCTCAGCGTATGGCCGCGCTCGAGGAGGAGGCCTATCAGCTCGCGGGCGGAAAGTTCAATTTGGGCTCGCCCAAGCAGCTCGGCGAAATCCTGTTCGACAAGATGGGTCTCGCGCCCCCGCGCAAGACCAAGACCGGCGCGCATGCGACCGACGCGGATGTGCTCGAAGCGCTCGCGGCCCAGGGCCACGCCCTGCCCGCGCGCATTCTCGACTGGCGCCAGCTCGCCAAGCTGCGCGGCACCTACACGGAAGCGCTGCCGGGCTACATCCATCCCGACACCGGCCGCGTGCATACCTCTTATTCGATGGCGTCGACATCCACCGGCCGGCTCGCCTCCAGCGAGCCCAATCTGCAGAACATTCCGATCCGCACCCCCGAGGGGCGCCAAATCCGCACCGCGTTCATCGCCGAGCCAGGCAACGTCATTCTGAGCGCGGACTACAGCCAGATCGAACTGCGCGTGCTCGCCCATATGGCGAATGTGCCGGCGCTCAGGAAGGCGTTCGAGGATGGGCTCGACATTCACGCCATGACGGCGGGAGAGATGTTCAACGTCCCTGTCGAAGGCATGGATCCCTCGGTGCGACGGCGCGCCAAGGCGATCAATTTCGGCATCATCTACGGCATCTCAGCCTTCGGTTTGTCCAATCAGCTCTCGATTCCGCGCGGCGAGGCGCAGGCCTATATCGATACCTACTTCCAGCGTTTCCCCGGCATTCGCGACTACATGGAAACGACCAAGGCGAGCTGCCGCAAGAACGGCTTTGTGCGGACCCTGTTCGGCCGGCGCATCAACATGCCCGCGATCACCTCGTCAAATCCCGCGCAACGCAGCTTCATGGAGCGCGCCGCCATCAACGCGCCGATACAAGGCACCGCCGCCGATCTCATCCGCCGCGCGATGATCCGCATCCCGCCGAAGCTGAAAGAGGCAAAGCTTGCCGCGCGCATGCTGCTTCAGGTCCATGACGAGCTTCTGTTCGAGGTGCCCGAGAGCGAGGTGGCGGCGACCGCCGAGCTCGTCAAGGAGCTGATGGAGCGCGCCGCCCTGCCCGCCATCGAGATCGCCGTGCCCATCGTCGTCGACGCCCATTGGGGCGCGACCTGGGACGCGGCGCATTAGGACATTTTGTAATTGGTGCCGTGCGTCTTCTTTCCGACCTCATCCTGAGGTGCTCTGCGAAGCAGAGCCTCGAAGGATGGGCACACGCTCCGAGCTTGCCGCTTCATCCTTCGAGGCCCGCTTCACGGGCACCTCAGGATGAGGACCAAAGTAACTCTTAGAGCGCGCGTTGGAGATCCATTGTAGCCAGGCACTAATTCAGGTAACCACCGTAGTCGTCCCGGGACTTGTTCCCGGGACGACAATGGAGAAATTTCGATCTCTCAGGTGCTCGCCGCGCTCTTCTCGAACGGCTCCATATGCGCCGCGAGCGCCTTCTTGAAGGCCGGCCGGGCTTCGCAGCGCTTCTGATACGCGACCAGTGCGGGATGTTCGGACAGGATGTCCGTGTGACGAAGGATGCGCAGCACCGCGCACATCATGAGATCGCCCGCGGTGAAACGGCCTTCGAGATAATCGCGTTCGCCCAGCCAGTCCTCGAGCTGACCGAGACGCTTATCCACGGCCTGAACCACAAGAGGCCGATAGCCATCCGCCTTGCCCTTGTTCTGCGGAAACAGATCGAGCTCCGCGAGCTGCTGAATGGGCGGCTCCACCGAGTTCAATGCGGCGAGAACCCAGGCCATCATGCGTGCCCTGCCCTGAGGATCGCTCGGAGAAAGCGCCTCGGATCTGTCGGCAATATGCAGCACGATGGCACCGGATTCGAACAGCTCAAACCCATCGATCTCGACCGCGGGCACCTGAGCAAAAGGCTGCAGCGCGCGATAGGCGGCGCTCTCTTTCTCATTCAGGCCGATGAGATTCACCGCATAAGGAAGCCCCACCTCTTCGAGCGCCCAACGCACGCGCATATCACGTACGAGGCCCTGAGCGAATTCGGGCACGGCTTTATAAGCTGTCAACGTGATCATCACGCACTCCTTCCCTCGAGATGACGTACGAGCTTGTCGAGCGAGCCGGTCCAACCGGCCGTGTGGTTTTGCGCCGTGCTTTCGTCGTGCAAGCGCGAATGCGTAAGCGTGAGCTCCGTGCCGTCGGCGGTCGCGCGGAGCGTGATCTCGACCAAGGATTCGCCGGGATCCTCGCTGCCTGCCCACCGCCATGTCATGACGAGGCGGGCGGGCTTTTCGACCTCGCGATAGACGCCACTGCTTTCGTGCTCGTTGCCGTCCATCGTGCGGAACCGGACTCGAAAGCGGCCCCCCACCCGCGTATCCGCTTCCGCTGCGAGCACGGGCCCGGCATCGGGGCCCCACCAGGCATGAATGCCTTCGGGCGTCGTCAGCGCATCGAAAACGATCGACGGCCGCGCGTGAATTTGACGTCTCAACGTAAGGGTCGTCATTTCTTTCTCCTCTTGATCTCGGCTTCCTTAGCCTCTGCGTAAGTCGCCAACCGATCGAGACTTGCCGACCAGAAGCGTTCGTAGCGGTTGAGCCATTCCATCGCTGCCTTCATGGGTTCGGGACGAAGGCGGACCGTCACCGTGCGCCCGGATTTCGAGCGCGTGATGAGGCCCGCCTCGTCGAGCACATCCAGATGCTTCATCACCGCCGGCAGCTTGATCGCGAAGGGTTCCGCGAGCTCGCTGACCGAGACACCGTCATCGCGCTCGAGGTGAGCAAGGATGGCGCGCCGCGTGGGATCTCCAAGTGCCAAAAATGTACGGCTGAGCCGTTCCTGATAGTTCACCATGTGGTGAAGTATTGCGCCGCGCGCGACACGAGTCAAGCGCGAGCGTTACATGCGAGTTGGAGGCTTGCGTAAGCTACGGCGTGCCGTCGACGTGGAGCTGGCCGAGCGTATTCGGCGGCAGCGCAGCCGGTGGCGGCGGCTGCGGCGGCGTGCTTGGCGGCGCAGACGACGGCTGAGCCTCGGGCGGCGTATCCGAGGGTAAGGCGTCCATCGCATTCGCGTCGACGGACACGGTGGGCTCGGTGCCCGCGGACTCGGCCGGTGCGACGGACGCCGCGTCGGGCGTTGGCGACGTGGGCGCGGCCGGCGCGACTGCAGGACCGTTTTGATCTTCGCTCGGCGTCGAGGGGCCGCCGCCGAAAAACGCGCCGAGCCGCTCGAACAGGCCCGGATGATCCGCCGTCTCAGGCACGGTGCCGGCAGGCGCATCTTCCGGCACCTCGCCCTGCACCAGCTGCTCGGGCGGCGGCGCCGGAGCGTAACCGCCGTCGGGCAGCGGACGCGCGGGATAGGCTGTCGCCGCGCGCGTCATATAGGCCTTCCAAATTTGCGCGGGCAGACTGCCGCCGGTCACCTTCTTCATGCGCCGGCCGTCGTCGTTGCCTGTCCACACGCCGGTGACGAGGTCGGCGGTGTACCCGATGAACCACGCGTCGCGATAATCCGCGCTCGTGCCCGTCTTGCCGGCTGCTTCGCGGTTGGCGAGCTGAGCGCCGCGGCCGGTGCCGAATTGCAGCACGCCGCGCATCATGGCGTTCATCGCCCCGGCCTCGCGCGCCGGAATGACGCGAGGACCTTCGTCGATGCGCGCCTCATAAAGAACGCGGCCGTCGCGGCGCGTGATGCGGTCAATGCCGTGAACCCGGGGACGAAGCCCGCCGGTCGCAAACGGCAGATAGGCGCCCGTGAGCTCCACAAGAGTGACCTCACTTGTGCCGAGCGCAAGAGACGGCTGGGCCGTGAGCGGCGACGAGATTCCCATGCGCCGCGCCGTGTGAATGATCGCGGGCAATCCCACCTGCTCGCTCAGCCGCACAGCGACCGTGTTGATCGACAACGCGAGCGCCGTTTCCATCGGAATGGTGCCGAGATAGTCACCGGAGAAATTCGCGGGCTTCCAGCGGGCGAGCTGCACGGGGGCATCGAGCATCGGGCTTTCCGGCGTGAAGCCTTGATCGATCGCCGTGAGATAGACGAAGGGCTTGAAGGCCGAACCGGGCTGGCGCTGGGCCTGGGTCGCACGGTTGAACTGGCTCGTCGCATAGTCGCGTCCGCCGACCATGGCGCGGATCGCGCCCGTCCGGTCGATCGAAACAAGCGCGGCTTGCGACGCGCTGACTTTCGCGCCCTTCTCGGCGAGCACACGCGCGAGATCAGCTTCGGCCGCGCGCTGGAACGGGAGATGCAACGTCGTCTCGACACGGATCTCGCCTTCGACCGGACCAATCAGGTTCGGAACCTGCTCAAGCACCCAATCGACGAAGTAATGCGCGCCAACGGATTGCGCGCCGCGGGCCAGCCGAATTTCCGCTTTTCCCGCGACCTTCCGTTGATCTGGTGTGATGAAGCCCGACTCCACCATCTTGTCGAGCACGAGGCCCGCGCGTTGCGAGGCGGCGTGCGGATCGTTGGCAGGCGAATAACGCGTCGGCGCCTTGAGCAAGCCCGCGACCAGCGCAGCCTCGCCCAGTGTGAGCTCCGACGGCTCCTTGTCGAAATAGCGCCGCGACGCCGCTTCGACGCCGAACGTGCCCGCGCCCAGATAGACGCGATTCAGATACATGGTCAGGATGTCATCCTTCGAATAGCGCCATTCGAGGAAGACGGCGAGCATCGCCTCCTGGATCTTGCGCTTGAACGTCCGCTCGGAGGTGAGGAACACGTTCTTGGCGAGCTGCTGCGTTATCGTCGAGCCGCCTTGCACGACATGACCGGCGCGCATGTTGGTCAGCGCCGCGCGCGCAAGACCTGTGAAGTCAATGCCGCCATGCTGATAGAAGCGCCGGTCCTCCGCGGCGATGACCGCGCGCGGCAGATAGGGCGACATCTGGCTCAACGTCAGATCGTTGCCATGCACGGCGCCGCGGGTGGCCAGCGTCTGGCCGCTTGCATCGACGACGACGATCGACGGTCCGACCGCAGCCTGAGACAGACCCGCCGTATCGGGAAGGCCGGCAATGATGTAGGCCATCACCAAGGCGGTCGCGAGCACGATCCATAGCCCTGCCATGGCCGCCCAATAGCGCACCGCGCGAAAGACGGCGGCCGAGCCCTGGGCGTCGCGGGCCTTGCGGCGGCTCCGGCGACGCAAGCTGCGCCGCCACGCGAGCGGCAGCCAGCGTTCGAGCAGAAACGCGGCGCGTCCCTGCTGCCGCCGGCGCGCGTCTCCCGTGCCGCGCTTGGGCGTTCGGCCTCGATACCCTCTGCGGCGCTGCGTCGTCATGGCCGGCACCCTGCGCGGATCATCGTTAATGGTGTGTGAAGAGGGAGCATCGTGTGCATGGGCACATCGACGCGGCGGGTACAGACCGGGCCCAATAAAGTTCGAATATAGGCAACAGGCAGTTCCATAAAGACCAAACGCCTACTCAACATCGATAGACAGGCCTTACAGTTTAGGTCACGCTTAGAGGTCTCGTCGCATACAAATACAACCATAATTAAATGATTATTAACCAACATAACCTTAAGTTGCGTTGCTGCCGGTTTATCCAAGTCCTGGTCTTTATGACAAGTGTGTTCGGTCTCGCGGGCGCTTCCTATGGCGCCGATCCGAGTCCACCGGCGCATTGGACCTGGACCCAATCCGTGCGCGATCAGGGCTACCGTGAGGGCATAACGCGCACGGGTCTGACCGAGACGCAAACCCTGTTTTGGCGTGTCCCGGCGCCTGCCCGCGACCACGATGCCACATTCGTCCTGCATCTCGCCGCTTTGGTGCCGAGCGGACTCAATGCGCATCTGGATGTGCGCGTGAACGGTGGTGCCGGCGCAAGCTTGGCTCTCGCGCCCGGCGCAAGCACCCAGACACTGACGCTCCCAGTTCCCGCTGAAGGTTTGAGAGACGGTCTGGTCCGTGTCGATCTGTCGCTTGCCGCCGCGCGCGGACCGGATCGCTGCCTCGACGAACGCTTGGGGGGCGCAAGCTTCACGGTGCTGCCCGAAACCGCGCTCGCGCTTCGTATTCCAAGCGCCGCCGCCCGCACGCCCGAGGACGCGTGGGCCCTGCTGCCTCATACCGTCGAGGTTGTCCTCCCCGATGCGCCGCTCGAACCCAACGCCTACGCCACCGTGCTTCGTCTGCTCACCGCGTTGAAGGCGACGCGTCATGAGGTGGGGACGACATCGGGTGGGCACGATTCCGACGCCGTCGCTATTCGTGCCGACGGCGCTCCGGAAATCATGCTGTCGCCCTCGGATCCAGCAACCGTTGCGTTGTTGAGCCGCATCGAACATTTGCTCGCTCCCCTCGAAGCCGCCGAGGACGGCGCGTCGTTCCGACGTTTGGGCGGCGACACCGGCACGCGCTGGACCGATGCGCGCGCCCTGTGGACCGTGGCGGCTCCTCTCGCGCAGGCGCCGCCTGGACAGGTTCCGACCGCGCTGGTGCTCGACATCTCGACGCCCGCCGACACACGCGATGCCGCTCATCTGCTTCATGTCTTTCTCAATGGCGCACTGATCGACAGCGAGCAGCTCCGGCCCAAAGGGCGTACGCACCGCGTCTCGGTGGCGCTCCCACCGGGCAGCCTCGGCCGGAGCAACGATCTACGCGTGGAGTTCGAGCGCCTCGACCGCAGCGCAAGCTGTTTGGGCGCGCGCCCGTCCGTCCCGGTGGCTCTGTCCAACGACAGCCGCGTCATGTTCGGTCCGGCGCCTACGCCCCGACAGTTCCTCGATCTGACGCCGAGGTTTTCACGGGGGCTGGTGCTCATCCTCCCAGCTGCCTTTCTCACGCATCCTGCAGAGAACGTTGACTACGTCTCGGATGTCCTCACGAGTCTCGCGCCGCTGCCCTGGCGCGTCGACCTCGTGACCGAGACTCCGACTGCGGAGCTGCTCAGAAGGCCGTTTATCGCCATCGCCGATCATATGCCCGCGGGGACCGAGGGCGCGGCGCGGCTCGATCGCGGTTCCGCGCGCGTCGTCGATGCGAGCGAGCGCACCTTGGCCGCCATCGACCCGACGAGCTCTGCAGCGCTTGCAGAGCTGGTGAGCTTCGAAGGCACGCCCGGTCTTTGGCTGCGGGTTCCGACGCCGCCACAGCGAGAGCCTGATCGTCCTGTCGTCCTGGAACATGGCGATGTCGCGATCATCGATGCCGAGCGCATCGACTTCTTTCTCACCTCCACGGCGAGCCGCGCACCCTCGATCCGTTATGCGCTCACCAACGCGCCGGTCGAGTTCATGCAGCGCTATTGGCGCTGGATCTTGGGGGGTCTGTGGGTCGTCCTTACGGCCCTGACTGCAGCAGGCCTGCTGCGGAGACGCGCTTGAGTACGCCGCGCCCACGCCGCCTCAACGATACGCAGAACGAGGTTGCGCGCTGCGCCGAGATCGTCGCGCATCTCGCGGAAACGCAACCCCACTACTCCGCGACCCGCGTCTTTCTGCCGGGCCAGCGTCTCCTGCTCTATACCGCCGCAAGCATCGTCATTGCCGCGACGCTCTGGGCACCTTTTGCCACGGTCGCGGCGATCGTTGCACTTTTATCGCTCGTTCATCTGGCGAGCTTCGTGTTCAAGGCGGTTCTCGTCTGGATCGGTGCCGAACCCGATGAAGAGCCGCCGCCGCGCGATGACGCACATCTTCTGCCGGTCTACACGCTCATCATTCCGCTCTATCACGAAGCGACCGTGCTCGAGCCGCTCTGCGGGGCCCTTGCGGCACTCGCCTATCCCAGAGACCGTCTGCAAATCCTGTTCGTGATCGAAGAGGACGATGTCGAAACGCTGGCGGCACTCCCGAAGCTCGAGAGCGCGGAGATTATCCGCGTCCCCTCGGTCGGTCCCCGCACCAAGCCCAAGGCCTGCACCTATGCGCTCAGCTTCGCGCGCGGCGCGTTCGTCGCAATCTACGATGCCGAAGATCAGCCCGAGCCCGATCAGCTGACGCGCGCGCTCGACACCTTCGCCAGGCACGGGCCGGAGACCGTCTGTCTGCAGGCGCGGCTGAACTATTTCAACGCCAACGAAACCTGGCTCACGCGCCTCTTTGCCATCGATTATTGCCTGTGGTTCGACTATTTGCTGCCGGGCCTCGATCGCTTGGGTGCGCCGTTGCCGCTGGGCGGCACGTCGAACCATTTCCGTACGGAAACGCTGCGCTCCGTCGGCGCGTGGGATCCCTACAACGTCACGGAGGATGCGGATCTCGGCCTTCGGCTCGCACGCGAAGGCTACCGCGTGCGCACCTTCGCCTCGACGACCTTCGAGGAAGCGCCGACCACGCTCGGACCCTGGCTGCGCCAGCGCACGCGCTGGATCAAGGGCTACATGCAGACTTATCTCGTGCATATGCGCGCGCCCGGGCGGCTCTGGCGCGAAATGGGCGCGCTCGGCTTCTGGTCCGTGCAGCTGTGGTTTCTTGGGATGGTGCTGGCGGGTCTCGTCAATCCCGCGCTTTGGATTCTGTTCGCCACATGGCTCGTCACCGGTCAAGGCGCACTCGGCGCGTGGACCGGTCCCTTTCTGCTCGCGCTCTCCATGGTGAGCCTCGTGCTCGGCAACGCACTCATCATGTTCCTGTCGCTGGTCGCGCCCTTGAGACGCGGATGGTTCTTTCTCGTGCCGGCGGCGCTGACCGCACCGGTCTATTGGCTCGCCATCTCGCTCGCCGCGTGGCGCGCCGTAATCGAGCTCTTCGCACGCCCCTTCCATTGGGCCAAGACACGCCACGGCGTCACGCGCTTCTCGCCGCGTGCCGGGCGAAGCGTGCGCACATGAGAACGGCGACGCCACCGTTCCTTTGGCGGCGCACATTCGTGCCGGTAAAAAGCTTTGGCCTGCGCGTTCTGGCGATCACGGCGCTCGCCGCGACACCGCTCGCGCTCGTGCCGCTATTCCCCGCGCCCGATACGCATGCGTTCGACGCGCTGCGGCCTTCCTTCACCCCGAGTTGGAGCGCGGCGCTCGACGCCTTGGCCTGGTTCGTAGTTTGGCGCGCGAGCCGCGGTGTCCTGCCGTCCGTGTGGCTGAGGGGTCTGATCTGGGCGCCGTTCGCGGTCGCGACCTTCGGGCTTTTGACGGGACCGCTGACGCTTGCCTCTTTGTTGCTGTGCCAGGGCTTAGCCGCGCGGCATTCGGGAAACCCCGCCCGACCTTACGTGCAGGCGGGCCTTGCTGGCGGCGTGCTGGTGGGGTTGGGTCCGCTGGGCGCCGTCGTCACCTTGCTGACGCTTTGCTTCGTGTATCTGGTCACGAAAGGCACGACACGCCGTGCGCAAATCCGGGCCGAAACGCTGATCGCGGCGTTCGTGCCATTGATGGTCGCCGGCGGGCTGATCTTCATCGGCTGGACCAGCAGTGGCGCGTGGGGTCTCACGATCCGGACGCTGCGGAGCGCCGAGACTTATTTGTCGGCAAGTCCTTGGCTCGCCGCTTTCGGCGGCGGCGCGGCCGTGTCCTGGGCCATCCTGATCGCCGTCGCGCTGGCCGCCGGCTCGCCGGCACTGCTTGCCCTGATCACCGCGCCGACACGCGAGCCGGCGCGCATAGCCGCGATCTTTATCGCGGCTGGCGTTCTCGGTGCGGGCATGCTGACCGCCGCCAACATTCTCGCCGACCCGTTCGCGCTCATCGCACTCGTTCTGGCGGCGGACGCCGTAGCGCTCGGCGCTCTCACGTCGCGTACACGCACTTTCGCCGTCGTGATGGCGGCGGCGGCCGGAACCCTCGTCGCGCTTCTGTCTCTGTCCCCGCTGGCGGCTCAGACGCGCGAAGCGCGCAGCCACGCGTTGCTGTGGCGCTCAACCGTGAACGATTCCGGGCCACCGGCCTGGGGCGTCGCACCGAGCGCGCGCGCACGCTTCAAAGAATTCTCGGATCGCTAGAGTCTTTGATTTGTCGCGTTTCCGGACGGAAAACCGCCCGGGCGCCGGAGCGCCCTAACAAAATAGTTAGGCGGCTTCGCCGCCGGGCACTTTTCCTGGAACCGCTCTAATCGATCCGCCAATAGACCTGATCGCCGATCTTGACGGGATGCAGACCGCGCGTCGCGGGCAGCGATCCGGCATCGAACAGCGCGCGGATATCGTCGAGCACGCTCCGGCTGTCGGCAAAGAAGCTGTGACCGAAGCTAAACAGCTCGGTGGCCACCGCGCTCGCGTCGATCGAGGTGATCCCGGGCACGATGACGACCCCGCCCGTCGCATCGCCCGCACGCGGAAATCCATGAAATTTGAGCGACGCTTGTAACGCCTGATCATGGGACGACGCGTAGAGCGTGACATTCTCGGCCTTGCCCGGAATCTCCTTTGCAAGACGCTGGAACACGACGCGATCGATGTCGGGAGCGGCGAGGACGATCTGCCGGAAGGGCTTATGGTTCTGCCCCCGTGTGTCGAGCTGAGCCAGCGCGTTCACCAGCGCACGATTGCCCATGGAGTGCGCAATGACATGGATCCGCTCGGCGCCGGTTCGCGTGGCGACCATTTGGAGGAAGTCTGCGAGCTGCGGCACCGTCTGATCGACCGTCGTCTCGTCGGCCGCATACGCCAGAAGATTGAGCTCCCCACGTGACGACCAGCTGTAGAAGATCGGCGCGCCGTCGAAATTGAGATCGTGATCGAGTTGCGCGGTCCGCATAGCGGCGTCCTCGAAGCTCGTGTCGAAGCCATGAATGAAGACGAAGGCCTGCTTATGGGGGCTTTTGGCGACGAGCGCCTTGAGCGACGTGAAGAACTTGTCTTCCTTGAGTCGGGTGAAGCCTTGGAACACGACGTGCTTCTGTTCGTCGGGCGTGAACTCGAAGCGCCACCACTGCGGGCGCTCGAGCTGACCGCGCACATGCTTCGGCGGCAAGGTGACCTCCACGCTGCCGAAATCGAGCTTGCCCGAGGGCAGAGCAGAATAGGCGAGTTTGCCGTCCCCCTTCACCAGCGTCCGGTCGGTGCCATAGAAGACGGTTACTCGGTGAAGCTCGTTCGCCTTTTTCAGCGCATCCAGCACCGCCGTAGGGGCGACCGCTATACCGGAGTTGCCATACGTCGTCTCCGACTGCGGCGCGCCGACATATCCGTCTTTGGGAGGTTTTGCGGGCGGCGGGGAGGGCTTGACGTCTGGCAAAGGCGCCGGCGGGGCCATGGTCTGCGGCGCCGATGGCGCATAGTCTTGCCGACCGATTTCGAGCGAGCCCCCGCCGCCACCGCCAGCCATTCCGGAGGCCGACGGTTCGCGTGCCGCTTCTCTTTCTTGGTTTTTTTCGTAGGCCTGAGTCTCCCCGTCGCGCCAAGCGCGCTCCGCCTCGTCCTGTTTTTGCTGCTTCTGAAGGTCAAGTTGCGCCCGCTCCTGCGCGTTACGCATTGCGAGCGAGGCATCATCCAACGATCCCTGTAGCCCGGGTGCAGGCTCGGCAGCAGGTGGCGGCGCCGGTTCACCAGCGGGTGGCGGCGGAGGAGCACTTTCCTCCCGCGCAATTTCAACGGCCTGGCCCTTTCCCGCTTCTGTGGTCTCGTCGCTCTCCCGCTTGCGCGCGGTGACGATGATCTCGCGTGTTTCGTCTCCAGTGCGGAGCGCATCCTCCAGCGCGGCGACGATCTTCGATTGGGTGGCGCCGGCCGTTGTTCGGAGGTCGGCCTCGGTGGCCGGCGACGCGGCCAAGCGCTCATAGACACGCACGCCCACGAACACCAGCGTTCCCAGCACCCACAGGATACCGAGCCACAAAACGAGACGACGCATGACCTGTTCCCCCTGCCCCACGCCTCTTTCTTTTCCCCCATGCTACTCCGAGGAATGTGGCAGGCCAATGTCAGGCTCACGCTGTTTGCAGAACTTGAACGAGGAACCGTCGCTCCTCTCCCCAGCGGGGAGAGGGTTGGGGTGAGGGGGAAGGCACGCCAGGAGTTCTGGGCGCCCCCTCACCCTCGCCGTCTCCCCACTGGGGAGAGGGAATTTCACGCTAAGTCTTCCCGTTGATGGTCTGCCAGAGCTTGTAGGGCGTGACCGGCATGTCGATATGCGTGATGCCGGAGTCCTTCAGCGCGTCGACGATGGCGTTGACGAACGCCTGAGCCGCGCCGACCGTGCCCGCTTCGCCCGCGCCTTTCGTCCCCAGCGGCGTCGTCTGGCAGGGGATCTCGTGATAGGCGAAGTCGATCTTCGGCATCACGTGAGCGCGCGGCATCCAATAGTCCATGAACGAACCGGTCAGGAGCTGCCCGGTCTCGGGATCATAGACGGCGTGCTCGCCCATCGCTTGTCCCAAGCCCTGGACGATACCGCCATGCACCTGGCCCGCGACCAGCATGGGGTTGAGGATGCGGCCAAAATCGTCGCGCGAGGTGTAGCGCACGATGGTGTAGACGCCGGTCGCCGGATCGATCTCGACCTCGCAGATGTGACAGCCATTGGGCAGCGTGCCCAGGGGTTGCTGGTGAGCACCCTCGCCGACAAGCCCTGACGCGTGCTTCGCAACTTCGAACAAGCTGACGCTGCGGCCCGTGCCGGGAATGAAAAACTGGCCGGCTTCGAACTGGACTTCATTGGCAGCGGCCTGCAGGACCTCAGCCGCGGCCCCGCGCCCCTTTGAGATGACGTCGTCGCCCGCTTTCTGGATGGCGCCGCTCATGACGTAGAGGGAGCGCGACCCACCGGTGCCCCCGCCATTGCCGAGGAGATCCGTATCGCCGTAGAGAAGACGCACATTCTCCGGCGGGACGCCCAGCTTATCCGCGACGAGCTGCGCCCAAGCGGACTCGTGACCCTGTCCATGATTGAGCGTTCCCGCAGAGATTGTCACGGTTTCATCGGGATGAACCGTGAGCGTGGCGAATTCATCCGAGCCGCCTGGCGTTCGCTCCACATAATAAGCAAGGCCAATCCCAGACAGCAGGCCCTCTTTCGCCTTCGCGGCGCGCCGCGCGGGAAACCCGTCCCAATCGGCCGCTCCGAGCGCGTCCGTCATCACGCGATCGAAATCACCTGAGTCGAACGCGACGCCGCGCGGAGTCGTGAACGGAATCTCGGCGGCCTGGATGAAGTTCTTGCGGCGCAGCTCGACCGGCGACAGGTTCAGCTCGCGCGCGGCGATGTCCATGAGCCGCTCGACGACGTAAGACGCTTCCGGCCGGCCTGCGCCGCGATAGGCGCCTGTCGGTGTCGTGTTGGTCGCGACGCAGCGCACCCGCTGATAGACATGAGGCACGTGATAGACGCCGGAATGCAGGCCCTGCGCCGCGACGGTAGGGACCACCGACCCGATCTGGGATTCATAGGCGCCGAGCGCGGCAAGCGTGTCCACTCGAACGGCCAGAATCCTATTGTCGGCGTCAAACGCCATCGCCGCATCCGTCAAATGGTCGCGACCGTGATAGTCGGTGAGGAACGCGTCGCTGCGCTCGCCGATCCATTTGACCGGCCGGCCCAGAAGCTTTGCCGCCCACATGACGAGCGGATATTCGGGCGCGACGACATATTTCAAGCCGAAGCCACCGCCCGTATCGAGCGTCCGTACACGGATTTTCTCCGGCGGAATGCCGAAAACGACACCTGCCAACGTGTTGCGCACCATATGCACGCCCTGGCTGCCAAGAGTGATGTCGTAACGGTCGGCCTCGGGATCGTAAAAGGCGAGCGCGGCCCGCGGCTCCATGGAGTTGACGACGACGCGATTGTTGACGAGGCTGACGCGCGTGATGTGAGCCGCCTTTGCAAAAGCGTCCGCGACCGGCGCTTCCTCGCCGAAATCCCAATCGAGCAGAACGTTGCTCTTGTTCTCGGGCCACAAGAGCGGTGCGTCCGGCTCGACGGCCGCTTTCATGTCGACGACGACCGGCAGCTCCTCATAGTCCACCTCGATGAGATCCGCCGCGTCCTTCGCCTGGTCGAGTGTTTCGGCCACCACCATCGCGACCGTGTCGCCGGCGAAGCGCACGCGCGTGTCCGCGATCAGCGGGATGGGAGTTTTTTGGGCGTGCTGGCCATTGCGCCCGGGAACTGGATAAGTGCCGATCAGCGGATTGAGCTTGGCCGCCAGGACATCCGCGCCGGTGTAGACGGCGACCACGCCCGGGGCTTCCTTGGCCGCGCTGACGTCGATGGATCTGATATTCGCGTGGGCGATCGGCGAACGCAGCATGTAGGAGTGCAGGACACCTTCCGGTTGCAGATCATCGGTGTATTGACCCTTGCCCCGGATGAAACGGTCATCCTCCGTCCTGCGCACCGATCTTCCGAAGACAAGCTCCACCATTCCAAAAATTCCCTTTTGGCGCGTCCGAACCATATTGCCCGGATTGATATAGTGTCAGGCGGGCCGGCTTCGTACCCGCGCGACCGCATCCTGCCAAATTTGATAGCGCGCGTCGCGCTGCTCTTTCGAAAGGCGCGGCTCGATGACCTCGGCCGCCCTCCAGCGCGACTTGAGATCGCCGAGGTCACCATAGAGGCCAACCCCGAGGCCAGCCAGGAACGCCGCTCCGAGCGCCGTGGTTTCAGCGCACGCTGCCCGCTCGACGCGCCGTCCCGTGATATCCGCTAGATTTTGCAGGAACCATTGGTTCGCCACCATCCCGCCATCGACACGCAGCACCAGCTCGTCGCCTTTTGCCGATGCGCGATCGGCATCGACGGCCTGGACCAGATCGCGCATCTGGAAGCTCACCGCCTCGAGCCCCGCACGCACGATCTCGGCAATTCCGACGTCGCGGGTCAGGCCCAGAATGGCGCCGCGCGCCTCGGCGTCCCAATAGGGCGCACCGAGGCCGACGAAGGCCGGCACCATGTAGACGCCGTGGTCGGGCTTGGCCTGCGCCGCGACCTGCCCGACCTCGGACGACTTGGCGATCAGGTGCAGGCCATCGCGCAGCCATTGCACCGCGGCGCCGGCGATGAAGATGCTGCCCTCCAGCGCATAGGTCCGCCGGCCGCCCAGCTGATAGGCGATGGTGGTGAGCAGCCGATTGTGCGAGCGCACGGCGATGCTGCCGGTGTTCAGAATAGCGAAGCAGCCCGTGCCGTAGGTCGCCTTGACCATGCCGGGCTTCACGCAGGCCTGGCCGACGGTCGCCGCCTGCTGGTCGCCCGCCATGCCCAGCACCGGCACCGGCGCGCCGAGGATATCGGCCGTGGCGACGCCGAGCTCGCCCGAGCAGTCGACGACCTTGGGCAACAGGGGCGCCGGCACGCCCAGCAGCTTGAGCAGACCGGCATCCCAGTCGCCCGTGTGGATGTCGAGCAGCAGGCTGCGGCTGGCATTCGTGGCGTCGCTTGCATGCACCTTGCCGCC
>Ga0081455_10000512_pt1 | contig 50237 bp, 39 predicted proteins | sample TabmetS3T2R1_FD_70207 | JGI IMG/M metagenome (GOLD analysis project Ga0081455, IMG submission 70207) | Tabebuia heterophylla rhizosphere microbial communities from the University of Puerto Rico - S3T2R1 | ecosystem: Host-associated > Plants > Roots > Rhizosphere ...
GATCGCCGGCGAGAGGCACTGCAGAACGAATTGGGCAACGTTCACAGAGCGCTGGAGCAAAAGGAAGCATTGTTAGCGCAGCGTGAAGTCGAGTTCAGGGAGTCCAGCGAAGATCTCCATACCCAACTGCTCAACCTCCAAAACCAACTGACGGAAAAACAGCAACAACTCGACTCAAAGGATGTAGCCCTAGGTCAAGCCGCCGGGCAGATAGCTGGACTAAAGGAACGTATTACCCAGGTAGAGTCGATTCATGCCGAGGCGCAAGCCGGCGCGGCAGCCGACGTTGAGCGCCTCCGCTTCGAATCTCAGGCCGAGATAGCAGAGCTGCAAAGGACGCTTCGAGAAAGGGAGCAGGCACTCGAGCAGGGCCAGACAGCTATTACCCAATTCGAAGCAAACCTAAACGACCAAATTCGGGACCTTCAGAATCAATTAACGCAGAAACAAGAGCGATTGGAGCGTCGCGATCAAGAGTTTGATTCCATTAGTTCCGAAATGGCGGCGCTTCGCGAGCGCCTTACTGAGTTGGAGTCATCCGCCTCGGAGGCAAAGAAGTTTGCAGGAGAAGCACAGCGCATTCGCTGCGGACTCCAAGCAAACGTGGCTGCGCTGCAAACACAAGTCAAAGAGAAGGAGCTTGAGTTAGCGGAAAGCCAAGCCTTAATTCAAGAGTCTGAGGGTCGACTGCGGACACAGATCCACGACCAACAAATCCAGATTACCGAAAAGCAGTTGTTGCTCGAAGCCCGCAACGTTGAGATTGCCCACCTCCAAAACAATTTGACTACCGCCTCGGAGCGTTTGGCTCGATTGGAAGCTGGCCAGCACGAGGTTGCGGCGGCTGCCAGTAACGCGGATCTCGCTCGCCAAAGATTGGAAGCGGACCTGGCCGCGCGCCAGGAAGAACTCCAGAATCTGCAGCGATTACTAGCGGATCATGAGGCACAATCCTACGACTTGCGCCAAACCTTCAATACTCAGCTGCATGATTTGCAGAATCAACTGGTAGAGAAACAGGGGCTGCTTGAAGCTCGCAGCCAAGAGGTTGGCGAACTTACCGCAAGGACGAGTGATCTACAGGAGCAAATCACCTGTCTCGAACTGGCCCATAAACAAACCGTTAAAGAAGCCAAGGCCGCGGCCCGAGCAGTAGAAGACAGTCTGCGTGTCCGCATCCAAGAATTAGAAGCGACGGTTTCAGAAAAAGCCCAAGGGCTACAGAACCGCACGGTAGAGCTTGAAAGCGCACAGTCTGAGACCGCTCTATTACGGCAGCGTATCCAACAGCTTGAACTGACCGGCGCCCAGACAGAGGAGGCCAAGAACGAAGCCGATCGCCGGCGAGAGGCACTGCAGAACGAATTGGGCAACGTTCACAGAGCGCTGGAGCAAAAGGAAGCATTGTTAGCGCAGCGTGAAGTCGAGTTCAGGGAGTCCAGCGAAGATCTCCATACTCAACTGCTCAACCTCCAAAACCAACTGACGGAAGAGCGTGCGGTACTTGAACGCCAGCAGCAGGAACATCAGGAAACCGCCTCTGAGATGACCGTTCTCCGAGACCGCATGCATGACCTGGAATCGGCTAAAGCGGCAGCGGAGGCAAAGGTTTCTGTCGAGATAGAGCATGTAAGAGAACAATACCAGACTGAACTAACCGGTCTGAGAGCTGAGCTCGACCAACGGCAGGTTATCCTGAATGAGCGGCAGACAACGATTCGGGCCTTGGAGGAAAAACTCAAAAGCGAGGTCCTTCGACTCGATGCTCAGGTGGCAGAGAAGCAAATTCTGCTGGATCGCAGTCACTTGGAACTCCACGAGAAGAGCTCAGAAATATCGGTGCTTCGAGACGAGATAGCTCAATCTGAGTTCGCTAGGCGCCAGACTGAGTTGCTCGCCACTACCCAGGCTGAACAGATTCGTCAGCAAGTCAAAGCAGTAGTTGGCGAGCTGGACAGCCAGCTTAAGGAAAAGGAGGACGCTTTCAAGCTCGCGGCTGCCAGAGCGCACGAGTTGGAATCCGTCTTCAATGCGCGGATCGATGATCTACAACTGCAACTCGGCGAAAAGCAGTCGCTCATAGAAAGCCGGGACATTGAGTTGACCGATCTTCGAAGCCAGATCAGCAGCCTGCTGGCACAGGTCAGTGATTCGGAACGTCCTAACGCAGCAGTGCTAGAGCAACAAGTGGAAGCCAGCCGCTTGGAACAGGAGCTTCGCCTCCAGGTCACTGGACTCCAGACGCAAATGGCGGAAAAACTAACCGTCCTCGAAACCCGTAACGACGAGATTCGCGCTCTTGAGTCCAAGGTAAGTGAGCTGGTCGAGCGCATCGATCAAGCGGAGATCGCTCGCAAGGAGGCAGAAGCAACGGCGACTGGCGAAATAGAACAAATACGCCGGCAGTCTCAGGCAGAGTTAGCGGCTCGGCAAGCGGAAAGCGACCAAAAGGTTGAAGCCTTCCAACAACGCGAGGCCGCATTGCAGTCTGCGGAACAGAATCTTCGGCTTGAAATCGGGCGTTTGCGCACAGAAGTCGCTGAGAAGCATGCTTTGCTCGAAAATCGCAATGACGAACTGGTGCAGGTCAAAACTGAGCTGGATTCCCTCCACGAACGGATTGCCGATCTAGAGTCTCTCGTGAGACAGGCTGAGCATGAAACTCTGAATAAGCCGGGGGAGCATGCCAAGACCTCGGCGGACAGCCTCTGGGAGGCGTTGAGTCAGCAGGAACAAGTATCGGGCGAGCGGCAAGCCGCAGTCAACGATTTGGAGCACAATTTTCACGCACAAATTGACAGTCTACGCACTGAATTGGCAGAAAAAGAAGCTCTGCTTGAGAATCCGAACAAAAGCCTTCTCCTGGGAGAATCAACTCTAACGGAGTCCCAAAAAGAAAGATTGAACCGGCTTGAACAACTTGTGGAAGCGATTAAAGTCGACAACGCACAAACACTGATATCGCGCCATAACAGGAGGTGGCACTTCAGCCTGGGCCGGAAGCGTCGATGGAAGTCCTGAAGATTTGAGTGTGGAGAAATCTTAGAAGACCATATGATCCAGACAGAACGCGTACCAACTGGCATCCCTGGGCTTGACTCGCTAATCGATGGTGGTTTTCCCAAAGGACGTTCTATTCTCGTCACTGGTGAGCCGGGAACAGGTAAAACCATTCTTTCACTACAGTTCCTTGTTGAAGGGCTGGCCCGAGGAGAAAAGGGGATTTACGTGGCCGCGGATGAAGGCCCCATGGATATTCTCGAACAAGCCCATTCCTTGGGATGGGATCTGGAGAAGCAGATCGAGACGAAGGAATTGGCAATTTTGAATGCCGGCACCTATTTGAACTCTTTGCCAGGAACCGGAAAGGATAGGCATATCGATGTCCATAAGGCGATCGGCGACCTTGCTGGTTTCGTCAATAGGCTGGAAGCGAAACGGCTAGTGCTAGACCCTGCTGGACCATTCGTTCTAATACGCGACACGACGACTAGGATACAAGATCAGACGCGTCTGCTTATTAAACTACTTAGGTCGTCGATGCCTACCACGAATATCCTGACCTCCTACGCAGTGCCGCGCACCGGCGAGCGAACTATGCATGGCGTCGAAGAATACCTTGTGGCCGGCGCGATTGTGCTCGAGATGATCTGGAAAGAAGGACAGTTGGCCCGCAGTCTGGTCATTGAAAAAATGCGTTGCACGAATGTGAAGCCTGCACAGTACGATATCGACATAGTCAAAGAGCAAGGCATCGTATTTCAACCGCCTGCCGTGAGCGGCTAAATTCATCTTATTTCGGGAATTTTAAGTTTTGAATTCACTGCGCTTTGACCGGCATCAGCTAAGGCAAATTTTCTAATTGGAGCGAAGTTTGGCTCAACAATCCGCTGCCGAAGTCGTGAAACGTGTCTCAACCGGGATTGCAGGGTTGGATTCTCTTCTACAGGGAGGTTTCCTACCGGGGCGTTCCTATCTAGTCGCCGGGGACGCCGGCACCGGAAAAACCACTACTTGCATGCAGTTCTTGAAAAGCGGCCTCGAACAGGAAGAAAAGGCGGTCTATGTGACGGTGGACGAACGGCCAGCAGAGATTTTGCAAGCGGCCGATTCGCTGGGCTGGGACCTGCAGCAATACGTGCAGGCAAAAAATTTCGCTATTTTGGACGCCTCTCCCTATTTCAGCGGTCGAGCCGCAAACCCAGGAGAAAAGGGCCTCGATCTGCAGAAGATAGTGTCGGATCTCGCGACCTACGCGAAGAAGTTGGAAGCGACGCGACTTGTTATTGACCCGGTTACGCCGTTAATCTTGGCCGGTGATTCACCAACTCGCGTGCAAGAACATGCCAGGATGTTGATTCATTTGCTGCAATCCAATCTCGCCACCACCAACGTCATCACTTCACATCTTCCGCGACGGGCAAATAACAATCTCACCAATGGAATTGAAGAGTTTCTTGCGGCGGGTGTCTTGATTCTGAAGGTGACCCAAGAGAACGACGGGCCGGTGCGAACCCTGAGCGTGAAAAAAATGCGCGGCACTGCGGTCGAGCCCAACGTATATCCCTTCAGTATTGTTAAAGACCATGGAATCTTTCTCCTCGGGTCGGACAAAAAACCAATGCCCATTGTCATCGAGGAACCCGGTTTCCAGGGACTCGAGTTTTTCCAGCTGCCCAAGGAATAGCGGCAGCATTTCGAGCGGTTTTCCCTCCCTTTTATTTCCGATAAAACTTGGGCTTTCTTGACAAGCGTGGAAACGATGCTTAACTTTTAGGCATTCCTGAGGAAAAGCCATGCGTCTTGATAAACTAACTACAAAATCGCAAGAAGCCCTGCAGCAAGCTCAGTCGCTAGCTGAAAAACGCAACCATCAAGCTATTGATGTAGAACATCTTCTCTTTGCCTTACTAGGACAGAAAGAGGGGGTGGTTTTATCACTTTTACAGAAGCTCGGTGTGCCCACGAGTTCGCTCATGGAGCGCCTCCAAAAGGCGCTTGACCGCGTCCCGCAAGTTACCGGGTCAACCGGGCAAACGTTCATTACTCCACGCCTCAAGAAGATCATTGAGGCGGGGGAAGCAGAAGCCGAAACACTAAAGGACGATTACGTTTCAGCCGAGCATTTGCTTCTCGCCATGCTCCAGGACACGGGGGAAGTCGGCAGGGTCCTTAAAGAGATGGGAGTGTCGCGCGATAAGATTTTGAATGCGCTGGTCAGCATTCGCGGCGCGCAACGCATTACCGATCCCAACCCAGAGGAGAAATATCAAGCTCTGGAGAAATACAGCCGCGACCTGACGGATCTGGCCCGCAAGGGAAAATTGGATCCGGTCATTGGCCGCGATGACGAGATTCGTCGCGTGATCCAGGTCCTGTCGCGTCGAACCAAGAATAATCCAGTGCTGATCGGCGAGCCCGGTGTGGGAAAAACTGCCATTGTCGAAGGGCTCGCGCTCCGAATCGTCAACGGCGATGTCCCCGAAGGTTTGAAGGAAAAGCGGCTTGTGGCTCTCGATTTGGGAGCGCTCGTGGCCGGCGCCAAATTCCGCGGCGAGTTTGAGGACCGTCTGAAAGCAGTGCTAAAGGAGGTTACCGAGGCCAGCGGACAGATTATTCTCTTCATCGATGAGCTCCACACCTTGGTGGGCGCCGGAGCGGCCGAAGGGGCGATGGACGCCTCGAACATGTTAAAGCCCGCCCTTGCCCGCGGCGAGCTGCGCTGTGTCGGAGCCACCACCCTCGATGAGTATCGCAAGCGGGTCGAAAAAGACCCGGCTTTGGAACGCCGGTTCCAGCCGATCTATGTCGGCGAGCCTTCCGTTGAAGATACGATCGCGATCTTGCGGGGTCTGAAGGAGAGATACGAAGTCCACCACGGCGTTCGCATCACCGACGGCGCGATTATCGCCGCGGCCACCCTGTCCCATCGCTACATCAGTGATCGTTTCTTGCCAGATAAGGCCATCGATCTAATTGATGAGGCGGCATCACGACTCAGAATCGAAATCGACAGCATGCCCATCGAGATCGACGAAGTCGAGCGGAAAATTCTCCAGCTGGAGATCGAAAGACAGGCTCTCAAACGAGAACAAGACAAAGCCTCCAAGGACAGGCTCGCTCAATTGGAGCGCGAAATTCACAACCTGCGAGAAACTGCCGACGGCCTGAAGGCTCACTGGAAAAACGAAAAGGAGTCGATTCAGCGCATCCGCGAGCTCAAAGAAAAAATTGAAGCAACCAAAGTGGAAGAGCAACAGGCGCAACGCAAGGGCGATCTGAACCGTGCCGCAGAGTTGCGTTATGGCACGTTGACCCAACTCCAAAAAGAACTGGAAGCCGCCAACCAGAAACTCACCGGGCTACAGAAAGATCAAAAGATGCTCAAGGAGGAGGTCGACGCAGAAGACGTGGCCGAAGTCGTGGCGAAATGGACCGGAATTCCGGTTTCAAAGATGCTTGAAGGAGAGTTACAGAAGCTCCTCAAGATGGAAGACCGGCTCAAGGCTCGGGTCATAGGGCAAGATAGCGCAATCCACGCGGTTTCCAATGCCGTCCGCCGCGCTCGCGCCGGGTTGCAGGATCAAAATCGTCCTATCGGGTCGTTTATTTTCCTCGGCCCCACCGGCGTCGGCAAGACCGAGCTCTGCCGTGCTCTCGCTGAATTCTTGTTCGACGACGAACAAGCGATGGTTCGCCTCGATATGTCCGAGTTCATGGAAAAGCATTCCGTCTCCCGGCTGATCGGCGCCCCTCCGGGCTACGTCGGATATGAAGAGGGCGGATATCTCACGGAAGCTGTCCGCCGTCGGCCCTACTCTGTGGTGCTGTTCGACGAGATCGAAAAAGCTCACCCAGACGTGTTTAACGCCTTGCTGCAGATCCTCGAAGATGGCCGCATGACCGATGGTCAAGGCAGGACGGTCGATTTCAAGAACACGGTTATCATTATGACCTCGAATCTCGGCAGCCAATATATCCAGGATTTAGCTGGCAAAAACCGCAAGGAAATGGAGCGGCAGGTCATGGCGGCGCTGCGCGACGCCTTCAAGCCGGAATTCCTGAATCGAATCGATGAGATAATTATCTTCAACAGCCTGGGTCGCGAGGAAATCAAGTCGATTGTCGAGATCCAACTCAGGCGGTTGCGCCAAAACTTGGCGAGCCGAAAAATGGTCCTTGATATTACCGATCGGGCCAAAGCACTGCTTGCCGACAAGGGTTATGACCCGGTTTACGGCGCCCGGCCATTGAAACGAACGATCCAACGATTGATCCAAGATCCGTTGGCCGTCAAAATTCTCCAAGGAGACTTTAGAGAAGGCGATCGAATCAAAGTCGATTCTGATGGCGACGAGATGGTCTTTAGTCACGGTGGCACGGTCTTGGATAATGAAGGCTTGGAAGAGCGGACACTGCATTGAGCGCCGTGTTGAAGAAGAAGATCGGAAGAATTCCCCAAGGACTGGCGCGGGTGCGAAAAGAGCTTCCTCCTCCGGTCAAGATCTTGCGAAGCCGGAAAAAAGATAATCGCAAGAACTGGAAGGAGAAGCTCCGCCAAGAATTGCAGGAATCCCTCCAGGACAACGTTTCGTAACAAATTCCGACGATCTGATTTCAAAGGGGCAGACACTTGTCTGCCCCTTTATTGTTTTGCCAAGCTCAGTTCAGCCGGATTCCGCAGTTGGACGTACATGCGAAGAGCGAGGCGCAAGCCTTCCGCAGCGAAGTCAATGTTCCTCTATCTCCGAGGAAAGTTGCGATCAGCGGTGCGATCAATCGAGTTCTCAACCATTGGGGAACGGAGAGCCGAGTACCAAAAACGGCTTTGAACCTTCACGCTTCTGTGCCTTCGCTACTCCAGGCTCACGCCTCGCTCAGCGTAGTCAAGCGTCGACTGCGGAATCCGGGGCTCAAACAACAGTGCCAGATCCTCGCCTGATCCTTCTTTCACGCCGTTGAAGCTCTGCTGGGAGCGCGATAAAATACTTTTGCCGCAACGAAACAACGCGCACGTCACTTTCTGCTGAAATTTCCCTATCGACGAATAGCGTCTTGGCCCTCGGTGGAGCACCGTGGCATGACTACAGCGGGAGAGGACACTGTACGGCCAATGCAATTAGATGAGCCTGAAATCGAGATTTCCAAGAAACGCGCGACGCTCATTCTCATGAATGTGTGCGTCGGACAATTCATCGTCGGGTTGGATCAGCGCGCGCTATTGGTGGCGCTGCCCACTCTGACCCACACGTTTAACACCAGCCTCACAACCATTCAGTGGGTGCTGCTCATCTATGATTTGCTCTTAATCGGCACAGTGATCACCCTCGGACGTTTAGGTGACTTGTTTGGCAGGAGACGGTTTTATGCCGGCGGGTTTCTGGTTTTCGTTTTGAGTTCCGCTCTTTGTGGCGTTGCTCAGTCTGCATTGCAGATTATTATATTTCGCGGTTTGCAGGCCATCGGTGGCGCGATGATCTCGGCCAATGGCAGAGCGGTTGCTTCCATTGCATTGCCAGCCAATCAACGAGGAAAAGCCATGGGTATTGCGTCAATGGCTTTTCACATCGGTTTTCTAACGGGTCCGACCCTGGGCGGATTCCTGATCGACGCCGTCGGCTGGCGTTGGATTTTTTATCTCAATCTACCCATAGGCATTTGGGGCGCGTACCTCGCCTGGAAACTTTTGGAAGAGAGCAAAGAGGACGTTGAAGGCATATCCGTCGACTTTCCGGGAGCCATTCTGCTGATGATGACCTGCAGTCTATTCATTTACACCATGAATCAGCTCCCGCACGTGGGTTGGAGCGATCCGACAGTGATAAAAATGATGTCGCTCTTTCTGGTGGCACTTTTGCTTTTCGTGTTTGTTGAACTGAGAGCCCGCACCCCAATCTTGAGTTTCTCGCTTTTTCGCAACCGGCTCTTTACCGCTTCCATCTTGAGCTTGTTTTTTATCACCTCCACCCAATCGGCCATCAGCTTTCTCATGCCCTTCTATCTCCAAAACATTCTCCACTTCTCACCGTCGCAAATGGGCTGGATCATGATTGCCGGCTCGGTCGTGATCGTCATGGTGGCCCCCATCGCCGGCTGGATGTCAGACCGTTTGGGATCGCGTCTTCTCTGTACGGTAGGCTCTTCCCTGATTGTTGTCGCGCAATTTTTCATAGCGTCGTTGGGCCCGGATTCTTCAGTCCCGCGAATCATTCTTCCGCTGATGCTTTCCGGCCTGGGCTGGGCTATCTTCAATTCACCGAACCAGAGCGCAATCCTAGGATCTGTACCGAGGGACAAAGTCGGAACTGCGTCAGGAATGAACACTACTGCGGCCCGTACCGGTGGGGCGATGGGTGTCGCTGTCTCTGCTACCTTGTTCACCTACGGTCTAACGGTAGCGGGCCTGTCAACGATGCAGATCGAGTCGCCTCAAAGTTGGGGCGCATCACCCGAAATTTTTGTCCGCTCATTCAACCACACCGTGCATATCGTCAATTTCTTCACCTTGCTCTCAATCTTCTTTTCCGCGGTGAGAGGTTCGCGGCAAGAGTGAGCCAACCCTACAGATTGACTTCAATGACTCCACCTGGTGCAGAGATATCGCGACAAAGCTCCAAGTTAATTTTGTTGAGCGTTTGCATCGGCCAGACCATCGTCGGTATCGATCAGCGTGCCATAACGGTCGCTCTCCCTACTTTGACAACGACCTTCCACACCTCTTTCACGACAATCCAGTGGACGATCTTGATCTACGACCTGGTTTTGATTGGCTTGATTATCACCATGGGGCGTCTGGGAGATCTTTTTGGCCGGCGCCGGTTCTATAGCCTCGGCTTTCTGATCTTTGTCACCGGTTCCGCCGTTTGCGGGCTATCTCAGACGCCAGGGCAATTGATTTTTTTTCGCGCCGTACAGGCGCTCGGCGGATCCATGATCGCCGCCAATGGACGCGCCATCGTCTCGGTGAATTTACCGCCAGAAGAACGCGGTCGTGCGCTCGGGCTGACCTCAACAGCCTTTCATATCGGTTTTCTGATCGGTCCGTCGCTTGGCGGTTTCCTGATCGATAGCATTGGCTGGCGCTGGATCTTCTATATCAATCTGCCGTTCAGCCTTTGTGGCGCCTATCTGGCGTGGAAGATTATCCCAGAGACCAGGATCGATGAGAAAATTGCCGTCGATGTTGCTGGCGCTTTGCTGTTGCTTCTCACTAATGGGCTGTTTATCTATACCATCGATCAACTGCCACGCATCGGCTGGTCTCATCCCCGGCTTCTTCTGACCTTATCGCTTTCGATTATCGCGCTATTTTTTCTGTTACGTGTTGAAGCCAAAGCGAAGATGCCGATCCTGACTGTTTCCATGTTCCGCAACCGGCTTTTTAGTGCGGGAATTGCAAGTCTCTTTTTGATCGCCGGCACTCTATCGGCCATCAATTTTCTCCTGCCCTTTTTCTTACAAAACCTGCTCGGCTATTCCGCATCCCAAGTCGGTTGGATCATCGTCGCGGACTCGATCATTATCATGATTATGGCGCCCATCGCCGGCTCGTTATCGGACCGTTTTGGCTCCCGTCTGCTCTGTACCACAGGCTGCGCGATCGTAGCGGTGGCCCAATTTTTTCTGGCGACCTTGGATTACAACGCATCGTTGCTCCGAATCATGCTCCCGCTTATCGTCTGGGGCGTGGGCTGGGCGCTGTTTAATGCGCCAAATCAAAGCTCAATTCTGGGGGCTGTTGAGCCGGAAAAGATCGGCGCTGCTGCCGGCATGATCGCGACCACCGCGCGAACTGGCGGCGCCATGGGTGTGGCGCTGTCGGCAACCTTGTTCGGCTACCTTCTTTCGGCCGCAGGTTTGAGTGGCAGTCAAATTGAATCGCCCGAAAGTTGGCGCGCTGCGCCGGGAACCTTCTTGAGTGCCTTTTCGACGACGATTTTTGTTTTGAACGCGTTTACTTTGCTCGCCGTTCTGTTTTCCGCCGTTCGAGGCGGAAGATCCCAAGCTTGATTCGATCAAACCCGTATTCCGCAGTAAACCGAATGCCGGGAGCGAGGCGGAATCCTGAAGCAGCGAAGGCGTCCGACTGTGACGTTTCAAAGTCATTTTTGCATTCTCGCACGTCGTTGCTATGAGGCTTGGTATCCTCTCCAAGCACTGTTGATCGATATCTGGTCAGAGGCAGAAACCCGACTTTGCTGCGGAAGGGTTGCGCCTCGCACTTTCTGTCGATCGGAGCTGCGGAATCCGGGTTAAACTCATACTGAATCATCTGGACCCGCTCAAACTCCCTTGACAGAAGAAGCTTGTCTCACTACTCTCCGGCAATCAAACGATGGGGGATGAACATGGGCTGGTATCTCCATATCGACATGGACGCGTTCTTTGCGTCCGTGGAGCAGGCGCTGGATCCAAGCCTCAAAGGCAAACCCGTCATCGTCGGCGGCCGTAGTGGCCGGGGCGTGGTCACGTCAGCCTCCTATGAAGCGCGAAAATGCGGCGTGCATTCAGCCATGCCGGGCTTTCAAGCCAAAAAACTTTGTCCCGACGGGATATTTCTGCCGAATCGCCACCGAGTTTACTCGGAATTCTCCGACCGAGTCTTTGCGATCTTAGAGCAGTATTCGCCTGCGGTTCACGCGCTCTCGATCGATGAAGGACTTGTCGATCTCACCGGCACCGACAGGCTTTTCGGTCCGCCGCTCAAAACTGCCGATGTAATGATTCGCCGCATCGAAACCGAGATCGGGTTGCCGTCATCTGCCGGGCTCTCCACGACCAGAGTCACCGCCAAGATTGCCGCGACCCTGGCCAAACCCCAGGGACTTATTTATGTCCCCGCCGGTTCGGAGGAAGATTTTCTCGCGCCGCTGGTCGTGGCAATGATTCCTGGCGTCGGACCGAAAACCCACAAGACGCTCAATCAGAAAGGTATAAGAACCATCGGTGATTTGTTGAAACATGCCGAATTAACCTCACGCTATCTAGATTTGGGCGTCTCGTCCGAGCATCGTCACTACCACGACCATTCTATTGGCAATGAAACGACTCTGGATAACCCAGTTAAAGAAATCGTCCAGATGGAGAAAATTCTATGGGAATTAGTGGAAGAAGTCGGCCGCAGATTGCGCAGCGAAGAGCTCTTCGCTCGCTGTTTGACGGTCAAGATCCGCTATTCCAATTTTCAAACCATCACCCGCTCGCGAACTCTGCCTGCACCGACCTGTTTCGACAAAGAAATCTTCGAAATCGTCAGCGACCTGTTGAGGCAAAATGCCAGTCCCGGCAGAAGGGTACGGCTGCTCGGCGTAAGCGCTACTGCTCTGCAAAGTTCCGGTTGGCAACAGCCGCTCTTAAATCGTGACAAACGCAATGCCTATGAACGACTGTACAAAGGCCTGGATAACCTGCGCAAAAAATATGGCGAGGATTCCATCGGGGCCGCTACCCCGCGCAACCGCGCTGGTTGATTTTCATTTCAAAGCTCCTTACTGTTCTCACAACTAATCCAGTATGGCGATCACAAGCACTCATCCTATTCTCGCTGCCTGCCGTCGCGAGCAGACCCCGTACACGCCGGTATGGCTGATGCGTCAGGCCGGGCGCTACATGGAGGAATACCGGAAGCTCCGCGCAGAGCACGAGTTTCTCGACCTTTGTAAAAGCTCCGATCTGGCCGCCGAGATCACCGTGACGCCGGTCGAACGCTTGAAAGTGGATGCGGCGATCCTGTTCGCCGACATCCTGCTTTTGCTCGAGCCCATGGGCGTCGGACTGGAATACACAAAAGGGGATGGGCCGGTGATTCAAAATACGGTTAGCAGCAGGACCCATGTTGAACAGCTAATCGAATTCGACCCGGCAGAAGCTCTTCCGTTTGTGTTTGAAACCGTGCGCAAGGTTTGCACCGCCCTGAACGGCAAAGTACCGTTGATTGGCTTTGCTGGCGCGCCTTTTACTCTCGCTTCCTATCTTGTCGAGGGCGGCAGCTCCCGCAATTATCTCAAAACGAAGCGGCTCATCTATTCGAATCCGGGCGCCTGGCGTGGCTTGATGGAACGACTTTCTTCTCTCACCGCAAAATACCTTAATGCTCAAATCGCGGCTGGAGCCGAGGCGGTACAGCTCTTCGACAGTTGGGCCGGCTGTTTATCTCCCGAAGACTACGAGAGGTTCGTTCTGCCCCATACCCGCGCCACTATTACGGGGTTGACTCCAGGCGTTCCGGTCATCCATTTCAGTACCGGCACCGGAGGATTCCTCAAGTCTCTGCGTGCCGCCGGAGGCGACGTGATCGGTGTGGACTGGAGGGTGAATCTTGATACGGCCTGGGATGACCTGGGACACGATGTCGGCATCCAAGGAAACCTGGATCCAGCAGCGCTCCTTGCCTCACCTAAGGACATCCGTCGACGCGTCGCCGAAATTCTCAGACGCGCGGGTGGCAAGGCGGGACATATATTCAACCTCGGTCATGGAGTTTTGCCCGAAACTCCGGTCGAGAATGTCATCGCCATGGTCGAGGCGGTGCATGAGCTTAGCTCCCGCTGAAGTTAGACGATGACTCTGGCCTACGACGCGGTGCTGCTGATCGCCTTTGGCGGTCCGACCGGACCCGAAGAGATCCGCCCGTTCCTGGAGCGCGTCACCAAAGGCATCCCCATCCCTCCCGAACGCCTGGAAGAAGTGGCTCATCACTACGAAGCCGTCGGCGGCAAATCCCCGCTCAATGAAATCACCTTCCGTCAGGCCAATGCTCTGCAGGAATCGCTGAAAAAAAAGGGGACGCCGCTACCCGTCTACGTCGGCATGCGCAACGGCAGTCCCTTCTTCGACGAGACTTTCAAGGGGATCGCCGCTGACGGCGTGACGAGAGCACTGGGAGTTATTCTCTCTGTGCTCAGAACCGAGGCGAGTTGGGAACGCTATCAACAAAATGTCGCGGATGCGCGCGCCGCGCAGGGCCCTGACGCCCCCAAAATCGATTACTGCGGCGGTTGGCACAACCATCCTCGCTTCATTCAAACGTGGGCGGAGCAACTCGACGCTCGCCTGGCGAAGATCCCGCCGGACAAGCGCCTCACCACCCCGATTATCTTTACCGCCCACAGTCTTCCAGTCCCAATGGCAGCGCGATCACCCTATGTCGACCAACTTCGCGAGAGTGCTCGCTTGATCGCCCAGCAGCTCAATCATTCGCATTGGTTCATCGCCTATCAGAGCCGCAGCGGCAAACCCACCGATCCTTGGCTTGAGCCCGATGTCGGTGATTTGATCCGCGATTTAGGATCAAAGGGAGTATCGGACATTATCATCGCTCCCATTGGATTCGTCTGCGATCACGTGGAAGTCCTCTACGATCTGGATATCGAGGCGAAACAAATAGCCGAAAGCTCCGGCGTTGGTTTCGTCCGAGCAGCTTGTCCCAATGATCATCCGACTTTCATTGAAATGCTCGCCGAAGTCATTCAGGACACGATGAAAAACGCCGAGGATCGAGAATAGAGCATGGAAGATCGCAATCTTCGATCATCTATCATCCATCCTCGATCTGTGGCGCCATGAAGCGCCGAGTTGTCGTTGTTGGCGGTGGTATCGCGGGATTGGCTGCGGCGCACCGCTTGATCGAGTTGCGCAAGGACAACGCGCTCGATCTAGAGGTCACCGTGCTCGAAGGTTCCCCTCGACTGGGCGGCGTCATTGCCACGGAGCGCATCGGCGATTTTCTCGTCGAGGGGGGTCCGGATTCCTTCATCACCGAAAAACCTTGGGCGCTTCGTCTGTGCGAGCGCCTGGGCCTGGCCTCGCGTCTCGTCGCCACCCAATCGGCCTATCAAAAGATCTACGTCGTGCACCGGGGCAAGCTCCAAGCGTTGCCCGAAGGGTTCTTTTTGTTGGCGCCCACGCAATTCTGGCCGTTTGTCCGAACCCCGCTTTTCTCGTTAAGCGGCAAGCTTCGAATGGCGGCAGAGATCTTGCTGCCCCGCGGAGCGACCGCTGGAGATGAAAGCCTGGGCTCGTTCGTGCGTCGGCGCTTCGGCGTCGAAGCGCTGGAACGGGTGGCGCAGCCGCTTATTGGTGGTATCTATGCATCGGACCCTGATCAGCTTAGCCTCGGTGCTACCATGCCGCGCTTCAAGGAAATGGAACGCCGCCGACGCAGCATTACGTTGGCGATGGTTTTCGACCAACAGCGGCGTGCGCGGAGTCCAGAAAGCGGTAGCGGCGCGCGCTGGAGTTTGTTCGTCACCCTGGCCGGAGGCATGCACGAATTGGTCGACACAGTTGCCAACAGATTGGCTGCAGCGCGTATCCGACTGAGCACACCGGTTGAACGACTAACACGTCACGAAAATGGCAAACTTTGGGTCATCTCAACCGCGACCGGCGCAAGTCTCCAAGCGGATGGAGTGGTTGTCGCAACTCCCGCCTTTAAAGCCGGCGATATACTAGAACCCATTGCTCCTGGCGCGGCCGATGAACTGAAAAAGATTTCTTACGCTTCTACAGCCACGGTGAGCCTCGCCTACCGGAAAGAGGCTTTTCCCTGCCCGCTGGACAGTTTCGGTTTTGTCGTCCCGGCCGTCGAACAACGCAAAATCATGGCCTGCACTTTCAGCAGTCTAAAATATCCCGGTCGAGCACCGGAAGGTCACGTTTTGCTCCGCGCCTTTGTCGGCGGCAGTCTGCAGCAGGAGTTGTTCTACGATGACGACCCGACGATGGAGAAAAATGTGCGGGCCGAACTGTCGAGTCTGCTCGGCGTGAAAGCCCAGCCGCTTTTCTCCCGCATCTGGCGCTACCCGAATTCCATGCCGCAATATCACGTCGGCCATCAGGAGCGAATTCGAAATATCGAAGGGGCCATCGGCGCGCTTCCCGGCCTCGCTCTTGCCGGCAGCGCCTACCACGGCGTTGGCATATCCGACTGCATCCATACCGGCGAAGAAGCCGCGGAGAAGGTCATCAATCACGTTCTGGGAGGACGTTGAAAAGTTTCTTTCGGAGTCCTTCGACCTGCTCAGAGCCTGCACTGAGTCTATCGAAGTGACGAACGGCGTTTTTTGATTCTTATTGAAGTTTTCCGTTCATGGTGAGGCTCTCGAACCATTCCGAGGCTTTTTTGAACAATCTGTTAATGTAGGGAAGGGCTCAAACCCGTCCTACTTCTTGACGCCTGCAGGCCAATCGGATTATCACTCAAACATTGACAAAGTCGTCCAAGCTCAAGACGGATTGAGGAGGTACTGAATGGCAATGACCATCATTGACTCTCAAGTGCATATTTGGGGACCGGAAACACCTGATAAGCCCTACTACACGGAAAATGCTTCCAAACCACATCGTGCCGTGCCTCTGAGCCACGAAGAACTGTTGCAGGTCATGGACGCCAATGGCGTCAAGCGAACTGTCTGCGTGCCGCCGACGTGGGAAGGATTCAGCAATGAGGAGTCACTGCGAGCGGCACGGTTGTATCCTGATCGTTTTGCAGTTATGGGGCGAATAGCAATAAATCAGCCCGAAAGCCGCGGGTTGTTGCCGAAATGGAAAAACCAACCAGGCATGTTGGGCGTACGCATGACTTTTCATCAGGGCCGCGCGCCTTTGTGGTTAGAGGACGGCACCGCCGATTGGTTTTGGGATGTCGCCGAGCGCTACAACGTGCCGGTCATGGCCTTCGCACCCGAAGCTGTGCCGAAGCTCGGCGAGATCGCGGAACGTCATCCCGGTTTGCGTCTCATTGTCGATCATATGGGTCTCAGCTCAGCCCTAAGGGGCAAGCCGCTGGACGGCGCGATAGATAGTTTGGTTAAGCTTGCACGGCTAAAGAATGTTGCGGTTAAGGTGTCCGCGCTGCCGTGTTACGTGGAGGAAGCCTACCCGTTCCCGACGCTTCACGGTTTGGTACGTCGTGTCGTCGATGCCTTCGGGCCTCAGCGTTGTTTCTGGGGCACGGACCTTTCTCATTTGACCTCTAGCTACAAACAATGCTTGACGTTGTTCACCGAAGAACTGCACTTTCTATCGGATGACGACAAGGAATGGATTTTGGGACGCGGCATCGCCGAGTGGCTCGATTGGCCACTACCGCAGCAGGCGTGAAGCCCAAGCCGACAGAGTAAGCCAGCCCGATGTTTCGTGCGAAAAACCTCTGTCGTATCGCGGCTCTGCTTTTTCTCTGCTCCCTTGGCAATTCCTTTGCCGCAGAGTCCCCGCTCCGGTTCGTCACGTGGAAATCGGAAACGGCGCAGATGTGGGATCAACCGATCGCTGACTTCGAAAAACAAAATCCAGGAGTAAAGGTCATCCGGGAAATCGGTCCTCAATCATCGACCCAGCTCCATGATCTCATCACTCAAAAGCTTAAAAACCGCGACACGGAAATGGACGTCTTTGTGATGGACGTCATCTGGCCCGCTGAGTTCGCGTCGGCGGGCTGGGCGCTTCCCCTGGACCGTTTTTTTGCTTTAGCGGAACAAAAACAATTTCTCGATGCGCCGATCCGAGCCAACCGCTATCGCGATCAAATTTTCGGGGTCCCCCTTTTCGTTGACGCAGGACTGCTCTACTACAGGAAGGATCTGCTGGAGAAATATCGCATACCACCACCGCGCACCTGGCCGGAATTGGTGCAAGGGGCAAAAACGATTCTGGCCAAAGAGAAAGACCCGCAACTCGTCGGCTTTTCCGGCCAATTCAAACAGTACGAGGGACTCATCTGCAACATGATGGAATATATTGTGAGCAACAGGGGCAACCTCTGGGATGACCAAAAGCTCGTAAGCACCCTCAATCAACCTCCCGCCCTTGCGGCGGTACGTTTCGTCCGCGACCATATCATCGGCGAGATCGCCCACCGCGGTGTCCTCGCTTATGAAGAACCGGAATCACTGGTGCTCTTCACCGAAGGAAAAGCGATCTTTCACCGTAACTGGCCCTACGCCTGGAGCGTTGCCAACGATTCACAGAGCTCCAAAATCGCCGGCAAGGTTGGCATGATGCCCTTGCCGTACTTCCCCGGCGGCAAAGGGGCTGCGGCCCTCGGCGGTTGGCAGCTTGCGATCAGTCGTTTCTCGAAAAAAAGCGAGCTGGCCTGGCGCTTTGTGAGCTTCATGACGAGCCACGCCATGCAAAAGCGGATCACACTGGGCACCGGCCGCGCTCCCGCGCGCGCTGCGCTGTATACAGATCGGGAAGTGTTGGACCAACTGCCGCAGTTAGGATCGTTGTTGGAGACTTTCAAACAGGCGGTCCCTCGCCCAATAACGCCCGTCTATGTTCCGCTGTCGAATATCATGCAGCGCTATTTCAGTTCGGTGTTGGCCTTGCCGGACACAAATATCGACAAGCGCGCCGCCTTCGCCGCCAGAGATATGGACCGCGTGCTGGATCTCGTGCGCGAGGCGCCGGCGCCATGAGAAGCTCGCATCGTCTCGCCTTCTTGTTTTTGTTACCGAGCCTGATCTTCGTCGGCTTATTTGCTTTCTATCCGATCTTCGAATCCTTCCGGCTAAGTTTCTATCGCTCGATCCTGACTCTCCCGTGGCTCGGCCAGAAGATGGTAGGCTGGGAAAACTACACCGACCTCTGGACCGATCCCGTGGCAGCCCAGTCATTGCGCACCACCTTGTTTTTCGTTGTCACGACTATTCCGCTGGAGCTCGGCATCGGCCTCGGGATGGCGCTGGTGATGAACGAAGTTTTTCGTGGCCGCGGGCTGCTGCGCGCCGTCGTACTTATTCCTTGGGCAATCCCTACAGTAGTTTCCTCTCAGATGTGGCGCTTCATCTTCAATGACCGTTATGGGCTTTTCAATTTTGTTCTGTTCGGCGGCGATGCCTCCCGCTATCTCGCGCCTCTCGCGGATCCTATCCTTGCGCCTATGACAATCATTGTGGCGGAGGTATGGAAGACTGCGCCCTTCGTCGCCTTGATCGTATTGGCCGGGCTTCAAACTATTCCCGACGAACTTTACGAGGCGGCAAGCATCGACGGTGCGACGGCGTGGCAGCAATTTCGCCATGTTACCTTGCCTCTTCTCAGACCGGCGCTGCTTTTAGCTTTGCTTTTCCGAACCATCGATGCTTTGCGGGTATTTGACCTGGTTTTCGTCATGACTCAGGGCGGCCCGGCAGATGCCACCAACGTGCTTTCATTTTACGGCTACAAGAAAATCTTCGCGGAAGGCATGGTCGGCTACGGCTCAGCCATCGCGGTGGGGGTTTTTCTAGTCTCCTTGATCCTCTCCCTCGTCTATCTACAAATTCTCAAGTCCAGCCGTTTGGAAGGGACGGCGCGATGAAACGGGCGGTAATGCTGGCGATTTTTTCTGTGGGAATCGGCATCTACTGTCTGATTCCTTATCTTTGGTTTGCCCTCACTTCGTGGAAAAGTCCCGCGGAGCTCACCGCAATTCCGCCGCAGCTGATTCCCTCTTTTCATTGGGATTTTTACCGCTCGGCGCTGGAAGAGCGTGGCTTACTCCGCTACATCGCTAACAGCGTCATCGTGGCGGGCACAGCGACCGGTATCGCCATAGCCATCGGTTCTGTGGCCGCTTACGCTTTGGCCCGCTTCCAGCTTCCATGGACAAACGCGTATCTGCTTCTACTACTAGTCATCTCGATGTTCCCGCAGATCGCCATTGCCGGGCCGGTGTGGAACTTGCTCAATCATCTCGACTGGCTCAACACCTATCGCGGTCTGGTGGCGGCCTACATCGCGCTTTCGTTGCCCTTGGCCACTTGGATTCTCACGACCTTTTTTCGTGAGGTGCCTCACGAGATCGAGGAAGCCGCGCTCATTGACGGTTGCAGCCGGTTTCAGACTTTTTATAAGATCGTATTGCCGATTGCGGCGCCGGGAATTTTCACTGCCGCGCTATTGGTCTTCATTTACGCTTGGAACGAGTTTTTCTTCGCGCTCATCGTGTTGACCGATCCCAATTTGCAGACCTTGCCGGTGGGCATTGCTCTCTTTCCAGGAGAATACACCATGCCCTGGGGCGAGATCGCCGCCGCGTCCACGCTGGCGACGTTGCCGTTGATTGTTCTCACGCTATTGTTCCAGCGCGGTATCGTGCGCGGGTTGGCCGCAGGGGCCGTGAAGGGATAACTTAACTTAGGAGGAAGTCTTATCGCTTCTCTTTCTGTACGCCGGCTCTCGAAGCAGTTTGGCGCGAATCAAATCTTGAATAACGTTTCCTTCGAGGTCGCCGAAGGCGAGTTTTGCATACTCTTGGGACCGTCGGGTTGCGGGAAATCGACCGTTCTCCGGCTAATCGCCGGGCTCGAGCAACCAACCTCGGGTAGTATTGTCATCGATGGCAAGCCGGTGGATCATCTCGCGCCTCGGGATCGTGATATCGCGTTCGTGTTTCAAAGCTATGCTCTCTATCCGCACATGACGGTGTTCGAAAATCTCGCCTTTTCCCTGCGCCTGCGCCGCGCCGCCGCAGCGGAAATCGAATCCAAGGTAAGAGATGCTGCGCAGCTGTTGGAAATCGATACCTTGCTGGGACGCCGGCCACAAGAGCTAAGCGGAGGACAGCGACAAAGAGTAGCGCTGGGGCGCGCTATTGTCAGGCAACCGAAAATTTTTCTCTTTGACGAGCCGCTGTCGAATCTCGACGCTGCGCTTCGTGCCACGATGCGGGTGGAGCTGACTCGACTGCACCGCAGGTTGCACGCCACGATTGTCTACGTGACCCATGACCAGGCGGAGGCTTTGACCCTCGGCGACAAAGTCATTGTGTTGCATCAGGGAGTCATTCAGCAGATCGGCTCCCCATCGGAGATCTATCATAAGCCAGCCAATATCTCGGTGGCACGCTTCGTCGGCAGCCCGCAGATGAATTTCCTGGAAGGCCGGTTGGATGACGACGGTGTGGTCTTCCATAGTGGGGAACTGCGCTTGAATCTATCGGCGTTATTTAAAAGGCCGCTGTCGAGACTCGCGGGTCAGGCTCTGACATTGGGTATCCGCGCCGAAGACCTTCAGCCGACGGAAGATCAAAAAGGCTGGTTACACGGCGAGGTGGAGCTGGTCGAAGATCTCGGTTCTGATAGGTTTGTTCATCTCAAATGCGACCACTCGGACTTGGTCGCCAGAGCTGGAAGGGAGCTTGCGCTGGTTCGAGGAGAGACAGTCGGGCTAACGGCGATGCCAAACCAAATCCACTTCTTTCAAGGCGGACGCCGCATTGATCCCTAAAAGCCGTGCTGCTGGCATTCACCAAGCATTGTTCCCTGCTTCGTCCGTCGCTGACAGTTCTTATCCTGTGCTTTCTTTCACATCCTGCCATCGGAGCGGGTTTGGATGTGACTGCGAAGGCCGCCGTGCTGATGGAAATGGAAACGGAAAAGATTCTGTGGGAGAAGAACAAACAGGCGCCGCGACCGCCGGCCAGCACGGCGAAGATTTTGACTGCTTTGGTCACTCTCGATCGGGTGCCGCTGAAAGAAATCGTCACGGTATCGATTACGGCAACCGCGAACAAGAGCTCCGCGGTTCCCCTAAAGGGCGGCGAACGACTCACCGTTCAGGATCTGCTTTATGCCTTGCTCCTGCAATCCAACAACGACGCGGCCTTGGCTCTGGCTTCTCACATCGGCGGATCAACGCCGAAGTTCGTTCAAATCATGAACCAGAAAGCCCGCTCTCTCGGCGCGCTTCATTCCAAATTCTTCAATCCCACCGGTATGCCCTATCGCGGTCAGCTCACCACGGCGAGCGACCTCGCGCTGATCACGAAGGTAGCCCTGGCGAATCCGGAGTTTCGGAGGATTGTCGCAACCAAGAGCTATCCTTGGAAAAGCTCGACATGGGAGGGCACGATAGATAACTCGAACGAACTGTTGAAAAGCTATAACGGAGCCACTGGGGTAAAAACAGGAAGTACCAGGGAAGCAGGCCACTGCCTGGTAGCCGCAGCAGAGCGACACGATAAAATTTTAATCGCCGTCGTACTGGGCAGCCAGGAGAAGCAGGTGTGGCAGGACGCCAAGAAACTTCTCGACCATGGCTTCAAGACGTTAGATGCGGCGCCCGGCAGACCCTTAACTTCCCGCTAATCTCTTGTCAGGGTTTGATCCAACGTGATATCGAGACAACCATGCGAGGAGGCTTAACCTATGAAGATCATTAACCGCGATCTCTCTCCCGAAAAAGATGGCATCCCCGGATATATCGCGCATCCGGATCGAAAGGAGCCCGGCCCCGGCGTGTTGATCGTGCATCACCATTTCGGCGTTACCGGGAATATGAAGGTCAATGTCTGTAACTTCGCGAAGCTCGGTTATACGACAATCGTACCCGACCTCTATAAGATGCTCGGCGAATCTGACGGCGTGCACGAAGCGCAAAAGAAAACCACCGATGGGCAGTTCGTAGAGATCATCAATGGAGCCTGGCGCTATCTGACCGGGAGAAACGACGTCGACGGCAAGCGCTGCGCAGTGGTTGGATACTGCATGGGCGGGCGCATCGGCATTCATTTTGTCGCCGCTACTCCAAGCGTTCGTGCTTTCGTCGGCTATTATCCATCAGTCCGCGACGAAGAGCCGAGCAAGTTGCGCCCCCGTCATCCCAATGACGCGGTGAAGGATTTCAAATGCCCATCGCAAATATTCTTCGGCGCGCAGGATCACGTAGCCAGTATTCCGGTGCAGCAACAATTGATGGCGAGTTTGCAATCCAACGGCCAACCACTGGATTGGCACTTCTTCCATCGCGTCGGCCACGGATTCGCCATGGCCGACGGCGAATGCTACGATCCGGTCCTGGCCGAATCGGCCTGGGGTCTTACGGCGAATTTCCTAGCGCGGGAGTTGGACAACCAATGAGCATGGGCCCCAAGCCAAACCCATCGTGACCGGATTATTTATAACCATTCAGCTCATCCGATAAATGAAGTTGGCGGCGTCAGGGCGCTCTTCCCAGCCGGCCTTGACGTAGAACTGCCGCATATAGGACTCGCGGTTGCGCAGGTTGATCAAGGACAGTCGCACGCAGCCGCGCGTCTTCGCCTCCGTCTCGATAGTCTTGAGGAGTTCTCGACCGATGCCTTGCCCGCGCGCGGATTCGCGCACAAACAATTCGGAAACATATCCTTCCGGTCCCTGCAAGAAAAGATAAGGCAGCCAGTGAACGGAACCGTATCCCACGATCTTGCCGTCAGGCGACTCAGCGACAAACGCTGAGTGACTGTTATCAGCATGGCATTGTTCGATGTGGGATCTCAGCCGCTCAGTCGCCGCTGCGATGGGCCCGTCTTTGAAGGTTTCAAACCAACCGATCTCCTTCAACAGTTCGGCAATTTGCGGCGCATCCTGAGCAGTGAGTTTTCTGATTTTTATTCTCATGGAACCCCTTTACACCTTCCCATGGAAGCCATCGCACCTGAATTTACTTAGATCTACTTGCATGGCGAAATGCAAGCGATCATTCCCGTGGAACCTTATCTTCTTGATTAGAAACAGCGGCGGATGAGGAACATCTTTGCAAGCTGTGACTTCGTCCTTTCAGTTGGCTAGTTCATGAACCTCTCTGGGACCCAGTTTCTCCAATGTCCTACGCAACTGCGGAACGAGAGGGAGAAGATCAGCCAATCTGTTCGTTAGCACTACCGGGGGCATTTCATGTCTTTCCCTTGGCAAGATTCAGTTCCAAAGTTATCTCTGGCAAAGTTGTGGCAAAGCTGAAAAATTCTATTATGTTCTCTCGTGGTTAGAGGCGCTACGAGGATTAATAATCCTCGTGTCGGTCAGGTTCGATTCGTGCCCGATATAGTGTCCCGGGTTCAGGTGTTCGTCCGTCGAAATAGGTACCATCTGGTAAGGATCGGGCTTTGGCCATGCGCCGGATTGTGCAGCAGCGTGGGTATTCCTGTATTATGGAAGTCTGGATAGAGGAAGTGCTGTGATAGGCGTCGCGTGGAACACAGGCCAACTGCTTTCCCGTGCGAACGGCGATGCGCCAGCCGAGGAGACACCCGTCGAATACCATTTGCTGAGCTGGCGCGAACTCTACGACAAATCCATCCTTTCGGCAGATCGCCATCATTCGAGTGCCGGCGAATGGGTCCTACATGGCGACGGTCACTTCTACACGGTCACCGTTGTATCTAGGCCCGTATATGCACTACCGCAGGAACTCTGCCTTTCATTTGACTGTTACACGATAATCGAACGCGGCGAGACGCTGGTCGGTTCCTACATTAGCCAAGGGCTGCCTATCGAACACGTCGCCCGTGATTTCCTGGTTCTGTTGTCCGTCTGGGCAAGGGAGCCGCTCGTGTCGCTCGGTATCCGTCGCCAGAATAACCGTCCGACAGTCGGCCGACCCGTATACGCAGCGCCGCCGCGGGTTTCACGCGGCACCGATCCGCACGCTTGTGGTATCGACGGCCCCGCTTTCAGGGCGGTTCTGAAAGGCATGGCGGCTGCGCCGGACGATACGGTTGCCGCTGCTCTGGGTGCCGCACGGTTCTACCACGCGGCCCTGTCGCAGGTTGGGTTCGATCCTTCCGGCGCTTACGTGGCTCTAGTCTCGGCCCTCGAATGTCTTGCTGGGCATCATTACCGGAAGAGGGTCTTTCCTTTTGAGGAGGTCGAGAAGTTCGAGCGCGTACGGAAGTTGCTTGGAGAAATCGGCCACTCCGAGCTGTCTTCGAAGATCGCCGAGGAGTTACTGCTCAACGAGCACTTCGTCTGGCAGAAGTTTCTGTTGCTGGTTAGCGAACATCTGCTAGATGAATTTTGGACAACTCCCGACGAACTCTATCCGACCAATAGCGTTGTACCGCCGATCGCTCGCGAAGATTTCAAATGGTACCTGCGGCGGATCTATGACGGGCGGTCCAAGTACGTGCATGGCGGCACACCCTTTCCAGCCTACGCCGATTTCGGCATGCGCGACCGGCACGACCAAGGTGTCTTGATCGAACTCCAAAAACTGATGGGGCAGAAACGTTACCTGCCGCTGTTCTCCTGGTTCGAGCGCCTGACGCACCTTGTAATCGTCGAATATATGCTGCGGGCGTTCGCTCCCGAACAGGCGCAATCGCGCACCGTGGAACTAGCGGAAAAAAAACGGCTCATTGGCGTCATCGCTGGGTTGCCCGCCAATGTGCAGGCGGGCTTACGCAAACTCACGCAATGGACGGCGGGATTCGCAGGGGCCGCACTGATTAATCCGCAAGCGACCAATAGTACCTGGGCAGACGGCGTCGAGACGATCGCGGCGCTTGCAGAGGCCGGGCTAATTACGTGCGAGGGTGCTGGTCTCGATGGTCGGGCTTCGTTACGCAACCGCGAGGTCGGCGAAGCCGCAGGCGAATTCGTATTTGGTCCTGCAGCCAATCCACTGCGGGGCACGGAAATACTTTTGCCCCGAGCCTACGAGTCGCTTTTCTGCTCGACGGGCGTGCTGGATGACAAGATGGGTGGGAGTGCCGATGATCCCAAAAAATCAGTTTAACTACAGAAGGAACGATGTTCTTAGTTAGCACTGTTGTACAGTAATCACAATTGGTCTTAGAGTCGAGGAATCGTGCGACTGAAAATCCTTTGCAGAGTTATACGGAACTCTCACGTCGGTAAAGCGGGTGATGGAAACATCGTGGAAACAGCGAGTCCTAACCCGCTGAAATTCGGTCATTGTTTTCAACTATAACAACTCCAAATCAGTAGGTCGCAAGGATTCGTTTCCGATAGCGGACAGTTGGGTATCCAACGCGCTCGGGATTGAGTCGCAAACAATCACCCAGTCGCAAAGCAGAGAAATTCTCTTGTGTTCTCTGGTGCTAGATACGCTACGAGGATTAAGAATCCTCGTGTCGTCTGGGTTCGTTTGCGCTACCGCTCTCTCTCGGGCATAGTTACGCCGACGATTCTGAACCCGCCGGTGCATTGAAGTTAAGTAAAGGCATGGCCAAAGCCGAAGGTTGTCCTTTCTGCCACATTGACCGGGAAATCATAGCCGAAAATCACAACGCTTTGGCTATTGCCGATCTCTTTCCCGTGTCTAAAGGCCATTGTTTAGTCATACCAAAAATTCACGTCGAGTCGGTATTTGAACTTCCTAGTCCGGTCTACCTCGCCTGCTTCGCCCTCGTCAAAGAGGTCAAGAATATTCTGCAAGCAAAGCACAATCCAGATGGTTTCAACATCGGAATAAACTGCGGGATTCATGCGGGTCAGACCGTTATGCATGCCCACATTCACGTGATGCCGCGATACAAAGGGGACATACCCAACCCCAGAGGTGGCGTTCGGCATATCATTCCCGGAAAGGGCAACTACTAAGACGTGGTTCCTCCTCAACTCAAACATATCGTTCGTATCCTAGAATACGGCCTCAATACCAATTCCTATAAGTTTGCTCTGCTGCGTTCACTGGCAGAGATTGCAGAGGAGACAACGCAATATAGGCCAATCCCTTATCAGTCTCTGGCGGAGAAGTTTTTGAACTATTACTGGCCGCTGACCATTTTGTTCCGAATCCGCCAAGCGACGGACCCGACTCGTGATCCGGTTGTCATGAAATTCATCCGACGTGAAGCGGAAGAATTAAAACTCTCACCGAACTACTCTTTGGAGAAATATCGACAGGCATTCCCGATACGTTATTCGGACCTAGTTAATCGGTGCTGCCAAAACGGGGGTTGCTTCGATGAGGTAATACCGAGATTCCACGTAGTGCATCGACAAGTTATCCAGCCTGCCATTTACGGTTATTCAAAAAATGAACTCTTTTTGGAGCCGGATACGGTGAGTTTTCTCCGCGACTATGGGTCCGTTATCGAAAGCCTGGCAATCGGATCATGGGTTCGGTTTACCGAGCAGTACACAAATGCGCCGCGATTGTACGAGAAAATTCGAGGAGCTAAACCCGAACGACGACATGTACGTTACCGTGGCTTTTTGTTGAAGCTACAAGGTGACCATTGTTTCTATTGCCAAGCTCAATCCGGCGAGATGGTTGCGGTGGACCACGTGATACCCTGGTGTTACGTGCTAGAGGATCGCGTCTGGAATCTCGTGCTGGCGTGCAAGAATTGCAACTCGGCAAAAAGTAATCAGACTCCGGCGGATCGCTACATCGATGAGTTGATCAATCGAAACAAAACACTATTGGCTGAGATTATTGGCGGAAAAATTGCTGCGGCGAGTCAGGTGGCGGTGAGGGACCTTAGGGAATTTATTACTAAAGACATTGACGAACACATCCGCACGCTGACTGCCAATTGTCGAGCTGATGGGTTTGGAACGTGGAGGCACCGCCACCTTGCGCCCGATGTAGCTGAACGTGGCGACCAAGGGGTCTAGCTTGAGTTTCGAGCGTGCTGGCAGCGCCTTGACGGTTCGAGATGCTACGAGAAGCAACGATCCTCGTGTCGGTTACGTTTCGATTTGCTCGCTGTGTTCGATGTGTTCTGCTTTTTATGGGCTTCTATCGACGTTTGAGCAAACATTGACGGCAGCAACCACCTGAAGTAAAAGTCACCTCAGCCGCTGGGGAGCTGTTGCTACGTCGTAACCCGATCCTGTCATACTTCTAGTTTCTCCCGCGACCAACATTTCCGCTTCGGTCTTTTTGTTTTCATGGCGACCACGACCAAAAAAGGCTCTAAGAATAAAAGGGCAAAACTGCGCGGTTCGGTGGTGAAAACGTCTGCGGGTGAACAACCGCAGACGAATGCGGAGCTGCGCCAGCAACTCGCGGAAGCCTTAGAGCGGGAGAAAGCAGCGCTCAAAAAGTTGCAGGATCGTGACCAGCAGCTCGCCGAAGCGTTGGAGCAGCAAACTGCGACCAACGCGATCCTGCGCATGATCGCCAAATCGCCAACGAACATCCAATCGGTGCTGGATACCATGGCAGAATATTCCGCTCGACTCTGTGGTGCCGACGATGCGGTGATCCGGCGAGTCGAAGGTGATTCCCATATCCCCGTTGCGCATTTTGGCTCGATTCGTTTGATACATGACATAGGGGTGGCTATTCCCCTCGAGGTTGGCGGGTTCGCTGGACGAGCGGCACGAGAGGCTCGGAGGCTCCACGTTCACGACCTTGGGGATGCCGAAGCTGAGTTCCCTGGTGCCAGGGAGCGAGGGTTAGCTGTCGGGGTTCGGACAGCGCTGGCGGTGCCGTTACTGAAGGACGGTAAGCCACTTGGAATCATCCACATTCGCCGGCTAAGGGTCCAACCTTTTACCGAACAACAGATCCGATTAGTCGAGACCTTCGCCGACCAAGCCGTAATCGCCATAGAGAACGTGCGGCTGTTCAAGGAGATCCAGGAGCGCAACGCCGAGCTGCGCGAGGCCCTGGAGCATCAGACGGCAACCGCCGAGGTACTCGGCATCATCAGCCGCTCGCCCACGGACGTGCAGCCGGTCCTCGATGCGATCGTCGAGAGCGCCGCTCGGGTTTGCGGTGTTGATGACGTAGCGTTGCGACTTCTAGAGGGAAGCAGTTTGGTTGCGCGGGCCCACTTTGGTTCTATAGCCATTCGCAGCGATGCGGTAAGCAGCGATCATCCACGCGTTGCCTGGATACGCGAGCATGGCACGCTCCACATTCCTGATGTCCGCGCGCACGATTTTCCGGCACCTGCTTCGGTTACACACTATCGCACATTCTTAGCCGTGCCTCTGTTTAAGCGCGGAGGACTCATTGGCGCATTGATGGGGCGTCGTACCGAGGCGCATCCTTTCACCCCAGCGCAGATCAAGCTCCTCGAAACCTTCGCTGACCAAGCCGTCATTGCGATAGAAAACGTCCGCCTGTTCCAAGAACTCAAGGAATCACTGGAGCAGCAGACAGCGACGAGTGAAATTTTGGGCGTCATCGCCAGTTCGCCAACTGATATTCAGCCGGTGTTGGATGTGGTCGCTGAGAATGCCGCGCGGCTGTGTGAGGCGACCAACGCGGCGATTATGCGTGTTAATGGCGATAAATTTTGGCTGGTAGCATCACACGGACCGAACCCGATACTCCGAGCGGATGAAGGTAGACCAATTACACGCGGTCGCCATGTAGGCCGAGCGATAATCGACCGAGAGACCATCCATATTCATGACTTATCTAGCGCTGACGCTCAAGCTGAATTTTTTGAAACCCGCGCCGCAGCGCATGCCGGTATCCGCACTGTTTTGGTTACGCCGTTGCTTCGTGAAGGAATTGCGATCGGAGCGATTCTGATTCAACGAAAGGAGGTATATCCCTTCTCGGAGAAGCAGATCAAACTTCTTGAGACCTTTGCCGACCAAGCGGTCATTGCCATCGAGAACGTGCGGTTGTTCAAGGAACTCCAGGAGCGCAACGCGGAATTGCGAGAGGCGCTGGATCATCAGACGGCAACGTCGGAAGTACTCGGCATCATCAGCCGCTCGCCCACAGACGTGCAGCCGGTCCTTGACGCCATCGTCGAGAGCGCCGCACGGGTTTGTGGAATTGATGATGTGGTGTTGCGACTATGCGAGGGGAACCTGATGGTTGAGCGGGCTCATTTTGGACCCATACCCACTGGCCCCGTGAGGTCTATCGATGAACCACAGGTCCGCTGGATACGCGACCATGGCACGCTCCACGTTCCCGATGTCCGCGAGCAAAACGATTTCCCAACGATAGGCTCTGGACGATGGTTCGCGGTTGCGGCCAGTTCTGCCAGCGGCCCGCGCACCTTTTTACTTGTTCCCCTTCGTCAGAAGGAGGAATTTATTGGAGCACTGATCGCACGTCGCACCGAGGTGCGCCCCTTCACCCCGGCGCAGACCAAGCTGCTAGAGACCTTCGCCGAGCAGGCGGTCATTGCAATTGAAAACGTTCGATTGTTCAACGAACTAAAGGAATCGTTGGAGCAGCAAACTGCGACGAACGAAATCCTGGGTGTGATCGCCAGTTCGCCGACGGATCTTCAGCCGGTGTTAGACGTTGTTGTCGAAAACGCAGCGAGGTTGTGTGATGCAAGCAACGCCGTAATTCATCGCGTGCATGGTGATTACTATCAAAGAGTGGCGCACTATGGTGATGTGCCAGAAACAAGTCCTTTCGGTTCGCATCCGCTAAATCGCCTTACTCCAACCGGAAGGGCCATTTTGGACCGGCAGACTATTCACGTGAATGATCTCTTGGCAGACATCGACACCGAGTATCGTAACGCTAGACCGCTGCAAGAAGCGAATTCGACGCGAACGGTCCTTGTTACTCCTTTGCTCCGTGAGGGAGTCCCGATTGGGGCTATCTTAATCCGCCGGAGAGAAGTTCGTCTATTCACCGAAAAGCAAATTGCTCTCCTGAAAACCTTCGCCGATCAAGCAGTGATTGCCATTGAAAATGTGCGCTTGTTCCTAGAACTCGAAGCACGGACGCGCGAGTTGACACAATCGGTCGGCGAGTTGAGAGCTTTAGGCGAGGTCGGTCAGACGGTCAGCTCTACGCTCGACCTTCAGACAGTGCTCAGCACCATTGTGCGCCATGCGGTCCAGCTTTCAGGAACCGACTGCGGCATCATCTACGAATACAATGAGCCCACGCAAGAGTTTCATCTTCGAGCTAGCTACCAGATGGAAGAAGAGCTGGTCAACGCTTATCGGGCCACGCCGCTGCGTCTCGGACAAGGAGCCACTGGTCGTGCAGCGGAGACGAAAACGCCAACACAGATTGCCAATCTGCGGGAAGAGCAGGAGTTTGCTACCCGAGGGATGCGGCCGATCTTATCTCGACTTGGTTATCAGTCGCTTCTCGCGGTGCCGCTGCTTTTAGAGCAGAAGATCATGGGGGCGTTGACGATTTATCGGCGCGAAACCGGTACGTTTGCCCCAGCCGTGGTGAATCTCCTGCGCACCTTTGCCACGCAGTCGGTATTGGCGATTCAGAATGCCCGGCTCTTTCGTGAAATCGAAGAAAAAAGCAAGGAGATCGAAGCCGCCAACCGGCACAAGTCGGAGTTTCTCGCCAACATGTCGCATGAGTTGCGCACCCCGCTCAACGCCATCATCGGCTTCTCTGAGGTCTTGGGGGAGAGAATGTTCGGCGAGTTAAACGAGAAACAAGCCGAGTACACCGACGACATTCTATCCTCAGGCCGCCATCTGTTGTCCCTCATCAATGAGATACTGGACCTATCCAAGGTTGAGGCAGGGCGGATGGAGCTAGATGTTGCTACGTTCGATCTGCCCTTGGCAATAGATAATGCACGCACCTTTGTGCGGGAGCGGGCTACAAAGCACGGCATCAATCTCGATGTTACAATAGACGAGCGCCTTGGGGATTTTGTCGGTGACGAGCGCAAGAGCAAACAGATTCTTCTCAATCTACTTTCCAACGCCGTGAAGTTCACGCCGGAGGGGGGGCGGATCGGAATTAAGGCCAGGCAAGCCGACGGTTCTGTTGAGATTTCAATCAGTGACACTGGGATCGGGATCTCGCCTGAGGACCAGGCAAAGATTTTCGAGGAATTTCGCCAAGTGGGTGGCGACTATGCACATAAAACCGAGGGAACCGGACTTGGGTTAACCTTGGCCAAGAAGTTTGTCGAGCTGCATGGAGGAAAGATCTGGCTAGAGAGCGAAGTCGGCAAGGGCTCGACGTTCAGCTTTACCTTGCCTGAGAGACCATCGCCGCCAAGCTGATTCTGATCGTAGAGGAGAAGTAAACCGTGCGATTAAGCCTAGCGAGCCGACTGGGCCGGTGCCCATGATAACCATTCGACGCGGCAGCGTATATCGCGGCACGGGGCGAAGCATCACGTTAAAATTGGAGCTTCTGATATTCACTCTGCGGTGCACTCTCAATTTGATGTCCCCTCGCCCTATGTGAGCCAGCCTCCGTTACCCTCATGCCTCTTGCCTCATCTGATCACCTTATCCGCCTTCACCAGCACCCACTGCGGAATCGTCAGACCGATCTGATTGGCTGCCTTCAGGTTGATGATGAACTCAAACTTCGTCGGTTGCTCCACTGGAAGGTCGGCGGGTTTTGCCCCTTTGAGTATCTTATCCACATAACTAGCGGCGCGCCGGTACAGGTCGGCAATGCTCGGACCATAGGTCATAAGGCCCCCGTCTTTCACGAATTCCGGTCTTTGGTACATCGCTGGGAGCCGGTTCTTTGTCGCGAGTGTTATAATCTGTGTTCGGTGAACAAGGGTGATGGTACTCACCAACACCAGGATCGCTTTAGCTCGCCCCTTGCTTGCGGCTCGGAATGCGGTCTCAATATCTTTGGGGTCTTGCAAGTCTAGGTATAGATGCTGCACTCCGAGCGTCTTTGCCGCAGCTTCCACCTCCCTTACTACATGTGTGTTGCCCGGTTCGATCGAACTCCCGAGGACAGCCACGCGAGAGAGTCTGGGAACAGTCTCCTTTAGCAGCTCCAGTTGTTTTCCACTTAACTCCGGGGAAAGCGCTGACAATCCAGTAATGTTCCCGCCAGGTCGCGCAAGACTGTCCACGAGTCCATTGCCAACAGGGTTACCATCAAACGCCATGACAATGGGAATCGTTGTAGTTGCTGCCTTGGCGGCCCGATTAATTACCCCACCCGTGACAATGACGTCTACCTTGAGACGCACAAGTTCGGCGAGAAGGTCAGGAAGTCGCTCTACTTTCCCCTCGGCGACTCGATACTCAATAATAATGTTTTTCCCCTCCACGTACCCAAGCTCGCGCAGACCCTGCCGAAATCCCTCGATTCGGTCGGGAACAATGGTGGGAGACGTACCGATCATAAATCCTATCCGGGGGATTTTCTTCGGCTGCTGCGCTTCGGCGGATGCGCACAGTGCAAGGAGCAGAGCGCAGAGAGCAAAGTAACGGAGTTTCCGCTTATTCATTTCTCTCTCACATCTCACGCAACGCGCGGCTGTGCTTGTGTTGTGCCTGAACCTGGGCAGAACATACACCTTCCATTGTCGAAGAAAAAGCAACCCGGGCTTCGAAATGGTTGGGCTTTCTCGTCAATGTTCCGTTCTGGTCCGCTCTGGCACTGACTCTTAATCAGCGGGTCCGGAGTTCGAGTAATTTCAACGCACTGCTCATCCGACGCCAACGAATTTGACAATACCTCACATCACGAATAGTGCTCCCACCCATCAAAACTTAGGCCGACGGAAACGCCTGGGTTGACCGCTGCTGGTGCTAAAGACATTTGGACAAAGAGCCATTCTACCGGCATGGCGGGATTCGAAAAGGAATGGGTGATTGTCCATTGGGGCCGGTCGTTGGCACGGGTGACAAAGTTTCCGGTGCCGACGCTCCGGCTTCCCGTCGCGGGAACCCGTTAACCGAAGAGCACAATCAGGCCTTCTCCTCGACTTGGTTATCGTTTTTTGGACAATTCCTGGGTCGATCGGTATCTGCAAAGGAATCCTGGACTTTTACGCTTTTTCTTAAGCCGCTGTAATACGAAAGGTTGACAATCTCCGCAGTGTTTGTCAGATCAGATTGGGCAAAAATTGGCGCTAAGCCGGGATTATCAAATTGCGGCAAAGTAGTGGCAAAGTGAAAAAATTCTCTCCTGTTCTCTAGCGGTTAGACGCGCTACGAGGATTAGAAATCCTCGTGTCGTCTGGGTTCGTTTGCGCTACCGCTCACTCTCGGGCATAGTTACGGCAAACGGTCACTTTATCAATGCCGGTTTCCGTTCTTATCCTCTTGGGCCACTTTTGCCAACGACGCAGAAGCTCGCTTTACGGTCTCGTCTAGTTTTCTGGCCAGCCAAATTTGCCAGGCCACAAGTCAATTCGCTAGCGAATCGGATGCGCCCGAGGTAGAGAGCTGTCAGTGAGTCAGGATTCGGTTGACGTGGGCTTTCGGCTGTTTTCAGGGACAGGGCGCGGTCTGCACCAATCTTTGGACAGCCGCGCAGGCATCCACATGCCTCACGGGTGTTTGAGTACCTGTGGTTTTGGCTATTGGCCGAGCCGTGGCAAGGAGCAACTGTCTGACAGCGCGCGGCGAAAGTTGTGAATTTCGCTCGAGCAGCAGCGCAACGATTCCTGAGACATGAGCCGCGGCTAAGGAAGTGCCGGAGAGAAAATCGTAACTCCGCTGAGGTACCGTGGTTAGCACCTCGACTCCCGGCGCAGCGAGAAGGGGGTCCGGCCCTTTAACAGCAAGTGGCACTCGCACGCTAAACTCCGAATCGCTCGCGAAAACAGCGAGAACTCCAGATTGGCTCGCCGGGAAGCTCGGCGCCAGGCCGCGCCACTCCATCACAGCGGCAACGACCGTTATGCCTCGCTCCTCCACGGCCTTGACGACCAGCCGAGTAAGAAGCGGATCCGATGGTCCGGCCAGGCTCAGGTTTATTACCTGGACCCGCTCTACGACTGCAAAGTCGATAGCTTTGGCCAGCGTCCAACTACTACACAAGGCTTCCGGGCTTCCGGGCTGACGGTGCCAGCACGCCTTCACCGCAATGAGATCAGCTTCGGGAGCGATTCCAAAGATCCCGATCTCATTGCCGGACGCCGCTCCAATGATACCGGCGACTGCGGTGCCATGACGATCGGATGTGAATGTCTGCTCTCCACCCTCGACGAAGTTGGCTGTCTCAGCGATTCGGCCCTTGAGGTCGGGATGGTCTGTTTCCACCCCTGTATCTATCACGGCCACGCGGACGCCTCGACCGGTTGCCCAGATGTGGGCAAGGTCCGCGCGGACTGCATGGGCGCCATATTGAAGAGAGGCGTATGGATCTCCGGCGCGTGCCTGTAGACCAGTGAAGACCTGGTTGGACTGGACGGACTCGACGCGAGGATCGGCACTTAACTGGACAATCACCTCATCGACAGGACGATCATCTGTGACTTGAAAGACAATACACTGGACCCCGAGCGAGGTGAGCGGAAAGGCGCCGACCTGCGGCAGTCCGTACTCTCGGGCGAGCTCCTCAGAGAGTAGGGCCCAGCGTTCGGGCGTGTCTGGAGCGAGGGTAACGATCACCTGACGGGCCTGTAGCTGGCGTGGAAGCGTGCCCTTCTCTTCACCAGGGCCGAGGCTCGGACTGGAAGTCGCGCAACTCTGAGTGAGTAGAACTAGCCATGCCAGCGCCCAGAGTCGGATCATGGCTGTTTCAGCTCCGCTAAACGCACCTTTGGATGTTTTCGTAACATATCGAGTGCCACGGACGCGCGTGCATCTGGCGCGGCGCCTGATGTGCGTTTTCCCCTCGTCGTGCGCTTGAATGAACATAGAATAGATATTTTTTTCAATCGCTTGGCTGGGTAACTGCAGCAAGTAGGGTGCCAGTTAAGAGGATTAGCACTAAGTTAGACACGGCACCGAGGTTCGATAAGGAATTTTTCCAACCTAGACTTAAAACAGTCCCCTGAAAAGAAAGCAAGGTGTGTCCTTTAGGTCACAGGGGTGTATACAAAATGACCCCCGTCCAATCAGCTGAGTTAATCGCAAAATTCCTTCTCTAACTTCCAACTCGTGAGTCTCGGCGAGCGGCTTTGCTAAACATCTTTCATAGCGTAGAGCATAAACTGGATGATCTGGTGGGCCGGGAATCGAAACTCGGGCCCACCGAGGCAAATGGAACGCAACATCGACGTAATCGTTAACACCCCCGTGTTTCTCCGAGCCATGCGGACCAAGCAGGACACGTGCATCAAGTGCCATGTCCAGTAAGAAAGCCTGAACACATCCTGACTGACAGGATACCGAAGCGGCTGGACACGCTGTTTCGGATTTATGAATGGCTTGATGATTCGGATTCATTGCCACCGTGACTACACTCACCCGCCGCGCTTTGGCGCTATCACTTTGCTACAGCGATTCTGAAATACTTTTTCGTTGTACAATAACTACAAATCAGTAGGTCGCGGTATTCGTTACTATCGCCACAAAAATAAGAGTGCGGAACTCGAGATTCCGGGCCGCCGCTATTCTAAGTCCTGGGCAAGACGAAAGCCAACGAGGTTGTTACGGTCGCCGGCGTGGCTCCTGCTCCGATAAGACGAGCGCAAGTCCACCGGTTCGCTGAACCAAGAACCGCCCCGCACCACACGCGGGCCGCAATTTCCACCGCTCTCTTCGCTCCAGCCCCGCCCGTCTGTTGGCGCGCCATGGTAAGTTTCGTGCCAGCAGTCTTCGACCCATTCCCACACATTCCCGCTCATGTCATGAAGCCCGAGACCGTTGGGCTTGCGACTCCCTGCGGGCTCGGTTCGACTCTCGAGTAACACCGCATACTTGTCTAACTGCTTCTCATCGGATGTTCCAGCCCAGACTTCGTCTTTTCCCCCGCTTCGCGCCGCGTACTCCCACTCGGCTTCGCTTGGCAAGCGGTAGCGTTTGCCCGTTTGCGTTGACAACCAGATTGCAAAGTCGCGCGCATCCTCCCACGATACGTTGATCACGGGTCGGCGACCACGGCCGAATCCCTGATCGTGAGGCAATGGTTTTCCGGTCGCGATCGCAAAGCGATCATATTCATCGAACGTCACTTCGTACTTCCCGAGCTTGAACGATTTTTGAAGCTTTACCTCATGAACGGGTTGTGCGTACATATAGCCCCGCCCGGTGACATCACCCATCTGAAAGGCACCCGCTTTGACCTCCACCATTTCAGGCTCAACATGAATCCCCGCGAAGGCGGACTTGAGTTTCAACCAGGTATGCTCAACCGACAACCCTTGCTGCCAAGCCCGAGCGATAAACCCAAAAAACAGCGCCAAAGCTAGCCCGCTAGCTGCTTTCATCCACCGGGCGCGGTTGCTGGCGCTAAGATAACTCTTTGCTTGCGGTGTGGGCACGCCAGCACGCCGAAAATCCCTTAGCTCCCGTCCCGACGCAAGCCCGCCAAACCACGGCTTGCCCATGTCGATCCATTTGCGAGCGCGGTTCTCCAAAAGCGTCTGATCCATCAAGGACTTCTTATTGACGCTGATATAGTCTCGCAGCGCCGGCCAAGCTTCGAAAAGTTTCTCATGGCTGATTGAAACCGTGCTTGCTTCACCCTCGCCTTCGGTGTGGAGCAAGCGTTCATCGGTCAGTAATTTAACGACAGGGCGTTGTCCTTCGGAAAACCCAGAAAACAGCGGTCGGCGGCGAGTAGGCAAACCTTCGGCGGTGACTATCATCAGCGATTGAAAAATCTCAGGCAACAGCTCAGCAGTTTTTCTACCGAAATCCTGGCGCATTTTTTCTTCCACTGTTTTGACATGCTCGGCGATCGCGCCGCTTACGCCACCCAAATCCTGGTATACCTTTTCGCTCAGTTCGTGATCGGACCTTTTCTCGAAGAGCTGATTAAGAACGAAAGCGAGAAGGGGGAGGTTGCCTGACTCCGACCCCGTATCATTCGCAATACGCCGAGCAAGGCGGTCAGACAATTTCAGACCCGCGCAATTGGCAGGTTTAGCAATCATGTCGTCCATCATGAACGGTTCTACCGGCCCCAGAGGATAATGACCTGGACCACGCAAGATTCGCAGCATCTCTGGATGCGCATGCAAATGATGCAAGTGATCGCTTCGGATGGTCGCTACGACCCGCAGCGAACCCTTCTGAACAGCTTCATATAAGGCCGTCAAGAACTTGTTCGACACCTCGGGGCTTTGCGCCGTGAACAACTCCTCCATCTGGTCCAAAAACAGAACGAGCCTATTGCCGTTCATGCCCTTGGATACTATTTCCTGGATTTTCTCCGGCAGTATACTGGGCTGCGCCGCCATTCCTTTGGCTAGTTCGTAGCCATTCAGTCCCGCATGTTCAGCATACTTGTGAAGGGGCCACATAAGGGCGTCGAAGGAATGACTGCCTTTGCTCGGCACCATTCGCACGCAAACGTAGCTTCGCTCTTCACCGATCCCGGTCTCCTCAATTCTTGGCAGGACTCCAGCGTCCACCAGCGACGACTTTCCGGTGCCCGACCCACCGCTAATCACAAGGAAACGTCCTTCAGGCAATCGCAGGCGGTCGAGAACCTCCCGAACCTCCGCTTCACGCCCGAAGAGCACCCGAGCGTATTTCCGAGTGAAGTGCATCAGGCCGGGATACGGCGAACCGTTTTTGTTGATGTCCCAGGTGATAGTGGGCGCTGTTTCAGTTTTCTGCCGGGCGGCTTCGTCAGTTTTTTTGATTGCGTTTTGGTGCTTTGCAACGGCGGCGAGAACGAGCGTGGCGAGTTCATGCGGTGAAGAAAATGAGCTTGCCAGTCTCTCCGTGAGGAGATACTGGCGAAACGTATTGATACGCTCGCCTTTGTCTTCCGCCTTTAAGGCATCCATAAAATCAGGCGGCCACGGTGTGCTCTGGTTTACGACGAAAGTCAGGCAGGGTTTATTAAGGCTCTCCACCTGGCGAAACTCTAACTCTGTGATCGACAAACCCTTGGGATTGTTGTGACCCACTGGCGGAACGTAGCCATAGCGAAAGGCAAAGATTCCCACGTAGATGTCGGCTCTTTGTACGTCCTTGAGGCATTCGTCTACGGGCCGCTTATCCGTTGCGACGTAATCCTCCATTGCGATTACCTGATAACCGCTCTTGCGAAGAGCGTCAAAAACAACCCTGCGATGCTCCTTGAGGTCTTCGTAAGTGGACGAGAGATAAATCGTCGTCATGGCACCAACAGCTTGTAGGCTTGGCGGGTGTGAGCGGGAGCTGTCCTAGCGCGTCTACGTCTCCCTTATACATCGTCAAGACAGGACAGATCAAAAGAAAGCTAGCTTAGCAGGTTACCGGGTAAGACGTTTCCCTAAAACCAACAGCCACGCCAGCCGATAACCACATTTCAGGCACCGTCCATTGATCACCTGCACAGGCATCTTGGTTTTCCGTTCGGGGAGCACGATTCCCAAATAGCCGCTAGACTTGGGACAGGAGCGTTGGAGGTAGCGGGCCACAGGACTATTGAATCACGTCGGAGATGTCTATCGCGCCGTCCATGACTTCGCGGAGTTTGCGCTATCCACACGATTGTGTATTTCCGTAAGAGTGGTATAAGCTCGACGCGTGGGAGAGCGAACCGGATGCGCTGTCGATACATTTTACTAATGGTGGTGTGGGTACTTTGGTCTGAGCTCCTCGGCGATGGAAAGCCGGAATGGAACTACATTGACACTTTCAACACCGAAGCTGCGTGCACAGAGGAATCGCAGCAGAGGGCCTCCAGGGCGAAGCAAAATAGAAAAGTCCTGAACTCTGGCCCAACTCACTTTACATACAGGTCTGTTAATGGGACCTACATACTTTCTTACATTTGCGTACCCGACTCCGTGGACCCACGCCCAAAATGAACCGCATACTTCAGAATCCTTCAGCCAGCTTCACCAGCTCTGCGAGTGGACTCTCAAAGTAGCTCTTAGACAGATAGGATTGACTAGGAAAGCAGGGCAGACTTTTCGTAAAGAGAATTTGACTGCGCGAACGATTTACGATTCCCGCACAACGTCCGGCGGTTCCTATCCTCCCTCAGCCCCTACAAACTTCGAATGTCTCAGGTGACCATCCGGCGTCCATTCGGTGAACTCGATCTGCGTGACCAGTTGCTTTCACCGGCGAGTAGCGTCAGTAATACATTCAGTTCTTACTTAATCACCTTGTCCGCTCTTGCCAGCACGTTCGGTGGAATCGTTAGGCCGATCTGCTTAGCCGCTTTTAGGTTAATGATCAGTTCGAATTTTAGCGGTTGCTCTACGGGTAGATCGGCTGGCTTGGCACCTTTAAGGATTTTGTCGACAAAGGTGGCGGCGCGTCTGTACAAATACTTAAAGTTCGGGCCATAGAACATCAGGCCGCCGGACTCCACATATTCGTTGTCTGAGTAGGCCGCTGGCAGGCCGCTTTTTGCTGCAAGTTCGATGAACTGGTCTCGCAGAAAAAGGTTTGTATGAGCTGCCAGCATGATAAAAGCGCCGGCTCGTCCTCTCTTTATTGCGCTGAAGGCGTTCTCCAAATCACTGGGTCCCCTCACTTCTACGGGCTGAAGCTGCAAACTCATCGCCCGTGCGGCTATCTCGATCTCTTTCATCTGCGCACTGTAAGTTAGAGTATCCGGATTCCCGATGGCAGCCACCCGGGAAAGCTTGGGAATTATTTCTTTGAGCAGTTCCAGCCGTTTCCCCCCCATCTCTGGTGCCAGGACCGTTAGCCCCGTTATGTTTCCTCCGGGCCTCGCCAAACTGTCCACCAAACCGATTTCAACGGCATCACTAACATTCGCCATGACGATAGGTAATATCTGGGTGGCATTCTTCGCAGCCCGGGCCGAGGTTCCTCCTGAAACCACGATCACATCAGCCTTGAGACTGACGAGTTCCGCTGCGAGGCCAGGGAGCCTATCGGGTCTACCGTCCGCATATCGGTATTCTATGATGATATTCTTTCCGTCAACGTAACTTAGGTCGTGTAGTCCCTGGAGAAAGGCATCAATCCGGTTACGATCCGAAGACATTGAGCCAGCTGCCATGAAACCAATCTGTTTAACTTTCCCTATTGGCTGCTGCGCCTCGGCCATTAATCCATGTGCCACCGTAACAACAACGAATACAAGAAGCATAAGACTTCTTTTCATAGTCCCTCCTCAGTCAAGGACCAGATGAAGAGTCGTTGCTTAGTGCCTTTGCTTTATGACTGCTGTTTTCCATCGCAATCGGTATGCCACAAAAAGAAGTCTATGAAAAACTGATTTTTAGAGATGATAATAGGCTGGCCAGCGTCTCATTTCTGCTACAGGGGGTAGCAGATTTGATTCAGTTTATGACTGGCGGTTCAGTTCTCTCGCGCAGCCAGACATTCGTCCACCACGAGCCGCGCAACCTCCAGCCCAAACCATTCCGCCAGTTGTTTGATCCGCTGAAACTGAAAGCGGGTAACTTCCACAATTGAACTACCGCGACCCGACAAATAAACGCTTCCGCCAACATACCAGTCCGGGCTAAACGGATGAACCGGCATCGGACTGCCCGTGATGAAATATCCTTTGTATGGCTGCATCAGTGTAATTTGTTCTTGCCAGCTTTTATCAGAATATGCGTGAGATCATCTACGAGCGGTATAAGCCGGGATGAAGTTTCGATGTCACGCTTTTCGGTCAGCGACTTGCACAACTGAAACAGCCCATCGTTGATTCGCAGTAAATGCTTGAGGGTATCGTCGTCGATCATCATGAATGGAACTCCGGAAAGCGGCCACACGTATAGCGCCACATAGCGAATGGAGTCAAGACTTGGAGCTGATGCTTTACGAAACTTGACAGATCATAGCATGTGGTGAAATAACCATGACACACGCTCCTAGCTCACACCTGGTTTTAACTCGACGAATTTCAGAGGAGCCCATGAAGGCAAAAATACTTGTCTATACGCTCCTGGTTCTAGCTACCATTCACGTCGCCGAAGCACAGCAACCAAAGAAAGTTCCACGGATAGGTGCTCTTGTTCCCGCCAGCGCACCTGTAGCACCTCTGGTCGAGGCGCTTCGACAAGGGTTACGCGAACACGGGTACGTGGAGGAACAGAACATCACGATTGAACCCAGGTACGCTGAAGGTAAGACGGACCGCCTCGCAGATTTCGCTGCTGAGCTTGTCCGCCTTAACGTGGACGTGATCGTAGTAGGATCTACGCCAGGGATTATAGCTGTGAAGAACACCACTGGTACGATTCCCATTGTTATGGTGACAACCGGCGATCCTGTCGCGGGCCGGGCTCGTTGCTAGCCTTGCGCGCCCTGGAAAACGGATCGCGGGCTTTGCGTTAAAGAACCGGTTACCGTCGGTATGCAACGACAGAGAAGCTGTAGATGCCGGCGACCTCATATACTACGGGCCGGACCAGGCGGAAATTTACCGGCGCGTAGCATATTACGTGGACAGAATTTTGAAGGGAGCCAAGCCCGCCGATCTCCCTGTTGAGCAGCCCACGAAGTTCGAGCTGGTGATTAATCTCAAACCGCGAAGCAGATAGGAGTGACGATTCCACAGTCAATGCTGTACCGGGCGGACAAAGTGATTAAATAAGACACAGGACAAATATTCGTTGAATTGTCCACACCGCCGCCTACTCTAAGAGATAAATTCACGGCAAAGAAAACAACGCACGTCCGGGTTGATCCTAAACGACCGAAACGTAAGCATAGACGCCGCAAGGGTAAGTCCATCAAGAAATCTACGTCGGAAACACAATGGCAGAATCAGATAAAAGGCCTGTTACAATGGCAGAGAACTTTTCATCTCAAGCCTTGCGCAAACGGATGCCCTGGCGAAGCTACTGATTGAGAAGGGGCTGATTACCAGGGCCGAGTTTACGCGAAAGATTTCCGCAAGTGCTTCAAGGCGTTCATATTGCCTGGAGGTCCGCTTTTGCCTTTCAATCCTGCCATTTCGTTTCTTCCCACGTAGCAGGATTCATTTTCCCATAGTTATTTTATTGTGGCAAAGTAATGGCAAAGTGAAAAAATTCTCTTGTGTTCTTGTAGGCTTAGACGCGCTACGAGGATTTCAAATCCTCGTGTCGTTCCATTTCGATTGCGCTCCTCTATCTACCGGGGCTATATGCGTTTGGCGCTTGATGTATTGTTGTTAGATGTTCAAAGGAGCGATAGCAGCTTGGCCAAAAGCGCCGGAGGCTGAAATATTAGGACGGCGGACGCGCGGCCCAGAACGGTGAGCCTTTGGCGAAGCGTTCCGACGCGGCCAACCGTTCCTGCCGGAGGGCCGGTAGACGCTCTAGGTAATCGAGCGCGAAGCGCTCCCGGAACATTGGTAGGCCAAAGAGGGCGGCAAACTCCGCGATTGGCCGGATGCCGTCCTCGCTTGCCGGATCAAAAAGCACCCACCGCCGCACGTGCTCTTCCGACCGGAAGAGATTCATCTGGCTTCAGGAACGTGCTATATCCTCGCGCCAACGCCAGTAGGGAATGTTAGAGTGACCAACCGCGCCCGGCGGGTCAACGGAGAGTAGCTCACCGTCCCGCATCCGCACTCGAATCGGTTCACCGCAGTCAAGACATGGACAATCGATGCGCACTTCTTGCTTGGGGAAAAGCCAGCAGACCGCCAGCGATTCAAACCCTCACTGCCCGTACCAGCGTTGCCGTCTGCGAACCGTGATCAAGTACTGCGTCGGCAAATTGGCGAACGGCGCGAAGGATTCAATGTAGTCCGTATTCGGATGCTGCCAAACACCGGGCAGGCCCATATCCACCAACTCACGCAGCGTGCGGCGTGTCTCCTCGGCCGCCAAGTCTAGCCGATGCGCCAGCTCGACATAGTGCGGAGCGCGACCATGCTCGACGAACCACTCCAGGATCGCGTGATACATTCGGTTTAACAACTCGGTTTCAGCCATTGGTTTGTCTCCGTTGCCATTCGTCGCCAACCACTGGAGCGGGCACAATTCTTAGACCAGAGTATGCGATAAGGAATTTTTATGTCAAACCTCAGCATGCCCCTTTTGCCAGTCCCTACACATGGCACCGCCAGCGCCATGGCTGCCCAAAGACATCCATGGCAAACCCACGGTTGACACTGAACTTCATTGTCTACTAGGCTCTCAGGCTAGAAGAGAATTCACCGCGGAGGCGCTGAGGGCGCCGAGTAAAGAGTTCTTGGTCAAGAAATACTCCGGTCTCTGCGAACTCCGTGTCTCGGCGGTGAAATACTGTGCGTTCCAGTTAGCCGCTGACCGTCTGCCAAAGTAGGAGTCGGGAGAACCACATGGCTCGACTTGGGGTCTCAAAGAAGAAAAAGAGTCCGCGCACTACCGAACTGAGCCAACTTAAAAAAGAAGTACAGCGCCTCACCGAAAAGCTTGAGTCCTCCGAGCGGGAGCGCTCCGAGGCAACCGAGCAGCAGACCGCGACAAGCGAGATTCTACGAGTGATCGCCAGTTCACCGACTGATCTGCAACCTGTCCTGGACGCCGTAGCACAAAGCGCTGCGCGACTGTGTGAGTCTGTTGATGCTCAGATCTGGCGCGTCGAGGGCGACATGCAGCGGAAAGTCGCAAGCTATGGAGCTGTCTCCCCGATCACTGCGGTCGGCGAGGCCCGGTCGATCAGCCGTGGCTCCGCGAGCGGTCGGGCCATACTTGATCGGCAGACAATTCATACTCACGACATCTGGGCCGAACGTGAAGAGGATTGGGCAGATATCTGGCATGCCGCCCATCGCTTCTTGGGCATTCGGGCCGGTCTGGCCGTTCCGCTGCTGCGCGAAGGTATCCCCATTGGGGCTATTGTCATTCGCCGTATGGAGGTTCGGCCTTTCACAGACAAACAGATCGCCTTGCTCAAAACCTTCGCCGATCAGTCGGTGATCGCCATCGAGAACGTACGCTTGTTCAAAGAATTGCAGGAACGCAACCGCGATCTGACTGAGGCTCTGGAGCAGCAGACCGCCACAGGTGAAATTTTGAGCGTCATTGCCAGTTCGCCGACCGATATTCAGCCGGTGTTAGATGTAGTGGCTAAAAACGTGGCGCGACTTTGCGAGGCGACTGATGCCCAGATCTACCGCCTTGATGGGGATTTCCTACGGCGGGTCGCCGTTTTCGGAGAAATTCCGACGGGTGAGATTGGCGAGGAGAGAACCGTTGAGCGTGGCTGGCTAGGTGGGCGAGCTGTGGTGGACAGGCAGGCGATCCACGTTCATGACATCGAGACAGAATCGGAAGCCGAGTTTGCGGTCGCGAAGGCGTACCAGAAACGCTTCGGTATTCACACTCGTACCATGTTTGCCATGCCGTTGATGCGCGAAGGTCTTCCGATTGGAGCCATTACGATCCGCCGCACGGAGGTCCGCCCGTATACGGATAAGCAGATTGCTATACTTAAAACCTTCGCAGACCAGGCCGTGATTGCCATTGAAAACGTGCGATTGTTCAAAGAACTGCAAGAGCGCAATTCCGAATTACGCGAGGCTCTGGAGCATCAGACGGCCACGTCTGAGGTGCTTGGCATCATCAGCCGCTCGCCCACGGACGTGCAGCCGGTGCTAGATGCCATCGCCCAGAGCGCAGCGCGGGTTTGTGGGATTGATGACGTGTTACTACGATTACGGCAGGGAAACATTATGGAAGTGAGGGCTCATTTTGGCTCCATACCCATCCAACGCGTTGAGATCAGTAGTGATGATCCACGGTTTCACTGGGTGCGCGAGCACGGCACGCTTTACATCCCCGAAGTTCGCGAGCAGAACGAATTCCCATTTCCGTCTGAGACACCGGTGCGGACTTTCTTGGCCGCTCCTCTTCGTCTGCAGGGGGAACTCATTGGGACGCTGGACGCCCGTCACACCGAGGTGCGGCCCTTCACGCCGGTTCAGATAAAGCTCCTAGAGACCTTCGCGGATCAGGCCGTGATCGCCATCGAGAATGTACGGCTTTTCAACGAACTCAAGGAATCGCTGGAACAGCAGACTGCCACGAGTGAGATCCTCGGCGTCATTGCCAGCTCACCGACCGATCTTCAGCCGGTTTTGAATGTAGTTGCAGAAAATGCGGTACGCGTATGTGGCGCGGAGGACGCTTCGATTCGGCTCGTTGAGGGGGACGTACTACGATTGGTCGCGCACCACGGACCCATCCCTCCCGGCGCTCCTCAACGACCGATTGACCGGTCATCTGGGGCTGGCCGAGCGGTGGTGGATCGTCAGGTAATCTACGTTGAGGCGGCAGATACTGAGACGGAATTCCCGGGGAATAAGCCCCAAGTTGAGCGGTTCGGTACCCGAGCTGCATTGGCCGTGCCACTACTGCGTGAAGGCATTGCTATCGGCGAAATTCACATTCGCAGGACAACAGTTCGTCGATTTTCAGACAAGCAAATTTCTCTACTCAAGACTTTCGCCGACCAGGCGGTCATCGCCATTGAAAACGTCCGGCTGTTTAAAGAATTAGAGGAGCGCAACCGACAGCTCACCGAGGCTTTAGAGCAGCAGACGGCCACCAGTGAGATTCTCCGCGTGATTGCCAACTCACCGACTGACATCCAGCCTGTGCTTGACGTGGTCGCCGAGAATGCTGCACGGCTGTGTGAGGCAAACGATGCTCAGATCTACCGCCTCGATAGGGATGTGCTGCGGCGGGTCGCCGTTTATGGGGAAATCCCGGCGGGGCAGATTGGCGAGGAGAGAGCTGTCGATCCTGGCTGGCTAGGCGGGCGGGCCGTACTAAACCGGCAAGCGATTCACATCCATGACCTCGAGGCGGAATCTGCAGCCGAGTTTCCGCTCGCCAAGGCGTACCAGAAACGCTTAGGTGCTCGCACTCGCACCGTGGTTCATATGCCGTTGCTGCGTGAAGGTGTTCCGATTGGGACCATTGCGATCCGCCGCACAGAGGTCAAGCCCTTTTCCGACAAGCAGCTCGCGCTCCTCAAAACCTTTTCTGACCAGGCGGTGATTGCAATCGAAAACGTGCGGCTATTCCAGGAATTGCAGGCCCGTACGCGCGAGCTGGCTCGTTCGGTCGAAGAACTAAAGGCGTTAGGCGAGGTCGGCCAAGCGGTTAGCTCTACTTTGGAACTTCAAACAGTGCTGAGCACGATCGTTGGCCGTGCAGTCCAGCTCTCGGGAACAGATGGCGGCGTTATCTATGAGTACGATGAGGCTGCGGAAGGATTTCTGCTAAGGGCTAGTTACCGTATGGAAGAAGTGCTGGTTGAGGCGCTTCGGGCAGCGCCGATACGTCTGGGTGAGGGAACCACCGGACGAGCCGCGACTATTCGGGCGCCAGTCCAAGTTCCGGACATCCTAGATGACCGGGAATACACTGGCACTCGGGTGCGACCCATGCTAGCACGCCTCGGCTATCGATCTGGTCTAGCAGTGCCGCTTCTTCGCGAGGAACGAATCATGGGCGCCTTGACGGTCTGGCGGAAGAAAGTCGGCAGCTTTTCGGCGGAAGTCGTCAATCTTCTCCAGACCTTCGCTACACAATCAGCCCTGGCGATCCAAAACGCCCGGCTGTTTCGTGAAATCGAGGAGAAGAGCCGCCAAATCGAGGCCGCCAACCGTCATAAGTCGGAATTTCTCGCCAACATGTCACACGAGCTGCGCACACCGCTCAATGCCATCATCGGTTTCTCTGAAGTCTTGGGGGAGAGAATGTTCGGCGAGTTAAACGAGAAACAAGCCGAGTACACCGATGACATTCTCTCCTCCGGTCGCCATCTGCTGTCCCTTATCAATGAAATCCTCGATCTCTCCAAGGTTGAAGCGGGCCGCATGGAGCTTGAGTTAGCTACGTTCGATCTGCCATTGGCGATAGACAACGCACGCACCTTTGTCCGCGAGCGGGCCGCCAAGCACGGCATCAACCTTGACGTTACAGTTGATGAGCGCCTTGGCGACTTCGTCGGCGACGAGCGCAAGATCAAACAGATTCTTCTCAACCTGCTTTCCAACGCCGTGAAATTCACCCCGGAGGGCGGACGGATCGGAATTAACGCCAGGCAGGCTGACGGTTCCGTGGAGATTTCAGTCAGTGACACCGGGATCGGGATCTCGCCTGAGGACCAGGCAAAGATCTTCGAGGAATTTCGCCAAGTGGGAGGCGACTACGCGCACAAGAGAGAAGGGACTGGCCTTGGGTTAACCTTGGCGAAGAAGTTTGTGGAGTTGCATGGCGGAAAGATCTGGGTGACAAGCGAGGTTGGCAAGGGCTCAACCTTCAGCTTTACCTTGCCTGAGAGATCATCGCCGCCAAGTTGATTATGATCGTGGAGGACTTACGGAGAAAGCCATGACCACTTCTCAGGGAAGAGAAGAGACGCGCGCCGCCTGGGACAAGATTGCGCCAGGCTATGACAAGACCCGTGACGCCTACGCACGCACATGGGTGGGAAGCGAAGGCCTGCGTCGTGCCGGGCTGCGGTCAGGCACGCGTTTCCTCGACGTGGCGGCGGGCAGCGGTTCCCTCAGCATTCCGGCCGCGCGCCTTGGCGCGCAGGTGTTGGCAACGGACCTCTCTTCCGTCATGCTAGACTTGCTCAACAAGCGGGCGCGCGACGAAGGACTCACCATAGAGACCCAGGTCATGGACGGGCACGCGCTTGAGCTGGACGACAACAGCTTCGACATGGCCGGATCGCAGTTCGGCGTCATGCTGTTTCCCGACATGCCGAAGGGCATCAGCGAGATGGCCCGCGTCGTCAACCCCGGCGGCCGCGTGCTTATGATCGTGCTCGGCAATCCCCGCGAGGTTGAGTTCTTTGCCTTCTTCGTGCGCGGCATTCAGTCGGTTCGTCCCGATTTCGCCCCCCCGTTGGATCCGCCGCCGCTTCCCTTCCAGCTGCAAGATCCGGAGAGATTGCGCAACGAGCTCACCAAGGCCAGGTTGAAGGACGTCACGATCGAACGCTTCACGGAGACATTGGAGTTCGAGACGGGGAAGGAATTGTGGAGCTGGGTGATTTGGAGCAATCCGGTCGCAGAAATGATGCTCGGAGAACTGAACCTCTCGAGCGGCGAGAGGGAGTCGATCGAACAGACACTGGAGGGGATGGTTCGCGAGCGTGCCAGCGGCAGCGGCCCCGCCAAGCTGACGAACTCAGTCAACATCGGCGTCGGAATGAAGTAAAAGGCATCGCCCCGGTCGGCTCAATGCGCCCGCCGAAAGGTCTGGGCCTTGGGAACGGTGGGTCCAGTGTATAACTCGCGGCGGTTGAGCCACATCGTTTAGGCTTTGCCAAATCTCAGGAGGAAATAATGCTTCAGTTACGTCCAAACTGTGAGTGCTGCAACAAGGATCTCCCGCCGGAATCTACCGAAGCGCGCATCTGCTCCTTCGAATGCACCTTTTGTGCTTCGTGTGCGGAGTCGGTGCTTGGAGGTAAATGCCCAAATTGCGGAGGAGAACTTGTTGTTCGTCCTCGCCGCCCCGCATCGAAACTCGTCAAGTATCCGGCGTCTACTGAACGGGTGCATAAACCATCAGGCTGGTGTGAGCAGCCTAAAATTTAGGTCGAGCGGACGCGGTGAGTCAGCGGCGCGTTTCCTGATGCCTCGTGCTGCGCGCCGCTCACCAAAACGTTAGCCGTCTCAGGGACAGATGCGAGAAAGGAGAACCGTTTCTATGCAGAGCGAGGAAACCACGATGGCTTCAACAAGGAAACAGCCCTTCGTGCTGGGGCTTTGGGGCGTTAGATATCAGGTCAAAGATGTCCAGCGCTCGATTGCCTTCTATACCCAAACACTGGGCTTCAATTTGGACCAGCAGAACCTGCCCGCTTTCGGACAGGTTTCAATCGGCGATCTCAAACTGATCCTCAGTGGTCCGGGGACGTCCGGCGCTCGGCCGATGCCCGATGGTCGTCAGCAAGAGCCCGGCGGATGGAACCGGGTGATCCTTGAAGTGAAGGACTTGCCCGCACGGATTACTGAACTCAAGAACCAAGCGGTGCGCTTTCGTAATGAGATGGAAGTCGGTCCCGGCGGCAAGCAGATTCAGGTGGAAGATCCTGACGGCAATCCTATTGAGTTGTTCGAGCCTGCCGGCCGATAAGCAATGATTGCGCTATCGGCTGCTTTGCGAGAGCCGCCTAACACTTATGAGGCCCCCAGTTGACAAGATGTTGCTGGCAAACCCGGGATGGCAGCCATCCCGGAAGCAACGCTGTTCCAGTGACGGGCGTCTCCTGTATGATTGATCGCGTGTGTGGTGCTGTAGCCAGTTGAGTCACATCCTACCACAGGAGGCTTCCAATGTCGCTGCCCGCGTCGCCCTGTGACATTATTCCCGAGCAAACCATCGAGGTGGCCCGCGCCGCGTTCCCCAAGGGGAATCCTTATATACGGATGCGCGATGCGCTCGGCCCCATCTATACGAACCCGACCTTTGCCGCGCTCTTTTCACATACCGGACGCCCGGCAGAAGCCCCCGCCCAGCTCGCCCTCATTAGCATTATGCAATTTGCCGAAGGGCTCTCGGACGCGCAGGCAGCGGACGCGGTCCGGGCGCGGATGGACTGGAAATACGCCTTAGCCCTGGCGTTGACTAATCCTGGCTTCGATGCCTCGGTGCTGAGCGAGTTCCGCCAGCGCCTGATCACCGGCCATGCCGAACTGCTCCTGTTCGAGACGATGTTGACGCTGTTTCGTGAGCAGGGCCTCCTCAAAGCGAAAGGCCGCCAACGCACCGACTCGACCCATGTCCTGGCCGCTATCCAGACCCTCAATCGGCTGGAGTGCGTCGGCGAGACGCTGCGCCATGCGCTCAACGTGCTGGCCACCGCCGCGCCTGACTGGCTGCAATCCTGGGTCCCTGTGAGGTGGTT